>Ga0113563_10001667_pt1 | contig 12852 bp, 12 predicted proteins | sample Mud3Dept3metaG_FD_80117 | JGI IMG/M metagenome (GOLD analysis project Ga0113563, IMG submission 80117) | Freshwater wetland microbial communities from Ohio, USA, analyzing the effect of biotic and abiotic controls - Mud 3 Core 4 Depth 3... | ecosystem: Environmental > Aquatic > Freshwater >...
AAGTAATCCCGAAATGCCGAATACAAGACTTCCAAGATTTCGCGATATGGTACACCCCCGGTGTTGCAGAACCCTGTAAAGAAATCAGAAAACACCCCCTCAAAGTCTATGAGTACACAAACAAATGGAATACGGTCGCAGTCGTAAGCGACGGGACCCGAGTCCTTGGGCTCGGCGACATCGGGCCAGAAGCCGGATTGCCCGTCATGGAAGGAAAATCACTGCTCTTCAAATACCTCGGAGGTGTTGATGCTTACCCCCTCTGTCTGGATACAAAAGACCCTGAGGAAATCATCAAAGCCGTCAAATGGCTCAAACCAAGTTTTGGCGGCATCAACCTTGAGGACATCGAAAAACCAAAATGCTTTTACATCCTCAACAGACTCAGAAAAGAAATGGATATTCCGGTCTGGCATGACGATCAACAAGGAACAGCAACCATCGTCACCGCAGGCGCCATCAACGCATTAAAAATTGTCGGAAAACCACTCGACCAGACTCTTGTCTCAATGATTGGTGCTGGAGCAGCCAATATTGCGATCGCACGGGTGCTCATCTCTGCTGGAGTTCAACAAAAAAATATCATCATGGCTGATAGCAAAGGCATCCTTCATACATCGCGAGAAGACCTTGAGAATGAAAAAGAAGTTAACCCTGAAAAATGGCAGATGTGTCTGAAATCAAACGCAGAAGGTCGTATTGGACCCCATGCAGAAGCCTTACGAGGAACCGATATATGCATCGCTGCAAGCAAACCAGGTCCAGGGACTATAAAAAAAGAATGGATCTCTACCATGGCAGATGATTCTATCGTTTTTGCCACCGCAAACCCAATCCCTGAGATTTGGCCCTGGGAAGCAGAAGAAGCAGGAGCCCGAATCATCGCTACCGGTCGATCAGATTTCCCTAATCAAATAAACAACTCCCTTGGGTTCCCAGGCATTTTCCGAGGAACTCTCGACGTCCGAGCGGAAACCATCACCGATGAGATGTGCATCGCAGCCGCCTATGAACTTGCAAAAACCGCAGAAGACGCTGGCCTGAGTGACACCTATATTGTCCCAACTATGGATTCTTGGGAAGTTTTCCCTCGGGAAGCCGTCGCTGTAGGCCTTAAAGCGATTTCCCAGGGAATCGCCCGAATAAAACCCACACGTCAGGAGCTCTATGATCAGGCGTTATCTCTTATAAAAAAATCCAGGAATATCACCCAGTCCCTCATGGAACACGGGTTCATCGAAAAAGCCCCTGAGTAACGACGGTCTCCAGTATAAATATCGAAAACAAAAACCTTAAATCAAAACATCCGTTCACCGTCCTCGAGGCTCTCTGATTATCAGAATGCTAATTCCTTAGACAAAAAAAGGTGTCTGAGATGAAACAACAAGTTAAAACCATTACAAAAAAAGATTTTTCAACATTTGTAAACACCTTAATTAAAGACGGAACCTACGAGGTCATCGGCGTACAAGCCAAAGGAAAACGCTTTGCCTTTGATACCCTTTCATCTGCCGGGGACCTCCGGTTAGACTATGATGTCACCATTCTCCCACCAAAGAAATATTTCCTCCCACAATACGAAATGCTGCTGAAATTTTCTTTGCAAAAACCATTCGAGGGAAAAGAAACCCTCCTAGATGCACCCCGAATAATCATCGGAGTCCATCCCTACGATCTCATCGCTTTAGAACAAACCGATCGCCATTACCTTGACCAGCAACAGGATAACTTCTACAAGAAACGCCGAGAAAACACACTCCTCATCGGCGTCGATATCCAAAGCGTCTCAGAACGATCCTTTGCCGCAAGCATGAACACAAACACCACAGACGCAGGATTCGATTTACTCCTCACCGATATCGGAGCTAATTATGCTGTCACAATAGGAACCGAAAAAGGGGAAAAAATCCTGAAAAAATATGCAACTGTGAAGGATGCGACGTCCACTGATCTAAACAAAATAAAAACCGCTCGTAATGCAGTTTTGAAAAAATACAAACAAAAAGTAAAGATTGATAAAAAAGACTGGTCCTCACTTCTTGTGGCAAATTACGATCATGCAATATGGGAAGAACGTGCGGACGTTTGCATGGAATGCAGCTCATGTACCATGGTCTGTCCGACCTGTTTTTGTTATGATGTAAAAGATGACGTCTCATTGAACCTCAAACAGGGAAACCGTATCAGAACATGGGATGGCTGTATGCTGAAAGACTTCACGAAAGTAGGAAGCGGTGAGGTCTTCCGTGACGAAATAAAAGAACGGTACCGACACCGATTCTTCCGCAAAGGTAACTATCTCCCAGAACGCTATGGGTTTGTCGCCTGCGTCGGATGCGGACGATGCGGAATCGCATGCCTCCCAGATATAGCTGACCCCTGTAACCTCATCAACGAACTTGCCCATTTCAATTCTGAATCAGACACTGGAAAATATTTCATAAAAGAAGACAATGAAGTGCTGGAAAAAGGAATCATCCACCTCCCACGAAGTGCAACTATTAAGAAAGTAACCACGTGTAATGAACTTGACAGTCTCTTCGAAATAGAGCTTGATGATAAAAAACCTCTAGGACATAAACCAGGGCAGTTCGTCGAAGTATCATTATATGGATATGGAGAGGCGCCCTTTGGCATCTCGACACCACCTGGAAACACCCCCGTCTTTGAAATAATGGTTCGACAAGTCGGAAACGTGACAAAGAAGCTCTGTTCCCTGCAACCTGGTGATAAAGTAGGTATTCGAGGACCACTCGGGAACGGATTTGATATGAAAACCCTCGAAGGAAAAACACTCCTGTTCACCTCCGGTGGAACCGGCATGGTGCCGATGCGTTCTCTCATCAACCATGTCCTCAATCCAAAAGAAAGGAACAAATTCAAGGATATCATCATCCTCTATGGAGCGAAACGTCCCAAAGAAATCACCTTCATGGATGATGTTGACCGATGGAAGAAAATACACGATGTTCAATGTGAATTAACCGTTGACAAATGCGAACCAAGCGAATGCTGGGGTGGATGCACTGGTCTCATCACCACTTTATTCCCAAAAATACAGGCAGATAAACTCGATTCGAAAAACACCATTGCCGTCGTTATCGGACCACCTGTGATGTATAAATTTGTTATTAAATGTCTTCAAACCCTTGGTATACCAGATGATAACATTTACGTTTCTCTTGAAAGACGTATGAAATGTGGTGTCGCAAAATGCGGACATTGCCAGATAAATGGAGTATACGTCTGCAAAGAAGGTCCCGTCTTCAATTACGGACAACTCAAACAACTCCCGGAGGCGTTCTAAATGAAACAAAAACCACGAGTCGCTGTCTTTGATTTTGCTGACTGTGAAGGATGTGAACTTGAGATAGCTGACTTGGAAGAAGAAGTCCTTGATCTCATTGAAATCGTCGACATCGTTTCCTTCCGCGAAGTGATGAAAGAACACTCCGATGATTACGATATAGCAATTGTAGAAGGATCGATAATGAGACCGATGGATGAGAAAAGACTCCGGAGTATTCGCAACCACGCAAAAATCCTCATCGCACTTGGAGCCTGTGCAACCATGGGTGGCGTCAACAAGATACGGAACCAATGGATGCCGGAGGACGTAAAAAAAGAGGTCTATGGAAATGCCGATTTAAAAGGAAATGAGCTCTTCGATGTGTTCCAGACAAAAGCACTCAACGAAGTCGTCCCAGTTGATTATTATATCTATGGTTGTCCAATAGACCGAGATGAATTCAAATCCGTTATCACTGCAATAGCGCTTGGGAAAAAACCAGAGATCCCACGTTACCCTGTCTGTGTCGAATGCAAGAAAAACGAAAACATCTGCCAATTTGAGCTTGGTTCGTTCTGTCTTGGACCAATTACCCGTGCGGGATGTAAAGCTATTTGTCCGACACATAATAGTTCGTGTGAAGGATGCCGAGGGTTGATAAAAAAAGCAGACACAGAATGCGTCAAGGAAGTATTGGATCGATACAAACTTTCTTATGAGGACATCCGACGACGTTGCACTATGTATAATTATGGGCGAAAGGAGTGTAGTTACGATGAGTAAAGATTTTTCTGTTCATGTCGAACACGTCACTCGAGTTGAGGGTCATGGGAACATTATCCTTGATGTAAAAAACAGCAAAATTGAGAAACTTCAATGGAACATAGTCGAAGCACCACGATTCTTTGAAGCGATGCTACGTGGACAGCAATACAATGAGCTACGACCAATCACCTCAAGAATCTGCGGCATCTGCTCGATAGGTCATTCCCTTGCTTCTTTAAAAGCAACTGAAGACGCACTTGGTATTAATATAACACATCAAACAGCCACCCTTCGTCGATTAGCAATCCATGCAGAGAACATGCAAAGCCATATCCTTCATATCGGATATCTCGTGGCACCTGATCTCGTCGGTGCGGGAAGCGTATTTTCAATGCTAGGAAAACATACTGATACGGTGCTGAAAATTGTGAAATTACATCGGTTAGCCAACGAAATGTCCGATTTGATCTGTGGACGAACCATCCATCCGATTCGACTCATCGTTGGTGGTTTTTCCATGCAACCGACTGAAAAACAATTGACGGAGTTAAAGAAGAGGTTGCTTGAGGCATTGGAGTTGACCAAAGAACTTGCCCCGATAATCCAGAGTGTCTCAGGTGCACTACCCTCATTTACTCGCGAAACCGAATATATCGGTTTGCAATCTGATGATGAATACGCATTGTACCATGGTGATATCGCATCAACGGATACAGGGAGGCACCTCAAATATCGGGAGTACAAAGAAGTCATGCAAGAATATCTCGTCCCGCAATCGACAGCAAAATATGCAAAACACGCTCGGGACTCGTATATGGTTGGAGCTCTCGCTCGGTTCAACCTCAATAGTAAACAGCTACATCCAGTTGCCCAAGAAGTGGCAGATCTCTTTAAACTGAAAGCGATCAACTACAACCCATTTATGAATACGATAGCCCAGCTCGTTGAATTCACACATAGTATCCAGGATTCAATCTATTTAATTGACAGCCTTGTTGATCAAGGCATCAAACAAGAAAAACCAATAAAACCAACAAAAAAACAAGGACGCGGAGTCGGAATCGTCGAAGTTCCTCGAGGAATTCTTGTCCATGATTACACATTGAACTCCCAAGGGTATTGCACGAAAGCCAACTGTATTATACCAACGAATCAGAACCATGCGAACATACAGAAAGACATGGAAAAACTAGTCCCTGAGATCATCAACAAGCCTCCAAATGAAATCGAATTGATATTAGAGATGCTCGTCCGTGCATATGATCCATGCATCTCATGTTCAACCCATTATCTTGATGTATCTTTCAAATAGATGTCTTTGTCTTATGAGAAAGAAAGTAGGAATCATTGGACTTGGTAATCCTCTGAGATGTGATGATGGGATTGGGATTCTTTTACTACAATATTTGAAAAAGAATGAAAAAGTGTTATCTCAGACAATTGATTTTGTCGATGGCGGTACCAGCGGAATGAACCTCCTTCATCTCATTGAGGACTATGACATAATTTTTCTTCTGGACGCTGTTGATTTTAAAGGCCAACCAGGTGATATGAAAAAATTCACCATTGATGAAATAAAGAATCAGAAACTCTCATTATCTCTTTCAACTCATGAACCAGGGTTTCTATCGGTCATTATGTTTCTCAAAGGACTGGATAAGATTCCAAAAAATCTTTTAATCTTCGGTATCCAACCAAAGGATATGTCATATGGTATGGAATTATCCAAAGAATTACAAGGTGTTCTCCCTAAATTACAAAAACAAATACTAAAAGAAATTCAATCGTTGATTTAAGGTCTATTTTTTTCTTGTTCATTTCCAGGAATCGATTCTGGGTGCTCTTCCAAAGGTATCTTTTTTGGATTTTCCTTATATTGTTTCCAAATTTTTGCGATAAGGAATGTAAGAAGTATATCAAATCCAACCAAGCAAAACAACATCAGAAGATTATTTCCTTGAAGTAATTGATAATCAATAATCATAACGATTCCAAATGAAAAAAGAAAAACCCCTGGGAAAAGTTTCAGGATGCGACCCTGCCAATCTGTAAGTTTTTTCACACCAAGCGAGAACACAGAGAATATAAGGATAATTAAAAGAGGGATGACATAAAAGATAGTATACAGAAGTATATAGAAATAATACGTCAACGTTGGGAGATTTTCAAGAGCAAGTCGATTAGTAAAATACAGAGGAAAACCAAAGGTACAAAGAAGTTCGAAAAAATTAACCGAAATGGCGATAAATATCGTGCCACCTATCATAACAAGTAAAGAAGGTGATTTGACTAACTTTCTCATCCTTTTAAAGGTAATCTCTCGTTTATCCTCTGGTATACTTAATGAAAAACCTTCTTTAAAATAGAAAAAATCTTTAATATTGATAATACCAACGATGCATGCGACGATTCCAACGATTATTGATGTAACACTAATATAGAGTTTTGTAAAGAAGAAGGAGTTAAAGAGCACCAACATAAAGAGGGCATAAAACAACCCTGAGAAAAAAATGAAGATGGTGCCGACGATTAACATCTTCTTCCGCGATTGTAAGTAGAGAAGCATACTAAGAAGAACAATTAAGATAAAAAATGCACAAGGGTTAAAACTATCCAACGTTGCTAATGTAATGGTGAGAAAGGGTAACGTTAGTTGAGACAGGTTTATTTTTCCAAAAAATGGGATTTCTGTAATATTTTGATCATAAAAAATATTGGGGGTGAGGTTTGCTATCGCTTGGTCTATTACAAGAATGAGAGTTTCATAGGTGATATTTACCTTCGGTATCTTTGTGAGGTTATTGACGATAACTGAAGGATAACTTAAACCTCGTTCTCTCATTTCGTTTCTGTTCGTGGTATTTGATGTGATTTCTTTTTTGAAGAATACTACCTGATCGGAGTTATTTTCTTCATAATGATGAATGATTTGATCCATGATTTCATTGGCTGGTTTGCACGATCCACAGGTCTCTGAATAATAAAAATCGACAATGACTTGATTTTCAGCAACCACTGATGTCGCTAGAAATGCAAAGAAACAGATAATTATTCCGAATGTGATTAACCGATTCATCATGTAGTCTATCCACCTGAGACTATTGGTGGTGCTAAGGTAATCTCATCATCGTATGCGACTGTTGAATCCAATGATGTGAACATTTTATTTTTTGTTATCATCATCCTGCTTTTATCCGGAAGTAACGATGGGTATTGTTTTACGAATTCATTAATGATATCTTGAAGTGTACCACCTTCGTTGATATTGAGCTGGATGGTTTCTTTTCCTGTAATGTCTTTGTAGCGTCCGTATACTTTGACTGGTATTTTCATCAGCATCCTCTTATTTTATTCATTTTTTTCCGCAAATCGGGCAGTCTGGGTTTCTTTTTACCTTTAGATTATCAAAACATTGGTCCCAGACATCGTAAATAAGTAATCCAGCTGGTTTCCTTCCGAGAAGTATTTTTATGGTCTCGTTACATTGAAGAGTAGCTATGGTGGCTGGGAGTGTTCCAAGAACTGGTATTTCTGTTTTTTTTGGTATAGCGATATTTTGTGTAATACAGTAAAAACATGCAGTCTTTTTTGGTATGATGGCCATCACCATCCCAACAGTCCCATAGACTCCAGCATATACCCAGGGGATATTCTGTTGTATGGCGGTTCTATTGATTTCTTGACGGAGTGGGATGTTATCAGTTCCATCTATTATGATATCAGCATCGTAAAGAACCATAGCTATATTTTTTGAGGTTATTTTGGTGTTTATCGCTTTTAGGTGTACTTCAGAGTTGACTTTTTTGAGTTTTTCTGTTAGAACAATAGCTTTGTATTTACCAATATCTTGTTCTGAAAAAACCGATGTTCTATGAAGATTTGTTTTATCAATCGTGTCGAAATCGATGATATCAATACTGCCGATTCCCATTCGGACCAGGAGATTAGCACTGTTACTTCCTAAGCCTCCTGCACCGATGAGAACCGCATGTTTTGATTTGAGTTGTTTTTGGCCTTTCTGACCAAATTCTTTGACGAGAATTTGTCTTCGATATCGATCCGTCCCCATAGTTCTTACGCTCATCTCTAAGATTGTTCTATGTGGAAAAATAAAAATGGATTATAAATAGATTCCCCACGAGGATGTGGAGGTGATCTATTTATTTCCAGTAGACGCTGTACTATTTGTTTATTGGACTTTTACACCCGTAGTCTGATCAACGTAGAATGCGAAATGGGTCCCGATATATTCGACTGCACCCACCACATGCGGTTGCCAATGGGCTACGGTAGAAATCACCATGATATTGTCATCGGTGATATCAGCGAATGTTAAGTTTCCATGTTTTGCTGCTCCATCCCATGTCATGGTGTATGTGCGTGATTTCTGAGGTCCGAGGAACACTATTTTTTTAATCGCATAATCAAGGAATCCAAAATGGTACGGGTCTCCATCGTTGTTGATCCATCGTGAGAGTATCTCAGTGACGTATGATCTAACATATCCGAAATAAGGTTTTGACCCCATGTTTGTGACCGTAATTGTTATATCTAATTTGGCATCGTTGTGACCAACGACTGTAGTGTTCAGTTCGATGGGATGAACCGTTCTGCTGCCTGCTCCCACAAGGTAGGGGGTATAGAGGAGCTCTGTTTGACCCGGGGTTGAGCCTCCACCAACGGTTTGGTTAAACCCGCCATCAAAGAAAATCGTAGGGATTGCCTTCCCGCGGTAATGTCCCCAGAATCGATCTTGTGCAATTGAATTTTCATCAATAACCAATGCGACAAAATAGAAGGGGTATTCTCCACTTTCGTAGAGGGAGTATAATGCTTCGGCTGCGTTTGGGCAGTTGGGGCACCAGGTTGTTGTTCCTTCTTCAATGAATACCGCATGGGTAAATGCCGATGCAGTATTAGTCATCGTTGTCTTTTTTTCAATGGTCTCAGATTCAGTCGATGTCGAAGCTGCTACAAACGGTGAGATGAAAAGCATCACCGCTATGATAAAAATTATTATTTTTTTCATATGTATCCCCATTTATTTAACTAATATATACAGGTACCCTATTTAAATATTTACTGGGGAGGTTTTTTTATGATTTCTTTGGCAGGTATCCCACCATACATTTTTCCTTGTGATAACCGTTGTCCTTTTGTGACCAACGCACCTGCAGCCACAACAACATCATCTTCTAGGATCGCTCCTGGCATGATGATGGCGCCTGCCCCGATAACGCAGTTATTTCCGACGCGGATGGTCTCCATATAAATCGTCTCATGTTGCATATTATGGATATGGGCATAAATGATGGCATATTCACCCATCGTGACATTATCTCCGAACTCTGTTAAACAAGGATCCTTGATGACCCCTCCGACGAGTGAGTTGTTTCCGATTTTCATGCCTAGAAGTCTTAGATAGGTTTGTTTTATTCGACCGAGTGGGAAGATCTCAAGGAGTTTTCGAAACGGGGTGTAGAGGACACAGATGAGGGTCCAATTAAAGGTGTTTTTATTGCGATAGGAATACTCATGAGTACCAGGTTGATAGGTGATATGAAAGAGTTTCACGATACCGCCTGTGATATAAAGCTCGGAGATGAATAGAAGAACTGCCCCGATAAAGAAGACAAAAGGAAGGATAAAATAGAACCATTCATTGGTGAACCAAAAATAGTCGAAATATCGTTGTAGGAGGTAAAACGCCACAAAGACCGGGAGAGTGCCGATAATAAGAATTAATGAGGGCAGTAGAGGAAAGAAGTAAGACCAGAAGGGTCTTGTGGTTTTTTTTTGTTTCAGTTCATATTCAGACATAGAGCTGTCAATACTTTGAGAGGCTAATAAAGGTAATGATTCTTGTCTTTTTTTCATTTTGACACTCTCTCACTTTATCTTAATATACTATCCTTACTACAAATGAATTAAGGAGAACATTTCAATGGTTAAGAAACAGAATAAGAAACAAGTTCGGATAAAACAAAAGTCAACAGAGAGTTATACTCTCTCTGAGAAGCATCAGAGATATTATGCTTTTGGTTTTCTTGTTGGTGATTATTAAAAAATGTTTGATTATTAGGTGATTTCTCCGTATTCTTCTAATGCTAGGTCCATAAAGGAGAGATAATTCAAGGGGTCTTCTGCCACTATGAATGATGCAATTGCTTGTTCTTGGTATGCTACTGCTGCCAGGAAATGATCAAGATTTTCTTCAGAGAGATTCTTCCCAAGATTTATTTGATATAATTGATACACGGTCCTAGTAACGTTCATCGTGGTTAATGCGGTGGTAATATTCGTTGTGAGGTTTTTTTCTGGGAACATGTTTATTTTACTACCTTCGTTTAAGTCCTTATAATAGGGAGTTATGTCGTTGTTATCGATCCAGAACCATCGTTCTACTCCTGTCATTTTTGAGAAGATAAAGTCATGTCCTGTGGTATTTTCATCTTCCAAGGAGCATATTCGTTGGATTATCTGATTTTTTGGTTCATAGGGTGTTTCTGCATGGTGAACTTCTGAGAGGATCCATCCATACCCTGGACAGTAGTATTCAACCATGAAATGCATCTGGTACCAGAAAGGATAATTCCTATTAGCCAGTATCATGCGTGCGGGGACATTGTTTAATCGGAAGAAAGCGCAGCTGAGATGGGATCGTCCTGGGCAGTCTCCGTTTCTAAATAACGTCGAGAGTGCATCTTGTCCTTTGAGAGTACCAAGTGCGAGTTGGAGGGAATAAAAAGGTAGTCTATGGTACTTTACGAACAAAGCGATTTTATGGGCAAGAGTCAATAGATTGGTGGTGACGCCTTTTACTTCATATGCCTTTATTTTTATGAAAATGTTGTTTGTTTGCACGACATCACTTGGTGAAAGCCAATATTGTAGTTGCTCTGGCAGTTCGTATTTCTTTGGTACTTTCACATACTCTGGGAGGTCACTATAGTTATGGTTGATGATAAGGACCCAGCAGTAAAAATGAAGGAAGACTCTTTCTCCTTTTTGCATAGCTCCAATTGTGAAATTAATTACTGTATTAGGTTCGAGAGAATCGTTTTGTATCTGATAGTGTAAAATATCAGCGTTTGAATCGTTTATTATCTCAAGTATGATAGGAACTTGAAAATTATAATCCGGTGGGAACGAATATCGTATATGAAACTGTGATACATCCTCTGTTGCAGTGACATATAGATAGTGTTCCCCACGCAGTAGATGAAGCTCCTTTGTTGTCTCTGTTTTTATTGGTGATGTATGTTCAGCAACAATGAGGGGAGATACCAAGAGAATACTACATTGGATACTTAGCAGAACCACTAGTAATTTTTTTTGAGTCCTTTTGCTTGATGTTTTTTTCATATTTATATATAAATATATTACTTTTATAAACTATTTATACCTTTTGTAAAGGAGAACTACAGGAGAAATATTCTGGGGATCCCTATAATGATGTTTTCATTGTTTCTCTGCAATAATAAGGAATTTCCACTCTTTTTTCTTCCCTTGTTTTTGAAGGATTCTAAATCCTGCGTTTTTACAAAAAATCTTGACTTCCTTTTGATTGTACGCTAATGCATAAGCATCAACATGATATTTCGTAACATCTCTCCCAGCATGATTAAGAAGCATCCCGATTTTTATACCGTATAGTTTCCATTTGGGAAAATCCCGATTTAGCGCTTCAAAAATCACTATCCCTCTTGGTTTTAACACCCGGTTCATTTCATCGAAGCTTTCTTGAGGGTGTTTCCAATAGGGGAGGCTGAATCGACTGACGATGGTGTCGATACTTTGATTTTTTAAAGGGATTTTTTCTGAGACTCCGAGGATTGCTTCGAATAAATGATCTGAGTATGACATTGTGTTTTCTTTTGCTAACTTCAACATCTTCATCAAAGGGTCAATCCCGATCACTGTCGCATCTGGGATTTGTTTTAAAATTTCAACAGAAAGCAACCCGGGCCCACAGCCTAGATCAAGAATGTATGGTTGTGATAGTGTTGTATGTTTCTGAACGATAATCGAGAGGGCGTTGTAAAGATCAGTATATTTTTTCATGTAGAGAGTGAATTCATCAGCGGTCTTTTCATCAACCAAAGGATCACCAGTTGATTGTCTGAAACCCATTCGTAGAAATAATATTTTTGTTTTAGAAAATATCATTCATAATGACGAGTATCATTTTTTGTGATAATGAGTTTTTTTGATTCTAGTTCTTGGTAACGGGTGACCGTAGCAAAGGAATCAAGAGTAATAATGATGCTTGGATTATGGGTGATATATGAGATGCCGGATAGTGAGGATTCCAGGGACGCATTACTGCCATCATCGGTAAATAATCGGAGATGTGATGCGCTTTCAACCCCAAAGTTTTGATTGATGTCTGTAACAACGGATGGGGTGCAACAGGCACATTCAATTGGTATCCATCCATTGAGCAACCCAGGTTGTCCAACGTAGACTTCTGTCCAAGCGTGAGGTGTTGCACTTACTATGCCGTTTAATTCATCAGTTATTAAATATCCCCGGATGAATCTTGCAGGGATATCAAGTGCCCGGCAGAGCGAGATATAGAGGAAAGAGATATCGTCACAGTCACCCTGTTTATTTGATAAGGTGACTTCAGCGGATCGAGTCGCTCGTTCTTCAGGGTGGATTTGATAGACGATATTTTGTTTCAACCAAGAAAAGAGGGCTTTAGTTATGAGAAACGAGTTATTTGTTTTTTCATTGTTATAGATGGTATTTGCTATAGTTCTGATTTGAGGGTTTTCTGGGTCGATAAACCGTAT
>Ga0113563_10001668_pt1 | contig 12851 bp, 7 predicted proteins | sample Mud3Dept3metaG_FD_80117 | JGI IMG/M metagenome (GOLD analysis project Ga0113563, IMG submission 80117) | Freshwater wetland microbial communities from Ohio, USA, analyzing the effect of biotic and abiotic controls - Mud 3 Core 4 Depth 3... | ecosystem: Environmental > Aquatic > Freshwater >...
AATAAAGATGGTTTCGTAAAAAGTCCATCACTCCCGCTCGGAGCGGGATTGCGCGCCTTATCCCGCCTGTGGCGGGAGAGCTTCTTGCGAAACCATCATTTTACAGACTTTTTACGAGACCATCAAGAAAACAAGGGGAAGAATTATGTCTGTGGAAGGGCGAATTGACACCATGAGGCGGCAGGACTGGGAACAGGTCCGGGAAATTTATATCGAAGGATTGGAAACGCGCAATGCTTCTTTTGAATTGGAACCTCCTTCCTGGGAAGAATGGGACAGAAGGCATCACCAGGAATGCCGGCTGGTTTACCGGGAGGGAGACCGGGTCTTGGGATGGGCGGCGCTTTCGCCGACTTCGGCACGCCGGGTTTATCGCGGGGTGGCCGAGGTCAGCATTTATATCAGAAAAGGGCAGCTCCGCAAAGGGCTGGGACGGAAATTATTGAGAGCCCTGGTGGAATGCTCTGAGGAAAAAGGGTTCTGGACCCTTCAGGGGGGCATTTTCCCGGAGAACGTCGCCAGCATCAAGCTTCATGAGGAATGCGGGTTTCGATTAGTCGGAAGAAGGGAAAAAGTCGGCCAGCATTTCGGCGTCTGGAGGGATACGGTAATCCTGGAGAGGCGAAGCAAAAAAGTCGGAATAGAATGACCCGAAATAAAAAGGTTTCTAAAGCAGCAAGGGGGAGTGCGCTGCAGGGTAGAGGGTTTGTGAAAAGGTTTAAGATTGTGATGGCAACTTCTTGATTTTATTGGCGCGCCCGGCCCGGCTCGAACGGGCGACCTGCGGATTCGAAGTCCGACGCTCTATCCAACTGAGCTACGGGCGCATAGGAGTTTCTTGGCGGAATTCTCGGTATCCGACTTGGTTGATTCCGAATATTTTTTTCCATCTTTGTAATATGCGACCCAGAAAAATTTGGAATCGCCTCGCCTGTAAACATTACCCAAAGTCCCTTCTTTCCCAGGCAATTTCCCTGGGGGATAATGTAGCGACTTTTCTTTACGAAAGCAAGCTGATTTTCCTATCCTGGATAAATTTAAAAGGGCTGCCCATAATTTACCCTTGACAAACATGGGCGGGGATTATGGTCGGCATGCGGATGTCCAGGACCACAACGTCAGGGGTTTCTCCGGCCGGAATATCCAAGGCTTCTTTTCCGTTAGGGGCAAGAAGAACCCCGTATCCCTCCTCACGAGCCTGGGGTCCGACTTCGTCAAAGAGGACCCGCCTCCCGCAGGGTCAACGACTCGGATGCTCGTTCGAACCTTTCGATTTTTCATCCTTCAATAATTTTTTGGGAGTACCCCTAACCAGGCTTTTGTAGAATTCCATTGTCTGAGCGGCAATGGCCCGCCAGCTGAAATATTTTTCGACCCTTTCCTGGGCCTTGTTTTTCATTTTGTTCAAAATATCCGGAGACCCCATCAGAAAGTTGACGGCGCCGGCCAGGTCCTGGGAAAACCGGACCGCGTTTCTGGGCTCGGGATTCGCGGGGCCGATTGCTTTGAAAGGGACCAGCATCCCCGTTTCGCCGGAAACCACCACCTCGGGGATTCCCCCCACGGCCGAGGCCACGACGGGGGTTCCGCAGGCCATGGCCTCAAGGTTGATGATTCCAAACGGCTCGTAAATAGAGGGACAGATGAAAACGGAGGCGTGGGTGTAAAGGGGAACCACGTGGGACTGGGGGACCCATTGGCGGACCCAAATAATCCGGTTGGCTGTGCGGGCTCGGATCTCTTCCACCCTTTTCGCCGTTTCCGCCTCCAGCGAATCGGTATCCGGGGCCCCGGCGCAAAGAACAATTTGCATCCCCGGCTTAAGAAAGGGGATGGCGTCGAGAAGATAGATGATTCCTTTCTGCTGGGTGATGCGTCCCACGAAGAGCAGGTAAGGCTTATCCGGGTCAACCCCGTAAGCCGCCAGGACTTCCGGGTTGGGGGTCGGTTTATATAGATCGGTGTCGATGCCGTTGGGAATCACCCGGATCTTTTCGGGGCGGACGCCGTAAAGGTGCCGCACATCCCGTTTCATGGAAGCGGAAACGGCGATCACCCCATCCGCAAGCGCATAGGCCGCTTTCTCCACCCATGAGCTCACCTGGTAGCCCGTTCCGAGTTGGTCCTCCTTCCAGGGACGATGAGGCTCAAGGGAGTGAGTCGTCAAAACCAGGGGAATTCCCAAAAGGTTCTTCGCCAGGCTGCCCGCAAGATGGGTGTACCAGGTATGGCAATGAACGATGTCCCCGTCTTCCAACGCCCCGGCCATAACGAGATTCTTAAAGAGGGTGTCGAAAAGTTTTTGCCGACGGGAGTTTGGGAGGGGAAGGGGATATATTTCGGGAACCCCCCGGAGGCTCCGGTTCCCTTCCGACTCGTCCTGGTCCCCGAAGCAAACGACCTGGATGGAGTGCTGTTTCCCTTCCAGACGGGCAATTTCCCGGGAAAGAAAATCCACGTGAACCCCCGCCCCTCCGTATATATTCGGGGGAGCTTCATTGGTCAGCATGACGATCTTCATCCAGGTATGAGCCCTCTCGCCAATAATCGCAAAGGACCGGTTTCCCTACGGAACCGGCCGATTCATCTTTATTAAAATTAAATACCATAAATCATTCCGAAACTCCAGCGGGGGGATTTGGCCGATCTTCACTCCTTCACCGCCCCCCGGGTTAAACCGGGGATCATTCTCCGCTGGAACAGGAGGGTCGGGATTACCATCGGCAGGATCGATCCACCGGGCCGCGCTCGCCGCCAAGAGTCATTCCTCCTGAAGCAGAGTCCTGATCCCCCTCAAGGGCACGTAAACCCACTCCGGACGGTTGTTCAGTTCATACCCCAGCTCATAGACCGCTTTCTCCAAGAGAAAAACCCGGCTCAGCACTTCCAACTCGCCGGCTTCCCGGGGGATGAAGGGGGCTTTGCCGACCGTATCGAAATACCCGCGCAGAAAAATTCCCGAGACATACCGGTGCCAGAGATCGGCCCAGGGCTCCAGAAGGGGGATATCTTCCCGGCGGACTGTGAGCTCTTTTTGGAGGGCGAAAAAAACGGCGTAGTGGAAAGACCGGACCATGCCCGCGACGTCCCGGAGAGGGGATCGTTTCAAACGCCGTTCGCTCAGCGCCCGGGCCGGCTCCCCCTCGAAGTCGATGATCACGAAATCTTTCCCGGTGTACAGGACCTGACCCAGGTGGTAGTCCCCGTGTATGCGGATGCGCATGGCGGAAAATTTCCGGGTCAGGAAATTTTGGAAAACCTTCAAAACCCGGGGTTCGGCCGAGAGCAGGTCCCCGCCTTCTTTGCGGCTGGGTTCAGGAAGCTTCCCAAGCCGGGTCCGCAGGGTCTGGAAGACCTTTCGCAGGAGCGTCCGCATGGACTGATAAACCCCCCGTTGATAGAACATAGAGAAAGATTCGGGAGAGAAATCGTCATCTTCCTGGGCTGCCGCCAAGGCCAGGTGCATCTCGCCGGTGCGCTTCCCGAGCAAAGCCGCCATCTCCAGGTACTGGGTCTCGATCAGTTCCTTCAAAAGCGCGGGAATCGAGGCAAAATCCACCCGGAGAATCGACGGCGGGGCGGGAGGGATTTCCGAGACTTCTTTGGACCGGGAAAGGGTCTGCTCGAAGTAGCGGTGGACGGCGTTCAGCGTGTAGGTCCAGGCGTCCCTCTGGTTCGGGACCTGCCCCTGAAGCAAGACCAGGGAGATGGGCTCCGAGCCGCGGCGCCGGTATTCCAGGCTTCCCGCAAAAGGAGGAATGTGGCCGAAGCCGCGCTTCTCCGTGAGAAACCTGGTGATTTCCTGGTCCGGGTTGAGCCCCTCCTTCAAGTTGCGATAGAGCTTCAGGAAGAAACGGTCGTCGTAGAGGACGGAGGTGTTGCTCTGCTCGGCTTTCAAAACCTGCGATCCGAGCGGGAGCTGCTTATCCCCCAAAAGCCGGCGGAACATCTTTCCCGGAAACCCCAGAACTTCCCCCTCCTCGCCCGACAGCCTTTTCCGACGGGCGATGGCGGATAGAAGGGCCTCGCGAAAAGGTTCGTCAAAGGCGGCATCGAAAAGGATCCCTTCCTCCGGCCCGACCCGGATCCGGGCGAGGACGCTTCGGGGGTGGTCTTCGAGGATCATCTTACCCTTTACGGTGAGCCACTCGTAGTCGAGCTTCACCGAGAGCCCTTCCACGATCATTTCATCCAGCCCCTGCTCCCCCTTGCCGGTCGCGGCAAAGGCGAGGGGCAGGAGGTAAAGGTCGGGAACCCCTTCGGTGTAGCGGACTTCGAGGAAGAGAAGGTACGAATGTTCCGAGTCGTATTCGATAGGGATTTTTTCAACGATACGCAGATCGCGCAGGATCCTGGCCTTTCCCCCGAACCAGCGGCAGCCCCGGAGATATTCAGGCAAGATCTCATTTTCCAGTTTCTCCCGGAAGCCTTCTTCGAGGGCCTGATCCCACCGTGACGAAACCTGGAGTTCGGGAAGACCCCGCTCGCGGACCTCCGGGGCTGCTTCCTCCGGATTTTTCAGGGAAAGGATAAGGTAATTGTGGGGGCCCAGAGTCAATATGTATGGGGATTCCCGGATCACCGGGAAGCGGTTTTGGCCGGAGATCTCTTCGGGCGCGCAACCGGCATAGGAGGAGAGGTCGAGTTCGGCGACCTGGTAAAATCTCGAGAGATTGGCCACCACCAGAATCCGCTCCTCCCCGTAGTTCCTGAAGAACACGAGAACGCGGGGATTCTCCGGCTGGAGAAAGGTCAAGGCGCCCCGACCGAAGGCCTTGTACTTCTTGCGGAGGGCAATGTTCCGCTTCATCCACCAGAGAAAGGAGGAAGGGTTTCTCTGCTGGGTCTCCACGTTCACGGCCTCGTACTGGTATTCCGGGTCGATGATGATGGGATAATAAAGCTTCTGGGGATTGGCGCGGGAAAACCCGGCGTTTCGATCGGGGCTCCATTGCATCGGAGTCCGCACGCCGTTGCGGTCGCCCAGGTAGTAATTATCCCCCATGCCGATTTCGTCCCCGTAGTAGAGGACCGGGGTGCCGGGCAGGGCAAAGAGGAGCATGTGCATCAGCTCCATTTTTCTCCGGTTGTTGTTCATCAGCGGCGCCAGGCGGCGGCGGATCCCGAGGTTGATCCGGGCCTGAGGGTCGCGAGCAAAGACCCGGTACATGTAATCCCGTTCCTCGTCGGTCACCATCTCCAGGGTCAGTTCGTCATGATTCCGGAGAAACAGCGCCCACTGACTGGACTCGGGGATTTTCGGGGTCTCTTCCAGAATGTCCACAATGGGAAACCGGTCTTCCATCTGCAGCCCGATGTAGATTCGGGGCATCAAGGGAAAATGGAAAGCCATGTGGCACATGTCCCCCTTTCCGAAATAAGCCGCCGCATCCTCGGGCCACTGGTTAGCCTCGGCCAGGAACATCCGGTTCGGAAAGCGCCGGTCCACATGGGCGCGAAGATCCCGCAGGTAGGCATAGGTTTCCGGCAGGTTTTCGCAGTTGGTACCTTCCCGCTCGAAGAGGTAGGGGACGGCATCGAGGCGCAGACCGTCCACGCCCATATCCAGCCAGAAGTCGAGCACCCGCAGCATCATCTTCCGCACCGGGGGATGGTCGAAGTTCAGGTCCGGCTGGTGGGAGTAAAACCGGTGCCAGTAGTAGGCCTTCGCCAGCGGGTCCCAGGCCCAGTTGGAACTCTCAAAATCCTTGAAGATGATCCGGGCGTCCGCATACTTCGTCGGGCCGTCGCTCCAGACGTAAAAGTTCCGGAGAGTCGACCCCGGCTTGGCGCGACGGGATTTCTGGAACCACTCGTTCTGGTCGGAGGTGTGGTTCAGGACGAGCTCGGTAATAACCCGCAGACCCCGGCGGTGGGCTTCGCGCAGAAACTCCCGGAAATCCTTCAAGGTGCCGTAGTCGGGATGGATGCCGAAGTAATCGGCGATATCGTAGCCGTCATCCTTCAAGGGGGAAGGATAAAACGGAAGGAGCCACAGGGCCGTCACCCCCAGGTCCTGGAGGTAGTCGAGTTTTTCCAGCAATCCCCGGAAGTCCCCGACCCCGTCCCCGTCGCTGTCGCGAAAGGCCTTCACCGGCAGTTCGTAAATGATCGCATCTTTATACCACAACGAATCACCCTGGGGAGTGGGCATGGGTTCCTCCATCGATGCCGAAAGGATCTGCGGGGGCCCGGCCCCGGGCGGATCGGAAGACAGGGGCCATCGAAACCTCTCTCATCCGTTCCCGGGTAAACCCTACAGGTGATGGGAGTCGTTCGACCCGGCATCCTTCCCCCTCTTTTTATGAGCCCATTTTTCAAGGAAGTCCCGGGCGATTTCCCTCCCGCCCCATCCGAAAGAAATGGCCAAGGCCAGAACGATCCCTCCCAGGAGGATCGAAAAGGCCGCAATGAGGACTTTCTCCGCAACCCCCATATGGTAGAGAGCCATGGTGAGGATGAGAATCATGATAAACCAGTGGACCGCCTTACTAAGGGTCTTGGCGGAATCGAGCTGGGCGTTCACGGCGGCGATCAAGACCGCCTGACTCAGAAATAAGGCCACCAGGTAACCGATGATGAGAATGAGGAGGGCCGCCAGTAAATTCGGGAGGTACATGAAAAACTGCGCGACGAGCTTTTGGGTGGCCGTCAGCTCCAGGGCATTAATCGCCAGGGTCAGGGTGATCAGAGAAATCAACCAAAACAAAAGCCGGCTCACCAGGGAAGATGGCGAAGCGTCGACGCCCCCCTTGATCAGCAGCTGGCTCAGGCCCCAGCGCTCGCCCACCCGGTCGAAATGGATCGCTTTTAAAAAGAGCGATAAGAGGGTTTTCACGATCCAGGCCAGAAGCAGCCCCCCGATCAGGATGGTGAACATGGCCAGCACGTTGGGCAAGAACGTGATCACCCGATTCATGAAGTGGTTGAAGGAATCCAAAATGGCAATCCGCCAAGCTTCCATCTCTTTCACCTCCCTTTCCCTTCCCAGCGTTCCAAAAGGTAGGGTTTTTGATCTTCAAAAACCCGACAGAGGTGCTCGACGGTCTCCTCCACGACAGAGACCGGGGCATCCTTGTTTTCCCGGTAGAAGGAAGCCACCCACCCCAGGTAGAGGGGAATCATCGATTTCAACAAATGATCCCGATGGACCACCTCCCAATGGAATCCGGCGGCGAAATCATAGATCACGCGCACCCATAACTCCGGGGGAAACGAGAAACGGTTTTCCGGCGTCCGGGAGAGGGCTTCCACCCTGCGGGCCGTCTCGGCGGAGAGGATCTTCCTCCAGATTTCAATCAGAGCCTTGGCGCCGAGCCGGAAGTTGGCAATCATCCGCTCCGGGTCGAAAGAAATCCCGGGAGGATTTTCCTCCGGCGTCCCGAAGGTGACTACCGGTTGGATTCCCTTGACCTCCCGCCAAAATTCCTGATGTTCTTCCATCAGCCTGAAGGTGGTGGAGAGGTCTTGATGGAACATCGTCCCCAAATTGCCTTTCCCGCTCCTGAGGTTCCGCACGTGCGGCCCCAGGAATGATTGGGCGACCTTGAATTGTCCGGTCAGAACCTGCGCGGTAACCCAAAGATCCACATTGGACCTCGCGTTTTCGTCCTCCGCGATCTTTCGGGAGAGGAGATGGCGGATCAGCTTTTCCGAGGCACCAAAATCATCGGCAATGGGATAGCGAAGGTTCTTCCGGTACAAAGTCCGTTGCAGGGGATAAATGATTCCGCTGGAAATCGTGCCTTCAAAGGGGTGACGGACGTACCGGGGGGCGATAAAATCGAAATTCTCCTCAAGGACAGGACCCAGCAGGAGGGAGACCCATTCAGGGTTCAGCGAACTCAGACTGGCATCCACCACCGCGCACGCCTTAACCTGCAGCTTGCGGGCCGTTTCAAAGATAGTCTTCAAAGCGTTTTCTTTGCCGGGAAGACCATGGTAGGGAAGGAGAATTCTGTGAACGGGGAGGACCAGATGGCTTACGAAAGCCATCCTCAGCTTAGGGTCAAGGCTATTCTTGAAAACCTCTTCGGAACCGTCCATCGATCCGCCGTCGGAGCAGACCAGAACCGTTCTCGCTTGCGGAAATCGCCGGGCGATCCCGGCGCGAATCCCTTCCAGGACCCCGCCCAGGGTCGCGGCGTTGTTGTAAAGCGGAACACCGATAAGGAGATCGGCTGCGGCCCTTCCTTCAAACTCGATCGGTGCCGTTTCCCCCATGCGATCCTTCTCCTCAGAAAGATGAGGCGGGTCTTTTCCCCCCTCCGGATCCGCCCTTTTCCGTGGGCCCAGTTTTTAATCCGGGTCTTTCCCGGGAACCGACGGGGTCATTGGAAACTCACCGGTTCCTTTCTTATATTAGATTACCCGGAAAAAAGAATAAAGGAAAAAGGGTTTGAGCGCACCCCGTGACAATCTTGACACCGACCCCGTTTTTGACCTATCCTGAAATATCGAGACGAAACCGACATCCAGGAAACAAGCGGGAAGGTCGTGAATACGGGATTGATTTCGGGAGTTTTCTGCTTGCGGCCGCCTCGCTTTCATTCCTGAATTCAAGCGGAGATTCCGGCAGATCCGGCCTCCGAATCCCGCGGATTTTCCTAATAAAGATTCACCTGGCATCCGTTTTTGCGTTTTCCGGGGAAACCTCCTGCAGATCAAGTCGGATCCTTTGCTCCGCGAATGACGGCATTTCAAGCCCCAGCCGGGATGGAGAAGAAAGAATGATTCCGCCAGACGGGCGCAGACGCGTCCTCATCAAAGACGTGTTTCCGGAGATTGACTGCGGCCGTTTTCCCGTGAAGCGGACGGTGGGGGAACAGGTCGCGGTGGAAGCAAATATCTTCGCCGACGGGCACGAGGCCCTATCCTGTCGGCTTCTCCATCGGCGGGCGGGGGCGGAGAACTGGATCGAAACGCCCATGGCTTTTTTGGGGAACGACCGGTGGCGGGGAACCTTTCGGGTGGAAGAAACGGGGCGCTATGTTTATACCCTCAGGGCCTGGGTCGACCGGTTTCTTTCGTGGCGGAAAGACCTGACCAAGAGGGTAGAGGCAGGGCACGATGCGAGTGTGGACTTTCTCGTGGGCGCCCAAATTTTGGAAGAAGCCTTGAAGAAGGCGGCGGAGACGGACCGAAAAAAACTCTCTTCCTGGCTACAGACGTTCCGGGCTCCGGGAAGAGAGAAGGAAAAGATCCAACTATCCTTAGCGGATGAATTCGCCGCGGTCATGACCCGCTACCCGGAAGACCAAATGGCCACCCCCTACGAAAAGGAGCTCTCGGTTGTGGTCGACCCGGTGAAAGCCCGGTTCAGCACCTGGTATGAGATGTTTCCCCGGTCCTGCGCGCCGCGGCCGGGAGAGCCCGGCTCCTTCCGGGATTGCGAGGCGCGCCTTCCCTATGTGGCGGCCATGGGATTCGACGTCCTCTACCTTCCGCCGATTCACCCCATCGGACGGGTTCACCGGAAGGGGAAAAACAACCTCCCTCATGGAGGGGAAGGAGAAGCGGGAAGCCCCTGGGCCATCGGGTCCGCGGAAGGGGGGCACAAGGCGGTTCACCCGCAGTTGGGAACGCTCCAGGATTTTCAGCGTCTGTGCGCCAAGGCGAAAGGTTACGGGATCGAAATCGCCCTGGACATCGCCTTTCAATGCGCCCCAGACCACCCGTACACGAAGGAACACCGGGAATGGTTCCGCTGGCGGCCGGACGGCACCGTGCAGTACGCGGAGAATCCTCCCAAGAAATACGAGGACATCATCCCCTTCGACTTTCAAACGATCCGCTGGCGGGAGCTCTGGGAGGAGCTTCGAAGCATCTTCTTTTTCTGGGCCGAACAGGGAGTGCGGGTTTTCCGCGTGGACAACCCCCACACCAAGCCTTTCCCCCTGTGGGAATGGATCATCGGAGCCGTCAAGGAAAAGTACCCGGAGGTCATCTTCCTCGCCGAGGCCTTCACCCGCCCCAGCGTGATGTACCATTTGGCTAAGTGCGGCTTCACCCAGTCCTACACGTATTTTGCCTGGAGAAACACCAAGCAGGAAATCACCCGGTATTTCACGGAGCTGAACCGGACGGAAGTGAAAGAGTATTTTCGCCCCAATCTTTGGCCGAACACCCCGGACATCCTTCCCGAGTACCTGCAGATGGGGGGGCGGCCGGCCTTCATGGCGCGGCTGGTTCTGGCCGCAACCTTGGGGGCCAGCTACGGGATTTACGGTCCCGCCTTCGAGCTCGGAGAAAACATCCCGCGGGAATTCGGCGGGGAGGAGTACCTGGATTCGGAAAAATACGAGATTAAGAAGTGGGATCTCAACCGGCCGGACAGCCTGAAGGAATTCGTCGCCCGGGTGAACCGGATTCGCAAGGAGAGCCCCGCTCTCCAGGAGAACTGGAACCTGAAAATCCACCCCGTCGACAACGAACAGCTGATCTGCTACAGCAAGCACACGGAGGATCTCGCCGACTTCGTCCTGGTCATCGTCAACCTGGACCCTCACCACCGGCACTCCGGATGGGTGGACCTGTCTCTGGAAGATTTGGGGGTGGACCCGAAAAAAACCTATCAGGTCCACGACCTGCTGACCGAGGCCCGGTATCTCTGGACCGGATCGCGGAACTACGTGGAGATTGATCCCAAGATCGTCCCGGCGCACATCTTCCGCCTGCGGCGGCGGATCCGCACCGAGAGGGACTTCGATTATTTTCTGTAATTTTCAGAACGACGGCGTGCCCGGCGCGCCGGAAAGGGAATATGGCCGATCAGGCCGGCAACCCAAGAGAGGAAAATTCATGAAATCCGAAGAGTATGAAACGGTTCGGTATGACCGATCGCTCATCACCGAAGAGGATCTCTTCCTTTTCAACGAGGGGAGCCATTATCGCCTCTATGATAAGCTGGGCGCCCACATCGTGCGGCAAGACGGCGTCGAAGGAACCTATTTTGCGGTCTGGGCTCCCGACGCCGAGCGGGTCACGATCATGGGCGATTTCAACAACTGGAGCAAGGAACAACATCCCCTCCGGCCCCGGGGCCAGTCCGGGATCTGGGAGGGGTTGATCCCCCGGCTGAGGGAGGGGGCCGCCTACAAATATCACCTCCGATCTCGATTCCGCGGATACCGGGCGGATAAGTCCGATCCTTTCTCTCTTTACAACGAGGTCTCTCCAAAGACCGCGTCGATTATTTGGGATCTTCATTACGCATGGAGCGACAAGGAGTGGATGTCGAAACGGAAGGGGCGCAATGTCCACCAATCCCCCGTGTCCATTTATGAGGTCCACCTGGGTTCCTGGATGCGCGTCCCTGAGGAGAACCATCGCTCTCTGTCATACCGGGAGATCGCCCCGAAGCTTGCCGCCTATGTCCGGGAGATGGGATTCACCCATGTGGAATTCCTGCCGGTCATGGAGCACCCTTTTTACGGGTCCTGGGGCTATCAGTGCACGGGATTCTTCGCCCCCACGAGCCGGTACGGAACCCCCCAGGATTTCATGTATTTAGTGGACTTCTTGCACCAGCAGGGCATCGGCGTGATTCTGGATTGGGTTCCTTCCCATTTTCCCACAGATGAACACGGCCTCGGGTTCTTTGACGGGACCCACCTCTATGAGCATCAGGATGCCCGCCAAGGAATTCACCCGGATTGGAACAGCTTTATTTTCAATTATGGACGAAATGAAGTGCGCAGTTTTCTCCTGAGCAGCGCCCTTTTCTGGCTGGATGTCTATCACGCCGACGCCCTGCGGGTCGACGCCGTCGCCTCCATGCTTTACCTCGATTACTCGCGAAAAGAAGGGGAGTGGATTCCCAATAAGTTCGGAGGAAGGGAGAACCTGGACGCCATTTCTTTTCTCCGCCGGTTTAACGAGGAGGTTTACAGGAACAGCCCCGGGGTGCTGACCATCGCCGAAGAGTCCACCGCTTGGCCTATGGTCTCCCGTCCCACATACCTCGGGGGACTGGGTTTCGGGATGAAATGGGACATGGGCTGGATGCACGATTCCCTGCAGTATATGTCCAAGGACCCCGTCTTCCGCAAATTCCACCACCACCGTTTGACCTTCCGGCTCCTGTACGCCTTTCAGGAGAATTTCATCCTCCCCCTTTCCCACGATGAGGTCGTTCACGGAAAAGGATCGCTCCTGGGCAAAATGCCCGGAGACGACTGGCAGAAGTTCGCCAACCTCCGGGTTCTTTTCGGCTACATGTACGCGCAGGCGGCGAAAAAGCTCCTTTTCATGGGCGGAGAAATCGGGCAGTGGGCGGAATGGAACCACGAGGGGAGCGTGGAGTGGAACCTCCTGCAGTATGATCCTCATTCGGGCCTCCAGCGATGGGTCAAGGACCTGAACCGATTCTACCGAGAGGAACCGGCTATGTACGAATTGGATTTCGACCCGGCCGGTTTCGAGTGGGTCGATTGCGACGACAGCGAGGGCAGCACGCTCAGCCTCCTGCGCAAGGGCAAATCCCCGGAGGACCAGATCCTCGTGGTCCTGAACTTCACCCCCGTACCCCGGCACAACTACCGGGTGGGGGTTCCCCGCGGAGGGTTTTGGAAAGAAGCGCTCAACAGCGACGCCTGGATCTATTGGGGGAGCGGGCAGGGGAACCTGGGAGGGGTCGAAGCCGCCCCGTTTTCCCTTCACGGGCGCCCATGGATGTTGACCCTGACCTTGCCGCCCCTGGCCGTCGTATTCCTGAAACCCCAGGAAGGAAGGCCTTGAGACCAGAAATCACCTTAGGGGCCATCGCGGCGGGAGAAGGGCGCTGCCGGTTCCGGGTTTGGGCGCCGGGGGTCAAAAAAGTGGAAGTCCACTTTTCCTTTCCCCGGGACCTC
>Ga0113563_10001669_pt1 | contig 12845 bp, 11 predicted proteins | sample Mud3Dept3metaG_FD_80117 | JGI IMG/M metagenome (GOLD analysis project Ga0113563, IMG submission 80117) | Freshwater wetland microbial communities from Ohio, USA, analyzing the effect of biotic and abiotic controls - Mud 3 Core 4 Depth 3... | ecosystem: Environmental > Aquatic > Freshwater >...
CTGACCGACGTCAAGGATCCGACGGGCGCGGGCGACAGCTTCGCCGGTGGCCTGATGGGCTACCTCGCGTACGCCGGCGACATGTCGCCGACCACGATCCGCACCGCGATGATCATGGGCAGCGTGATGGGCAGCTTCGCGGTCGAGAAGTTCTCGGTCGACGGCATCCGCGGCCTGACGACGGCGCAGATCCAGCAGCGGTTCGACGAGCTCGCCGAGCTCGCGCACTTCGAGCGCGTCCGGCTCTGAACCGGCGTACGCTCGAAGGGCGCCGCGATGCCCACCGACCGCGATGACGAAACGGTGCAAACCCAGGCACCGCCCTCGAGCCAGCCGAACGCGCCGCGCGCGCGTGACTCCCGGCCGTCGCTGCCGGCCATGCTCGGCCGCTATCGGGTGATCAAGCTGCTCGGGCGCGGCGGTGTCGGCGCGGTCTACGAGGCCGAGGATCCCGAGGTCGGTCGCCGGGTCGCGATCAAGGTCCTGCGCGACGACAAGGAGGGCGACACCGAGGCGCTGCGCGGCGAGGCCCAGGCGCTCGGCCGCCTCGTCCATCCCAACGTGGTGTCGATCTACGACGTCGGCGTGGCCGACGGCGACGTGTTCCTGGTGATGCAGCTCGTCGACGGAGAGCCGCTCGATCGCTGGCTCGCCTCGCGCCTGGTGTCGCCGCGCGAGATCCTCGCGATGTTCCGGCAGGCGGATCCTCGTCGGAACGAGAGCGTCGAGTGCCGGGGTGCCGGTCGAAGATCCGATCGTGCACGTGTACGAGCACGTGGCACGTGCACGTCGGATCAACACGGCCGAACTCTGGGGTTAGGGCCGAGACAGCGCGCGCTCGCCCCGGTTGCAGCGAAACCGCGCGTGCACCGGTGTGTCCAGTCTCCATGGACGCCGTCGAGGTCGTCGTGCGTCTCGGCGGTTCGATCGTCGCGCTCGCGCACCTTCGCGACGGCGCTGCATATCGGATCGGAACCGCGCCTCGCGTCGACCTCGCCGTCCCGATCGCCACGACCTTCCCGCTCGTCGAGCGCGGCGTGGTGCGGATCCCCGCGGGGATCCACGCGACCCTCGTCGAGGCGGGGCGGCGGTCGCCGGTGGCCGCGCGCGAGCTGTGGCTCGCCGTCGGCATGCGCGTCGAGCTGACGATCGGCCTCGTCACGATCCGGATCGCGCGCGTCGTGCTCCCCGACGAACCCCTCCCGGGCCCGCGGCTCGACCGCCGGGCGCCTGCATACGCCGCGGGCTCGCTCGTCGCGCACGTGCTCGTGTGGGCGCTCGCCGTGACCCTCGCGCCGGCAGGCGAGCCGCTCGAGCGGATGGTCGATCCGCAGCCGATCCGCGTCCGGATCGCGCGGTTCGAGGCGCCACCGCAGCCGCCGCGCGATCCGTCGATGGTGCCCGCGGCGGCGACCGCAACCACCGATCCGGCCGCGGCACCGCCGCCTGCCCGCCCGGGTCCCGAGGTCCCGACCTCGCGCCGCGGCCGCGCGATCGCGCGCGCCCGCGAGGCCGGCGTCCTCGGCGGGACGGGCCTCAGCGATCTGTCGATGCTGATGCACCGCGGCGACTTCGCCGAGGACTTCCGGGGCGTCGGGCCCGCGTATCGCGAGGAGGATGCGACCGGGCAGGGCTTCGGCGGCGGCCCGCGCTGGGATCCCGGCGGCACGCTCGCGACCGGTGCGTACCAGACCGTGAGCGAGGGCCGCGCCGCGGGCGAGGACTACGATCTCCCGGGCGCCGTCCCCGACCAGCGCCACCGCCCGGTCGTCGAGCTGTGCACGGGCCGGCCGTGCGCCACCGCCGGCCCGCACTCGACCGAGACCGTGAAGACCGTGATCGCGGCGAATTCGCCGGCGCTGATCCGCTGCTATCGCCAGCACGCCGAGGAGCGCTCGCGCGGCACGGTCACGCTCGACTTCGAGATCGACCGCGACGGCACGGTGCTGCGCGCGAGCAGTCGCGGGTTCGGCGCGGTCGCGGCGTGCGTGCAGGCCATCGTCGAGACCATCGACTTCCCGATCGCCCCGGGGCAGCCACAGACCACCGTGCAGGTCTCGCTCGGCTTCCGCTAACCCCGCGAACTCACATATTATACCAAGTAGTATATTTGTTACTTGAAGAATATACCGATCGGAATAATCATCGGAGCATGTCGATCGCCTCGCCGCTGACCCTCCGCTCCGGTGCCACGCTCCCCAACCGGCTCGCCAAGGCGGCGATGTCCGAGGTCCTCGGCGACCCGCGGACCGGCGCGCCGACCGACGCGCTGGTCCGGCTCTACGAGCGCTGGGGGCGGAGCGGGGCGGGCCTCCTGATCACCGGGAACGTGATGATCGATCGCGGCGGCAAGGGCGAGCCGGGCAACGTCGTGATCACCGATCGCAAGGACCTCGCCGGCCTGCGGGCGTGGGCGACGGCAGGGCAGGCGCACGGCGCGCGGATGTGGATGCAGCTCAACCACGCGGGCCGGCAGTCGCCGCGCCGGATGGCGCGCGTGCCGGTTGCGCCGTCGGTGGTCCCGATGCAGGGGATGAGCGGCGTGTTCGCGCGGCCGCGCGCGCTGACCGAGGACGAGATCGGCGACCTGATCGCGAAGTTCGCGACGGCCGCGGCGATCGCGCGCGACGCGGGGTTTCACGGCGTGCAGCTCCACGGCGCGCACGGGTACTTGATCAGCCAGTTCCTGTCGGCGCGCACGAACCTCCGCGACGATGCGTGGGGCGGCGATCCGCAGCGCCGCAGCCGGTTCCTGCTCGAGATCGTGCGCGCGGTGCGCGCCGCGGTCGGGCCGAGCTTCCCGATCGGCGTCAAGCTCAACTCCGCCGACTTCCAGCGCGGCGGCTTCACGATCGAGGAGTCGATGGATGTCGCGCGCGCGCTCGAGGCCGCTGGCGTCGACCTACTCGAGGTCTCCGGTGGCAACTACGAGAGCCCGTCGATGACCGGGTCAGGAGAGCTGCCCACCGAGCAGCGCCAGAGCTCGCGCGATCGCGAGGCGTACTTCCTCGTCTATGCGCGGCGGATCCGCGAGGTCACGGCGATGCCGATCCTGCTGACCGGCGGCATGCGCAGCCGCGCCGTGATGGAGGCGGCGCTCGCGTCGGGCGCCGTCGACGTGATCGGCCTCGCGCGCCCGATGACGCACGCGCCGGAGCTGCCGGCGCAGCTGCTCGCCGGCACCGTCGATGTGGCCCCGACGGTCCGGATCCGCAGCCGCGTCCGCGTGATCGACGATGCGCTCCAGATCCTGTGGTTCCAGGCGCAGATCCACGAGCTCGCCGCGGGCCGCGATCCGGATCTCTCGCTCGGGACGTGGGCCGCGCTGTGGCGCGGGATCCGCGCGAACCTGTGGCCGCGGAAACAGCGCGCGGCGCTCGTCGCAACCGCCGCGGTCGGAGCCGCCGCATGAGCGAGCTGTCCAAGGGCGAGCGCACGCGCAAGAAGCTGGTCGATGCGACCGGCGTGCTCCTGCGCCGGCAGGGCTTCCACGGCACCGGGCTCTCGGACATCGTCGCCGAGAGCGGCGCGCCACGTGGCTCGCTGTACTTCTACTTCCCCGGCGGCAAGGACGAGCTCGCGTGCGCCGCGCTCGATGCCGCGGGCGCGGACTGGCGCGCGCGGATCGAGGCGGTCGTCGCGGCCGCCCCGGATCTCGACCACGCGTTCGGGGCGGTGATCGAGCTGCTCGCCGCCGAGCTCGTCGCGTCGAGGTTCCAGCACGGTTGCCCCGTCGCCGCAGTCGCGCTCGAGTCGATCTCCGAGCCGGTGCGCAGGACGATCGCCGTCCACTACGCGGCATGGGAGCGGTTGATCGCGTCCCACCTCGTCAGCCTCGGGATGCACGACGCCCCGGCGCGCCAGCTAGCGACCGTCGCGCTGTCCGCGATCGAGGGCGCGATGTTGCTCGCGCGCGTGCAGCGCTCGACGGCGCCGCTGCTCACGACCGGCGCCGCGCTGCGCGCGATGATCGGGCTCGTCGGCGGGCCTAGTCGGTCGCCGGGAATTCGCCCGAGTTCGCCGTCGAGGCGACCGCGTCCGGCGTCCCGTCCGCGTAGAACTCGGCGATCAGCTGATCGTCGAACTGATCTGCGAACCGCCCGACGCCCGCGACCAGCGTCGCGAACTCCTGGGAGTCGATTCCCTTGAGCGCGCGCCCGGCGTGGAGCACGACCCAGCCATCGGGCTGAAGCGCGAACGAGGCCATGCCGCCCATGTACGCGTTGTGCTCGAGCAGCTTCTTGAAGAACGCGAGCTCCTGGCCCTTCGGGACCGCGCGGAACAGCGGCGCGATCGCCACGACGGCGGAGCCGGAGATCCCCGCGATCACGAACGCCGAGCCCCATTGCATGCGGACCAGGTTCTCGTCGAGGCGCACGGCCTTCTCGGCGAGACCACTACCTTCCAACAGCTCCTCGATCGTCATTGCATGCTCCTCAGAACATCTTGCCGAGGCCGCCGGGGAGCTTGTCCTTGTCTTCCACGGATACCCCTGGGGGTGACGCCAGCGCTAGGATGCCGGCGTGGCGAAGGATACGCGGGAGCGCAGTGTCTGGGCGTGGGGCTGGCGCGCCAAATTCCCGGATGACGGTGCGCGCGCCGGCCTCGTGCAGCTCGCCCGCGCGCTGGTGCCGGCGGCCCAGCCCGCCCTGCGCGCACCGCCCACCGACGAGCCGAGCGTGGCCGCGCCCGCGGTCGCGGTCCCCGCGGCTCTCGCGGCGTTCGCGTCGCAGGCACCGCGCGATCGCGCGATGCGGTCCCGCGGCCGCGCCTTCCCCGATCTCGTCGCAGGGTTCGCCGGCGACTACACGGGCGCGCCCGATGTCGTCGTGCGCCCGCGCGACGACGCCGAAGTCGCGCGCGTGCTGGAGGTCAGCGCCGAGCACGGCTGGGCCGTCGTGCCGTTCGGCGGCGGCACGTCCGTCGTTGGCGGTGTCGACGCGGCGCTCGCGCGCGGTGAGCGTGCGGCGGTCGTCAGCCTCGATCTCGGCGCGCTCGCAGGCGTGCGCGAGGTCGATCCGGTCAGCCGGCTCGCGCGGATCGGCGCGGGGACGCTGGGCCCCGCGCTCGAGGACGACCTCGCCGCCCATGGCCTGACGCTGCGCCACTACCCGCAGTCGTTCGAGTTCTCGACGCTCGGCGGCTGGCTCGCGACGCGTGCCGGAGGCCACTACGCGACCGGCCCGACCCGGATCGACGAGCTCGCGCACGCGCTGACGATGATCACGCCGCGCGGCACGCTCGCGACCCATCGCCACCCCGGATCCGGTGCGGGCCCCGAGCCCGCGCGGCTCGTCCTCGGCTCCGAGGGGGCGCTCGGCGTGATCACCGAGGCGTGGATGCGCGTCGTCCCGAGGCCGCGGTGGCGCGCGACCGCCAGCGTCGCGTACAAGGACTTCACCGCCGGGGTCGCCGCGGCGCGCGCGCTCGCGCAGTCGGGGCTCTACCCGAGCAACGCGCGGCTGCTCGATGGCAACGAGGCGCGCCTCCACCGGGTGCGGTTCGACGGCACGAGCGTGCTCCTGATCGGCTTCGAGTCCGCCGATCATCCGCTCGGTCCGTGGCTCGCGCGCGCCGTCGAGCTCGCGCGCGATCACGGCGGCGAGGTCGTCGCCGGCCCGAGCGAGGCCGATGACGCGACACGGACCGGCGCCGCGGGTGCCTGGCGCCAGGCGTTCTTCGACGCGCCCTATCTGCAGTCCGCGCTCCTCTCGATCGGCGTGCTCAGCGACACGTTCGAGACCGCCTGCACGTGGGCGCAGTTCCCCGAGCTCCACGCGCGCGTGACGGCCGCGGTGTCGCGCGCCCTCGACGAGGAGTGCGGGGGTGGCCTCGTGTCGTGCCGGTTCACGCACGTCTATCCGGACGGCCCCGCGCCGTACTACACGTTCGTCGGGGCGCTGCGTCCCGGCGGCGAGCTCGCCCAGTGGCGTGCGCTCAAGGGCGCCGCGTCAGATGCGCTCGCCGCGGCGGGGGGCACGATCACGCACCACCATGCCGTCGGCCGCACGCACCGGCCCTGGTACGACCGCGAGCGGCCCGCTTTGTTCGGCGACGTCCTCGCCGCGGCGAAGCGCGAGCTCGATCCCCGCGGCATTCTGAATCCCGGCGTGCTCGTGGGCTGACGTCAGCTCGTCGCGTCGGCCGGGGCCTCGGCATGGCGCGGCGGAAGCGGCCGCGTGCGGCCGAGCTCGATCTGGCCTGCCATGACGGCGACGTGAATCGCCATCCGCAGCAGCGCCACGCCCTGGCGAGCGACGAACAGCGTGATCGCGCCCTCGGCGCCGTACATCGCGCGGCCCTGCGACAGGTAGGCGTACGCGATCGTCACGAGCAAGAAGAACACCCAGCCGAGGCCGCCATGGACGAGCGTGAGCGGCCGCTTCGCGACGAACACGAGCGACCGCAGATAGGTCGCGAGCACCCCCGGATCGTGGGTGTCGTGGCGCAGCGTCAGCTCGACGCGCGCGTAGTCGGACACCGTCCAGAAGAAATGGAGCAGGGCGAGGGCGGGGACGAACGCGAACGCGAGCGGCCCGATCAGGTCGGTCACCGCCAGCGCGTACTCGAGCCGCGGCGCGACCATGCCGAGGCACGCGCCGAACACGGTGAGGACGAGCGCCCAGGCGGGCAGCGAGCACACCGCGAGGCGCGCGTACGCGAGGTACGTCGCCGCGCCGCTCGCGCCGAAACACCGCGCCGTCTCGCCGCGACTCTCGGGGCGCTCCGCGAGCACGCCGTACAGCCCACCGGCGAGGAACCACGCCGCGAGCTGCCACAGGACGATCGCGGCGAACACGATGCCGCCGACCGCGACGAACGTCCCGCGGGCGTGGCGAACGACCCAGATCACCGCGACGAGCTGACCATCGACCGCCTCGTCGAACAGCGGCAGGTGCGAGAAGGCCTGCGCGAGGACGAGCGCGATCCCGATCATGCACGCGGCGGCGATCAGGCTCTGGACGACGAACACCGCGAACAGCGTCCCCGTGTAGCGCGAGAGCCCACGCAGGCCCGCGCCGATCATGTCGCCGAGACCGCCGAGCCCGCGCATGCTCATGCCCGTCGAGCCCATCAGGGCCCCACGATCTGCATCAGCGTCTGGGTGACGCTGCTGACCCACGCGGCCGCGCGCAGCGCTGCCGAGCCATCGCCGTCGAGGCGGTAGCGGTGCGTCACCGGAGTGGCGAGCGCGAGCTTGTTCTCCGGATCGAGCCAGACCTCGACGAGCGGTGTGCTGCGCTCGATCACGAACCGCTCCCACGTGCCGCGGCCGCGGTCGTCCCACCGGACGCGCTGGGTCGAGCCATCGGCGAACTCGAGCTCGATGTCGACCGGGGCATGGACCGAGCCGGTGTTGGTGACGACGACCTCGCAGATGTAGCTGCCAGTCTCCGGCGCCTCGGTCTCGGTGACGATCGTCCGCGACGCACCCTCGCCGAACACGCCGCGCGGCGGGTGCACGAGCCGGCACGCGGCGTTGCGGATCGCGAGCTCGATGCCGCCGACCTCCTGGAACGCCGGGCGGACGAACCAGGTGAGGTCCTCGCCGAGCTCGCGCGACAGCACGTCGAACAGGTCGCGTCCGGTCGGGTGCTTGAACGCCCACGCGCGCGTGTACGCCTTCATCGCCGCGGCGAACTTCGCCGGGCCGACGGTCTGCTCGAGCGTCGCGAGCGCTCGCGCGGTCTTGTCGTAGGTCGCGCTCGCGTACGCGCTCGAGTCGACGAACGCGTAGGCCGCGGCCGCGATCGGGACGGGGAGCGAGCTCGGATCGGTGCCGACCGCGCGGCGCAACGCGCCGACCTCGGCCTGCCAACCCATCCAATCGACGCCGCTCGCGCGCGCGCCGTAGAGGTCGGCCATCACCTTCGCGTCGGCCCACTCGTTGACGCCCTCGTCGAGCCACGCCTCGACCGCCTCGTTCGATGCGAGCATCCCCTGGAACCAGTTGTGCCCGACCTCGTGCACCGTGACGTACTCGGGGAGCCGCAGCCCAGGACGCGCGAACACCGTGTCTCCGCCGGTCGTGACCAGCGTCGGATACTCCATGCCGCCTGCGCCCATCGCGGCGTCGGGCGGCGGATCGATGATCGTGATGATCGGCCAGGGATACGGCACGAACCACGCCGAGAACTTCTCGATCGCGCCGACGCCGGCCTCGAGGTGACGCCGCGCGAACTCCTTCTGCGCCGGGCGGTAGACGACGCGGACCTCGACCGTGCCGTCCTCGACCTTCGCCTGGCCCGACATCACGTCCATGTACGGGTCCGCCATCCACGCGAAGTCGTGGACGTCCTCGGCGTGATAGGTGAACGTCCGCGTCCCGCCCGGAGCCTCGGTCGCCGCCGCGAGCACGCCGGTCGCTGCGACGACGTACGTGTTCGGCACGGTGATCGCGACGTCGTAGACCCCGAAGTCGGCGAAGAACTCGGTGTTGACGTGGAACGGCTCGCACTCCCAGCGCTCGGCCCCCGGCGGCCCGGTGCGCACGCCGATCTTGGGGAACCACTGCCCGACCATGTGGAACTCGCCCTTGTAGCCGGTGCGCGCGAACACCTCGGGGAGCTGCGCGGTGAACTTGAACGCGACGTCGATCGTCCCACCGGGTGGGACCGCCGTCGGCAGCGGCAGCGTCGCGACCGTCTCGTCGCCACCGGCGAAGGCGAGCGTGCTCGCGAGCTCGGCGCCGGCGACCTGCACCGAGTCGACGCGGATCCAGCCCCAGCCACCCGGGCTCGCTTCCTCGCCGCGCATGCCGCCGCGCCCGCTGCGCATGAACAGCGTCGACTCGTTCTTGAACGCGTTGAGGTAGAGGTGGAACGGCAGCGTGTCGACGGCGCTCTCGCCGGTGTTGATCCACGTCAGCGTCTGGGTCGCGGTGATCTCGTGGCGTACGACATCGAGGCGCGCATCGATCTTGTAGCTCGCGCTCCGTGGCGAGCGTGGTGCGCCGCCACCGCGGAGCGCCGGACTCCCGTCGGCGACCGGCAACGGGCGCACGCGCGGGGTGCCATGGTCACGGCCGCACGCGAGCGCGAACGAGCAGACCGCGACGACGACGGCGGTGCGAGCCACGCCCGTCTATACCACCCAGGCCGGTGCTAGTGTCGGCGCCATGGAAGAGGCCGTCGACCACAAGGTACGCGTCGCGCAGTTCCTCGAGCAGTTCGGTCGGGAGCGCAACCTCAGTCTCCCACCGCTCTCGGCCGACGGGGTCGGCTCGATCCAGCGCGGCTCGGCGGTCGTCACGATCCACGTGATGGCGGACCGCGGCGTGCTCCTGCTCCTCGCGAAGGTCGCCTCCGCGCCCCGCCTCGACGCGACGCAGGCCCAGCGCCTGCTCACGGCCTCGTTCGTCGAGACCGGCGACGCGGCGTTCGCGCTCCACCCGCAGAGCGGCGATCTGTACCTGCGGATCCTGCGCGGACTCGAGGGTCTCGACTACACCGAGTTCGAAGACCTCGTGCACTCGATCGCGAAGACCGCGGACGCGTGGGACGACAAGCTGAAGACCGAGCTGGTCGAGCGGGCATGACGCTCGCGCTCGCCGATGCGGACGCGACCACGCGCGCCGGCGCGGAGCTCGCGCGGCACGTCGAGGGCGGCGATGCGATCGCGCTGATCGGCGATCTCGGCGCCGGCAAGACGACGCTCGTCGCCGGCCTGGTCGCGGCGCTCGGCGGTGGCACCGCGGCGAGCCCGACGTTCTCCCTGGTCAACGAGTATCCCGGCGGCCGGCTGCGCGTGTGGCACGTCGACCTGTACCGGCTCGAACGCGAGACCGAGCTGCCCGAGCTCGGCCTCGACGACGTGATCGGGGATCGCCGCGGCATCGTGATCATCGAGTGGGCCGACAAGTTCGACGTGATGCCGGAGGATCACCTCCGGCTCGAGCTCGCGCACCGCGGCGACACCCGCGAGCTGGTCGCGACCGGCACGGGGCCGCGCGGTCGGGTGCTCGCGGGCGCCCTGGCGGCCGCGATGCTAGGTTCCCGGTGATGCGCGCTGCCTCGATCTTGCTCGCCGTCGTCGCCGGCCTGGGGATGCCCGCGCACGCCCAGGGCAAGCTCAGCTTCGATCCCCAGACGATCTACAAGGTCCCGCGCGGCGCGTCGCCCGCCGACGGTCCCGCCGACGCGCCGGTGACCATCGTCGCGTGGAGCGACTTCGCGTGCGGCTACTGCTACCGGGTGCAGCCGACCCTCGACACCCTGAACACACTGTTCCCCGGGCAGCTGCGCTGGGTCCACCGCACGCTGCCGCTCGACGACGACGAGACGACGACCGCCGAGGCGGCGCTCGCGGCGCGGGCTCAGGGTGCGTTCCGCCCGATGAGCGATCGGCTGTACGCGATGGGCGGTCGCGTCGATCGCGCCGGCGCCGAGCTGGTCGCGCGCGAGCTCGGCCTCGACATGGTGCGGTTCCGCGCGGACCTCGACACCGCGGTGTTTCGCCCGCAGATCGTCGCCGACGCCGCAGATGCGCGGACGCTTGGCGTCACCGGCACACCGAGCTTCTTCATCAACGGGCGCCCCGTGCATGGCAACCAGCCGCTGCGCGTGTTCGCCGAGGTCGTCGACGAGGAGCTCGCCCGCGCGGCCGGGACCGACGGAGACTACGACGCGCTCGTCGCCACCGGCAAGCTCACGGCGGACTCCGCCGTCGAGATCGATCACCCGGAGCGCGAGCTCGATTCGAACGCGATCTATCGCGTCGGCCTCGGCCTCCCGGGCCATCAGCTCGGGCCCGACACCGCGGCCGTGACGATCATCGTGTGGAGCGACTTCCAGTGTCCGTTCTGCGCGAAGGCCGTGCCGGTCCTCCAGCAAGTTCGTGCGAAATACGGCGACGACGTGCGGATCGTGTTCCGCCACCTCGCGATGGCCTATCACCGCAAGGCCGGGCTCGCGGCCGAGGCCGCGGTCGCCGCCGCCGAGCAGGGCAAGTTCTGGGCGTTCCACGACCGCGTGTTCGCGCAGTTCGGCTCGCTCGATCGCGCGGACCTCGAGCGGTTCGCGACCAGCGCCGGCCTCGACTTGATGAAGTTCAAGGCCGCGCTGGACGATCGCCGCTACCGCGATGCGGTCGTCGCCGAGAGCGCCAGCGCGCTCGCGCTCGGCGTCGACGGCACGCCGACGATGTTCATCAACGGCCAGCCGATCAGCGGCGCGCGCGACTTCGTGACCATGGATCGGATCGTCGGTGCGCACCTCGAGCGCGGCCGTGCGGCGGTCGCGGCCGGGATCCCCGCGCGCGATCTCTACGGCCTCCTGATGAGCGATGCGATCGGGATCGAGCGCGCTGATCCATCGCGGTTCCCCGATGCATCGGGGATCAAGATCTCGATGCGCGCGGATGATCGCAGCCGTGCGGTGACGGCCGCATGTCGTCGTCGCGATGCGGCGCGTGCGGTGGAGCTCGCGAGCCGGCTCGTCGCGGACGCACGCCGACGCGCGACCGCGGTGTGCTTCGCCGCGGGCATCGATCTACCGACGCGATGAGAACGCGCGAGGTCGCGCGATCGTTTGCTGACCGGCGGTGACAGCCGCTGACGCGAGGAGACCGTGCATCTCAGCGACGGTCTTGTGGTCACCTCACCACACGACCCGTCTCAGTTTTCCACGGGTGTTCGACACCTGCGCAGGGGGTGTCTCCTCACGATCTCGCGCGCCTAGGGCGAGGTGTCGCGAGCTGACCTACCGAATCTCGCGTGGCATCGCGGGTGCACCGAGGACTCGCCATGCGCCCCGACCAAACGATGCCGATGGCAGTGTTCGATGGCCATGTGGTCCCGCTGCCGCGGGTTGCCAGGCGCAAGCAGCTCGGCCGGTTCGGGGAGCTCGAGGTCCTGACCCCGCTGGCACGAGGTGGCATGAGCGGTGTCTACCTCGCCGCGCACCACGAGACCGGCGAGCGCGTCGCCCTCAAGGTCCTCGATCCGCAGTTCGCCAGCCATCCGGAGGTCGTCGCCCGCCTGTTCGCCGAGCACACGGTCGCGGCGAGCGCCGAGCACCCGGGTTTGGTCGAGATCCGCGACGCGCGGCGCACCGACGACGGCATCCCGTACCTCGTCATGGAGTACCTCGACGGCGAGACCCTCGGCGCGATCGCGGATCGCGGCCCGATCGAGCTTTCGACGATCATCGCGATCACGGCGCAGGTCGCCGCCGCGCTCGCCGCGCTCCACGACGCCGGCTTCGTGCACTGCGACGTCAAGCACGACAACGTGTTCGTCCTCGACGAGACCGTCGGGGGCTGGCCGCGGGTCAAGGTGATCGACTTCGGCGTGTCGCGCGCGGTCGACGAGCCCCCGATCGCCGACGCCGCGATCGCCGGGACCCCGTGGTGCATGGCGCCCGAGCAGTGGAGCGGCGCGCCGACCGCCAAGTCCGATGTCTACGCGCTCGGCTGCTTGCTCTACGATCTGACGACCGGGGCGCCGCCGTTCGATGGCTCGCTGCCCGAGCTGATGATCGCGCACCTCGAGCAGCGCCCGGCGCGCCCGTCGTGGTTGCGCTCGATGCCGATCGAGCTCGAGCGGACCATCCTGCGGGCGCTCGCCAAGGATCCCGCAGCGCGGCCGACGATGGAGGAGCTCGCACTCGAGCTGAGCGAGCTGGTCGACCTCCATACGCCGATCGAGCTGCGCCGCGCGGGGTAGCTCGCCGAGATCGCCCGGAGATCTCTATGTCGCTGTAATTACAGCGAAGATATCGAGCACTCCCGGTACCGAAACCTCGCGCATTCCGCGGGTCCTGCTATACTGAACATCAGACCAGTACGGTAGGACCATGAGTATGCGCATCGCTTGTGTCCACATCCCGCAGTTCGCGCTCCAGAGC
>Ga0113563_10001670_pt1 | contig 12845 bp, 8 predicted proteins | sample Mud3Dept3metaG_FD_80117 | JGI IMG/M metagenome (GOLD analysis project Ga0113563, IMG submission 80117) | Freshwater wetland microbial communities from Ohio, USA, analyzing the effect of biotic and abiotic controls - Mud 3 Core 4 Depth 3... | ecosystem: Environmental > Aquatic > Freshwater >...
ACCTCGTCAAGTGGTACGCCCGCGAGCACGTCCTGCTCTGCCTGATTCCCGCGCTGTTCATCGCCGGCGCGATCACGGTGTTCGTGAGCCAGGCCGCCGTGATGAAGTACCTCGGCCCGCAGGCGAGCCGGCCGCTGGCCTATGCCGTGGCCTCGGTCTCGGGAACGGTGCTCGCGGTCTGTTCCTGCACGATCCTGCCGCTCTTCGGCAGCATCTACAGGCGCGGCGCCGGGTTGGGCCCGGCCTCGGCCTTCCTGTACTCCGGCCCCGCCATCAACGTGCTGGCCATCGTCCTCACGGCGCGTGTGCTCGGCCTGGAGATCGGCATCGCCCGCGCCGTGGGCGCCGTCCTCTTCAGCATCGTGATCGGACTGCTGATGCACGCCATCTTCCGTGAAGAGGAAGCGGCCAAGGTCGCGGCGGCCCGTGCCGTGACCGGACCGCCGCCGGCGCGTCCCCTGTCGCACGACGCCCTGTACTTCGCGTCGATGGTCGGGATCCTGGTCTTCGCGAACTGGGGCGCGCCGGCCGCTGGCGACGGGGTGTGGCAGGCAATCCACTCGGCGAGGTGGCTGGCCACCGCAGCCATCGGCGCCGCGTTCGCGGTGATGCTCGTCGCCTGGCTGAAACTGGCGGCCTGGAAGGTCGGTCTCGCCGTGCTGGCAACGGCCGCGGCCGCCGTCCTCGCCCCACAGCAACCGCTCATCCCGTTCTCGGTGGCGGTGCTCGGCCTGTCGCTGGCCACCAGCACCGATCCGGGCGAGGGCGGCGAGTGGTTCGCGGCCACGTGGGAGTTCGCCAAGCAGATCCTGCCCCTGCTGCTGATCGGCGTCCTCGTCGCGGGACTCCTGCTGGGCCGGCCCGGCCACGAGGGGCTCATTCCCTCGACGTGGGTGAGCCGAGCGGTGGGCGGCAACTCACTCGGCGCGAACCTGTTCGCCGCCATCGCCGGCGCCTTCATGTACTTCGCCACGCTGACCGAGGTGCCCATCCTGCAGGGCTTGCTGGGCAGCGGCATGGGCAAGGGCCCGGCGCTCGCCCTGTTGCTCGCCGGCCCGGCCCTGTCGCTGCCGAGCATGCTGGTGCTCAACAGCCTCATGGGTCCGAAGAAGACCGTCGTCTACGTTGCCTTGGTCATTGGGATGTCGACCATCACCGGCGCGGTGTTCGGCGCGCTGGCCTGACGGGCCGCGCGCATCGCCGGGCCGCGTGAGCGGTTCGGGCGAAAGGAGGCGATCGTGAGGAAACTCCAGATTCTCGGTACCGGCTGCGCGAAGTGCAGGATGCTCGCCGATCACGCCGAACAGGCCGCCAGGGAGCTGGGCATCCAGTACACGCTCGAGAAGGTCACCGACATCAACGACATCATCGCGTTCGGTGTCGTCTCGACGCCCGCGCTGGTGGTGGACGGTGAGATCAAGGTCTCCGGCCGCGTCCCGACGGCGGATGCCATCAAGCCGCTGCTCGTCCAGGCTGCCCTGCCCGGGCGGTGACCCTGCACCGGGGCGCCAGAGCCTCCGGTGGCCGCGTCACGATGTACTTGAACGCGCGTCGAGGTTCGCGACACAGTCTGGCACCCGCCGTGTCTCGCGCTGCCGTTCTCACCGTGCTGCTCGCGTGCCTGGCGTGCCCGCCGGCGGCCGCCCAGTCCGCCGACCCGCGCTACGACCCGGCCTGGCACGGCGGCATCGCCGCGGCGGCCCTGCTCGCCTCGGGAGCGATGCTGCTGGCGGAGCGCGACGAGGTCCCCGACTGCCGCTCGTGCGGCGTGGGCCTCGATGGCACGCCCCGCGTGCCTCGCATCGACGGCTGGGCCCGGTCCCACTGGCGCTGGGCCGACCAACACCGTGCCGACACACTCAGCCACGTCACCGCGAGCGCCGCCTTCGCCTGGCCGCTCGTCGGGCTGTCGGCCGTTCACGGCGGCACCGGCGGGGAGTGGGGCCGCGACCAGATTGCGTCGCTCGGGAGCATCGCCGTGGCGCAGTTCGCGGCGGATCTCTCGAAGCGCGTCTTCCGGCGCGCACGCCCTGGTGTGGTGTTCGACGGCGACCCGATCCGGGACGGAGACGACGTGCACGCGTTCTTCTCCGGCCACGCGGCCACGACGTTCGCCGCCGTGGTCAGCACCGGCGCAATCGCGTCTCGACGGGACAGCAACGAGGCGACCTGGATCTGGATCGCCGGGCTCGGGTTTGCCACCACCACGTCCTACCTCCGCGTGGCCGCAGACCGCCACTTCCTCACCGACGTGCTGGCCGGGGCGGCCGTGGGGGCGGCCGTCGGGATGCTGATGCCCCATGTGTTCGACGAAGGGCAGGCGTCGCCCGGCGCGGGCCAGCCGGTGGCCATGACGATCGCGGGCATCGGACCGGCGGCCCGGCTGGGACCACGCAGCGCGGGCGCGACGATTCAGATCGGCGCGGGCCCGGGGCGCCTGGGAATCGTGGGGACGGTGGACCTCCGCTGACTCGGCCGGGCGGCGCCCGGCGCGGCCGCCGGTCGCGGCTCCTACGTGTCTCGGTCGCGCCGCACCACCACTTTCTGCCCGCGCAGCGTGGCCCTGCGCAGTGCCGCCACGATCGCATCAGCCAGGTCGGCCGGCACCTCGACCAGGGAGAAGCGCTCCGCGATCTCGATGGCGCCGAGGTCGTGGGACCGGATGCCCGCCTCGTTCGTGATGGCGCCCACGAGATCCGCGGGGCGGATCCCGGCCTTGCGTCCTGCCCCGACGTACAATCGGACGACCTCGCGGTTCCGAAGGCCGTCACCGGAGGCACGCGCGGCCCGCGCCCGGCCGGCCTTCGCCGGTGGCGGCGCGGACAGGTCCACGTCGTGCTCGTCGCCTTCGCCGCCGAGCGCGGCGTGCGCCAGCGTCACGGCCGCCGCCGCCACGTCGATCACGTCGAACTCCTCGGCCAGCGACTCCACGACCACGCGCACTTCGTCGAGGCCGCCCTGCAGCACCCGCTCCCGAAGGGACGCGCGCGTGATCTCCAGGCGGCGGGCGCGAAGGTCCGCCACGGTCGGTACGGGGCACACCTCGATCCGCTGGCGCGTGATGTTCTCGATCGTCCGCAACAACCGGTGCTCGCGCGGCTCGACGAGGGTGATGGCGGTGCCGTCCCGCCCGGCGCGACCGGTGCGACCGATGCGGTGCACGTAGGCATCGGGCGCGGAGGGCAGGTCGTAGTTGAAGACGTGCGAGAGCTGCTCGATGTCGAGGCCGCGGGCCGCCACGTCGGTGGCGACGAGCAGATCGGCCGTCGCCGCGCGGAACCGGTTCATCACCGCGTCGCGCTGGCGCTGCTGCAGCCCACCGTGCAACGCCTCGGCGCGGTAGCCGTGGGCATTGAGGGTCTCGACGAGCGTGTCGACCTCGAGGCGCGTGCGGCAGAAGACCAGCGCCGACGACGGGTTCTCGATGTCGAGCACCCGCTGCAGGGCCGCGGCCTTGTGGGGACGCGCCACCACGTAGGCGACCTGCCGGACACGTGGCGGCGTGCCCGGCGAGGCCTTCTCGCGGGCGATGGTCACCCGCTGCGGGGCCTTCAGGTGCCGCTCCGCGATCGACAGGATCCGCGGCGGCATCGTCGCCGAGAAGAGCGCGGTCTGCCGTGTGACCGGCGTTGCCTCGAGGATCGCATCGAGGTCGTCGGCAAAGCCCATGTCGAGCATCTCGTCGGCCTCATCGAGGACGAGCACCTCGAGGGCAGAGAGGTTCAGCGTCCCCCGCTTCAGGTGGTCGACCGCGCGGCCGGGCGTGGCCACGACGATCGCCACGCCGCGTTCGAGCACGCGGGTCTGCTGCTGCATCGAGGCACCGCCATAGATCGGCACCACCCCCACGCCCGAGCCGTGCGCGTACTTGTGAACGGCCTCGGCCACCTGCATGGCCAACTCGCGCGTCGGCACGAGGACGAGCCCCCTCGGACGGCGCGTCGGCTCGCGATCCAGCAACCGGTGCACCATCGGGAGCGCGAAGGCGGCGGTCTTTCCCGTGCCGGTCGACGCCTGCGCGAGCATGTCGCGCCCCGACAGCAGGAGGGGGATGGTCTCACGCTGGACCGGGGTCGGCTCTTCGTATCCGAGGGCGGCGACCGATGCCAGGAGGGCGTCAGCGAGCCCCAACGCGGCAAAGCCGCCCGTTGCGGTGGCGAGCGTGTCAGCCATGCCGTGATTGTCGCGTACCCCAGGATCGGCACTGACGCATGACGGCGTCGACGCCATGCGGTGAGGACCCGCCCGATGACGGAGCGCGGCGTCGAGCCGAGACGGGCGACGTCACGTCCTCGGTTCCTGCGCGTCGTTGGCAGATCGGGCCGGGAAGCGCTTCTCGATGCGCGGCGCCAGCTCGAGGATGGCGACGACGAGTGCGGCGATGGCCGCCGACTGCAGGACCGGCCCGCTCACGATCGTGATGCCGAGCGCCGCCGTCACCCACAGCGCGGCCGCCGAGGTGAGCCCCGTGACGCGGGCGTGGGCGCCGGGATCACGAAAGATCTCGCCGGCCCCGAGGAACCCGATGCCGGCCGCGACACCCTGGATCGTCCGGCTCAACGCATCGACGTGATCCGGCCCCGCGCCCGCGGGGATCGCGACAAACAGCCCCGCGCCAAGGCCCACCAGCGCGTGCGTGCCGATGCCGGCCGGCTTCCCGGCGCGGTGCCGGTTCCAGCCGATCACGCCCCCCGCCAGCGCCGCGCAGATCAGGCGCACCACGAGTCCCCCGATCACGATGGAAGGAACGACGTCAGGCGCTGCATCCATGGTGAGCCTCCCCTCCCCGACCGACGGGGGTCACGCGGCCCGCCGGCCTCAGCGCAACTCGGCCGGCACGGGGCGTGCGGCCGTGACGATCTCGTTGGTGGCCGCCGCAATCCGCCAGCGGCCGTCGCGCCGCACGAGCAGCCAGCTGTCGACTCCCTGCTGCGGCGGCCGGTTCCACCCGGCGATCTCCGCCTCGTAGAGCACCAGCACGTGGGCCATGTCGCCGTACTCCCACGCACGGGACCGCACCACCCGCTCGGTGAAGCCGCGGGTCTTCGGGGCGATCATCTCGTCGCCCAGCTTCATCGGGCGCTCGTAGAAATCCGCGAAGTCCTTGAGGAACCCCTCGAGCGAGAACACGGTCGTCTGATCTCGCCCGGTGCGCAGCACGACGACGGCCTCCTTGACGAAGTAGTCCCTGACCCGGTTCCAGTCGGGGAGCGTCCCGCCCGAGGCCGAGACGTCCGTGTAGATCCCGCGCACGAACTGCTCGGCCGAGGACGGTGCAGCCGCCGAGGCGGGCGTGGGAGCCCCCGCTGCCTGCGCACCCGGCGCCAGCAGGTCGATGCTGACCGGGCGCCACGTGATGGGGTCGTTGAGGAGCGTGTGCGCCGGACTGACGACCTCGAGACGACGCGGCTCGAACCGGAGCAGCACGTAGTCGTCGCCCCGGTGCGTGTCCTTGTAGAACCCTGACCACTCCGACTTCCAGTGCATCGCTTTCTCGGCGGGGTCGGTCACCACGCGGGCCGTGCCGAGCAACGTCACGTACGCCTGCTCGGCCGCGTCGGCGCAGATCAGCGTGGCGCGCGGGTCGTTCCGCACCTCCGCCACCTTGCGCGTCACGGGGTTGGTGCCGATCCAGACCGTCATCGCCTCGTCGGGCGCAAAGGGATCGACCACCCTGGCCTGCAGTTGTCCTTCGGCCCCGAGCGTGACGAGCGAGCAGTACCGCGCCTTCTGCATCACCGCGCGTGCGGCCATCACCACGGCCGCGCGGTCGGGCGGCGCCGGCGCCTCCTGGGCCGCCAGGGCCATCGTTGCGCAGAAGAGGGCGACCAGGACGGCCATCGCAGTGCGGCGCCTGGCGCCGGGACGTCGATGCATACCCCACCTCCGTGCGCATCCGCGAGGCCGACGCGATGCCGCGCCAGACGCCGTGGCGGATCGGGCCGACCATACCACACCGGATAGAATGCGCCCGTGGAACCGGGCGGCACGGCGGCCGGGCGGACAAACGCCCTCTCAGGAGAGCCAGGAATGACGGGTGACGAGATCGTCTCGCTCTGCCGGCGGCACACCATCTACGAGTGGTCGGCCCAGTCGGCCGCCGATCCCATCCCGGTGGCCCGCGCACAGGGCGTCTACTTCTGGACGCCGGAAGGCAGGCGCTACCTCGACTTCAACAGTCAGTTGATGTGCACCAACATCGGGCACGGACACCCGAGCGTGGTGCGCGCCATCCAGGAGCAGGCGGCCGCACTCGCCTATGTGAACCCGTTCCTCGCCACCGAGCCACGGGCCCGCCTCGGGGCGAAGCTCGCGGAGGTCGCGCCGGGTGACATCGACACCTTCTTCTTCACCAACGGCGGCGCCGAGGCCAACGAGAACGCCATCCGCATCGCGCGCCTCGTCACCGGCCGCCACAAGGTCCTCGCGCGCTACCGCTCGTACCACGGCTCGACGGCGGGCGCCATCACGCTCACCGGCGACCCGCGCCGCTGGAATGCCGAGCCGGGACTGCCGGGGATCGTCCACGTGCCCGACTTCCACAAGTGGGGTCGCCGCGACCCGGAGCCGGTGGACGCTGCGCTGCGCGAGGTCGAGGACGTCATCCGCTACGAGGGCCCGGGCAACATCGCCGCGTTCATCGTGGAGAGCGTGGTCGGCACCAACGGCCTGCTCGTTCCGCCCGACGGTTACATGCAAGGCGTGCGCGAGATCTGCAGCCGCCACGGGATCCTGCTGATCGCCGACGAGGTGATGTCGGGATTCGGTCGCACGGGCCGGTGGTTTGCCGTCGACCACTGGGGCATCGTGCCCGACCTGATGACGATGGCCAAGGGGCTCACTTCGGCGTACGTGCCGCTCGGCGCCGTAGGACTCCGTCCAGCCATCGCGCAGGCGTTCGCGAACCGCCCGTTCCCTGGCGGCTTGACCTACAACAGCCACCCGCTGGGGTGCGCCACGGCGCTCGCCACGATCGCCGTGTACGAAGAGGAGGGCCTGATCGAGCGCGCGGCGCGGCTGGGCCCAGTGCTGCGGGCGCACCTGCTCGACCTCGAGCGCCGGCATCCGTCGGTGGGTGCGACGCGGTCCATCGGCCTGTTCGGGATCGTCGAGCTCGTGCGCAACCGGCACACGTACGAGCCGATGACGCCCTACGGTGGCACCTCCGAAGAGATGGCCGCGATCGGGCGGTTCTTCCGCGAGCACGGGCTCTACACCTTCGTGCGCTGGAACACCTTCTTCACGAACCCGCCGCTCATCGTCGAGGAGTCGCAGCTCGAGGAGGGCTTCGCGATCATCGACCGCGCGCTCGAGATCGCCGATCGGGCCTGCAAGGAGTAGAACGGCGTCCCGCTGCGTCTCACGGCGTCGGCCGCGTCAACCAGCGTGCGCTCGGTCGCGTTCAACGTGATCGCACCGCGGGGGTAGAATGCGCGGGGCTGATCTTGCAGACGAGGCCCGGCCTCCACGTTCTGACAGCGAGGGATGTCATCGCCATGCGGGGCTGGCGGGTGTTGACACTGCTCTTCCTGGCATCGCTGCTGGTGCGGCTCCTCTTCCTGTGGCCCGTTGTCGCCGCCGGCGTCCAGCCCCTCTACGACGAGAACGACTACCTGCAGCGCGCGGTGGCCTGGCGCGAGATCCTGGGCACGGTGGCTGCCGGCGAACGGCCCACACCCGAGGTGGTCACCAACGCCTACGGGGGAGGCGACTGGCCGCCCCTGCATCCCATGCTCCTGGCCCTCGGTCTGCTGTTCCCCGGTGCCGGCGTCGGCGCCGCGCGCCTCGTGGTTGCACTGATCTCGGCCGCGACGACGCCTCTCGTGTATGCCTTGACGCGCCGCCTCGCCAGCGACGGCGCCGCGCGTGCGGCCGCCCTGCTGCACCTGGCCTATCCCGGGTTCGTTGCGTACTCGCACTATCTGTGGTCGGAAAGTACCTACATGCTGCTGCTGCTGGCCTCGATGCTCGCCGCCCTCGACAGCGCCGACGCCCCCACCGCAGGCAGCCGGACGAGGCGGGCCCTGGTTGCGGGCATCTGCCTGGGCGGTGCGGCGCTCACCCGCGCCGGTGCCCTCCCGGTGCTGGCCGTGCTGCCCGTGTGGCTGTCCTGTCGACTGGCGCGACTGGGCCTCCGGCCCCTCGCCGCCGTCGTTGTCCTGCTGTGCAGCATCGGGGTGCTGCTCCCGTGGTTGCTGGCGTTGCGCGCCCGGGAGGGCCACTGGGTTCCCGTGTCCACCATGACCGGGTACAACCTGGCGCTCGGCAACAACCCGTGGGTGCCGCCCGGCTACGGGTCCTGCTGGGGTATCGAACCGTGCAAGGCCCGGCTGATGACGGCGCTCGAGAGCCGGGCCGCAGGGAGGGGCGGCAACTGGAAGCGCGCTGCGGCTGGCTTCGCCCGCGAGCAGGTCGCCGCCCATCCGATGACGTTCCTGCGGCGCTCCGCCGAACGCCTGCGGATGCTGTGGGCGCCGGAGTTCTTCCCCCTGCGCCACCTGTCGCAGGGCGTCTACCCGGCGCTGCCGACGCCTGTTGCCGTGCTCGTGCTGCTCGCCGTCGTGGGCGGCCACCTGCTGTTCGGGCTTGCCGCGATCGCGGGCCTGCTCGGCTGGAAGACCGGGCCGCCCGGTGGCGTGGCCCTGAGCCCCGGGCTGCTGCTCCTCCTCGTGCTGGCGGGATCGGCCGCGCCGCTTCTGACCGTCGCGATCCCACGTCTCAACCTCCCCGTACTCGCGCTCCTGCTGCCCGCCGCCGGCCATGGGCTCGTGCTCGCGCGACACCACCGCCTGCCACCGGCGAGGTGGCTCGTGCCCGCGTCGCTGGGGTTCGTGCTGCTGAGCGCGAGCGCGCTACCGCTGATCGCACGACGCTACCTGATGCCGTGAGGCGCGCCCGCCGGGGGAGGCGCAGGGTCGGGCGGCTCACGGCGGCGGCGTCCTGAACACGCGCTCGAAGAACGCCGCGACCGCCTCGTGCACCTTCAGGGCGTTGGCGTGCCGCAGCCAGTGGTGCGTGTCGTCGGGCACCACCATCTCCTCGTGGCGGACCCCCGCCGCGTCGAGCCGCTGGACGAGGTCCACGGTCTGGCCGAAGTTGACGTTGCGGTCCTGGTCGCCATGGATGAGCAGCACCGGCGATTTCCACGTGGCAACCGACGAGACCGGCGAGGATTGCCATGCAACCTCGAGGGCCCGCTCGCGGTCGCCCTGCTCGAAGCGCATCGCCTGCGCCGCGGCCGCCGCGAGCGCGGACCCGGAGCCCGACCACCGGTTCGTGAAGTCGTGCACGCCGTGGATGTCCACGCCAGCCGCGAAGAGATCGGAGTCTCGCGCCAGCGCGAGCGCCGTGAGATAACCGCCGTACGAGCCGCCGTAGATGCCGATTCGTGACGCGTCCACCTGCGGCAGCGCGCGCCGGTACTCGGCGGCGGCCTTCACGTCGAGGTACTCCGAGGCGCCCTGTGCGCCCGCGTTGGCGGGCCGGTGGAACTCGTACCCGTACCCGATGCCGAGACGGTAGTTCACCGACAGCACGACGAGACCACGCGACGCCAGATACTGGTTGGACGCGTAGGCCCGCGCGTAGTAGTCGGAGTAGTGCCACCCGAGGAGCATCTGCCGCGGCGGTCCGCCGTGCACGTAGACGATCGCGGGGTGCATGCCGGCCGCCCCGACGGGCTCGAACAGCTGCGCGTGAATCGTCAGCCCGTCCGGGCTCTGGTAGGTCACCGCCTTCGGCACGACGAGCCGTGACGAGGGAAACGCCGCCGGCACGCGGTCGGCGCCAATCACCGTCGCCGCACCGCCGGCGAGGGGCATCACCGCCGGAAGGGGCGGGCGCTGCGCCGTCGCGCCGATGAACACGATCCGCGCGTCGGTCGGATCCCCGGTCACGACCGGCGTCCACTCGAGCCCCGTGCCGGGCGTCACGAGCTCAGGAGCAGCACGGTCGACCGGAACCTTCACGACGTGTCGCCGATCGATGTCGCCTGGCGTGTCGCCCGCATTCGCGGCAAACACCAGACACGTCCGATCCGGGCTGAGCCTGATGTGCTCCGCCATGTAGCCGCCCGGCGTGAGGAGCAGCGGCTCGCCCCCGCTCTCGGGAACGGAGTAGAGGTGCGGCCATCCGTCGGCGTAGGAGAGGAAGACGATGCGGCCGTTGGCGGCCCAGTGCAGGTTCGCCTCCCCGTGCGTGGTCGGCCAGGATCCTCTCAGCGTCTGGGGCGACTTCCACAGCTGCCGCCCCGCGCCGCTCGCCACATCCGCCACCCAGAGTGCCCACGGCACGTGCTGCTGCTCGAGCACGGGCCGTGGCGCGCCGCCCAGGCCCGGCCGCCGCACGAACACGAGGCGTGTACCATCCGGTGACCAGCGGGGCGCGCTGTCCCGCGAGGTGGACGGGGCGAGCCACGTGATGGGCGTCCGGTCGTTCGTGTAGATGCCGATGAAGGCGTGGTCGCCGCGGCTCGACACGAACGCGAACCGTGTGCCGTCCGGCGACCAGGCACCGTCGCCGTTGCTGCCGTTGGCGGCCACGATGCGACGGGCCGGCTGAGACCCGTCGATCGGCGCGAACCAGATGTGCCGCTCCTTCTCGAAGGCGACGATGTCGCCACGCGGCGAGATGACGGGGAATTCGCCCTCGCCCAGTGCCTTCGGCTCGCCTCCCCCGAACGGCACCGACCAGACCTGCACCGTGGGCGGAATGGGCAGGCTCGTCACGTTCACCGGAACGTCCTCGTCCCAGTTCGCGCCGTGATCCCCGCCTCGCACGTACACGACCCATTCCCCACCGGCCGACAGCCCCACGCTCGTCAACTCCTGCCCGTCGTCGGCGTCGTAGTTGGTGAGCTTGCGCGCCGCGAAGGCGGGCCCCTCGGCCACCCAGACGTTGCGGCGCCCCTGCTCGTTGAACACCCACGCGACCCGGTTCGCGCGCGCGGCCGCGGTGAGCTGGCTGGGGAACGGGTAGCTGGCGACCTGCTCGACGGTGAAGGAGCCAGGCGCCGACTGTCCGTGGAGGCCACCGTGGCCAGCTGCCGCGATGGCAAGGCCCGTGCAGCAGAGCAGGACCGCAATCCGGCGGCACAGGTGGTGTGTCATCCGAGTGCTCCGAGGCGGGGGCGGCGGGGCCGCGGCGGGCGGGCTCCGGGAACCCACCGGATGCGGCGTAGTGTACCTGGAGCCGCGGCGGAGTGAAACGAACCCGCGGCACCGGCGTATTCAGTGCAGCGGCGCACGGGGCGTGTCTCCGTCGGGGGTGGGCGCTCCCTCGCGCTCCCTGGGACAACCGCGCGAGGTGCCGGGTGGTCCACCCCCCGGGGCATGTCCGCTCGGTGCCGCGAGCGGGTGGTTGCCCCGCTCGGAGTGCAGGATGAGAAAGGGCCTGATCGTTGCGCTGATCCTCGCCGCCGCCGTGGCCGCCACGGCCGGGGCCTACTACCGGTACGGCCGCACCGCCGAGGAGATCAAGGTCTCCACGCTGCCGATCGATCGCGGCGGCATCGCCGAGACGGTCGGCGCGACCGGGACGCTCGAGGCGGTCAACACGGTGCAGGTCGGCACGCAGGTCTCCGGCAACATCAAGGCCCTCCACGCCGACTTCAACTCGATCGTGCACAAGGGACAGGTGGTGGCCGAACTCGACCCGTCGCTGTTCCAGACGCAGATCGAGCAGAGCCGCGCCAACCTGATCCGTTCGCAGGCCGAGGTGGAGCGGTTCCGCGTCACGCTCGCCGACGCCCAGACCAAGCTGGATCGCGCCAGGAACCTGGCGGCCCGGGGCCTGATTCCGGGCATCGAGCTCGAGACCGCCGAGGTCCAGCAGCGCGCCACGGAGGCCCAGCTGAAGTCGGCCCAGGCGCAGGTGGTGCAGGCCCAGGCCTCGCTCAACCAGAGCGCAGTCAACCTCCAGCACACCGTCATCGAGGCACCCATCGACGGCATCGTCATTTCGAGGAATGTCGACGTGGGCCAGACCGTCGCGGCGAGCATGCAGGCGCCGACCCTGTTCGTGATCGCGGCCGACCTCACCAAGATGCAGGTGGTGGCCGATATCGACGAGTCCGACGTGGGCCGGATCCGGCCGAAACAGCTCGTGACGTTCCGCGTCGATGCGTACCCGAACGACGAGTTCTCCGGGACGGTGACCCAAATCCGGCTGCAGCCGAAGGTGGTGCAGAACGTCGTCACCTACGCGACGGTGATCGACGTGCCCAACCCGGAGTTGAAGCTGAAGCCGGGCATGACGGCGACCGTGAGCATCGAGATCGCGCGCAAGGCCGACATCCTCCGCGTGCCCAACGCCGCGCTGCGCTTCCGGGCGTCGCCGGACATGTTCTCCGCGCTGAACCTCCCGGTGCCCCCGGAGCTGCAGAGCGGAACGGGCGGAGCCCGGCCGGGCGGTGCGGGCGTGCCGGGCACCGGCGACAGCCGTCAGGGAACCGCGGCGGTACCGACGGGCTCAGGCACGCCGGCCCGCGCCGCACGCGGCCAGACGGCCCCACCGGGCCCGGCCGCCGGCGGCGCCGGAGCCTCCACAGCGGGCAGCAGCAACGCACCGTCCCCGGTGGCACCGGTGAGCAGCGGCAACGCGCCGGCGGACCCAACCCTGGGGCGGCCGTCGAGCCAGCGGCCGGTGGACCAGGCGGGTTCACCACGTGGGACGGGTGCCGGCACCTCGCCCGAACGCGATCGCGCGGCGGGCGCTGCCGGTGGAGCCGGCAGGCCCGGTGGTGAGGGCCTGGGGGTCGGCGGTGGACAAGGGCCCGTCGACCCCGAGGAGCGGCGCCGCCGCATGCGCGAACGGATGGAGGGCCTGTCGCCGGAGGAGCGCGCGCA
>Ga0113563_10001671_pt1 | contig 12844 bp, 13 predicted proteins | sample Mud3Dept3metaG_FD_80117 | JGI IMG/M metagenome (GOLD analysis project Ga0113563, IMG submission 80117) | Freshwater wetland microbial communities from Ohio, USA, analyzing the effect of biotic and abiotic controls - Mud 3 Core 4 Depth 3... | ecosystem: Environmental > Aquatic > Freshwater >...
GGACTTAAAGACCCCAGGCTGTAACATAAACAACCCTATTTTTTGTCTTGACAAAGGGGTCCACCTCACTATTCGGAAATTATTAAAAATAGCTTCGAGATGGTTTTCATATATGGAAATATGATATGGGTGCTGATGCTTGCATTTTTGAAGGGGAAAAATATGGAAATTTGACGTGAGGGATACAAAAATGTCCTCCGGTTAAGGATATGCAAATCCCGTCCGCGGACTATTTTTTAGAAAAGTTTTTTGTCACGATTGCCAGGATGCCCGCCATCTTTATTTCAAGGCAATAACGTAATTCCATATTCATCTTCCGGAGGGCCTGTTTGAGGTCCTGGCTGTGAAAACGGTTTTCTTGGGGATGAAGGAGGATGTGCTTGGTGATGAAGTTTTGATAGAGACCGGGGTAGAGCTCTTCGAGATAATAGGTGCCTCCGGGTTTCAAGACCCGGCTGATCTCGCCGAGGGCGGTTTGCCAATCCGGTATGTGATGTAAGACGCCGAAGCCGAAGACCGCCTTAAAGGATTCCTGACCATAGGGCAAATTTAAAACATCCGCGGTTAGAAAGCGAATAGGTTTTCGGTCTTCGGGGGGGAGGTACTCCGCTGCTTTCCTGATCATCTGCAGGTCGAGATCGGAGGCATGAAAAACTCCGGGGCGGAAGGTTTGATAGATGATTCTGGCGCCGGCGCCGCGGCCGCAGCCGATTTCCAAAATGGATGCCCCTGCAGGAAGTTCGGAATTCTTCCTGAACCAGCTGATTTCCCATTTTTGTTGAATGACCCGGGATGGGTTGTTAACAGCCCACCGTTCGGCCCAGTTGAGTTTCATAAAGAAATTTTCACCACCGAGGGCACAGAGACCACGGGAGAAATATCAATATCAAAAAGCCTAAACAAGAAAACAAAAGATCACGAAAAATCTACTCTCCTAAGCATGGGATGGGGTGAGGGTTGGCGTCGGGATCTTCAACTTCTTTCTCCGTGCTCCCTGCCCCCTGCTTTCACTCCCTGATGAATTACGGCAATTCCATTTGTCAAATTCCGGTAGGACACCGCGTTGAAGCCGATATCCTGAAGTTTGGCGGATAATTCCTCCTGAAGCGGGAATCTGCGGATGGATTCGGGGAGGTACGTATATGCCTCGCGGTGGCCGGTGAAAAGCTTGCCGACCCAGGGCATAATATGAAAGGAGTAAAAGTCGTAAAGCCGGCGGAACCCGGGAGAAGTGGGGCGCGAAAACTCGAGGCAGACCAATTTTCCTCCGGGCTTCAGGACCCGATGGATCTCTTTGAAACCTTCTTCCAGGCGAGTCAGATTGCGGACGCCAAACCCGACGATGGCTCCGTCGAATTGGCCGGCCTGACACGCTATCCGCTCGGCGTCCCCTTGGATCAGGCTGATTTTACCAGGAAGGGAAGATCTGGAAATTTTATTTCTCCCCACCTCCATCATTGCCCGGTTGATGTCATATAAACAAACCCGACCTTCCGGACCAATCTTCTGGGCGATCCCGATCGTGAGATCGGCGGTTCCCCCGCAGACATCGATAACCCTATAGCCCGGCATGGGATCCAGAGCTTCCACTGCCTTTCGTTTCCAAGGGTAGTGAAGTCCAAAACTCAACAGGGTGTTCATGAAGTCATATTTGCGGGCGATGGAATTAAAGTGCCGCAGGACGTATTTTACCTTCTGATCTGCAGGCACCTTGCGGAACCCGAAGTCGGCGGTTTGGTTATCGGGGTTTTGAAGATTGTCGGGGATCATAGAAAATGCCGGAATATCCTAAGTACCTCCAAGGCCTAAAATATGGTTAAATGCCTTAAATGAAAAACCGTGAGATGCCATCCCGCTCGTTCTGCGGAAATCTGCATCCCATTATGATTCCGAATTTCGGAGCTGATGAATCCGCGCCAAAGCCGCAAGCGCCTTGGCCGCTGCTTCGGGCGAACTAACGGAAGCGATCGTCTCTCCACCCAGCTCTTTTAGCTGATCGAGCCATCCCTTTCCTCCGAGCAGAACCTGGACCACCGGTTTCCCATTTATCGCGGTTCGAAGTTCCGGCCAGTCGCCGAGGATTTTCTGAATCGGGACTCCTACGCGCTGCCAAATTTCGATGACGGCATAGGGAATGACGGGGATGAGGACGTACCCATCGGCATTGGGATCGGAAAAGACAGTCTTTAGGGCTGTCGGAAAAATCCCGCTTGGCCCTATGTCCATAGGATTTTTCACGTTCACCCAGTCGGGGGCAGCCTGTCTGACCTTTTCAAAGGTGCTCTTGCTCCAGGAAGCCAGCTGCAGACCTTCCTCAAAAATCGCATCGGCGGTCATGGCCCCGAGGGAGCCTGAGGTAGTCAGAACGCCGACCCTCTTACCGGACATCGGGGGTTGAGTAGCGAGGACCCGGGTGACTTCGATCATCTCCGCCAGATTCGCGGCCCGGATCGCCCCGGCCTGCGAGAAAGCGGCATCAAAGAGAGCGTCTTCGCCGGACAAACTGGCGGTATGGGAAAGGGTTGCCATCTTTCCCAAGGGGGTCCGCCCGCTTTTCAGAATAACCACCGGTTTTTTCCGGCATGCCTGACGAAGCGCGTGGAGCAGGCGCCGGCCGTCGCGGGTTCCCTCCTGGTAGATGAGAATGACGCGAGTCTGCGGATCGTCGGCGAAATATTCGAGAAAATCGGCCTCGTCCACATCGATCTTGTTACCCAGAGTGGCCACCTTGCTAATTTTGAGACCCACTTCCGGAAGATAGTCGAGGAGGATGTTTCCGAAAACTCCGCTCTGGGCAATGATAGCCAGGGGGCCCGGTTCGAGGGAGGCATCCAGGACTTCAATGGTAGCCAGCTGATTCTCGGTGTTGACGATGCCCACGCAGTTGGGGCCGAGGAGGCGGATGCCGGAATCGCGGGCCGCCGCCAGGAGTTCCTCCTGCCGCCTCTTTCCTTCCTCGCCGGTTTCCGCGAACCCTGCGCTCTCCACGATGGCCGCCCGGACCCCTTTCCGTCCCAGATCGATCACAACTTCCTTGACCTTCGGCGCCGGGACGATGACGACCGCCATGTCGATTCCTTCCGGAAGCTCGGATACGGACGAATAGACTTTCCGCCCCTGAATTTCTCCGCCCTTAGGGTTTACCAGAAAGGCTTTTTCCAGCCAGCCCCTCTTTTCCCAGAAGAGGGGGATTCCATACCCGAACCCGGGAGAGGTCCGAGCCCCGATCAGGGCGATGCTGCGGGGTCGGTAATACCGATCGAGAAAATGAAACGGCACGAAATTCCTCCGCAAATCCGATATGAATTAGATCATGACCGTGATCAATCAAGAATGATAGAAGAGAAACAGGTTGGCTTGGTTCAAGAAGGGCCTGTTTTTTCCATCCAACATCATCAATACCATTACAATTTATAATTTAAGACAACGGGATTGTCAAACCCAAAAGGTTTCTAATTGTAACCATTCAGTCACGGGTGGTCCGGAACCAGTTTTGTTGGGGCCTGGGGGTTCGGGCGGTACGCGCCGGAAGCATCGGCCGGGATGATCCGAGACTCGAAGAAAACACCGCTTCTCCGAAATGGGGGGCGGGAGCCTTGGCCCCCGCCCTCTCCACGAAGATCCCAGCGCCTTATGATTCCAAGCGGGCCGGCCGGGCCCCCAGACCAGGGCACCTCTTGGCCTTTACGCCGGTCCTCCACTCATAACGACTGGCCACCCGTGACTGAATGGTTACTTCTAATTCCAATAGAGGAGGTTCGCTATGAGAAAAGCCGTTATTCTTGGGCTGATTCTCCTAAAGGCTGGCCTGCTATGAGCTAATAAGCCCGTCCGGGGCCCATGCCCGGGCGAAGCCGGGGGTAACGCCTTCCCAGGCGGAGCGCCCCGTTAACGGACGCTTTCCCCTTGGAAAAGGGGGGCCGCCCCGGCGATGTCTTCCGGTTTTCCCATAGCAATCAGAAGATCGTTTTCCCGAAGCTGGGTATGCGGATCGGGGTTGTAAATAAAGTCGCTCCCCCTCCGGATCGCCAGAATGGTCACCCGGTGAGTTTTGCGGACCTCCGCCTGACCGATCGTCCGGCCGCTGATCCGGGCTCCAGGCTCGATCCGGAAGGAAACCAGCTCCATCTCGGGCAGACAGTGGGAAAACTCGGTGCAGGAGGCGGCCTCGCGGGAGAGGCTGCGCAGCATCCCGTACCCCTCGGATCGGATCTCGGCGATAAATTTTTCGATCTCGTGGCGGGGATGAAGATACTTTCCCATGACCCGGGAGAATATTTCCACCGAGGTTTCGAACTCCTCCGGGATCACCTCGTTGGCGCCCAGCTGGTACAGGGGTTCCATCTCCCGGACGAAGCGGGTGCGCACGATGATATGGACCTTCGGATTTAATTTGCGGGCGAGCTCGGTAATCCGCCGGGTAGCCGCCGGGTCGTTGATGACGATAACCAGAATCCGGGCGTCCCGGATATGCAGATGGCGAAGCACCGCTTCCTGGGCGGCGTCGCCAAAATAGATTGGTTCCCCCTTGGCCCTCTCCTCCTGAACCGTGTCCGGATTGACTTCGACGACAAGATAGGGAATTCCGCTGGCCTTGGCCGCCCGGGAGATATTCCGCCCGTTCACCCCGAAACCGACGACGATCAGATGGTTTTTTTCTTTTACCCGCGCCGGTCCGTGCAGATGATAGGACCCCCTTTTGACGATCCGCGGAAAGGGTAAACGGTTGAGAAGGTCTGCGACCGAGGGGGCATAGGCGATCAGAAAAGGAGTTGCCGCCATGGTTATAATCGAAAGGGCAAGAAAGGTTTGATACATTTCCCCGGGAAGCAACCCGGTTTCGAGTCCGGTTTTGGCCAGAATAAATGAGAATTCCCCCACCTGCGCCAGGGCCATTCCCACCAGGACCGTGGTCCGCAAAGGCAAACCGACCAATCCCACGGCGATCCCGGCAAAGAAAGATTTGGAAAGGAGCCCGCCCAGGGCAATCAAAAGAATCAGGCCGAGGTTTTGCCAGAGAAAGCTCAGGTCCAGAAGCATACCGATGGAGACGAAAAAAAAGCTGGTGAAAACATCCCTGAAAGGGAGGACATTGCCGATGATGGAGTGGCTGTACTCGGACTCGGAGATGACCAGGCCGGCCAGAAAGGCGCCCAGGGCAAGGGAGAGTCCGATCAGATGAGTCAGCCAGGCCACGGCGAGACAGATCAGGATAGCGCCGAGAATGAAAAGCTCCGGGATGCGGGTCCGGGTGATTTGGAAAAGGATCCAGGGGACCACCTTCATGGAGCCAAACCTCACCAGCAAGACGATTCCGACCCCTTCGGCCAGAAAAATCAACAGGCTCGAGCCTAAATTTTGTGCCTTTCCGGACAGCAGCGGGAGAAAAAGCATGATGGGGACGACCATGATGTCCTGAAAGATCAGGATGCCCAATGTTGCATGGCCATGGGGAGATTCTACTTCAGCCCGCTCTTGCAGGATCTTCATGACGATTGCCGTGCTGCTTAAAGAAAAGAGAAAAGAGAGAAAGATCGATTCAGGATAGGGCCTTCCCAGGAAACGATCGAAAACCAGGGTGGCCCCGAAGGTAAGGGAAAGCTGGAGAAATCCACCCCAGAAGGCCAATTTCCGGATCCGCAAAAGGTTCCGCAGGGAGAACTCCAACCCGATGGTGAAGAGGAGCAGGACGACCCCTACTTCGGCGAGGATATCGATGGCTTCCACCAGCTTGACCAGTCCGAAGCTGTGCGGCCCGGTTAATACTCCGGTAAGAAGGAATCCGACGATGGGCGCAATCCGTAGACGGTGGCAGATATAGAGCACGATTACGGAGAGGCTGAAGATGACGAGGATGTCCTGAAGAAGAATGAATTGCATGTCAACCCGCCCACAGAGAAGGATTTGGCTGTAAGCATTTCATGAGCCCGGACGAATGTTCTTAGGATAGCCCAAGATGAAGTTTTGAGCAAGGAACGAGGAGGATCCGGGAAGGGGTTCGCGAAAATCAGGGAGGTTGGGAAGGGGAGGCAGGAAGGAACCCCGGAGTTTGGCAAATGAAGGCTTAAAGGGTGAATCCAAAGCGATACCGGCATAGAAACATGAATGGGGAAAAAGGTTAAGCTACGGTGATTATTTTCCGAAATAAATCAGTAGATTGACAAAAAAAGGTGAGATGGCGGTTTAAATTGTTACAGCCAAAAAAATCGATGGGCATAGAAAGGGGGATGGGGATGGAAGAAATTATCACCATTCAGGAAATCATTGATATTCTGAAGAAAGAGGGCCTGAACCTTACAAAGAACCAAGTCTGGTCTTATATGGAGAAAGAAATCCTGCCCAGCCCCCTCCTTGTGAAGCGGGGGGGAGAGATCTCCGGGGGGTATCCGGCGGACATGATCGAGCCCCTGAAGAGATTTCTGTCCCTACGGCAGCAGGGGGTTCCAGCGTCAAAAGCCAGGGCGACTCTCCTCGAGGAGAACCTGTCTTTCGTGTCGGAGTTTCTCAAAAAAAGGGGGATGAACCTGCGGCGTCTTCACGATTTCGCCCTGCCAAACATCGAAGTCAATGAAAATGGGTCGATGCGAACGGATCGGGGTTTCTCGCAGTTTTTCATCGACCTCCTGGAGGAGACCTTGTGGCGGAGCGGGGAAAAAAGGGAGGAGAAAGCCCTACGGATGCTGCAGCAACAGCTCCAGAAATGGAAAGCCAGCCTGGACGCCCTCTGGAGGAAATTTGACAAAATCGAAAGGGGGGACAGCTGGGAGAACAGGGGGAAAATAATCCGTCAATCTTACGCGGAAGTCATATCGGCCTTGAATGCCCCGGAGGCAAAGAAGGTTGCTCTCATTTGAAGGGGGATTCCTGTCCGCAGATCAAGGTGAAATTCTGAGCGACTCGATCTCCTCCGGGCTCAAATGACGATAGGCGCCTTTCTCCAGGTTTCCCAGCTTCAAGGCCCCGACAGCCACCCGCACAATTCTCAGGACCTCGATTCCGGAAGTATCCAGCAGCCGGCGGATGTGCCGGTTTTTCCCCTCTTCGAGTACAATTTCCAGCCAGCAGTTCCTCTTTCCGCGGCGCAGGATCCCCGCGCTTTTGACCGCGAGGAAGCTGCCGTCCAATAGGGTTGTTCCCTCCCGGATTTGACGAAGGACGCCTTCATCGACAACCCGGTCAATTTGAACATGGTAGGTCTTGGGGATGTGCGTCCGCGGGTCGAGAATGGCCGCGGCCCAGCGGGTGTCGTTGGTGAGAAGCAGCAGGCCTTCGCTTGCCTTGTCGAGACGCCCAACCGGGGCGAGCCAGGGGAAATTTCCTCCGGCGAGGCAGCTATAAACGGTTTCCCGGCCCTTCTCATCTGCTGCGCTAGCAACGATCCCCCGAGGTTTATTGAGCATGATATAAATCTTCCGCGCCGGCGCAAGGCTTCGGCTATCCACTTCCACGCGGTCGAGGTCCATATCCAGGCGCGTTTCCGGGTCGCGGATGACGATCCCGTTCAGCCGAACCCGTCCTTCCCGGATGAGACCAAAGGCCTTGCTCCGCGAACAGTATCCAGCCTTTGAAAGCGTCCGGGCAAGGCTGACTTTCGCCTTTCGGGACGGCCCTCCATGATTTCGCTTCCGGCTATACATGATGGTTCCGTAAAAAGCGCAGAACAAGGTTATGAATTGTATGGGTATCCGGCTTGACGCTCCCTGCTTCTACGGCATGGTGTTCCGGAAAAAATGCCGGGGCGATCCAGGAATCGCCCCTATGGACGCCCGGCTGCGGTTCACCCCTTACAGGCCTCGCAGAAATTCGGGGCGCAGCCGGGAGGAGTCGTGCGAAGAGACGACCTGTTGAATCAGGCGCACCACCGCATCCTTATCTCGCGGCATCCGGGCTTTGATGGGGAGGTAGTTGGAAGCGTGGTTGGAGGTGAAATAGCACCGGCTGAAATTTGTGTTGGCGATCATGGTGCCAAGTTCCTCCAGAAGCTGGAAAGGGGAGGGTACCTGGAAACGCCCGGCGCGCATCTCTTCGTAAAGCGGAGTTCCGGGGACCACCATAAGAGTCAGGGCGCTGGCGAAGTCGGGATCGATGGCGGATAACACCCGGGCCGTTTCCAGGGCGTGCTGCCGGGCCTTCCCGGGTTCCGCGCCGGCCAGGCCCAGCAGAACTGTCACCGACAGGGTGATTCCCGCCTCTTTCACCCGGCGTCCGGCCGCCACCATCTGGTCAAACGTGGCGCCTTTTTGAATTTTCCTGAGGAGCTCCTCGTCTCCGGTCTCCACCCCGAGGTAGACGATTCCCAACTTGCGGTCCTTCAGCTCTTTCAGGTCCTCCACGCTCTTGCGGAGAATGGATTTGGCGTTCCCGTAAATTCCCACGCGGCGAAGCCCCGGGATTTTTTCCTGCAGGTATTCCAGGATCGCCTTTAGTTTCGGCTGGGGAATGATCAGGGCGTCGCCGTCGGCCAGGAAAACCTTCCGGAAAGGCCCATAAGCGGCTGCCTCGTCGATCTCGGCCTTGATGGCTTCGAGATCCTTGATGCGGAAGCGCCTGCCCTTGTAGGTCGGGCAGAAGGTGCAGCGGTTGTGTGAACAGCCGAGGCTGGCCTGAAGAATCAGGCTGTCGGCTTCGCTGGGGGGACGGATGACAAGGCCTTCGTATTCCATAGAAGAAAAAGGAAGATTGATGGTTTCGTAAAAAGTCCATCTGTCCCGCTCGGAGCGGCATTGCGCGCCTTGCATCTGGAGCTTTTTACGAGTCCATCAAGATTGGAAAATTGGAAAAATGGAACAAGAAAATACTCGAAAAGATGAAGCTCTCAGCAGAAGATTACTCCATCCTTCCCCTCTTTTATTATCCCCAATGTGTTCATTTTTTTCAATCCTTTCCAATTGACAAGCGAGGAAACAGTTGAGTAAGATGACCTCACAGCTGGAAAATGCTTTAACCTGTACCGCGTTCGTTTAAATTGGCAGGGTTTGCGCTTCGCTCCAAACCCAATAGGGGAAAGGGGGGCCGGGCTCCGAAATCGACACTGGCCGGCAGGAAAGGGAGAGGGTTAATGAAAATCATTCACTATAAAGAAGCGGAAATCAAAACCTATTCCGGGAATGCGCCAGACGGAATTACCGGCCGGGTGGCAGTCGGGAAGGCCGACGGCGCCAAAAACCTTTGCCTGCGGGTCTTCGAGCTGAAGCCCGGGACCTACACGGGCAAACACGCCCATGCTTGGGAGCACGAAGTCTTCGTTCATTCGGGGAAAGGTTCGATTCTGCGGGATGGCCAATGGGCGCCTTTTGCTACGGGGAGCGTGATTTTTATCCCGGGAGGGGAAGAGCATCAGCTCCGGAATGACGGGACCGAGCTCCTGACCTTTGTCTGTGTCATCCCCACCGGCGTCCCGGAAATGTGAACCGGCTGTCCTGCCCCTATCAGAACCCGCGAACCAGGGAAATCCCTCTTATGCCCTCTCTCCGGAACGATGATGGCGTAACTCTTGGCCATTGGCTACTGATTGATAGTTTAGCGTAAGCATATATGGCTTCGGAGAAGGGAGAGGCCAGGGTCGCATAACCCCGCAATCTGCGGAAATTCCCGTCTTCCTAATCCCATCCAATTTCTTTTCCCAAAAGCTGTCAATATTTCCCCGAACCCTGACGAAAAATATTTGGAATTTAATCAAAGCGATCGGCCTTTTATATAGACGTGTCAAAGAGAGGAACCTTCGTGGCGCCGCGGAAAGAACTTCCGGAAAATCGAACGGAACTCAACCAATTAGCCAAAAAGGCTTTAACAAAGGCCGGCCAGAAACCGAATCCGGCCAAACTCCACTGGCTGCAGTTGGTTCGATGGGCACTCTCCGGCGGAAAGCTCGTCGGTTTCAATGATCATCTCCTGCTTTTCCTCGAACTGCTGGAGGGCACGGATCCAAAGGCGGTCATGGCGCTTTTTGAAGGAAAGGAGAAGGACCGAAGGTTGAAAGCGGTTGCCTCGGAAAACTGGGACCCCGTCGATCTCGCCCGCCTGCTGCTGATCCTTGTCGATTGCTGGATGACGGAAAAAGTGGAAGGATATTCCCGGGTTCACCAAGCCCCCCCGCCAACGTCCCCCGCCGAGCCAAAAATCGCGTGAAAAAAGATTTTAAGGATCAGAACGGAAACAGGCTGATTTTCTGCTAATTTTTTTCCGTCAGAAAAGCCAGGGTGAGCGCGTTGAATTTTTCCGGGTGCTCCTCCTGCGCGCTGTGACCCGTTCGATCAAACACCGCCAAGCGGGAATTCCTCCAAAGTTTGTTCAAAACCCGGGAGCTGTTCAAGGGCATGGCTTTATCCTCCCTTCCGTGAATCAGCAGAATCGGCAGGTCCGCGCGGGCGAGCTCCTTGGCTTCGTTGCCGAGGAGAGGCTCTTTCAGGACATTTCGCAGAACATACAGGAGGGCTTCATGGGAACCCTTGATGCAGAGCGGCTGCAGAACTTCTTGGGCATACCCGTCCGTGACCTTGTTGGGGTCGTAGAACCAGATGTTTTTCAAGGCGTTTTTCATGATGAAATCACCCGGAAGAGAATTGATGAATTCTCCTGCGCCGGGAAGCCTGAAAATAGTTTCAATGGTCGGCTCCGGGTGGGGAATGACAGCCGGAGAGACCAGGATGAGTCGATCAATCTGATCCGGGTATTTTACAGCGGCGTAAACGGAAATTCCCCCCCCCATATCCTGCCCGACCAGGGAGGCTTTGGGAATTCCCAATGCCTCCATAAATCCTTTTATCTGCCTTCCGTACAGGGGAAAGCTGTAATCCGGCCGGGGCAAACGCTGGCTGTAGCCCTGCCCCCAGAGATCGACAGCATAGACCTTGAATCTCTCGGCCAGGGCATCGATGTTTTTCTGCCACGCGACGGTGTGATAAAGAAAACCGTGGATGAGAATGACCGGGCTGCCGGCGCCCTTTTCCAAGTAGTGCACTTTTTTCCCGTCCACGGCAACAAATTTTCCCCTGGCGTACTGCTTGACCGTTTCTTCGTACGAGCAGGTTTCCTTGGAGAAGAAATCGGGGAAAAGGGAAAGGGCGAGAACAAAGACGAGAACAAAAAAGACAACGAGAGTTAAAATCCGTCCCATCTTTACCTCCTTGCGTCCTCGCCCTCTCGGGGGGCTCTCCTCAGGGATTCAAGGTCGCTGATTTCCTTCTGAATTTCCCGGCGTTCGGAAGATCTTTCATCATAGAAGGGGAGAGCTTTCTGAAAATGGCTGAGGGCGGTTCGGGAATCGCCCATGGCGCGGTAATATTGTCCAAAATTCAGATACGCCGGCCCCAACTGGCCCACGCCTCCGTACGCCCTGCCCAGATGATAGGAGATTTCCGGAAAATTGGGCAGCAGCTCTTTGGCCCGCAGCAGGGCCCGGAGGGAGAGCTGGGGCTCATTCTGCTGGAATTGAACCAGCCCGAGATGGAAAAAGGCCAATCCGTCGGTGGGGGAGAGGCGGGATGCTTTCTCCAAGTTTTTTTGAGCTTCCGAGAAATTTCCACTGAGAAATTGGGTGTATCCCAGTTCGCGGACGATTTCTCCGTCCTGCGGATAAAGGGAAATGGCCTCCGTCAGATTTTCCATGGCCCGGTCCAGGGAACCCATCCTTCTCTGGGCGAGGGCCAGGCCGTAATAGGCTTCGCCTTCGTTGGGTTGACGTTTCTGCCAGTTTTCAAAATAGGCGACGACGCCGGGGAGATCCTTTTCCTGGGCGCGGAGCTTCGTTTGGATTCTCCTGATATTGCCGACGGGATTGCTTATTCTGTCCTCCGGCGGCAGATGCGCCATCTGGATGGCCATTTTGTCGGCGCGCTCCTCCGCTGCCGGGTGGGTCAGAAGATAGGCCGGGGGATCAGCTGAGGCCGGGCCATGAAGCCGGCGCAGTTTTTTAAACATAGAGACCATGCCTTTTCGGTCGTATCCGACCTGGTCCATGTATCTTAAGCCGAGATAATCCGCCTCGTCCTCATCTTCCCTGCTGTATTTCAGCATAAGGGTCTCCGTGGCGGCCATGGCGGTAGTGGCGATGGCTGAAGCGGCCTTGCCCCCGAGAAAAATTCCGGCCAGCAAAGCTCCGAGCATCGCTAAAGAGAGCGGCATGGCTTTTTCGGAACGTTTGGAAATATGCCGGGCCGTCACGTGGCCTATTTCGTGGGCCATCACTCCGGCCAGCTCATCTTCGCTCTCCACCAGCAGGATCAAGCCGCTGTTGACGAAAACCTTGCCTCCGGGCACGGCAAAAGCATTGACTTCCGGTGAATTCAGGACAAAAAACTGGTATTCGAACGGCTGGGAGCCTACACCCCGGAGGATTCTTCTGCCGACGCCGGCCACATAATCATTGATGGAAACATCTTGGATGAATTGCCAGTATTTTTTCGCCTCCTGGAGAAATTTTTCCCCCAGTTCCCGCTCCTCCTGAATCGTCATGGCCGCGGCGGGGGGAGGCGCGGTAAAGTTGGCCGTCAGGATGAGAACAAGGACCCAAATGAATTTTCGGGAAACCCATTTTAGTTTTGAAAACATAGCCTATTTTACCGCTCTTTCGGGGCAAAGTCCAATGCCGGCTGGAAGGCTGGAAGGCTCATTTTCCCCATCCGCAGGCGAGGGGCAAAGTTTCAAGACTTATCGGTGGGAAAGAAGGAGGGGAAGGGATGCGAATCTCCGCCCCTGACAAAGAGGGGAAAGCATATGCCGCCGATCAGGCAAATGAGCAGGGGGTTAAAATACGGCGCGGAAATGCCGGCGGGAAGAGGTTTCATTCAAAGGAAGCCCGGCCGACTGCGTAACGGGAAACCTTTTCCGGGTTCAACGCCGGGGA
>Ga0113563_10001672_pt1 | contig 12843 bp, 11 predicted proteins | sample Mud3Dept3metaG_FD_80117 | JGI IMG/M metagenome (GOLD analysis project Ga0113563, IMG submission 80117) | Freshwater wetland microbial communities from Ohio, USA, analyzing the effect of biotic and abiotic controls - Mud 3 Core 4 Depth 3... | ecosystem: Environmental > Aquatic > Freshwater >...
CAGTATAAGACCATTAAGTATGAACCCCACAAAAAGATTCAACCGGCTGTCAAATGCATGGATAATCCGGCTCAGATCTTTTATACTCTTCTCTGCCGACCTGCTGTCAGAATGAAACTTAGCGGAGGCTTCATTCAGGATCTTTGAGCTGAACCGTTCATTTCCAAATACAGAGATAAGCTTTTCAAAAGAAGTAAGGAAAATATACTTTCCCGAAACCATTGAATGCACGCGGTTGTTTTTCTTCAGATATACTCCAGTCAATGCCAGGTTAACCAGAAAAAGGAGTATAGCCGTTTCAGGAGGGATAACTCTTGTTAAAGCAAGTATCAGAACCCCGATAGTCAGGAAGGGAGAGACTGCCACTACTATTCTCATAACCGGGGATGAAAGAAAATTCTCCTTTTCATCCAGCCATTTACCGAGGCTTTCAATATCCTCTTTTTCAAGCGGTTTGCCAAGTCCATGCGCCATAAATAACTGCCGCCAGATGAATTTTTCTGCAAGCTCACCAATTGCTTCCTGCCTGGCTTTAATCCCGTTCTTTAAACGATATGGGTCAGATAACCACCCTGCAAGGAGCTCCCTGCCGTATCCTGTCACTGTCCGGTTCAGATACCTGAAGAGTGAATCTTCTCCGAAAAGGTCCGTGTCATTGGAAAAATCATGATTTTTATCCTTCCATATATTCCCCCCTTCAAACGCGGAATAATCGCCTTCCAGGGCATTAATCTCTGACCTGTTTATCATTACCAGGTTTTCCGTAAACCGGATCTGGTCAGAAAGTGAAGTAAAATGCTTTACAAGCAGAAGGAACAAAGCTGCAAACAGCAGTATCACGACAACTCCGGCAGTTGCGGAAAGGCCGGATACCAAAACTGCCGCCACCACACCTCCTGCAAACACTGCCAGCCTTAACATTGAAACAATGAATTGTTTTCTCTTCAACCTGGCCAGCAGGGCCTCATTTTCTTTAACTCGCTCCTGATATTTTTTCTTAATTTCTCCTAGTACCATCTTAAAGCAGTATTGAAGCGATCTTAAACACGGATCAATTTTAGCTGTAATGTGTTATCGGTTTTTCATTTCGGACCTGAGTATTTTCAGTTCCCCGGCCATCATTTCCCTGAATTTCAGAGCAAGCTCATCGCAGTCATCAGTTCCGAAGAAAGCCGGCATGACCGGATCGAAGACCTTTATAATTATTTTGTGAAATCCGCCGAAAATAAATCCGTGCTTGGGAAGAATGCCTCCCGTCCCATCAATAAGCACCGGAAGGATTGGTGTAGCGGCGGAAATCGCAAGCTGAAAAGCGCCTCTCTTAAAATAACTTATCTCTCTGTCAGCTGAACGGGTTCCTTCCGGAAATATCATGATTGAAATCCCTTTTTTCAGACACTGGTAGGCTTCGCCCATCATCTTCTCCTTACTATCCTTATCTCCCCTGTCAACAGTGATATAATCAGCCATTCTGAGATACCAGCCCAGAACCGGCACTTTCATATTTTCGATCTTGGAGATCCATTTGAAACGGTAACGGAGGCAGTTCAGAAGAAGGATGTCGAGTATTGACTGGTGGTTGGATATAATTACATAATTGGCCCCTGGCATCGCTTTCTTCCGGCCCTCAATCCTGATCTTCCATATCGGGACGCTGTATGAAATAAGAACAGCCAGGTAAATAAGCATCCAGTGAACAACAGAACGTTCTCTGTCAAAAGGCAGAGTGATGACCCAGGCAATGAAGATAACAGGCAGGAATACCACCAGAAATGTGATACCGATAAACCAGAATATGACAGATTTTATTATATCCATACTTTCTATTTCTTCCCCTCTGTGTCTCTCTGTGTCACCTCCGTGGAACTCTGTGTAAGTTCTTCAATACCTTTTTATTACACAGAGGAAATCCGGAGAAGACACAGAGTGACACAGAGAATAATATTAGAGCTTTTTAGAATAAGATTTAAAAGAACTTATAAATATCCGAATCTGAAATTAAACCATTTTCTTCTTTTAAAACCTTCCGGATATCCTCCGGCATGTGTCTGAAGCCTATCAGTTTTTTTGCTGCTGAAAATATTTCTCCTGGTCCTTCAATATCACACTCCCATATGATCCCATCCTTAACAAATATCCGGCATTCAAAGTCTTTATTATTGATCTCAAATCTATTACTAAAGTGATATTCAGGCCCGTATGCATAATTCCATTCCCACTTCCTGTATTTTGAATCAGCTACCGATTCAATCGCTGTAAATTCATCCGGAGTTAATCCTAATAATGAATTATCTTTTTGATTCAGGAAAAATGCCAGCATCCGGTTCCTTAATTCCCCGACACTGTTAATCTGAATCATTAAATCTTTCAGGTTCATTACTGAAGAAGGATTGGACTCCACAGCCCTTGTTGAATACCGGGAGCAATCTTTTCTTAAGGAACTTTTCAGGTTGTCAAGCCGGGTATCAAAAAGCAGGGTGCCATGGTGCAGTACTCTTTCCCGGTAAACATGTTCGGCATTTCCGGATATCTTCAGTCCGTTGACCTTCAGATCGCTCTTGCCTTCAAAATCAACTTTTATCCCTTCAGATTTAAGGAATTCAATTACCGGGAGGGTATATTTTCTGAAATCAACCTGTTTCCCGGATGCACTTTGAATAATAAAAGAGAAATTCAGATTTCCCGGATCATGAAAAACGGCTCCTCCTCCCGAGATCCTTCTGATCACCGGGATATTGTTTTCTGTAACAAACTTCGTGTCTGCCTCCCTGTGTACGACCTGATGCTTCCCGATGATTACCGAAGGATTGTTTATCCCAAGAATCAGATAATCCTCACTGGTATTCCTGAGCAGGTATTCGTCAACTGCAAGGTTGAAGAAAGGATCGGTGGACCGGAGTTTAATGCACAGCATCGCCAGGGTCATTCAGAGGCACGAGAAACTTTTTATCCGTCAGTGCATATAATTTATAAACGCTCCACCCGATCAGTGCACCAAGCAACGCACCACAGAACACATCACCCGGGTAATGAACCCCAAGATAAATCCTGCTGTACCCGACAACCATAGCCCAAATGATAATACTGATGCTGAACCATCTTCTCCGGACGAACATCAGGCTGAAAAAGGCAACATTAAATGAATTTGTCGAGTGAGATGAGACGAACCCATAGAGGCCCCCGCACTTTCCGTTTATAAGGTGAACCATACCTGCGAGAGCCGGTTCATGACACGGACGCAGGCGGTGAAACACATTTTTGAAAAGGTGAACTGATGACTGATCGGCCAGGGTGACTGCCAGGATAACAAATAAGAGAATTACCGGGAATTTCCTTTTGTACTTAAATCCAATGTAAACCAGGATAGCGATGTAAAGAGGCACCCAGATCAGCACGGTACTTATGGCATACATTACCCTGTCCCAGAAGGGAGAGTTGAGCGAATTCAGAAAAAGGAAAAGCTGCCGGTCGAGTTGTTCAAGCATAAAACTATTTAATATCCGGTTAATACTTTCCAGAGCATATCTTTCAGGTCTGTCAGACCAAGCCCGGTTATTGCTGAAATGAATACCCTTGGGATATCCGGCAGATCTTTCCTGGTTTCATTCATCAACTCATCATCGAGAAGATCGGATTTCGATATTGCCAGCACGCGCTTTTTATCAAGCAATTCCGGGTTGTACATCCGAAGCTCGTTTATTAAGACTTCATATTCCTGCCTGATATTATTAGTGTCTGCAGGTATGACAAACAGGAGGAGCGAATTCCTTTCAATATGTCTTAGAAATCTGATACCCAACCCCTTGCCTTCATGAGCTCCCTCAATTATCCCGGGGATATCGGCCATCACGAACGATTTATTATCTCTATAGCTTACAATCCCAAGGTTAGGTGTCAGTGTTGTAAAGGGATAGTCAGCTATCCTGGGTTTTGCTGCAGAAACAACAGACAGAAGAGTTGATTTTCCTGCATTTGGAAATCCGACAAGTCCGACATCGGCCAGTATCTTCAGCTCAAGGATATACCAGTCTGAAATGCCTTCTTCTCCAGGTTGCGCGTATCTGGGGGTCTGATTGGTCGATGACTTGAAATGAACATTTCCCAAACCCCCTCTGCCCCCTTTTGCAAGGATCTTTTCCTCGCCATGAGATGTTATTTCAAAAAGCACATTTTCAGTATCTGCTATTTTTGCGACTGTTCCCAGGGGGACCTCAATAATCACATCTTTTCCATCGGCACCGGTGCATTGCTGCATTCCTCCCCTTCCTCCGTGCTCGGCAAATATGTGCCGGCGGAACTTAAGGTGAAGCAATGTCCACATCTGGTCGTTTCCGCGCACGATCACATGCCCGCCTCTGCCGCCATCACCGCCGTCGGGGCCACCCTTTGGTATAAATTTCTCCCTGCGGAGATGAGCCGATCCAGCTCCGCCGTTCCCCGCCCGGCAGAATACCTTTATATAATCAACAAAATTAGAACCGGTCATTTCAAGTCCCCGATATTTCTCAATATTCTCTGTGTCTTTCTGTTTACTTTACCCCCGGGGGTTGAATATTACTGTTCCACAGAGATTTATCATATTAAATTCTTTATATACCCCGAAAGCCTATTGAAGATGTCATCAATGCTTCCGACACCATTCACCGGCTGGTAAATTCCTCTTTCGCGGCAGTAATTAATTATCGGCTCGGTTTTTTCCCTGTAAACACTGATCCTGTTTTCAATTACGGCAGGATCTTTATCATCGGGTCTGCCCGACAATTCTGCCCGTAAAATCAGCCTCTTTACAAGTTCATCATGATCCACGTCAAGGACAAGCATACTGTTGATCTTCATCTTTCTGTCGTTAAGCATTTTCTCAAGTGCTGCTGTTTGTGCGACAGTCCTGGGAAAGCCGTCAAAAAGAAATCCTGCACAACCTTTAGTGCTGTCGATTTTGGCAGCTATCATTTCAATAACAACCTCGTCGGGAACAAGTTCACCCTTTGACATTATTGAGCTCATCCTCTTGCCTAGCTCAGTGCCTGCCGCGATCTCTGCACGAAGCATATCACCTGTGGAGAGATGGGTAAGGTTGAATTTCTCAGCCAGCTTTACCGACTGGGTCCCTTTGCCGGATCCCGGAGGACCAAAAATTAAAAAATTAACCATTGAAAATATATTTGATTTAACGTATTAACGTGTATATGGAAGGCAGGTTACGTCCGAAACCATTATAGTCAAGGCCGTAACCCACAACGAATTTGCTCGGAATTTCAAACCCGATATAATTGATCGGAATGTCCCTTGTATAGGCAGCAGGTTTCAGCAGCATTGTCGCTATCTTAATGTCAGCGACATTCCTTATAACAAGCTCATTAACCGTTCGCTCAAGTGTTGCTCCGGTGTCCACGATATCCTCTACCACAAGGATTCTCTTATTCACCAGATCTTCATTCCATCCAATCAGCTCCTTGATCGATCCTGAGGAACTTATGCCCTGATAGGAAGCAAGCTTGACGAATGTAATCCTGGCATTAAGATCGATTTTCCTGAAAAGATCGGCTGCAAACATAAATGCCCCGTTTAGTATCCCGACAAAAATTACCTCACTTCCCACAAATTCGCGGTTGATCTGCAGGGCAATTTCATCAATTCTTTTCCGGATTGACTGCTCAGAGATAAGCTCCCTGAACGTTTTATCAAGGATTCTTACTTCGTTCATAAGGATGATTATTGAATGGCCAGCCGGTGCGAAAATATGAAAATAATAGCTTATTTTTGCCTTTATCAGGAAGTTAAATTCAAATTAAAAGCATGGAACCTCTTGTAAGTATTATAATGGGAAGCGCGTCAGACCTGACTGTAATGGAAAAAACAGCACAGATCCTGAATGATTTTAAGATACCATTCGAGATAAATGCACTTTCAGCGCACCGCACGCCTGAGGAGGTTGAAAAATTTGCAAAGGGAGCAGCCCGGAGAGGGATTAAGGTGATCATTGCAGCAGCCGGGATGGCAGCTCATCTGCCAGGTGTCATTGCCGGACAAACTCCGGTTCCGGTCATAGGGGTTCCTGTTAATACTTCGCTTGAAGGGCTTGATTCGATACTTTCAATACTCCAGATGCCTCCGGGTGTTCCGGTTGCAACAGTAGGGCTCAATGCAGCTCAGAATGCGGGTATTCTCGCCGCTCAGATCATCGGAACAGGTGATGAAAAGGTTATGAATGAGGTAATTAAGTTCAAGGAAAACCTGAAAAAGAAGATCGTGGAGGCAAATGAGGAACTGAAAAAGGTAAAATTTCCTTATAAAACAAACTGAATTACACCCGCCTGAGGTATGACCTCCGGTCCCGCTTTTGCGGGACCACCCCTGGGGGATCTAATTCTCAGGGAATCAACCCCCGCCGCTGCGCGGCACCCCCTGAAGGGGGTCTAAATCTCCGGCTGTAATGTACCTCAGTGATTATCTGTGTATTAGGCCCCCTTTAGGGGGCAGGTCAGCTTTAGCTGGCCGGGGGTTGCGCCCTGAGGGGGCAGGCCCTGACGTTTACAGTCAGGGCCGGGGGTTTTACGTGAAAGAAAATTTTCATAAATTCAGTAAATCGCATCGATTTTTTTTGTATCTTGTTAGTTTATACCTGATACAGTTTGTACTCGCTGCACAGGATAACTGTTTTTCTCTTTTCTGTTTTTTTGCCATTAACCGCCTTCGGCAGCAACCCTTATCGTTTGCCTGCAGGGGCAGGTGAGGCAGGAATGGGATCGGTTTGTATTATAAGATCCGGTTTCTGGCCGTCATTTCAGAATCAGGCACTTCTTGCGGATTTTAAATCCCTTGCGGCCGGGGTCAATTATGAAAGCCGGTTCAATATAAGTGAGCTGGGTACCCGGACCGCAGGAGTGATCATACCGGCCGGAAAAACTTCCCTGGGAGTTGTATATTCATATTTCGGATACTCTCAGTTCCGGAGAGAAACTGCCGGGCTGGCATGCGGGCTCAGGTTATCGGAAAAAATATCAGCCGGGATACAGGTTGATTATTTCTCAGAAAAGGCGGCAGGGGAATACGGGAAAAGGAATACCATTACATGTGAAGCAGGATTATTACTGAAACCGAATGAGAGAATCATTATCGGAATACATGTTTTTAATCCTGTGCCAAATTCATTAAGAAGATCATTTTTACCGTCATCGCTCAGGGCCGGCGCCGGAATTATGCTCAGTGAAGTGTTGTTTGCCGGAGCCGAAATGGAAATGAGCTCTGGGGAAAATCTTATCCTGCGAAACGGTTTTGAGTATGAGGCGGCAAAGAATTTATGTCTCAGGGGAGGGTTCTGCAGTAAGAATACATCCTTCAGTTTCGGTCTGGGGTATTCACTCAGATCCATAAAGCTTGATCTGGGCTTTGCAACTCACGAAAAACTGGGAATCTCTTCAAGTGTTTCGATGGTTTTTCAGATAAAATAATTTTAAATAAAGAAAAGCTTATGAGTCCTCAGTCATCCTTGTTGAGATATTTTACTTTACTACATCTTCTGTTCTTTATTCCATCGGGGGTAGAATGTCAGGAATTTAAATTATCAGAGATAATTGTTGACATTGCTGAGGATCTTGCTGCTGATGAAGCAGATCCCGAGGCCATAACTGTATTTATTGAGCAACTTCATGAACTCTCCGATAAACCTGTCAGGATAAATTCCGGAGATGAGACAGAATTATCCCGGCTCTTTTTTCTCTCTGAATTTCAAATCAGGGCTATAACCGGTCATGTCAGATCAACAGGCAATATTGTTTCTGTTTATGAAATAGCTTCAATCCCCGGGTTTGACCGTCAGGTTACAGAAATGATCCTCCCCTTCATAACGCTTGAACCTGTTATGAATAACAGACCCGATACATTGATCCTGAGGAACACTCTCCAAACAAACTTTATAATAAAGCCCGGTGAATATGATACTTCCTGGACCGGGTCATCCTGGAAAATCCTTACCAGATACAAAATCACCGCAGGACCATTTTCAGCAGGTCTCACTGCTGAAAAAGATGCCGGAGAAAAATTGCTTTCAGGCACTCCTCCCCTCCCCGACTTTCTCGCCGGACATCTTTGCTATACCGGTCAGGGAGTAATCAGGAAACTGATAGCCGGCGATTTTTCTGCAAGATTCGGGCAGGGAATCGGAATCAATACTGGCATCCGCACGGGGCTTTCCCTCACAACAACCGGGTATTTGTCCGGAAGGAACCAGGTAAAGCCTTATACATCGACCGATGAAAACAATTTTTTCAGGGGAACTGCAGCAGAATTTGCATTTAGAAAGCTGGGGGTTTCGCTTTTCTTTTCACGGAACAGGATAGATGCAACAACATTGCTGTCTGCCGATTCAACTACACTTACTATTGATAATTTTTATAAAACCGGATTGCACAACACCTTCTCCCTCATGCTGAAAAAGGATGCTGTTACTGAGACATTTTACGGATTGAATGCCACATACAATTTCTTATCGACCAGGCTTGGCTTCAACTGGTCAGAAAGCCGGTTTTCCCTGCCTGTAAATTCAGGCAGTACTGATGCTGAGGATCTTTATAATTTTGCAGGGAATAAGAACAGTGTTTTTTCAATATATTATAGCAGCCTGATTAACAGAATTTTGCTGTTCGGTGAAATTTCAGTCAATTATGTAAGGCAATTTGCCCTGGTACAGGGAATTACCTTAAGGCCTTCAGACAGGCTGACTCTGAATCTCCTTTACAGGAATTACAATCCGGGCTTTATAAGTTTTCATGGAAGGGGACCGGGCAGCAATTCTTTTACCGGTAATGAACATGGCATTCTTGGCAACTTCACCTTTGAAGCTGCCAGGCATTTGTTTATTAGTGCCGGATGCGACATCAGTCATTTTCCATGGCTGAAGTACAGTACAAGCTTCCCCTCAACAGCAAAAAAGAAGGAAATAAAAATCAGATACCTGCCGGCTGAAAATCTATCCTTTGAAATGTCATATAACTACAAATTTTCAATGACGGACAGCAATGAGGGACAGGGAATTGCCGGTGTTGAGGAAGTAAAAGCAAGAACATTCAGAAGCTTTGTACGATATTCGGTAAATGAGAACCTTAACCTCACAACGCGTATTGATTATAAAGCAGTTGAGCCTTCAGGGAGTAAAGGAATGTTTATGTTTCAGGATATTGTTTACATATTCCGGCACATCCCTGCTTCCCTGTGGTTCAGGTATTGCATTTTTAAAACTGATGACTGGGACTCCAGGATTTATACTTATGAAAATGATCTGTTATACAGCTTCAGCATTCCCGCATATTCAGGAGAGGGTTGCCGGAGTTATATAATGGCAAAATGGGAAATAGGTGATATTGCAGAGCTAAGGATCAAATATGGAATCACCTCTTCTGCTCCGGCAGGAAAACAAACTGAAGACAGGGATGAACTTAGGATGCAGATCAGGGTATGGTTCTAATTCCTGTTACTACAGATCATACAACATCCTCAGGGCTTTCCCTATCACAATGTCGGATGATCCGATCTCAAACCTGGTTGCTGTGATCTCATACCCTCCCTCTTTATAAAGTTCAGGAGGTGCAAGATATCCGCTCGATCCGTTACAATGCGTTATGATGAAGGTATGTTTGAATGGTGATGCGGCTTTTATTTTCATCCCTATCTCGGTAAGCATCTCTACATTAAATCCGACAAATGCAACATCTTCACCGATCCGTGCAACAGTGATATTAACAGGTACGGTTGCAGGCTGGGGTTTGTCAGTTGTGGCTTTACTCTCTTCCGTCTTTTTACGGGGGCATTCGATTGTAGCAAAACCGGTGCTTATCTCTCCACCCGGGTTCATCACATTGATCCTGCGGAAGACATGAACCACTTCTTCACCCAGAAGGGTACCCAGCAGCACAGGCTCCGGTATCCAGCCTGGCTCGTTGTTGAATTCAGGAAGTACCCTGAACCATGGATCAATATTTCCTGATGCACCGGCAAAAACAGGTGTAACAACTTCTTTCCCAAGTATTTTTTCGACAAACTGAGCCGACAAACCCAATACATCGCCGCTGATCAGCATGTTACGGCCGCCCAGTGAGGTTGAGTGAGTTGCATAGTCGTACAGGGCTCCGACAGGTGTGCCGTCAGGAGTTGCGACCTTCAGAACCAATACTTCCTTATCTGTTATACCATATGGATTTCTTCCAAGGGTTATGGAGCCATCAGGTCTCATCTCGCGCCTGTTTGATCCCACAGGTGAAGAACCGGTCCCGGCGCCGGTCTGAACAGGCTTCATATTCTTCATCGCTTCCCCGATCAGATTCAGCAGCTTCTGTTGTAATGTCCTGGTGTATTCAATATTATTGGGATCACCCGTTTCCGGATCCAGCGATAGGATCGGTGAACTATGTGAATGGATGGTTGACAGGAACAATTCGGATTCTTTAATGCCGAATTTTTCCATGATGCTTTTTTGCATCACGGGGAACACCTCACTGCCATATGATCCCAAGTCGGAAGAAACCAGAACAATTTTTTTCCCGCTGTTTTCAAAAACTACGGCACGTGCCGTCAAAGGATCATGAATGCCTTCCGAGTATGTCTTCCGTGAAGCGTATCCGTATAGTTTTACAGGAATTGAAGGGGTTATATCGGTTTTTGCAATTCCTGCACGGAGAGTACCAGGGGCACTCTGTGGTTTGCTCACCTGGCCGGCACCTATCAGGCTTATCAGGGGGAGCAAAACGGTAATAAGCAGTTTTTTAAGATTCATATCTTGTGTATTAATTTTCTATTTTAATCACACGTACTCACCCCCTTTTATTCCCCCTCTCTACTTCGTAAAGAGGGGGAATCTAATTAATATTCATTGTTTTATCTTCTCCCCCCCTCTTTGCGTCAGCAGAGAGGGGTCCCGTCCCGATAGCTATCGGGAGCTATCGGGAGGTGGGGTGAGTACATGCAGCCAGAGAAGATGGTTAACTGCACAACGCATTATTGATGTTCAAATATAAAATCAATTTCAACAAAAAACATCAGTTCCCCTGGTATTTCTCCGGAGCACTACACTATCAATATTTCATATCCTGTGCGATCCTTTCTTTAACCGGACGCATGATATTTAATACCAGCGAAATGATCAGGGCTGCCAGGAATGCAAATAATGTTATTTTATCTACCATGACAGTACTGAATTCCAGTCCGGTAATTCTGTCAGCCAGGTATTTAATGTATGAATTGGGCAGGTCGGTCTTTCCGAGTTTTCCGAGGACCGCAAAATGCCAGTCGGTAAGCGGGCAATATCCGAATGCGCCCACAATCCATCCCAGTATCAGCCATGATGCTCCGGTCAGGAGCAGGGTGATCAGGTTCCATACTCTTGTTTTTCTCCAGATCCATCCGAAAAGGTTGAAGATGATCAGAAAAGAATGGAAAACAACGAAGAATATGTCGAGAATATTATAGATCATTATATATTTAGTTTCTATAATATTAGATTTTTATAATATATAAGTTCCTTTAATATAATTATTTCAGAATATGGATGACTAATTCTATCGGTTTCCTTTCACCATTTTCCTGATACCGGATGCCGCAATCCGGATGCCCTGTCATTTATTTTCCGGTGTTTTAATATCCCGAATGTTAAGCTGCAGATTCCTGCTCCCCCGGAACTCATTCATCTCCACGGAGTAGCATATGTCAAATGGATTCCCTCCCTTTATATATTCAAAATGATCAGCCTGACTGAAGGCAATAGCCGGGATAATTTTCATTCCGCCTGACTCCTGGCAGAGTTCCAGCTTGAGATGTTCTCCGCTTGAACCGACCATGCGTCCGGTACCTGTATCAAATACGTTACGTGACATAAAAACAGGTGACATGTTCTCCGGGCCGAATGGCTGGAACTGGCTCATAATCCTGAAGAATTCGTCGTTTATTTCAGAAAAGGAGAGCTCCGTATCAATAAAAATCCGTGGCAGCATCTGGTCTTCCGTGATGGTACTGTTTACATACTGTTCAAACCTTTCTATGAATGGCTTGATATTCTCTTTCTTCATAGTCAGTCCTGCGGCAAACATATGCCCGCCAAAGCTTTCAAGCAGATCACTGCACGCCTCTATCGCCTGGTACAGGTCATAGCCCTGCACCGATCTTGCCGAGCCGGTTGCAAAACCATTCGATTCGGTCAGGATGACCGTTGGCCGGTAATATGTTTCGATAAGACGGGAAGCGACAATGCCTATCACACCTTTCTTCCATAAGGGATTGAAAAGCACCGTGGTTTTGGCATTCACGGTACTCTGATCTTCCGAGATCATCCTCATGGCTTCATTGGTGATCACGCGGTCGACGCTTCTCCGTTCAATATTGTAATTGTTAATTTCCTTGCTGATCCCTGTGGCAAGTTTTGTATCATTCGAAATGAGCAGCTCAACAGCCCTGCCGCCTGTCTCCATCCTGCCTGCCGCATTTATCCTGGGCCCGATCTTGAAAACAACATCCTCAATCGTCAGTGCCTTGCAAACTTCAGCCTCCCTGATTATTTCCTTCAATCCCGTACGTGGTGACTCATTCAGCTGCTTCAGCCCGTAATATGCCAGCACCCTGTTCTCTCCGGTTATCGGGACGATATCCGATGCGATGCTTACCGCAACAAGGTCAAGGAAATGGGCAATTGCACTGAAAGGAATGCCCTGTACTTTCGAATAGGCATGGATAAGCTTGAATCCGACTCCGCATCCGGAGAGCTCCTTATAAGGATAACTGCATCCCGGTTGTTTCGGGTCAAGTACTGCAACAGCCTTTGGTATCTCATCGCCGGGGTAATGGTGATCGCATGTGATC
>Ga0113563_10001673_pt1 | contig 12842 bp, 13 predicted proteins | sample Mud3Dept3metaG_FD_80117 | JGI IMG/M metagenome (GOLD analysis project Ga0113563, IMG submission 80117) | Freshwater wetland microbial communities from Ohio, USA, analyzing the effect of biotic and abiotic controls - Mud 3 Core 4 Depth 3... | ecosystem: Environmental > Aquatic > Freshwater >...
CAAGCCCTGTGTGATCGTGGCCGGGCTGTTATTCTGTGCTGTCACCTTGGGCTGGGAGATCAGCTTGGCCAGGCCCTTGGACTCCCCGGCTGTTATGGCCGCATCGAGCATGAAAGTGTCGAAAATATTGCCGACCGACACGCCGAGGCCGCCAAAGGGCGTCAGCGAGGGAAGGTTCACGTTCCAGTTGCCTGCGTTGTTCGATCCCATGCCGGTGCTGGTCCCGCCCGACTCGGTGGCCTGCGCCTGTGAAGCGCCGCGGCCCGTGAGGGGGTTGCCTCCCGCATAGGTGTTCTTCGGCGTGGCTGAGGGCCTCGTCCCGCCGATCGTGCCGAACGTGTTCGGCCCGCCGACGGTAACCCTCTCGAGGTTCCCGGCAACGAACCCGAACTGCACACCGATGTCGCGGGCGAAGTCGCGGGTCGAAGACACGATGCGCGCCTCGATCTCCACCTGGGGTTGCGGGACATCGAGTTTCTCAACGAGGGCCGTCATCTTGTCCAGGGTGGAGGGCAGGTCCGTCATCAGAAGGGAGTTGGTCCTTTCGTCGACGACAACGATGCCGCGTACCGTCTTCTGGTCGATTATGGTGTTGAGCATCTCGGCTGCTTTTGCGTAATTCAGGCGTTTTACACGGGTTTCGACATCCGCGGCCAGCAGGTTGGCCTTCTTGAGGGCCTCCCTCTGCTTTGCCTCTTCCTGAAGGGTGGACTTCCTGGCGATCCTGACCAGGTTGCCTTCCACCTGCTTGTCGAGACCGTTGTTGGCCAGTGCAGCGTCGAAGATCTGATCCCACGGGACCTTCACAACCTTGATGGAAATATTGCCTTTGATCTCCGGGTCCAGGACTACGTTGATCCCGCCCTCCTCTGACATCAGCCGGAATAAGTCCACCAGGGAGATATCGATCAGGTCCAGGGTCAAGGGCTGCCCCGCGTAGCTGGACGGGCGCGCCGGGCCGACACTCACAGTCCTGGAAGGGGACGGGTTCGCCGGGGGTGCCGGTGAGGGAGGCACAGGCGGGGGTGCGACCGGGGTCGGGTGGGGCCTGGCCTCGGCCACGATGCTGCTCAACGAGCTCCGCGGTATCTCGGCGACAGAGAGATCCCGTATGACGGGGCTTGCCGCCTTCTTCGGGGCTTGAGCCTCGGCAGCGGGCCTGGCTGCAGCCCTGGCCTCCGGGGGCTCCGCCGTCTTGCCGCTTTCAGAAGTTGCGGAAGCGCTCTTGCCGGCGGCTGGAATGGGCGGCTTTGCCTGAACCGAGACCGGCGCATTGGACACGGGATCAGGGAACACGACCCGGACTGATCGTTCATCGACGGCGACTTCAGGCTTCCCGTGGTTTTCGTCGAGATCGACCACCATGCGTGCGATCTTGGGCTCGGAGCTTTGGAACTGGCGCACGCGGACCTTCCTCACACCTGCTGCATCGACCTTCAGATCAAAGTATGGAGAGGCCAGTTCGGCGTTCTGGAGGTCGACCACAAGCCGCGGCGGACTCGGGATCAGGGATTCCTGGTGTGAGATTTGCCCGCTCGCTGCCACCGATATGGTCAGTTTTCCCGCTTCGTGCGAGGAGGTCACATCCGTGATTGCGATGACTGGTGAGGCGGCCATCTTCTTTGGCAGGCTTGGTGCCGTCTTGGCGCCTGAAAGGCTTGCCGGTTCGACACTGGTCGGCGGCGGGAAGGCCCCCGATGGTTTTTGACCATCCCCCTCGAGACCAAAGGCCAGCACAGCCAAAGATAAGACAGATACAACCGCAAGAAATCCGAATGGATGAGAGAGTCTCAGATCTCTAAGTCCGATAAATCGCATATTCATACCGGGAATCCTTATGGAGTCCTTAGCTGTTTGGTGACCTCCTGGGTCACGACTTTTCCGGATCTCAACCTGGCCTCGCGGACCAGAAGTACAAAATCGCTCCCGACCTGTTTTACGAAGCCGTCGAAGAGCCGGTCCCTTTCCTGCAGAAAGTAAGCTCTCTTGTCGGGGCCCTGGAAGACGGCGACTGGTCCATCCTCGCCGAGGGAAGTGCCCAGCAGCCTGACCTGTGCGATCAGCATGCCCGAGATCCCGGGAGGCGGTGTGCCCCTCGGCTCCTCCTCGTCGCTGTTGCCCTCTTTCTTGCCCGACAGCGTCGGGTTGAGGAACGGATCGCGCCGGCCATCCGGCTGATAGGCGGCTGAACTGTACAGTACCGGAGCCTCGGCTTTCTTCTGCGCTTCGGCAACGGGTTTAGGCGTCTGGGCGAGCAATGCCGGGACAGGCAGCATTGCCAGGCACTGCAGAAACAGGACCAGACGATCGCGGCAAGTCTTCATGGCTGATTGCTCCTAGTTGCTCGCCGCCTGTGCCGTCTCCTCGCGGTAGACGAAGGTAGTGGCGGTGCAGGTGGCGGTTACGGTGTGAGCGGGGTCGGTGGACCCGTCAATGCCTTTGAGGCTGATGTTCTGCACGTTGATAATGCGGGTAGCCCGGCCGACCTTCTCGAAGAACTGTCCCAGTGCGTTGTAGGACCCCTCGACTTCCATGCTGATCGGCCAATCGGTATAGAAGTCCCGCGGGACGAGCGGCTGGGGATCGAACTTGCGGATTTTCAGGTTGCTGGCCGAAGCCATTTCCTGAACGCTACGCAGTACGATCGGCGTCTCCTTCTGCTCCGGCAAAATGCGTCGCAGGGTGCGCAGGCGCTCGGCGAGCTCGGCAACCTCCTGCTTGTAGCGGGAGAGTTGGCTGGCGAAAGCGCTTGCCTGGGCGACCGATTTCTCGAGCTTGGTCACCTCGGTCTTGAGGGCGTTACGCTCGCTCAGCAGTCCCTGGAGGTAGACGAAGTAGACTCCTGCTGCCAACCCGAGGCCGAGGGCAGCGACGATGGCGATCTGAGTCGAGCGCGGCAGGTTTTCCAGACGGTATTTCTCGAGGCCCATTTTTCTACTCCGCAGGAGTTGTCCGCTTGGCGGTGCAGACGAGCTGGAACTTCGCGAGGTCCTTCGGATCCTCCATGAGCTCCAGATCCACGTTCTCGAAGTAGCCTGAAGAGGCTAGATTTGTAAGCAGGTCCGGGATCACATCACTGTGCTTGGTGTACCCCGTGATCTGAATCCGCTCGCCCTTCTGATCAATCGTGGTCAGCCACAGAGATGAGCTGCGCGGAATGCTCTGTATTACGTTGTTCATCAGGATGACCGGCCCGCTCTGTGATTCCTTGAGCCGTTCAATGACATCGATCCTGCTCTGGTACTGGCCCTTCAGGGCTTCGTACCTCTGGATGTCTTTCTTCACTGACTGGAGGCGGGCGTTTTCGGCACGCAGGCGGGTCCGGCTGGCGGTCAGGTTCTTGACTTCGCCTCTGAGCTCGTACCACCAGGCACCTACACCTGCGAGCGGAAGCAGGAGCATCACAACCAGAAGCGCTCCCGTGCGGGCAACAGCCGGCTTTGCGGCCGCCTTGCGAACCTTCTGTGTCTTGTCGCGGAAGAGATTTACTTTGATCATGGATCCCTACTCGTCGGCGCTGCGCAGAGCCAGACCGATTGCGATTGCCAGATCGGGGGAATGTTCCTGGACAACCTTCGGCGGGAACTGCTTCGGGTCGAAAGAGACGTTTTTGAACGAATCGAAACATTCCGCGGGGATGCCGAACTTGCGGCCGAGGGTTTCGATCAGGTTAGGGGTATGGGAGGCGCCGCCGCTGATGAGCATGCGGTCGACGCGCTCTATCGTGGTGGTCGATTTCACGAAGTCGAAGGTCTTCTGGATTTCCAGGCAGATGATTTCCGTTACGGAATCGATGATGTGCTGCGCTTCGGCCGGGTCGATGCCGTCCACCGGCTCACCGTGCTTCAGGGCCTGGGCCTTTTCATAGCTCAGGTTGAATTCCTTCTGGAGGAAGTCCGTGTACTGGTTGCCTCCGACTCCGACGTCGCGGGTAAAGAGAAAGTCCGTGCCGGAGACGATGTTGATGGTCATGACACTCGCCCCTATGTCAAGGAGCGCGACCGTATCGCGTGTACTCGGACGGTAGTTGACCTCGTACGCGTTGAGCAGCGCGAATGCGTCGACGTCGACGACCACCGGCGTCTTGCCTGCCATGGTGATCACGCTGGTGTGATCGGTGATCTTCTCTTTCTTGACCGCGACCAGCAGGACATCGAGGTTGCCGGACGTGCTGTTTTCGCCGAGCACCTGGTAGTCCAGGTTCACGTCGCCGATGTCAAACGGGATGTATTGCTCCGCTTCCCAGCGGATCGATTCGGCCAGCTCCTCCTCGGACTGGATCGGGAGAGAGATCTTCTTCACGATGACCGAATGGCCGGAGATCGATGTCGCAACCCGCTTGTTCCTGATCCGCTGCTGGGAGAAGATCCGCCCAATCACATCGGTGACCGGCAGCTTGGAGATGATCACCCCGTCGACAATGCAGTCGGGGGAGAGTTCCTCCATCCCCAGGCTCACCAGCTGGTAGCCACCCCTGCGTCTGGGTTTCAATTCGATGGTTTTGATGCAACTGGAGCCTATGTCGAGGCCCACAACCTGTCGATTCAAGCTTGGAAGACTGAGCGCCATGTGGGATCGAATCCTGCTTTCCCGGACCCTGGTCCGAGGGATAACTGGGGATGATGTCTATCAGATCCAGCTACATACTGTTTCCGAAAGCGGCACCACATTTCATGGGCTACCCCACTTTGCAACCATGTCTGTCCTGTCGGATGCCATGCCGCTCCTGCCTGTTCTTATCGTGCGGAAGGTGCAGAACCTTTGGACTTTTTTTGGAAAGGCGCAAGTTGGTCCGGAAGCAGCCGCCTCCCGCCGCCTGCCGGGAAGCCGCCGCGGCTCCCGTCTAACCCCGAAAGCCAGCGATTCAGGCCGCATAGACGGCCAAAAAACCTTGACACTCAGCGGTCCCTCCAGTAGCCTTTTAGGATTCTTTTGCGGATAACCTGGTGATGGAGCGGAAAATGAGGAGTTATATCCCGGCGGAAAAGGAGATGGACAAGAAATGGCACGTGGTGGACGCCGAGGGGAGGATCCTCGGGCGTCTGGCCGCACGCGTCGCGAGGCTGCTCACGGGGAAGGACAAGCCCGTCTACACCCCCTTCCTCGACACCGGTGACCATGTGATTGTCATCAACGCCGAAAAGGTCCGCCTCACGGGCAGGAAACTCACCGACAAGATGTATCGACACCACACCGGTTATCCCGGCGGTCTGCGCCAGATCAGCGCCGGAGACCTGCTGGAAAAGCATCCCGAGAAGGTGGTCCGCGAGGCCGTAATCGGCATGCTCCCGAAGACCAAGCTCGGACGGGCGATGAGGAAGAAGCTGAGAGTTTACCGCGGGCCTCAGCACCCGCATCAGGCGCAGAAACCTACCGTCCTGGCGGTTTGAGCCGGGCGGGAACAGTCGGCGTGCGGTAAGTTTTGGGCAAAGGAGTCAAGGCTTGGCAACTACGCAAGAATATTACGGAACGGGAAAAAGGAAATCCTCAACCGCGCGCGTGTTTCTCACGCCTGGCGCGGGCAATATAACCGTTAACAAGCGCGACCTGAGTCAATACTTCCCCAACGAAACGCAGCGCACCCTCATCCGCTATCCGTTGACCTTGACCGACAACGTCGGCAAGTTCGATATCCGCATCAAGGTGGACGGCGGAGGGATCGTCGGTCAGGCCGGGGCAATCCGCCTGGGTATTACCAAGGCCTTGATTGAATTCAATGCCGAGTTGAGGGCACGGCTGAAACGCGCGGGCCTGCTCACGAGGGACTCCAGGATAAAAGAGAGGAAGAAATACGGCCAGAAGGGCGCGCGCAAGCGTTTCCAATTCTCGAAGCGATAATCCAGGAGGTTCTGTTTGGTTTCCATTACGATGAAGCAGTTGCTGGAGGCCGGGGTGCACTTCGGCCACCAGACCAAGCGCTGGAACCCGAAGATGAAGGAGTACATCTTCGGCGAACGCAACGGCATTTACATCATCGATCTGCAGAAGAGCCTCAGGCTCTTCCGGAATGCCATCCAGTTCGTCTATGAGCTGGGATGCCACGGCAGTGCGATCCTCTTCCTGGGCACGAAACGCCAGGCTCAGGATGTGATCCAGGAGGAAGCGGTCCGCTGCGGCATGTACTATGTGAACCAGCGCTGGCTCGGCGGGCTCCTCACCAACTTCGTGACGATCCAGAAGAGCATCAAGCGGTTCCGCGAGCTGGAAACCATGCGCAGCAGCGGCCAGTACGACCTGTTTTCCAAGAAAGAGGTGGCGCGGCTCGAGCGGGAGCGCAAGAAACTCGAGAAGAACCTCTCGGGTATCAAGGAGATGGGGAGTCTGCCGGATGCGTTGTTCGTAGTGGATACGAACGCGGAATCGATCGCAATCAAAGAGGCGCGAAAACTCGGCATCCCGGTGATCGGGGTGGCCGACACCAACTGCGATCCGGATGAGGTCGACTACATAATACCGGGCAACGACGACGCGCTGCGCGCCATCCGCCTGATAGCCAATACCGTTTCCCAGGCATACCTTGACGGAAGAGCGGTGTATGAGGCTCAGCAGAAGGAACTGGCGGAACAGATGGAGAAGCAGCGCCAGCTTCAGGCTCAGCAGGCTGCCGCGGCACGTGAGGCTGCGGCCAGAGCCGCCGCCGAGGCGTCTGCGCGCAGGGCGGCCGAGGGCAAGGAAGCGGCCGAGGCAGGAGCCCAGCCGGCTGAGGGCGCCGCCGCGGGCGAGGCTGCCGGCCGGCCCCGAACCACGATCAAGAAGACGCTGCAGCGCAAGACCAAGCCGAGGAAGACCGAGGCGGACGCGCAGGCGGAACCCGTTCCGGGTCAGGCAGAGGCTGAGGATCAGGTTGAGTCCTCCGCCGCGGGTCCATCAGAAGTGCAGGCTGAACCCTCCCCGAGCCCGGTTCCCGAGGGCGCCTCAGAGCCGGCCGATGCGCCCGAGACCGGCGCGGCGGGAGACGAGGGGCAGCAAGTCCAGGGCGACTGAAAGACCGGTTGCCGCGCCCCGTATTTCCATTCAAGAGAGCCGAGCGGCCGTGAGGCCATGAGCCCGTCGGGCGCAATCCGTCAGGCGTGTCGCGCCTCGCGCGTCGCCATTGCAGAGGCGGAGCGGCCGATTCATGAGAGGATCTGATCGATGAACATTTCAGCCGAACTGGTGAAGGAACTGAGGGAAAAGACAGGAGTTGGCTTCATGGAGTGCAAAGCTGCGCTCCAGGAGGCCAAGGGCAATCTCGAGGAGGCGGTCACTGTTCTCCGCAAGAAGGGGCTTTCCGCGGGGGCAAAGAAGGCGCATCGGGAAACCAAGGACGGTCTGATCGGCTCCTACGTCCACAACGGGAAGATCGGGGTGCTGGTGGAAGTAAACTGTGAGACCGATTTTGTGGCCCGCAACACCGATTTCCAGACGCTGGTGAAAGACATCGCCATGCACATAGCCGCCAGCGACCCGCGCTTCGTCCGCAAGGAGGATGTCGGGGAAGATGTCCTTGCCAAGGAGCGCGAGATTCTCATGGCCCAGGCTCGTGCCACCGGGAAGCCCGAGAACGTCCTGGGCAAGATCGTGGAAGGCCGCATGTCCAAGTTCTATTCCGAGACATGCCTGCTCGAGCAGCCGTTCGTGAAAGACCCGAGCATCACGGTTCGTGACCACATCGCCATACATATCCAGAAGATCGGCGAGAATATCCAGGTTCACCGTTTCGTGCGCTTCAGGGTCGGCGAATAGCCGCAAGTTCCTACCTTTCCGGCGGAGGGAGTATGCAGGAATCCACCCGGAGCAAACCCCGCTACAAGAGAGTGCTGTTGAAGTTGAGCGGAGAGGCCCTCATGGGTAACCAGGGCTTCGGTGTCGACCCTCGCATGGCCGAACGAATCGCGGGTGAAATTGCGGAGATCCACCGGATCGGGCTCCAGGTGGCTGCCACCGTGGGCGGCGGCAACATCGTGCGCGGCATCTCCGTAAGCGCCGCCGGCATGGACAGGGTGAGCGGCGATTACATGGGAATGCTGGCCACCGTCATCAACGCACTCGCGTTGCAGAATGCTCTCGAGAAGAAAGGCGTGTTTACCCGGGTCCAGTCGGCAATCGAGATGCGGGAGGTGGCTGAGCCGTTCATCCGGCGCAGGGCCATCCGACACCTGGAAAAGGGCCGGGTGGTGATCTTCGCCGCCGGCACGGGAAATCCGTATTTCTCGACCGACACCGCGGCCGCCCTGCGCGCGATCGAGATCGGCGCAGAGGTGATTTTGAAAGCAACCAAGGTCGACGGCATTTACGACTCGGATCCCGCGCTCAACAGCTCCGCAAAACTGATAAAGAAGCTCACCTACAGGGAAGTAATTGCGCGGAACCTCAGGGTGATGGACACCACGGCCATCACGCTCTGCATGGAGAACGACCTGCCGATCGTGGTATTCAACCTGCTCCACCGTGGTAATATCAAACGAGTTGTGATGGGATCGAGGACCGGCTCCGCAATCTGCGCGTGAATCAGGGGCGGACGCCAACAGGCGGCAGGTTCGTGGCCATACGCAAGGAGTGAATATGATCCGAGATACGATCGATTCCGCGAAGAAGCGGATGGAGAAATGCATAGAGGACATGCAGGTGAACCTTGCGTCGATCCGGACCGGGCGGGCCTCCATCGCCCTGCTGGATCACATCCAGGCGAGCTACTACGGCACGGCGACTCCCCTCAACCAGATGGCGTCCCTTTCGACGCCGGATCCCCAGATGATCCTCATACAGCCGTGGGATCCTTCGACCATCCAGGCGATCGAGAAGGCGATCCTCGCATCCGATCTCGGACTGACGCCGACGAACGACGGGAAGGTCGTCCGGTTGCCGATCCCTCCGCTCACCGAGGAGCGCCGCAAACAGCTTGCCAAGGGCGTCGGGCATGTCGCGGAACAACACCGCGTAGCCATCAGGCAGGTAAGGCACGACGCCAACGACGAGATCAAGAAGCTCTGCAAGGACAAGAAGATCTCCGAAGACGAAGAGAAGGACAACCTCAAGAAGATCCAGGATCTGACCAACGACCATATCGCGCGGGTTGACGTTCTGTTGAAAAAGAAGGAGGCCGAGATCCTCGAGATCTAGGAATCGGCTGCTGGAACGCCGATGCAAGCACTTGCACGGCCTTCGGGAAGCCGCTGAAACCAACCCGATTCGGTATCGGCCGGCAGGTGAAAATCGATGTTAGAGCTGCTTAGGGATGCCTTCCACACCCTGACGGACGTGGAAGGCTTGATTCGCTGGGGCGGGACCGCGCTCGTATGCCTGATCGTGTTCGTCGAGACCGGCCTGTTCGTCGGTTTCTTCCTGCCCGGCGATTCACTTCTCGTAACGGCCGGCGTTTTCGCCGCCGCGGGCCACCTGGACCTCGCGGCTCTCCTCGGGCTCGTTTCGCTCTGCGCCTTCGTCGGGGACCAGTTGGGGTATCTCATAGGCCATCACGCCGGCGAGGCTCTCTACCGGCGCGACGATTCGTTCCTGTTCAAGAAGAAACACCTCCAGCGTGCCCACGATTTCTATGAGAAGTACGGCGGGAAGACCGTCATCCTGGCCCGTTACGTGCCGATCGTGCGCACCTTCGCGCCCGCTGTCGCGGGTGCGGCCGCCATGCGCTACCGGCGCTACGTCAGCTACAGCATAATCGGCGGACCGTTGTGGGTGGGCAGCATGGTTCTGACCGGTTACTTCCTGGGTTCCGCCGTTCCTGACGTCAACCAGAACATCCACCTCGTCATCATCGCGGTGGTTTTCGTCTCCTTCCTTCCGGCGATTTTCGAGGTGTTGCGACACCGCTGGCGAAAAGCCCCCGCGGTCGCCCCGGAGGAGAAGGAATTGCGTCCTTCGTGACGCGGCCCGCTCCCGTTCCTGCGCTGGCAGAACCTGCGTTCGGTTGAGCGCCGCGGATCGATAGGGACGGTCCCTTCGAGTACGATAGACAACTGTTCAATGCAACTTTGAGGCACACTGTGATGATAGCTGCGACGCAGATCAAGAAGGGAATGGCCATAAAGCTCAACAACGAGCTCTATCGCGTGTTTTCCTTCCAGCACATCACGCCGGGAAACTGGCGGGGAATGGTGCAGACCAAGCTCAAGTCCATGAAGACGGGATCCATAATCGAGCACCGTTTCCGCTCGGAGGATCGTGTCGAGCAGGCCTACCTTGAGACTCACGAGATGGAGTACCTCTATTCCGACGGCACGGACTACCACTTCATGAACACCGAAAGCTTCGAGCAGGTGCATCTGCCGGCGGACCTGTTGGAGGACGCTATCCCGTACATGATCGCCAACATCAAGCTCCAGGTGGTTTACTACGAAGGCAAACCGATCGGTGTCGAACTGCCTGCCTCGGTTGAGATGAAAGTCGTGAGCACGGAGCCTGCACTCCGCGGCGCGACAGTCAGCAACGTGAACAAACCTGCCACCCTGGAAACCGGCCTGGTAATCCAGGTTCCGCCTTTCATCAACGAGGGCGAACTGATCCGGGTAGACACCAGCGAAGGGAAGTACCTCGAGCGCGTCAAATCCTGAAAACCCCTCGGATTGCACGGACCATCGCGGATTCAACATCAGGAATGCTTTCGTGCACCGCTACAATCCGCGCAATCCGTCGCATTACCGGTTTACTCGGTTGATTTCCACACCTCTGTCTGGTACTTTTCGTCCCCAATCTGACCAGAAGAAAGGTGACGGACGGATGAAGGAGTTGACGCAGGCCCTTCGGCTCTCTCCGAGCGAGATCCCCGATCGCATCTACGGCGTCGGCAACTGGGGCGCAGGCTACTTTGGAGTCAGCGAACAGGGCAGCCTCACCGTCCACCCGACACGAAATCCGCTGGTGGGTGTCGAGGTTGCCTCCCTGATACAGATGCTGAATCAGCGGAAGGTCTCGCCGCCATTCCTTTTCCGATTCCCTCAGATCCTCGACGCGCAGATCAAGGAATTTCATGAAGCGTTTCGAAGCTCCATAGCGGAATTCGGCTATGCTGCGCGTCATCGGGGTGTGTTCCCGATGAAGGTCAACCAGACCCGCAGCGTCGTCGAGCGGCTCATGGCCGCAGGGCACCGCTACGAATACGGGCTCGAGGTCGGAACGAAGGCAGAGCTTGCAGCAGCGCTCACCATTTCGCTTCATCCGAACGCCCTGCTCATCTGCAACGGAGTAAAGGACCGCATGTTCCTGGAATGGGCGATCCAGTCCAGCAGGATCGGCAAGAACCCGCTGATAGTCCTGGAAGAGATCTCCGACCTGCTCAAGGTCAACGAGATGGCCACTTCGCTGCAGATGCGGCCCAACCTGGGGATACGCGTACGCGTCTTCTCCCGCGGCGCCGGCAAGTGGGAGGAGTCGGGAGGCGAAACCTCGAAATTCGGCATCAACACGATCCAACTGCTGGACTGCCTGAGGCTGGCGAACGAGAACCAGATGGCGCGGCAGGTCAAGATGCTGCATTTCCACATCGGGTCTCAGATCACCGATATCCGCAGGATCAAGAGCGCGATCAAGGAAGCTGCCCGGGTTTACGCCAAAGTCCAGAAAATGGGGTATCCCGTCGAGTTCCTCAACGTGGGTGGCGGCCTCGGTGTGGACTACGACGGCAGCCGCACCGCATCGGATTTCAGCGTCAACTACAGCGTCCAGGAATTCACGAACGATATCGTCTACACGATCAACGAGATCTGCCAGTCTGAGAATGTTCCGCCTCCCACCATTGTTACCGAGAGCGGCCGCGCCGTGACCGCTCACCACGCGATGATCGTGATGAACGTGATCCGCACGCTCAACCCCGGTCTGGGCGGCACGGAGATCAATCCGTCCAAGGTGGATTCCGAGGTGGTGCGGGAGATGATGGACCTGCACAAGGAGATCAATCCCAAGAATTTCCGCGAGTACTATCACGATGCCCTGCAGCATCGCGAAGAACTGCAGTCGCTGTTCAACCTCGGCTACCTCAACCTTCAGAACCGCGCGCAGGGCGAGTGGCTTTTCTGGGAGATCTGCCGCAAGGCGATCAAGTTCTCACGATCGCTGAAGGAGCGCCCCGAAGAATTCGCCGACCTGGAAAACATCCTGGCGAGCAAGTACATCTGCAATTTCTCGGTCTTCCAGTCGGTGCCCGATACGTGGGCACTGGATCAGCTTTTCCCCATCATCCCGATCACCCGGTTGAACGAGGAGCCGACCGAGCGGGCCACGCTCTGCGATATCACGTGTGATTCCGACGGGCAGATCGACAAGTTCGTCGACTTGCGCGACGTGAAGCAGGCCCTCGAGCTGCACGGCGTCAATTCAGAGCCGTATTACCTTGCCATTCCCCTGGTGGGTGCCTACCAGGAATCGCTCGGGATGAACCACAACCTGCTCGGTTCGTCAAACGAAGCGCATTTTCTCGTGGATGACGCCGGGCGCCCGCATCTGGAAAGGGTGGATCGCGGCGATTCCATTCAGAGTGTGCTCGCGGCTGCGGGATACAACGGGCAGGATCTGGCCGAAGGATTCACCAAAGCCGTGGAAGCGGCTGAAGGGCAGGGAAAGGTCACTCCCGAGGAAGGCCGTGCACTGATCAGTGCTTACGAGGGCGCGCTCGATTCGTACACCTACCTCGAGGACTAGCTCAAACGGTGCTTCGTTAGACAGTGCTCCCGGGTAAACCCGGACCGGCGGAAGCAGGCAGCAGGATCATGAGCAGAACTGCTGCTTGCCTCGAATGGAATGGTCTACGTCCAGGTCCAAGTCCACGTCGACGTCCAAGTCCGCGTTCATGCCGGCGATTTCTCCTATCCGGGCGCCATTCACACGTGACCCGGCGACGGAAGTCGGTC
>Ga0113563_10001675_pt1 | contig 12839 bp, 10 predicted proteins | sample Mud3Dept3metaG_FD_80117 | JGI IMG/M metagenome (GOLD analysis project Ga0113563, IMG submission 80117) | Freshwater wetland microbial communities from Ohio, USA, analyzing the effect of biotic and abiotic controls - Mud 3 Core 4 Depth 3... | ecosystem: Environmental > Aquatic > Freshwater >...
GCTGTACCTGATCGTGAATGGCTGGAAACTCCGACGGGCGTAGAATCTGCGCCATGAACGCACACGGCAAACAGGGCCACGACTGCTGCCACACACCGGCGGTGCCGGAGCCCACGACGGACGCCAAGTCGCGCGACTGCTGTCATGCCTCGGCGACGGCAGTGCCGCAGGCCAAGGCGGCTGATTGCTGTCACGCGCCGGCACCAGCAGCCCCGGCACAGACCCTGGCTTGTTGTCATGCCGCGGGCGCAGCGGCCGGGCCGGCGGCCGCCGCGGCGGCGCGCAGCAGCGGTGCGGCATATTTCTGCCCGATGTGTCCGGGCGTCGAGAGCCCGGTGCCGGGGACGTGCCCGAAGTGCGGCATGGCCCTCGAGGCTGCCATGCCGCTCGCCGGGGACGCCGAGGATCCCGAACTCATCGCCATGCGTCGCCGGTTCTGGGTCGCACTCGGGTTCACGGTACCGCTGGTCGCGGTCGAGATGGCGGCGATGGGTGGACTGCTGCACGGCAGCGTGGCTGGACTCAGCATGTCGTGGCTGCAACTGCTGCTCGCGACACCCGTGGTGCTGTGGTGCGGCTGGCCGCTGCTGGAGCGAGGCTGGCGCTCGGTCGTCAATCGCAGCCCGAATATGTTCACGCTGATCGGGCTCGGCGTCATCGTGGCCTACGGGTTCAGTGTGCTTGCGACGCTGGTGCCCGGGGTCGTCCCGCCCGCCTTCCGGCACGGCGATCACCCGTCGCTGTATTTCGAGGCGGCTGCGGCGATCGTCACGCTGGTGCTGCTCGGCCAGGTGCTCGAGTTGAGCGCCCGCCACCGCACTGGCGCGGCGCTACGCGCGCTGCTCGATCTCGCGCCGAAGGAAGCGCTGCGCCTCGAGGACGCCGGCCACGAGGCGTCCGTGCCGCTCTCGGACGTGCGCGTCGGCGATCGTTTGCGCGTCCGGCCCGGCGAGACAGTGCCGGTGGACGGAGTCGTGCTCGAAGGGCGTGGCTCGGTGGACGAATCCATGGTGACCGGCGAGTCGCTGCCGGTGGGCAAGGCGCCGGGCGATGCCGTCATCGGCGGCACCTTGAATGGAACGGCTTCGTTCGTGATGCGGGCGGAACGCGTCGGCAGCGAGACGCTGCTCGCGCGCATCGTGCAGACGGTCGCGGAGGCCCAGCGCAGCCGTGCTCCGGTGCAGGGTCTCGCCGATCGCGTGTCGGCCTGGTTCGTGCCCTCGGTCGTGGCTGTCGCGCTGCTTGCAGCGCTGGGCTGGTGGGCGTTCGGGCCGGAACCCCGGTTCGCCCACGCGCTGGTAGTCGCGGTGAGCACGCTGATCATCGCCTGCCCTTGCGCGCTTGGTCTGGCCACGCCAATGTCCATGACGGTCGCGATGGGGCGAGGAGCCCAGGCCGGAGTGCTGTTCCGCAGTGCCGAGGCGCTCGAACGCCTGCGCGACGTGGACACCATCGTTCTCGACAAGACCGGCACGCTCACGGTCGGTCGGCCCGAGGTCGTGAGCGCGATCCCGGTGGACGGCATCGCGGAGGCCGAGTTGCTGCGTTTTGCCGCGAGCCTCGAGCAGGCCAGCGAGCATCCCGTGGCTGGCGCGGTCGTCACTGCGGCGAAGGCACGGGGCCTGAAGCTGGGACGCAGCTACGGCTTCCGGGCGATGCCCGGCAAAGGTGCGCTGGGCGTGGTGCAGCTGCGCAACGTTGCCGTCGGCAATGCGGCGCTCATGGCGGAGGCGGGCGTGGATGCCCAGTCGCTCGAGCCCGAGGCACGGCGGTTGCGGTCGCTCGGGCAGACAGTGATCTATGTCGGGCTCGACGGCGTGCCCGTGGGCCTGCTCGGCGTGGCCGATCCACTCAAGCCTGAGGCCTGGGATGTGGTACAGCGGCTCAAGTCCGACGGCCTGCGTCTGGTGATCCTGTCCGGCGACCACGCGGAGTCCGTGCAGTCGGTGGCGGCGCAGCTCGGCATCGAGGACGTCGCGGCAGGCGTACTGCCCGGGCAGAAGGCGACGCGTATCCGCGAACTGCGCGCGGCCGGCCATACGGTCGCGATGGCCGGCGACGGGATCAATGACGCTCCCGCCCTCGCCGAGGCAGACGTCGGCATCGCCATGGGCGGCGGCACCGACATTGCCAGGCAGACCGCTGGCGTGACTCTCGTGAGCGGCGACCTGCATGGATTGCCGCGCGCACTGCGCCTGAGCGAGGCCACCATGCGCAACGTCGGGCAGAACCTGGTGTTCGCGTTCGGCTACAACGCGCTCGGCGTGCCATTGGCCGCCGGTGCGCTGTACCCGGTCGCGGGCCTGCTGCTGACGCCGGCCTTCGCCGCGGCCGCCATGTCCCTGAGTTCCGTCAGCGTGATCAGCAACGCTCTGCGGCTGCGCTCTGTGCGCGTCTGAATCGCGGTACCATCGCTCCCAACCCTGACCTGGAACCGGCGGTTGCGATGACCCGAACCCTCGACAGCGACCCGCGTCGCGACGGCTACCGCATGCCGGGCGAGTTCGAGCCCCATGCCGGTTGCTGGATGCTCTGGCCCGAGCGTACGGACAACTGGCGCCTCGGCGGCAAACCCGCCCAGCAAGCATTCGTCGCGGTCGCCACGGCCATTGCCGGCAGCGAACCGGTGTCGGTCGGTGTTTCCGCCGCGCAGTATGCGAACGCCCGCCGGTTGCTGCCGCCTGCGGTGCGCGTGGTCGAACTGTCGAGCAACGACGCATGGATGCGCGATGTCGGTCCGACGTTCGTGGTCAACGGCCGCGGCGGCATGCGCGGCGTGGACTGGATGTTCAACGCCTGGGGTGGCCTCGACGGCGGGCTCTACTTTCCGTGGGACAAGGACGACGCCGTCGCGCAGAAGGTGCTCGAGATCGAGGGTCGCGATCGTTATCGCGCCCCGTTCGTGCTCGAGGGTGGTGCGATCCACGTGGACGGGCAAGGCACGCTGCTCACGACAGAGGAGTGCCTGCTCAACCGCAATCGCAATCCGCGCCTGTCGCGCGGCGAGATCGAGCGACTGCTGCAGCGCTACCTCGACGTCGACGCCATCGTCTGGCTCGGACGCGGCGTGCACCTCGACGAGACCGACGGCCACGTGGACAACCTGTGCGCCTACGTGCAGCCGGGCGAGGTCGTGCTCACCTGGACCGACGACCGCAACGACCCGCAGTACGAGATTTCGCGCGATGCATATGAGCGACTCATGACGGCGCGCGACGCCCGCGGCCGGCGGTTCAAGGTGCACAAGCTGACGCAACCGGGGCCATTGCATACGACGGAGGCCGAGGCCGCAGGCGTGGACGCGGCCGAGGGCACCAAGCCGCGCGCGGCGGGAGCGCGGCTGGCGGGCTCGTACGTCAATTTCTATCTCGGCACCCGGCGGGTGGTGGTGCCGCTGCTCGACCCGCAACGTGACGGTGCGGCGCTGCGCAAGCTGACGGCCCTGTTCCCGGGTCGCGAGGTCGTGGGCGTGTCCGGTCGCGAGATCCTGCTCGGCGGCGGCAATATCCACTGCATCACGCAGCAGGTACCGGCGCCGCGACGGAGCCGCAGGGGCACAGGGAACCGAAGATAGGGGGCAGTTGAACGTGCTGCACGAAGCGCTGAGTGGCAGAAGGTTGACCAGGCTCGAGTACGAGCACGAGCTGCCGAAACTGCAGGACCAGCTGCTCGATGCGCAGTTCGAACTGCGCAAGTCGCGCCCGCGCGCCGTCGCGGTGATCGTGACGGGCATCCCGGGTGCCGGGCGCAGCGAGGTCGTCAACGAACTGCTCGGCTGGCTCGATCCCAAGTTCGTCACGGTCTACGGCTTCCGCGAGCCGAACGAGGTGGATCGCGAGCGGCCGCCGCTGTGGCGCTACTGGCGCATCATGCCGCCGAAGGGCCGCATCGCCATCCTGCATGCCGGCTGGTACGCGGACTTCCTCGGTGCCTCCGTGCGCAAACCGAACCGCGATCGGGATGTCGTGCGCCGCGAGGTCGAGCGCATCCGGCGTCTCGAGCGCATGCTGGTCGCGGACGGCGTCACGGTCGCGAAGCTGCACCTTCACATCGGGCCCGAGCTGCAGCAGAGGCGCATTCGTCGCCAGCTGAAGGACAAGACGACCCGCTGGCGAGTCACTGCCGAGGACCTCTGGTACGTACGGCATTACGCGCGCGTCGAGCGCGCGCTCGAGCACTGCCTCGAGGTGACGGAACAGGACGGCGCGCCGTGGCATGTGATCGACGGGACCGACCGGCAGCATCGGGCGCTCGAGGTCGGGCGCGTGCTGCTCGCGTGCATCGAAGGCCGTCTTGGCGGCAAACCGGGCAAGCCGACCGTGCCGCCGCCGGCTGAACTGCGCCGCCGCTCCTCGCGCGTGAAGCTGCCGACCCGGCAGAAAGGACCGCAGGTCGCCGAGGAGGATTACGACCGTCATCTCGAGGACCTGCAGGGCCGGCTGGCCTTGCTGTCCCGCCGCCGGCGCTTCGCCAGGCACTCCGTCGTCGCGGTGTTCGAGGGCATGGATGCCGCGGGCAAGGGCGGCGCGATCCGCCGCATCACCGCGGCACTCGATGCGCGCCAGTATCGTGTCGTGCCGATCTCCGCGCCGACGCCCGAGGAAGCTGCGCGCCCGTACTTGTGGCGCTTCTGGTTCCAGCTGCCGCCGCGCGGCAACTACACCATCTTCGACCGCTCCTGGTACGGGCGCGTGCTGGTGGAGCGCGTGCATGGCCTGGCTGCGAAGCCCGACTGGCAGCGCGCCTACGACGAAATCAACGAATTCGAGCGCGAACTCGTCGAGCACCGCGTCATCGTCACCAAGTTCTGGATGTCCGTCAGCTCCGACGAGCAGCTCGCACGGTTCCGGGAGCGCGACCGCAATCCGCTGAAGCGCTTCAAGGTGGACCCGGAGGACTGGCGCAACCGCAAGGAGTGGCGCGAGTACCAGGCCGCGGCGCGGGACATGATTGCACTGACGCACTCGAGCATTGCGCCATGGACGGTCGTGCCGGCGGACGACAAGCGCCACGCGCGGCTCACGGTGCTGCGGAGCCTGTGCGAGCGCATCGAGGCGGTGCTTGACTAGGGGCAGCGCAATGACGGCGACGCTGCAGGCAGTGCAGGCCGACATCACCACACTGGCGGTGGATGCCATCGTCAACGCTGCAAACGAATCCCTTCTCGGCGGGGGTGGCGTGGACGGCGCCATTCACCGCGCCGCCGGTCCGGAGTTGCTGGATGAATGCCGCCGACTCGGCGGGTGCTGCACCGGTGACGCCAAGCTGACCAATGGCCACCAGCTGCCTGCGCGGTTCGTGATCCATACGGTCGGACCCGTCTGGCGCGGCGGCGGTCACGACGAGCCGCGGCTGCTTGCGTCCTGTTACCGCCGCTCGCTGCAAGTTGCCGCGGCGGCGGGACTGGCGAGCGTCGCGTTCCCCTGCATCAGTACCGGCGTGTATGGCTATCCATTCGAGCAGGCGACGCGTGTCGCGCTGGCGACCGTGCGCGGCACGCTGCCGGACCTGCCGGTCGTGCGGCAAGTCACTTTCTGCTGCCATTCGGCCAGGGACCTGGCGGCGTACCAGCGGTTGCTGCGCGACGAAGCGCGGCGCGAGGGGTGATCCGTGGACGAATCTGCCGCAACGCATCGCGACCGCCTGCTGCTCGAGCCGGCGACCAGGGTGACCTGCCCGCATTGCGAGCGCGAATTCAGCCTCGGCGAGGGATTCGCGAAGCGGTCGCTCGAAGAATTCGTGAGGGCGGGCGAACAGGCCATTGCCGGAGAACGCAGTGCGGCGGTCGAATCGCTCAGGAAGATGCTGGAGGAGCGCGACGAACAGCACGCGGCAGCGCTCAAGCAGATGCGCGCACTGGCGAAGTCGGCCGCGGATGCGCAGCTCAAGGGCCTGCAGGACATGCTGACCGAGCGCGACGGGCAGTTGCGCGCGCTGCTCGCCGAGCAGCAGGCGCTCACCAGGCGCGCGCAGGCGCTCGACCTGCGCGAGCAGTCGCTCGCCGACCAGATCGCCCGCGAAGCGAAGCAGCAGGCGGAGGCGCTCGCAGCCCAGGCCCGGGCGCAGCTCGAGGAGGAGCTGACGGACAAGGCCCAGCAGATTGCCGCGCTGCAGGGGCAGGAACTCCAGCTGCGCCGCGAGCGCGCGCAGCTCGAGGAGGCCCGGCAGGCGCTCGAGCTCGAGGCGCAGCGACGGCTCGACGCACAGCGTCGCGAAGTGGAGGAGCGTGTGCGGGCCACCGAGGGCGAGCGGGCGCGCCTCAAGGAAGCGGAGCTGCAGAAGACCATCGACGACATGCGCGGCAAGCTCGAAGAAGCGCAGCGCAAGAGTGCCCAGGGCTCGCAGCAGCTGCAGGGCGAGGTGCTCGAGCTGCTGCTCGAGGAGCAGCTGGCGCAGGCGTTCCCGCTCGACACGGTCGCCGAGGTCAAGAAGGGCGTGCGCGGCGGGGACGCGATCCACACCGTGATGAGTCGCTCCGGCCAGCCGGCGGGCTTGATCCTGTGGGAAGCAAAGCGGGCGCAGAAGTGGGGACACGGCTGGCCCGCCAAGCTCAAGGACGACATGCGCGCGGCGGGCGCGGAGGTGGGCGTGATCGTCACCACGTCGTTTCCCGCGGAGTGGCCGGAGGTTCAGCCGTTCGGCCTGCACGAGGACGTCTGGGTGACCACGGCCGCAGCAGCCATACCGCTGGCGTCGGCGTTGCGCGAGGGACTGCTCGAGGCTTTCCGGGCAAGGATCGCGAGCGCCAACAAGGACGAGAAGATGGAGGCGGTGTACGACTACCTCACCAGCCCCCAGTTCGCGCAGAAGCTGCGCGCCGTGTACGACGCATTCCGCAAGATGCGTGCGGAGCTCGACACGGAGCGCGCGACGACGCAGCAGCGCTGGAACCGGCGCGAGAAGCAGATCCAGCTCGCGACGACCCAGCTGCTGGCGATCGCCGGCGATCTGCAGGGGCTCGCGCAGCAGGACGTCCCCCAGCTCGAGCTCGAGCCGCAGGCGCTCGAGGCGGGCGCCGATGGCAGTGGGGAGGCAGCGGAGAACGAATGATGCGACGGCACTTCTGTGATACACGCATGGGACAGGTGCATTGCGTCGACGCTGGCGAGGGGTTGGCAACGCCGCTGCTGTTGCTGCACCAGACCCCACGCTCCGTGGACGAATTCACCGAGGTGATGCCGATCCTCGCCGCCGACCGGCGCGTGATCGCCATGGACACTCCAGGATACGGCTGCTCGGATCGCGTGCCCGGCCGCCCGGGGGTCGCTGACTACGCCGCGGCGGCGCTCGACGTGCTGGATGCGCTGGGCATCGGACGGGTCGTCGCGGTTGGGCACCACACCGGCGCGGTGATCGCGGTGGAAATGGCGGCGGCGTGGCCGGACCGGATCGAACGCGTCGTGATGTCCGGGCCGGTGTACATGGACGCGGCCGGCCGCGCGGAACTCGCGCAGTTCTTCAGGCAATGGACCGTGGTGCCGGACGGGTCGCACCTGCTCGACAAGTGGCAGAAGATGCACGGGTGGCTGCCGCGGCCGGAGCTCGTGCAGCGCTGCGTGGTGGACTTGTTCCGCGCCGGAGAGGCGAGCGAGCAGGGCCACTTCGCGGTGGCCGAGTACCGCATGGAGGAGCGGCTGCTGCACGTGCGCTGCCCGGCGCTGCTGCTCTATTGCCGGGACGACCCGTTCGCCAGTTCCGATCGCGCGGCTCCGCTCAAGGCTGCGTTCCGTCCGGCCCGGGAGGCCACGATAGCCGCCGGCATTTTCGCGGCCAATGAGGCACCGGAACTGTTCGCACAGTCAGTGCTGGATTACCTGCGTGGAGCACCGTGACGGCGTCGGCCGGTGCCTGATCACTCGCGCTGCCAGGCGATTTCGGCGAATAGCGCGCGCCCGCGCCCGGGGAAATAGCGATACGTGCCGAACGCATAGTCGGCGCGATCGGCATAGTTCCGGTCGAGGGCGTTATTGAGGCGCAAGGTGACGGCCCAGCGTGGCGCGGCCTGCCAGCGGCCGCGGAGGTTCAGCAGGCCATGGCCGGAATAGCTGTGGGCATTGGCCGCGTCGAGCCAGTACTCGCCGACCGCGAGCCACTCGCTCTCCAGCGCCCACTGGGTGGACGGCTGCCAGTTGACGGCCGCTCGATACAGCTCGCGTGGCGCCGTATCCACGTCGTTGCCGTCGACGATCTGCTCGCCACCCTCGATCCGGCGCGAGAACTCGTAGCGATGGCGGGCGTACGTGCCGGCGCCGGTGATCTCGAGGCCGTCGATCGCTCGCCAGCGCAGCTCGTACTCGATGCCGCGGTGCGAGGTCTCGCCACTGCTGACGTTGTAGCCGTTGCTGTCCCTCAGGATCACGTTGTCCTTGCGCATGTCGAACAGGGACAGCGCCAGGTCGACGGGTTCCCAGGAGCACTTGACGCCAATTTCCAGCGCGTCGAGTCGTTCCGAGTCGAGGTCGGCAATGCGCTGCGTGCGCTGCAGGCGATAAAGCTCGGTCATCTCCGGCGGCCGGAAGCCGACCATCGCGTTCGCGTACGCCATGACACCGTCGTGCAATTCGACTGACAGTCCGAGCTTCGGTGCGACGTTCAGGAACGAGTCGGTGCGGTCCGCGGGCCGGCTGTACAGGCAGCCCGTCGCGCCGCAGGGAACGCCGTCCTCGTCCGTGTTGCCCGCGAGCATGCGATTGTCGTAGTCGTAGGTCACCGCTTCGGCGCGCACTCCGGCGGTCGCGCGCCAGCGATCGGCGAAGCGCCGCTCGCCATGTGCGTACAGCGCGACGACATACGAGCGCACCGTGTAGTCGTAGTGAAGGCCCGCGGGCCGGATCGCGTTCGCGGCAGGCGTGCCATCGGTGGTGGGCGCCTCCTGCTGCTCCCGCAGGAAGGTGTCCGCAAGTTCCAGGTCGAGGCCGCCGACGACCGTCCAATCCGGATCCTGGTCCCAGGTAAACGACGACATCAGCCCGGCGCTTTCCTGGCCGTTCTTCTCGAGCGGTTTGCCGAGCAGGAAATGCTGCAGGAACTCCATGCGCGACGTCCGCAGATACGGCCGCAGTTCGAGGCGCGCGTCACCCCCGAGCTGCGGCTGCATCAGGCCGGTCAATCGCAAGGAGTTGGCCTCGCGATACGCCTCCGGATTCAGGTTCTGGCGGCTCTGTTGGTCGCTGCGGTAAGCAGCCTGGCCCGTGATGAATCCGGCTGTCTGCTGATCGAGCCAGGTCGCGGCCAGGTCGACGCGCGCAGGAGTCTCGCGCCAGCGCCCTGCGGCTGTCGCATTGAGCTTGGCTTCGTCGAAGCCGGAGTCGATGCGCCAGCCGCCATCGTGCGTGTACAGGCCGGCGAGCCGGTAATCCCAGGCGCCTGCGGCGAAGCTGCCCGCCATCTTCGCGCGTCCGTAGTCGTCCGGACCGAGGTCGATGCTGGCGCCACGCACGGCCGAGTCCGTGGGTACCGGCTGCAGCACATTGACGGTGCCGTGCATCGCGCTCGATCCGTACAGCGCAGTACCGGGTCCGCGCAGCACCTCGATCGACTGCGCCTGCTCGGTGTTGATCTCGAACAGTTCGTTGACGTTGCAGAATCCCACCGGGCGGATCGGGATGCCGTTCTCGAGGAACAGGAATGCGCCGCACGAGCCGGCGCCGGTCAGCACCGGGGAGCGGATCGCAGTCAGGCTTTCCTGGCCGCTGCCGCGCTGGATCATGACTCCCGCCACCCGGTTCAGCGCCTCGGCATGATGGGTGGAACCGAGGAGCTGCAGGGCGTCGCTGCCGACCGCGCTGACGCTGAGCGGCGTCGCGAGCGCGGGAGCCGCACGTCGTGTCGCAGTCACCACGATTTCTTCCAGGCCGACCGAGGACGACGAGGCGACGACCGGCACGCTTGCTGCGCAGCAGGCGACGGCGCGCTTGAGGAGTCTGCGCGCGGCTCCGTAGCAGTGCACTCGGTGTGGCGAGGATTGCCGCATGGGCGTTGGTCGTACAGTGGGTACGCGATTATCCGACATTGCCGCGAGCCGCGGCGTTCCAATGGCGTTTGCTAGTATCGCGCCACGCGATCCGGAGCCGAGCACATGCCGAGCCGATACCTGCTGCTGGCCGCCTGCGCCTTCGTCCTGGCCTGGCCCTCAGCGCCGCCGCAGGCGCAGGAGGGCATGCCGGCGTCAAGCGACGGCCGTCCGCGCATCGGACTGGTGCTGAGCGGCGGAGGCGCGCGCGGTGCCGCACATGTGGGTGTGATTCGGGCGCTCGAGGAGATGCACATCCCGGTCGATGCCGTTGCGGGCACGAGCATGGGCGCCGTGGTCGGCGGCCTGTACGCCGCCGGCCTGAGCGGCGATGAAATCGCCGAGGTGTTCCGCACCCTCGACTGGCAGGAGATGCTGCGCGACCGCGCACCGCGCCGTGACCTCGTGTTCAGGCGCAAGCAGGACGACCGCAGCATCCTCGCCAAGGGGGCGCTCGGCATCCGGCAGGACGAGGGAGTCGTGCTGCCGCTGGGCCTCGTGCAGGGCCAGAAGATCACGCAGGTGCTACGCACTGCAACCCTGCGGGTGGCGGAGGTTCAGAACTTCGATCGCCTGCCGATCCCGTTCCGCGCGCTGGCCACCGACCTGGAGTCGGGTGAGCCCGTGGTGCTCAGTTCCGGCGATCTGGCAACTGTGCTGCGGGCAAGCATGTCGGCCCCCGGGGTGCTGGCACCTGTCGAAATCGGCGGGCGGTTGCTCGTGGACGGTGGTCTCGTCGACAACCTGCCGGTCAGCCTCGCCCGTGAGATGGGCGTGGACGTGCTGATCGCCGTGGACGTGAGCTTTCCGCTCGCCAACCGCGCCGGCCTCGAGTCGGCATTCGACGTCACCAACCAGATGATCGGCATCATGGTGCGGCGCGGCACACGCGAGTCGCGGGCTCAGCTCGGGGCGCGCGACGTGCTCATCGAGCCGGACCTCGGCCGCATGACGGCAATCGAGTTCAACCGGGTGCCCCAGGTGATGGTCGCGGGCGAGAAGGCCGCGGATGCCGTGCGCGCGCAGCTCGCCGCGCTGTCTCAGACACCGGAACAGTATGTCGCCTACCGCGCCGGGCGACGGCATGCCGCTGACCTTGGCGACCCGCTGTCGTTCGTGCGCGCCGGCCCGAAGTCGCAGGCGGATGCGGCACGGATCGACGCCGTGTTCGGCGGGCTGGCGGGAGCTCCACTCGATACTGCGGTCCTGCAACGCAAGCTTGGCCGACAGTACGGCCTCGACCGCTTTGAGTCCGTGGATTACCGGCTCGTCCGCGATGACGGCGATCTCGGACTCGAAATCGACATGCGGCGCAAGTCCTGGGGTCCGAATTTCCTGCGCCTCGGCGTCGGCATCGAGCAGGACTACGATGGCGGAGCCACCGCCAACGCCGGGTTGCGCGTGCTCATGACGGCCCTCAACCGGTTCGACGCCGAGTGGCTCACTGACGTGCGACTCGGCGAGGAGCCGCGTGTCTTCACCGAGTTCTTCCAGCCCTTGTCGCACACGAGCGACGTGTTCGTCGCGCCGAGCCTGCGCTACGAACTTGAGACCCTGCAGATCGTGGAGGACGGCCAGCGCGTCGCGCGCTACCGGACGCGCGAGTCCGAGGCTGCGCTCGCGGTCGGCGCGGAGCTCTCCAACTGGGGCGAGGTGCGTCTCGGGCTGGCCCGAGGCGACGGCAGCACGCGCGTGATGATCGGCGATCCCGCGCTGCCGCACGGAGAATTCGACCTCGGTGCGGGGTACGTCCAGTTTGCGTACGACCGTCTCGACAGCGCGTACTTCCCCAAGCACGGACAGGCGTTGCGCATGGCGTGGCGTGGCGAGCGCGAATCGCTGGGATCGAGCGGGGACGCAGACCTGGTTCGGGCGGAGTGGCTGATGGCCCGCTCGCTCGACCGCTACAGCCTGGTCTTCAGTGTCGAGGGAGGCTCGGCACTCGACGACGACGTGGTCTCGCCCGAGCAGTTGTACACCCTTGGGGGGTTCCTGAAGCTGTCAGGCCTGCCGAGCGACGCGCTGGCAGGGACGCAATACGGCCTGGCCAGAGCCATTCTCTTCCGTCGCGTGAGCCGCGGCGGCACGGGCTTCCTCGAGTTTCCGGCCTATCTGGGTGTCTCGCTCGAAGCCGGCAACACCTGGGCGACGCGTGACGACGTGGACCTCGGCGACCTGGAGATGGGTGGCAGCCTGTTCCTCGGTGCGGAAAGCCCCTTCGGTCCGGTGTACCTCGCCGGTGGGTTTGGCGAAGGCGGGGTGCGTGCCTTCTACCTGCTGCTCGGCCACACCTTCTGAGCGGTCACGGCGCGACGATCGCGGTAAAATGCCGTGTTGCCCTTGGACTCGACGAGCCCGCCATGGCCACCTGCCACGACCACAATCTGCGCCAGCCCCTGCCCGAACGGCGCCCATTCGGCATCCGCGTGCGCCTGCGCCGCGGCGACCCGTTCCGCAAGCTGCTCGGCGACGACTGGACGAAGGAGCACTGGTTCGCCACGCGGGACGAGCGTGATGCGCGGCTCGCCGAGATGAGCGGGCGCTACGTCTACTTCCGTCCGGGCGACGCGCCCGCGCTCGAGTTCGAACCCGTCGATCCCTGAATCGCGCCGCGATCGCCAGCGCCCTCGCGGTCTGCCCATCCAAGCAGGCCGCGCGTCACGAACCGATAGACCGGCTTGCCGGCGCGTGCCCATGCGGCGGCGAGCGGCGAGCGGCGCGCGAGGATGGCCTGCTGCCGGGCCGTGAGGTGTTCCGGGCAATACCTGCGCTTGTGCTTGAGCAGGTGGCGCAGGTCATCGTGCGCCAGCATGCGGAACAGCCAGCC
>Ga0113563_10001676_pt1 | contig 12828 bp, 11 predicted proteins | sample Mud3Dept3metaG_FD_80117 | JGI IMG/M metagenome (GOLD analysis project Ga0113563, IMG submission 80117) | Freshwater wetland microbial communities from Ohio, USA, analyzing the effect of biotic and abiotic controls - Mud 3 Core 4 Depth 3... | ecosystem: Environmental > Aquatic > Freshwater >...
CAGGGCACTGCCGCCGCTCAGGATGTGCGCATCAGCGTGCATGCCCCCTACTTCATCAACCTCAATGCGGACGACGTAGAATGGCCCAAGTCGCGCCAGCGGCTGATGGACGCCGCCCATTATGGCAATCTGGCAGGCGCCACCGACATCGTCTTCCATCCCGGCTCCTACTTCGCGCGCCCGCCTGCTGACGTGCTGCCCGTTGCCATCGACCGCCTGCAGGGCTGCGTGGACGAGCTGCGCGGGGCCGGCAACTTGGTCACCCTGCGCCCCGAGACGATGGGTAAATCCGCCATGCTTGGCTCCCTGGATGATACCCTGGAGATGGCGCGCCAGATTCCTGGTGTGCAACCCTGCATCGACTTTGCCCACCTGCACGCCCGCAATGGGGATGGCAGCATGAACACCTACGAAGAGTGGGCGCGCGCCCTGGAAGCCTGTGGAAAGGTGCTGGGCGACCAGGGTCTGCGCAACCTGCACGTGCACCTGTCGGGGATCGAGTACGGCCTCAAGGGCGAGAAAGAACACCTGCCCCTGCGCGAGTCCGACCTGGACTTGCTGGCCATCTTCCGCGCCCTGAAGAATTTCGGCTGCCAGGGTCGCCTGCTGTGTGAAAGTCCTGAAATGGAAAACGACGCCCTGCATATGCTCAATGTCTGGTCGCAGGTGGCGGGGTAGGGGCGGGTTACCCTGTCCCTACCTCGTTCTACCGCCAAACCCTCCACTTATCCCCCAATGTTGGATAATTAGAGATGGAGGCCACATGACCGAACCATCCATCTTCGTGCGCGATTTGACCAAAACATATCACGTCCCGCAGCGCGATCCCGGCCTGCGGGCCTCGCTGCGCAGCCTGGTGCGGCCCAGCCACCTGGACGTGGACGCCGTGCGCAGCGTCAGCTTCACCATCCAGCCTGGCGAGATGGTGGGATTCATCGGACCAAACGGGGCTGGCAAGACCACCACCCTCAAGATGCTCTCCGGCCTGCTCTTCCCCACCCGCGGCGAGGCGCACGTACTGGGCTACGTCCCCTGGCGGCGCCAGGCGGGTTACCTGCGCCAGATCAGCATGGTGCTGGGTAATAAAAGCCAGATGCTGTGGGACATCCCGCCGTTGGATACCTTCCGCGTGCTTGGAGAAATCTACAGCGTACCACCCGCCGACTTCCAGCGAACCCTGGACGAGCTGGTGGCGCTGCTGGAAATGGAGGCGCTGCTCACCCGTCCGGTGCGCAACCTCTCGCTGGGCGAGCGCATGAAATGCGAGCTGGTGGCAGGCTTGCTGCACCACCCGCGCGTGCTCTTCCTCGATGAGCCCACCCTGGGACTGGACGTATCCGTGCAGGCGCGCCTGCGGCGCTTCCTGGTGGAATATAACCGCCGCAGCGGTATCACCGTGCTGCTCACCAGCCATTACATGGCGGATGTGGCGGCTCTGTGCCCGCGCCTGTTGCTAATCCACCAGGGAGCCCTTCTATATGACGGCGAGCTGAACGGTCTCGCCCGCCGCCTGGCACCCTTCAAGCTCATCCGCCTCAGCCTGGGCGAGGGAGTGGATGGCCCGGCGCTTCCCGCCGGCGTCGAAACCATCACCCGCGAGGACGGCTCCCTGACCCTGCGGGTGGGACGGGACGCCGCGTCTGCCATCACCGCCCAGCTGCTCAATACCTTGCCTGTCCTGGATTTAACTGTCGAAGACCCGCCCCTGGAGGCGGTCATCGACCAGATCTACCAGGAGGGGACCCTATGAACCCGCGCGGCGGATGGGCGCTGATCCAAAGCACCTGGCTTTCCTGGCTGCAATATCGCAGCTTCTTCTTCCTGTTAGCCTTCATGTGGATGATCCCGCCGCTCATCTACCTGCTGGTGTGGTCCACCGCTGCCGGTGGGCAGACGGTCGGCGGGCTGAGCCGCGGAGAGTTCGTCGCCTATTATCTGACCCTGATCCTGGTCAACCAGCTCACCTATGCCCAGACCAACTGGACGGTGGGCGACCTGATCCGCGAGGGTCGCATGAATACCCTGCTGCTGCGCCCGCTCGCCCCGCTCTACGACACCCTGGCGAGCGAACTCGCTGGAAAGATCGTTTATATGATCTTCATCATCCCGGCAGTGGCCCTGCTGGCGCTGCTCCTGAAGCCCGAATGGCACGCCACCTGGGGGACTGGGCTGCTCTTCGTCCCCACCCTGCTGCTCGCCTGGGCGCTACGCTTCTTCTGGGGCTACTGGCTGGCGCTGCTGGCCTTCTGGTCGACGCGTGCCGATGGTCTGCTGGCGCTCCAGGACGCATTGATCTTCCTGCTGGCCGGGATGGTGGCGCCGGTGGCGCTCCTGCCCGGACCCATGCAATCGGCTGCCATCCTGCTGCCTTTCCGCTACATGATCGGCTTCCCGGTCGAAGTCCTGACCGGGCAGTTGAGTGCCGGGGAGCTGTGGTTGGGCTTCGCCGCGCAGGTAGTGTGGCTGCTGGTCGCCCTGACCCTCTCCGCCGCCGTGTGGCGGGGCGGGATCCGGCGCTACGCCGCCATCGGAGGCTGACCATGCGATATCTGCGACTCATCAGGCTTTTTGCCGAGGCATCCGCCCAGAACGAGCTGGCATACCAGGCCAACTTCTGGATCAGCCTGCTGCACTCCACCCTGAACACCGGCACAGGCGTGCTGGGGCTGGTGGTGCTTTTCGGTCAGATCGAGACTGTGCATGGCTGGGACTTCCCCTCCACCCTGGCACTGCTGGGTGTTTACCTGACCCTCAGCGCCGTGCGCGGGCTGTTCATCGGGCCGAGCCTGGACAGGCTGGCAGGCATGGACGGAGAGGTGTGGAGCGGGCGCTTCGATTTCACCCTGCTGCGCCCGGTGGATGGTCAATTTTTTGCCAGCTTCCGCTACTGGCAGCCGCTGGCCTTGCTCGACCTGGCTATGGGGCTGGGTGTGCTGGGTTTGGCAATCGACCGGCTGGGGCAGGGCTTTTCCCTGGCGCACCTGTTTACGTTCGGTCTGGCAATGGCAGCTGCCCTGGTCATCCTGTATGCCATCCTGCTGATCTTCACTGCCTTGATATTCTGGAGCCCCGGCTTCCTGTTCACATGGGTATTCGACGCCTTCTTTCAGATGGCGCGCTACCCGGTCGGGCTGTATCCGGGCTGGCTGCGGCTGGCGCTCACCTGGATCGTGCCGGTGGGGCTGATGACCACCGTCCCGGCTCAGGCTCTGACGGGCGGCCTGTCCGCCTGGATGTTGCTGGGCAGCCTGGGGTTGGCAGCCTGCCTGCTGCTGGGAGCCTCGGCGCTTTTCCGGCTGGGATTGCGGCGCTACGCCAGCGCCTCAAGTTGAGGCACCCCAAATCCATCCTCTATAAACGAAAAAGAGTGGTTGCGGGCGCAGAGCGCCCGCAACCACTCTTTTTCGGATTTTATTCCCTCCCTCCCCGCCGGGGAGGGAGGGTTAGGGTGGGTGGGGTTCAACAGAGACTGATAATCACTCTATCTAACCTGTTTGAAGTTGACAAAGATCAGATTCTTATCGCAGCTATCAAAGGTATCGAAGAAAATCTTCTCCGACATCGCCAGCCCGGCTTGATCGAGGAGCTGCACCCACAGGCTGCCATTTGAGGCAATTAGCTCCTCGCCCAGGGTAAACTCGTAGAACCCGGCTGTGCCGTACGCGCTGGTCAGCCCAGACAGGGTCAGCATATCCACCGCCTTGCCGCCCAAAAAGCCGCCGATGCGCACCTGCTGTCCTGAGATGGGTGCTCCGGAGAGGTCGAAGACCTGCCCGGCAACCCCCATCCAATCACAGCCAACCTCCGGATGGAAAGCCGCCGACGAAGTGCTGACCGGCGTGCCCGGGCTGACATCGAAGGGCATGCCACGCCCATTGCCGGATGAGGATGAGGATTCAGTCGCTGTAGCCAGACTGAAAGCAGTCGCACTCGGCGCCGCGGCATTGGTAGGCCCTAGCGTGGGATTGGCAAGCGTACTCGCCGGGGTTAACAGCGGCGCGACGGTACCGGTCGGTACCTGCGTAGGGGTTTCGGACGGCGCCAGGGTTGGCAGGGGCGTCCAGGTGGCGGGCAATATGCTGCGTGGCGTGACGGTGGCGGTTGGGAAGGTCACCGGCGGCGGCAACGGTTGCGGGCGGAGAGGGTTCAGGATCGTATCCGGATTGGTGAATATCAATAGAAAATAGCCCACCACACACACCACGCCCAGCAGCATGAGGATGGTCAGCACATTCCAGATGAAAGACATCACTTTGTGGGAGGGTCGCTCCTCGGAGTAATCGAATCCGTCCATGTTCTCCTCTTCCCTATCAAGGCAACAAAATCTGGATTTGGCTCTGGCTACGGCGTTGCGCCAGCCAATCCTCCAGCGCCCTCAACTGGAGCGCCTGTCTTGCACCGGGCTCCAATGGGCGTCCGGGGTCCCGCTCCAGCACCTGCAGGATGTGGAAGCCCGCCTGGGTCTGGATGATCTCGCTGTACGCATCGATCTCCAGACTGAAGGCCGCCTCATCCAGCTTTGGGTCCAGCAGATAGCCCCTTGGGAACCAGCCCAGATCGCCACCCGCCGATGGGTCATATTCACCAGCCAGCGTCTCGAAATCCGCACCGGAATCAAGCTGGCTGATCACACTCTGCGCCTCTTCAAGATTATATAGCAAAACCTGGCGTGCGTGCACTTGCTCAATTGTCAGGGGCACGCCCTCGGCGATCTGGTCACGCATCCAGGCAGCCGCCATGGAACGGGCCAGGGCGTGCTGGAAGCTCCCTTCCGTGTAGTTGTTCGTAGCCAGCCACTCCTTAAAAACCTGCTCGCCGCCAGCTTCCTCGACCAGTCTCGAGTAATTTGCCTGGAGCGTCTCACCACCCAGCTCGAAACCTACTTCCGGGGCGGCTTGCGCCAGCAGCACCTGGTCGATCAGGTCATCCAGCACGCGCTGCTCATCTTCCGTTGCCAGTTCCGTGCCAACCGCCGCCTGGTAACGAGACAGCTCTGCCTGAAAGTCTGCCAGGCTGATCATCTCGCCGTTGACCAGAGCGACCATTGGCTCCGAGGTGGCAGTGGGTTCCAACGGGGTAGGGCTGAGGGTGGGGATGGGCGGCAGGGTTTCTGTTGGCGGGACAACCGTGGTCGCCGGGCGTGGCAGCGCGCATCCCGTCAGAAGCAGCGCAACCAGCAAGAGGATCGCAACCCGAATATTCCTCCCAACGATGTAATTCCTCATAATGGGGCTGATTATACCCTGCCAAGTAAGATAAAATATTGTGAGCGAAGACACAAGATGAAACGCAGCACACTCCGCTCCATCGTTTCCTTCCTCTTCAACCGGTTGACCCGTTTGAACGTCATCGGCCTCGAGAAGGTACCACTCACCGGAGGGGCCCTCCTGGCAGTGAATCACTTCAGCCGCCTGGACCCTCCACTGGTGTTCGCGCTGGTTCAGCGCGACGACCTCACCGCCCTGGTTGCCGACAAGTACAAGCATTATCCCGTCATTTCCTGGGTGGTGCGCACCGTGGATGGGATTTGGATCAACCGGGAGGAGGCCGACCTGCACGCCATGCGCGAGGCGCGCGATTACCTGCGAGCAGGAGGCCTCCTGGGCATCGCTCCCGAAGGCACGCGCAGCCGCGCCGGCGGATTGATCGCCGCCAAGACCGGCGTCGCCTACCTGGCAGACAAAGCCGGCGTGATGGTGATCCCAACCGCCATCAGCGGGACGGAGCTCGCCGTATCAAGGCTGTTGACCCTGCGCAAGCCGCCCATCACCATTCAATTTGGCGACCCGGTAGACCTGCTGCCGCTGGCGCGCGGCAACCGCGACGCCATCCTGCAGCGCAACACCGACGAGATCATGTGCCGCATTGCCGCCATGCTGCCGGAGAAATATCGCGGCGTGTACGCGGACCACCCCCGCTTACGAGAGATTTTGCTGCAAACCAATTGAATATTGTGGAAATTGCGCGATAATATCCGTGGGAGGGCAATCAAATGAACGGGAACTCGCGCACACTCACCCGGGAGCTGTCCAGGCAATTGCGGGGCGGGATGGGAATTCTGTTCTACCTCATGGCTTTCCTGCTCCTCCTATCTGTCAGGCCTGTTGTCAAAGCGGAATCCACCCAGACAGAGCACCCCCAATACTTACCTTTACTCATGAGGCAGAACCCTCCAACCCATGTACTGATCGGTTGGAACGACCTGGGCATGCATTGTTACGACCTGGACTACCAGGATATGGCAGTGCTACCCCCATACAATAATATCTATTCCCAGGTGATTTTACGAGGCGACCCGCCGGTTGTGGTCACACAGGACATCACGGTCACGTATAGCTTCCAGGGCAACACCGAATCGGCGACGAAAACAAACTTTTGGGTGTACGCACAGGATCTCTTTAACCTGGCGGACCCCCTGCCTGAAAATATTGGTCTGATGGGTAAGGGCATGACCGGTGATATGGATCGCAATGACAGTTACTTCGCCGCGCACGGCATCCCCATCACTGAGTTCCGCGATAGCGCGCCGGCAACCCCGGATTATTATCAATTAGCGGATCTGGTTGCCAGGGACCTGAGCGGCTCCGTGTTAGACAGCACCACCATCGTGGCACCTGTGTCCAGCGAGATGCGCTGCTATGACTGCCATACTGAGCCTTACCCAAATTTCCGCTGGAACATCCTGACAAAACACGACGAGGAGGAGCAAACCAGCTTGATGGCTCAGAAGCCCGTGCTGTGCGCCGACTGCCACGCCGATCCGGCTTTGGGCAAACCCGGTATGCAGGAGGTACCGTCATTGTCGGCTGCCATGCACGGCAAACACGCCGAGGAAGGGGTCGGCCCGGGAGATTGCTACGCCTGCCACCCCGGACCGCAAACGCGCTGCCTGCGGGACGTCATGGCGCAAAGCGCCTCCCAGATGTGGTGCACCGACTGCCATGGTCACCTCGCCGATCTTGGGAATCCATCCCGCACACCCTGGCTGGATGAGCCGCGCTGCGGCGATTGTCATGAGCCACAATACGCCGAGAATCCAGGCACGCTATACCGCAACTCGACCGGTCATGGCGGGCTGTACTGTGAGAGCTGCCACAACAGCACCCACGCCGTGCTGCCCAGCCGGGAAGCGAACGACAACCTCCAATCGATTGCACTGCAAGGCTATCCCGGCACAATCACCGAGTGCACCGTCTGCCACCTGACCACCCCTGACGGGCCGGGTCCGCACGAGCAATAAAACAAGCTGAACAGCAAAGTCAGATCACCTCGCCGGTCAGGGCTGGGTCATCGCCGGGGTAATGAGCCAGGTATCTGCCCAGGCGGGGGCAATGGCGTGACCCGCTCCGCCGCCTGAGAGCCACAGGCGACCATCCGGCAAGAACGCCGCAGCCGCATAGGTGACCGGCTGAGGCAGCTCCCCGGCAATATACCAGCGATCCGCCAGGGGGTCATAACTTTCGATCTCCCGGACGAAAGAGGCCTCGTTCCATGGGTTGTCATACTGCCGGGCACCCCCCAGGGTGATTACCTGACCATCCGGCAGCATTTCCAGGGTGAAGGCGTAACGCGGTTGCGAGAGAGGTGCGGCGGCGGTCCACCGATTGGTCGCCGGATCGTAAATTTCCGTACTCGCCAGGACGCTCGGATTCTCCGCAGTATTCAGCCCGCCGACCAGCAGCACCCGCCCATCCCAGAGCTTGATCGCGGATGCCTGCACGCGCGGGGTGACCATCGGCCCGGTGGGGATCCAGGCGTTTGCCAGGGGATCGTAGAGCACCGCGCTACCAGCGCCTTGTGGACCCGCTCCACCAGCCACCAATACAAGCCCGCTATCCAGCAGCACGGCTGCCTGCGAAGCCCGATCGGACTCCAAGGGCGCCGCCTCCGTCCAGGTGTTACTCTGCGGGTCGAAGATCTCCGTGCGGTCGGTGCAAAAGCCGCCCCAGCTACAGCCCCCGATGACCAGCACCCGCCCGTCTGCCAGGCGGGTGGCTGTGTGCTGGACGCCATGCGAGTAAATCGGCGGCAGGACGGTCCAGTTATCCGCGGCAGGATCGTACACTTCCGCTTCACCCACCCAGCCCTGTCGGCTGCTATAGCCGCCCACAACCAGCACCCGGTGATCGAACAACAGGGTCGCTGAATGCTCGTGGCGCGGAGCGTTCAACGCGGAAACCTGGGTGATCAAGCCGCTTTGCGGGTCATAGATCTCCACCAAGGCGTACTGGTTATCTCCCCCATCGCTGCCGCCCACCAGCAGGATCCTGTCATCGTCCAGGCGTGTGGCAGTATGCCAGGTACGGGGAACCGTGAGCCTGACCCCTTGGGTTACGCTCACGGTCAACCCAGGCGGTGGAGCGGGTGTTGCGATCACCATCTCTTGCATGATGGGAGGCGCTTCAGTAGCGACAACAACGGGAACCTGGACCAGACGGGTTACATCGGCGGTGACGATGATGGGTTCTTGCACCAGGCGGGTTACTTCGGGGATGACGATGATCGGCTCTTGGACGAGGCGGGTTACTTCGGCTGTGACGATGATGGGTTCTTGGACGACTTGGGTTTCTTCGGCTCTTTCCCATAGCACTGGCCTCGATAGCACAAGAGCCAGGATCACCAGGAGCAACATGCCGATCAATAGTGTCGTCTTGTTCATTTCGATCAATTTGCCCATCCCCCGAGAGTCCATGATTTGTGTCCTGGTCGTTCCAGAACTCCCTGAAACGAGTTCGCTCTGATTATGATCCCCTTCCACGCCTTCATCAACTGCGGATTTCCCCAGGTCAGCGCCAGTTGCCAGACCTGCGGATTTCCCCAGCTTTAAAATGGCTTCGGCTCTGGAGCTCACCTGTAGCTTGGCGTACACGTTCTTCAGGTGAAATTCGACTGTGTGGTCAGAGATGCCCAACGCCAGGGCAATCTGCTTGTTGCTCTTGCCTTGCAGGAGAAGATCGACCACTTCCTGCTCGCGCTTGCTCAACGGATGGGTGTACGGCATGGCTCCCCGCCTGCAGTCTTCGATCTGGACAGTTATCGCATTGTATCACTGCCAGACCATGCATGGCGCATCGATCGCTTGCCCCCACTTGTATGGGATGGTTTTCGAAACTCCCCCTATTTACACCCCGATGTCCTCATTCCAAAGCTCGGGTCGGGCAGCGATGAAGGACTCCATCAAGTCAATACATTCTTGAAGGTCGAGATTCACCAGCTCCACACCCCGCGAGCGCACGTAATCTTCCGGTCCCTGGAAAGTCTTATTCTCGCCGATGATCACTTTGGGGATCTTATACAGGAGCACCGTCCCGCTGCACATATCGCAGGGGGACAGGGTCGAATAGAGCACAGCCCGCTGGTAATCCCTGGCTTTCAGACGCCCGGCATTCTCCAGGCAATCCATCTCGGCGTGCAGGATGGCGCTGCCCTTCTGCACGCGACGGTTGTGGCCGCGCCCAACGATCTTCCCATCCAGCACCAGCACCGAGCCGATCGGGATGCCCCCCTCCGCCAGTCCCATGCGCGCCTCTTCGATTGCAGCCATCATGAATTCATCCATGGTTTCCTCCTCAATAAAATTTCAACAAGCTGTCCAAGCGCCATCCCCCAACTTACTCCCTCCGGTAGGGCTTCAGGTACGCCCCCGGATACGAAACATGCCGGCTCGCCAGCGCCAGCGCCGCAATCGTCACCAGGTACGGCAGAGCCAGAAATATCTCGAAGGGCAGCTTGAAACCCATCGTCTGCAGGCGCAATTGCAGGGCGAATACCCCGCCAAATAACAGGGCACCCAACGCTGCCCGTACCGGATGCCAGCGGGCAAAGATCACCAGGGCGATGCAAACCCAACCCCTGCCTGCAATAATGCCAGGTGTAAATGCGCCCAGTTGCGCCAGGGATAGGAACACGCCTCCGGCTGCCATCAATCCGCCTCCCATCGCCAGCACCAGGTAGCGGATGCGGAAGACGTTCAGTCCCGCCGCGTCGACCGCCTCGGGGTTCTCTCCGACCGAGCGCAGACTCAGCCCGAAGGAAGTGTGGAAGAGCAGCCACCAGCTCAGTGGCACGATGACCAAAAATGCAACGTAGGTGAGCAGGTATTGGCCGGAGACATCGCCCAACACCGGGATTCCCCGGAAGGGTGTAAGCTGAGGAAAGGGATCGATGGATGGCAGCACGGCGCGTTCGCCAAATACCATCCGGAATCCAAACAGGGATAACCCCGTGCACAGCAGCGTAATCCCCAATCCGGACACATGCTGGTTCACCCCCAGGGTCACGCTGAAGAAACCCATCAGCATGCCCATCAGGATCCCGGACAGGATGGCGCTCGCCAGCCCGATCCATAAGTACGCCGCTATGCCTGCTTCATTCGCCTGATAGGCAGCCGTAAAGCCCACGAACGCCCCCAGGAACATGATCCCTTCGATCCCCAGGTTCAGGATCCCCGTCCGCTCGGTGAGCACCTCGCCGATCGATGCAAAAACCAGGGGCGTCGCCACGCGCAGGGTAGCGGCAATCAAGCCGACCAGGAAGGTGAGCGAGAGTATGGAATCCATGTCCTCACTCCCTGGTGGGTGCGCTCTGCCAGCGCAGGCAGACGCGATAGCCCTGCAGCACAAGCATGGCTAAGGTCACCAGCAGCAGCGTCGCCTGGATCACGTCGCCCAGGTAGATCGGGACACCCAGGGCGCGGCTCACCGTCTGCGCGCCCGTGTCGATCAGCCCGATGAACACGGCCGCCAGGGAAACGCCGATTGGGCTCAACGCCCCCAGGGTGGCAATGATGATCCCCGTGTAGCCATACCCCGGAGAGATGGCGTCGATCAGATGGAAGTGGATGCCTGCCACCTCGCCCGCTCCTGCCAGCCCCCCAATCCCGCCACTGATCAATGCCACGATCAGCATCGTGCGATCGACGTGAATGCCTGAAAAACGGGCGGCATCCAGATTCAAGCCAACCGCCCTCATCTTCATCCCGAAAGCCGTGCGGCTGAGCACGAACCATACGATCAGGATAATCACGATGGCCAGGATGAAGCCCAGGTGCAGGCGCGAACGTGGGATCAGCCGAGGAAATATGGCAGAAGCTGCGATCTCGGGCGACTGCGGCCATTGAGAGACCGGGTCGCGCCAAGGACCATTGAGCACCGCGCTGACGATGAAGATCGCCACGTAATTGAGCAGCAGGGTGGTCACCACCTCGTCGATTTTTAGCCTGACCTTCATCAAGGCAGGCAGGGCTGCCCACGCCATGCCCCCTGCGAACCCGCCGGCGATCATCAGCGGTAAGGCCAGCCAGGCGGGCACGGCGTGCATCTGCAGGCCAATGGCGGTTGCCACGGTAGCACCCATGTAAAGCTGCCCCTCTACGCCGATGTTCCAGTAGCCTCCCGCGAAGGCAAACGCCACCGCGATCCCGGTCAGCAGCAGCGGCGTCGATTTGACCAGCACTTCGATCAGGCGCACCGGGTTCGCCAAGGGGTCGAGCAGGAAATAATAAGCTGCCTGGAACGGATTCGCCCCCACCGCCATCACAAAGCCCGAGGTCAGCAAGAAGGTGACCAGGATGCTCGCCAGCGGGATCAATGTCCTGAACCACACCGGCGCCGGTAGCCGTTCAACAAGCATCCTCATACCTGCCCCACCCCCGCCATCAGCAAGCCCAGCTCCTCCGGGGTTGATCCAGCCGCGGCTCTCACCGCCATGATCCTGCCCTCATACAGCACCGCGATCGTATCCGAGAGCTGCATGATCTCGTCCAGATCCTCGGAAATCAAAAGGATCGCCGCCCCCTCGCGGCGCTGTTCCAGCAGCTTGTTGCGGATATACTCGGTCGCCGCCACATCCAGGCCTCGCGTCGGCTGTGCCACCACCAGCACCTTTGGCTTCTGTGCCAGCACGCGCGCCAGGACCACCTTCTGCAGGTTGCCTCCCGAAAGCGTGCGCATCTTATCGTCCGGTGAGGCCTTGATCTGGTATTCCTGGATCAAAGCTTCGGCGTAGCGGCGGATGCCCTGCCGGTCCAGAGTCCCTTTGCGGGTGAATTGGTCCAGCTTTTCGACCACCATGTTCTGCGCCACCGTCATCTCCCCGATCACGTTCGCCCGGCTGTCTTCGGGGATGCGCCCTACCCCGGCTTCCATCATCGCCTGTGGGTCGGCGTTGGTTACATCCTGGTCCAGAACCATCAACTTGCCCCGGCTGACGGGTCGCAACCCTGCCAGGACTTCCGCAAGCTCGGTCTGCCCATTCCCGGAGACGCCTGCCAGCCCGACGATCTCGCCCGCCCCTACAGCCAGGCTGACCTCCCTCAAGGCGGGCATCCCTTTATTATCCAACGCGCTGACCTGCTCCAGCGCCAATGCCCGCCGCTTCTCCTGGCTCTCATCCAGCTTGCGAGAAACGCCCATGGTGGCGCGACCCACCATCATGCGCGCCAGCTCATTAGGGGTCGTATCGCAGGTGCGCATCACACCCGCCACCTTGCCCCCCCGCAGTACGGTGACCTGGTCGGTGAGCGCCATCACCTCGTGCAGCTTGTGGCTGATGAATACTACCGAGAAGCCCCTTTCCTTGAAGCTGCGCAGGCTGCTGAATAACTGATCCACCTCCTGGGGCACCAGGACGGAGGTGGGCTCGTCCATCACCAGCACGCGTGCCTTGCGGTGCAGGGCTTTAAGAATCTCCACGCGCTGCCGCTGCCCTACTGAGAGGTCCCGGATGGCTGCCCTGGGGTCCACCGGCAGTCCATATTGTGCCGCAAATTCTTCCACAGCCAGGTGAGCCTGCCGAAGGTCCAGGCGCACCCCCCGGGTCGTGCCCAGA
>Ga0113563_10001677_pt1 | contig 12828 bp, 11 predicted proteins | sample Mud3Dept3metaG_FD_80117 | JGI IMG/M metagenome (GOLD analysis project Ga0113563, IMG submission 80117) | Freshwater wetland microbial communities from Ohio, USA, analyzing the effect of biotic and abiotic controls - Mud 3 Core 4 Depth 3... | ecosystem: Environmental > Aquatic > Freshwater >...
CGGTCAATGGTGAAGAAGGGAATGCCTGCATCCATAACTTTCTTTGCCGAAGCGCAGATCGCTTTGCTGTCGACCGGCACTACTACGATGGCATCGTCACCCGAGGACATCATGTAGTCAATCTGGTCGGCTTGCTTGGAAGCATCAAAATTGGCGTTGGTGGTCACGATTTTCCAGTTCTTACTCTGCGCGCCGGTGACCATGCCATTCATGATCGCACCTTGACCGCCGGAAAGCTCGGGCGCGCCGTAACCAATGGTCTTAACGCCTTTTTCTACAACCTGGACAGTCTGAATAACTGGTACTTCAACCGTAGATTTGACCTCGACCACTGCGGTTTGTACCTGAGGCACGATGACGGTTTGTAACACGGTTTGCGGTGGAGGAGCAGTCGGGGTGGCGCAAGCCGTCATGATCAGTGAAAGGATCACCAAGCTAACTACAAATACAATCGACTTTTTCATTGTATATCTTCTCCTATTCGAATAGAAATATATTGAATTGGTTTCTCTTTCCGCTTGTCATCCTAAAGTTATTAATATTGTTTTCTTGATTCCGTTCGCCTCCTTTCTTTAGATTAACAATCTGTTAATAGTCTGCATAATTTTAGCGCGACAATTAACAAACGTCAATCACAAAATACAATAATCGGCTCCGTCATCGACATACCACACTCAACGGACATATAGATCGGGCAGCATGATCGTTGCTGAGTCGGTTTTGACCGGTATACCCGGCCAAGCGGGGCTACTCGAAGCCAGTTCAACACCGTTGTGTGTAAGTAAAGTCAGCTCTTCAACTTTAGCACCTGTAACTGTGATAAACCAATCAAAAGCTTGGTTTTCCTGGACGGCAGTATCGGTCTGGCAACGAACTGGATCGGCAACCTGGTAAGCCGTTGGACCGCCCTGGAAATGATATTTCCAATCATCCGTAAACCCTAATTGACCATACCATTCTTTCTGATTTTCCAGGATTTCAGAAAACTTCAAACCGGGTTTCAACAAAGACAGGATTCGAGATTCGATCGTCACAGCCGCGTTGTATGCCTGTTTGACTTCTTCGGGAGGTGATCCTAAATGAAGACTCCGGCTGACGTTCGCATGCAGTCCCCAACGGCGCGCGGCTGGATGAAGGAGCAAGTATCTTTTTAACGTCTTTTCTGTCGGCAAGGGATGCCGGTAACCAAATATTCGCTCGTCACAACCAACGATCAATACATCCAAATCGATGCCTGCCTGGATGAATGCTGCGTGCATTTCTCTGGCGATATTGATTTCTGACATTCCGGGTTGGACCCATGAACATATTTGTTCAATAATTTCTCCTGTTTGCTTGCCCAGCCAACGCAGGCGTATGATTTCGAACTCGTGCAGTGGAAAGTGCAGATGACCGATGGTTTCATTTAGCTCAGTCGCACCAGCAAAATTCGTATCAGCTGCTGCTCGGCCGCCTGCCAATTCCAGAGCTTTGGATCGCGGATCCCCTTCATACCAATGTAATTCCACCAACTCATACCCTTGATTGTGAACCTGTTCATCCAATAAACGCCGGCCGTCCATCGTATAAGCGACCAGGTATTGACATTCAGGCGTTATAACTAGGTGACCGGCGCCGAGTTCAGTATTGTTCAGAACCCGGTTATCTCCACCAGCAGTCAACCAGGCGAAGTTATCTCGACGAGAGATGATCACTCCACTGTAACCGTTTTGACCCAGCCATGAGCGCAAACGCTCACGTTTTTTCGCTGCACAAGCCAACACTTGGAGATCAGCATCTCCGGGTAGTTGCGATAGACTAGGGGTTTGTTCATTGGAACTTGCGTTGATTTTAGGATCTGTCATCTTCGTTATAAATTGTGATTTATCTCGGTAATCGCTGGATAGACTTGCCGGTATTGTTCGAACAATTTTTCATACGCTTCCTGGCTATGGGGTTCGGGTAGGAACTCTCGCTCGAACCGTAAAGTTGCCTGGACTGCCTGAGAAGTGTTTGCATAGATGCCTGCTCCGACCCCGCCAAGGATAGCAGCTCCCCACGAAGCTGCTTCAGTTACTTCTGGTTTTAAAACCGGAATTCCAGTGATGTCAGCTTTTAACTGCAGCCATAAATCTGATTTGGCTCCACCTCCAATTGCACGCAACTCCTTGATCTCGATCCCACCGTTCTTGAGCAGATCTAGGTTGATACGTAGTTCATATGTCAGACCTTCCAGGATAGCTTTCGCCAGATCTGCTTTTCCGGTTGCAAAGGTCAGCCCAAGGATAGCTCCTTTAGAGAGCGTGTCAAAAGTAGGCGTTCCGCTGCCTGAAAAATGAGGCAGAACTAAAATGCCGGTCGGACCGTCAGGAGCGCTCTTCAGCATAAGGTTGTACGCGTCGTCCCCGGATCGTGCAGCATGTTCCATTTCTGATTGGCAAAACCGATCCCGGAACCAGCGCAACAGGAGACCACCGCTGTGGTTTAAAGTCATCGAGACATATAAACCCGGAACAGTATGAGCATAAATCGAGATATTGCCTTTATAAAGCGTCTCGTTTATGACTGGCGTGCTCATCGCAACTTCTACAACTTCAGCGGTTCCGCTTGAGACTACCGCAAGTCCCGGCTGGATTAGGCCTACGCCCAGCGCACCGCAAGCCTGGTCGTGACCGCCGGTGGTCACCAACGGTGGTTTGCTAAAGCCTAATTCTTTAGCCAGATTAGCCTGCATGTATCCGGCGGGATGGCCAGAAGGCTGCACAAGCGAAAGCCGCCCGGAATCTAAATCCAGGGCATCCAGGATTTCGTCTGACCAACGATCTTCGACTAAATCGTAAACCTGCGTCCTTGAAGCCAAGCATCGGCTGATCACCGCGATGCCGGTCATCTTGTGAATAATAAAATCTTCGTAGAGCAAGAATTTCCAGGCCTGGCGCCACAACTCGGGTTCGTTTTGTTTCAACCACAACAGTTTTGGTAGTGTATTAATTGTGTGAACCGGCATACCAGTATGGTCAAACAAGTAACGCTCACCGAGTTTATTAACTAACCAGGCATTTTGTTCCTTGGTGCGTGTATCCATGCCCAGGATAGCTGGGCGTAGCGCGCGGCCTGCCTTATCGACAGGCATGACAGCCTCACCTTGTACGGAGAGGCCAATCGCCGCTACATCGCGTTGCCTACAATCTGTGAGAACTTGCTGGACACAAATTTGGGCCAGCTGCCAGACTTTCTCAGCATCTTGCTCTGCCCAACCCGGATTCGGAAAGTCCACTTCATACTCACGAGCAGTTTTGGCGATCAACAATCCGTTATCATTGAATATTGAGGCTTTACAGCCCGTCGTTCCAATATCTAAACCAAGTAAAATAGCCATCTGGTGATCTTGGTTAGTTCTATATCACTCTATTAACTGAATTCTTTGCTCTATCTAGCCCTGGTGATAATACACATCCCAGTCGAAATAGGTCTCAAACGCTTCGGCCAGAGCTGCAGCGCTCAGTGAACCGTTCATAGCAGCATGGTGCTCGAAGCCGTTTTTACAGATAAAGTGCAGAAGTTTCTGAAGCCTTTGTACATGAACGACTGCGCTGCTGCCAAATGTATTGAGCGGGTCATCGGTAAATTGACCCTCGCCAACATAGGTCGAGATCATGCCATTGACATCATCTGTGGAAATCCGCGCAAAGGTGACTGGACCTGCCGGGACACGGCCAGCCATTGCTCCATAAGTATTTTCTTCGCCGAGTGTAGTTCCCAGAATAGGGGCGGTCTTGATTTCAACATCTGGGATAAAACTCTTGGCCCAGTTCCCGCAGTGGAAGAAAGTGCATTTGTCGGGATCATCGGCATAGTTATTATTCCAGTCCACCAAAGCGCTAGGTGTGCCAGAAGCAAGCTGGAGCGCATACATCGATGCCACCCCGGTGATATCTACTTCACATGCCGATGGCATCAGGTCATTGCTCATCATGCTCATTAAAGTACAGGCGTTTACACCAAAATTCTTCTGGATCGAGTTCCAACATTGCAGTGCACTGGCTTGTAAATCATTTTCTGCCATCCAAGCATCGATGACCACGCCCAATTTTGCCATTTTCACCAGGGATGGCGGAGGTACGGTACCATGTTTGGCATACGCTTTGATCGATTGAAGTTTTTCAACTACATTTCGATTGTTATCGTCGAGCCGACTGGCTGAGCCGAGGATTTCAGAAAGGTCTACAGTTACAACCGAAATTCCCTCAGCCTGGAGAAGTTTTTCACTAAAACGAACGGTGTTAAATGCACCAGGACGGGCGCCAATAGCTCCAAGCCGAGCTTTCGGTATTCCTCTGACTACTTTACAAACACCAATAAACTTCCGTAAATCAGCTTTGAACGCGGGCTTAAGCGGGTGAATGGTATGGAGGTCAGTCAATGTATACGCAAAACCATACTGGCGCAGGTCGTTGCACACAGAAATTTTTCCACAAAATGCATCTCTTCGCCGCTCGACATTAAATTCACTCAGATCATCGGGGTAGGCTTGAACCAGGATCGGCACCCGCAGCCCGGAGAGCTTAATTGTGTCGGCTACGCCACGTTCATCGCCAAAATTAGGTAGAACGACGAGTATGCCTTCAATTCGTTCAGAATTCTTTTTGAATAGGTCTGCACATATCCTGGCATGTGCATACGTTTCGACTCCGCCAAGTTTCGTCTCATTCTCTCCAATAATCACAGGTTCTATGTCCATCTCATTAAAGAGTTTGGTAATATCCTGGCGGGCTTCGGTTACTAACCGGTCTGGGAAGAAATCACGGTTACCTATGATTACGCCTAACGTTGATTTTGACATCTTGAATGCCTCCGTTGGATTTATCTAAATTTTCATGGTTATGTTATGAGTGTTTCATTCGCCAGAGCATCGACACGGCTTAGCAATTCAACCTCCCCGATCTTGCCAGCGAACCACAAGTCTTGTAATTCCCGTAATTCGAGAACTGTGTTCTTTTTTATCTCCACATCAGAACAAGTTATTGGAGAATCTTTATTGACGGATTGTAACAAGCGAGCTCCTTTTGCCAGCCCGATCGGTAACAAACATTCAGTTTTTGCCTGTTCGTATGTGTCGATCAGACTATAGAAGGTTTCTCCACCGATCCCATCTAGCACTTCGCCTGGGAGGAGATCGCGCTTAGCAACTGCAAAAACCTCCGAATAGAGCTTGTCCATTGGTTGCATATTGGATTTGGACTCGATTACCATTAGAGCACAGGTCAATGGAACTTCGATACTGCAGAGGTGAAAAGGGCGGAATAAGGTATAGTATGGGCCATTTCCCATGTCTCGAAGCACCATCGCTTCGCGCAAGCGAGGGTGATCTGTCCGAACAATCAAAAATACTCCGGGGGCGACATGGCCAATTCCATAATCGACCACACCCACCTTGTCTAGGATCCCACCATCATCCTTAAGTGCAAACACCTGGTTGAGATGATCGCGATCGGTAATCGGACCATGCATTCCACAGACATCCGGAATCAATCCTGTCGCGTTGGAAACTGCTGCCATTTCGATCATAGTTTTACTGCCATCGATAAACTCAATCAGCATATTTGGATTGAGCCCGCGTCTGAAAGCCTCCTTGACGATGTCTGGATCGTGCGGAATGGCGTGGCGATCGAGAGGATTATTTTTTCCTTTCCCTGCTGCAACGATTGTAAAGCCCAATACACTCGCAAAATCAAATAGCTCTTTGCATGCAGCAGGTTCATCCCCAGCAGCGAGGGCATATATTACACCTTTTTTCTCAGCATACCATCGTAAAATCGGTCCGACCGTTATATCAGCTTCAACATTCATCATAGCCAGATGCTGGCCACAGCGTGCTGACCGTAAGGCCGCGCGGGCACCGATATCGGGCACACCGGTAGCGTCGAGCATGACATCGACGGTTTTCATATCGGTGATCACCCGGTAATCGCTAGTTGCCACTCGTTTTCCCGCCGATACCGCTGCGTCGGCTTCTGCTGATGTATCAGCGATGATAACTTCATCATCAACTTGACCGATTTCATAACAGGCAATTGCCCGTTCTAATTCGATATCTGCCGCAACGACGACCCGGATGCCTTTCATCATTTGGGTCTCAGCGACTACATCTGTGCCCATTTGGCCCGCTCCGATCATGCCGATACGCACAGGCTTACCTGTATGTTCGCGATCCTCTAATTCTTTGTTTAACCCGATCATATTTTCCCTTAAATTGAGAGAATGACTTTGAGTGCTTCTCCGCTAGCAGCGGTTTGAAATGCTGTATTTATCTCTTCTAATGACAATTGGTGGGTAATAACTTTTTCAGCCATGATATTTTTGCTTCTTAAAACTTCCAATGCGAGTTCGTGAAAAGTTGGATGATAGGAAAAAGATCCCAATACTTCAATTTCTCCATAATGGATGCGATTTGCATCCAAAGTTGTCATCGGATTATCTTTGGGTAAACCGCCAAATAAGACCACCTTCCCACGTTTGCGGACCAATTCGACAGCTTGTTGGTGGGTGGCTGAGATTGGGTTTGCGCAGATGACAATATCCGCCCCGACATCCTTCGTGCATTTGTTCGTAATGGAATTTAAATTCTGGACTGTGGGATCAACGATCAAATCCGGATCGAATCTCTCTGCCATTTTACGACGGATGGGATTTGGTTCAGAGATTAACACACGCGCTCCCCGTGATTTGGCTACACTCAAATGCAGGCATCCAATTGGTCCAGCTCCCATGATTACAACAAAGTCTTGTAAACTTGTCTCGGTCATAGCATGACATGCCAAAACAGAACTACATGGTTCGGCTAACGCGCCTTCTATATAACTTATTTCACTTGGAAGGAGGTGGACAATTCCATTCTGAAGCATCTCCCCGTTAACGAGCATTTTCTCTGCAAAGCCGCCATGGCAACCAGGACTGATCCCGATAAGGTGTAAATGATCGCACAGGTTATACATTCCGCGGTGGCAGTAATAGCAGTTGCCACAATGCACATCTGGAGCTATTGCCAATCGATCACCGACCTGGTAATTGTTAACATGACTGCCAATCTGGGTAACGATTCCGGCAATCTCATGCCCACCAATCAAAGGTTCGCCATGGCTTGGTGGACCCTCTCGCCATCGGCGTATATCCGATCCACACACACCGCAGGCTTTAACTTGAATGATGAGACCATCATCTGGGGGGATTGGATCTGGTACTTCGCGCACTTCGTAATATTGGGATTCAACCAGGAATGCAGCTTTCACTGCTGTGCCTCAGGATTTCTCTCTGCCAATTTCAATCCAACTGCTCCGCCTGGATGAGTCTGGCCAAATTCCTCAAGTGTATAACCGCGCAATACCAACAGGGCTTCACAGAGCGCGTCGCATAAAGCAGCGTTTACCAGTGAGCTACCTGTTGCAATCATTCCGTAGGGATCGATATCAGATGGAGCCTGGATGCAAAGCACGACATCGCACAATAATGCCAGCGCTGAACCGGATTTTTCGGTCAGGCCGATAATCTTCGCTCCGCGTGCTTTAGCGATGCGAGCCAGGTGGTTAACCTCTATCGTCTCGCCGCCTTTTGAAATGGCGAATAGAAGATCCCGTTCGGTAACTGCACCGGACAACCCGTGCTGGCTATCGGCAGGGTGAATGAAGAGGGCTGGGGTTCCACAGCACGAAAGCAGATGGGCAAATCGAGCTGCTACCAGGTGAGAGGTGCCTGAACCGGCCGTAAGAACGTGTCCCTCGCAATTCAGCATAAGGTCAGTAGCCTGAACAAATGATTCGTTTAATTTGTCGGCTAAAGAAGCAACGCCTTGACTTTCCCGGCGGATTACATCTCGGGCATGACGAATAATTTCATCCGGTGAGTGCATAGCGGGTAAAGACATTGGGTACTACCTACATCTAGATCAGGCTTGTAAAAAAGGTTTGTCCAATAGGTATCTTGCTGTGCCGAGATCAGTTATCAATACATCAATCAAGCCACCACTAACTGCTCCTAGAACGACATCATGTTTCTGAGGTCCGCCTGTGACTCCAATTACGTGGTCGACTTTTTTGAGTTGTTCCAATGATATTCCGATCACACGTTCATCGAGCTCCGATATAATCGGCTGGCCTAGGCAATCAAAAAATCGTAAAGCAATGTCGCCAACTGCTCCTTTTGCTTTAAGTAGGCTGACATCTTCTTGACTCATTATTCTCGCACCGCGCATCACAACTGAGTCAGGAGTGGGGGCGCCAACACCGACATAGGCGACATTAATCCGAGCGAAGAATTCAAGTACACGAAGCATATGGCTGTCTGTGAATATGGCTTCTTTAACATTCACGTTATCTACAATGCCTGGAGCGGGTAGCAGAGTAAGTTTACTATTTAGCAACTGGGTCATACGCCGGCAAAGAGAGGTAGCGTGCACCTCTGCTTCGGGATAACCCAGCCCGCCGATCATTTGGACTACATGGACATTGTTTACAGGCATCGGTTGCAGGGCATTGACCATCGCGCTAAGTGTTTTTCCCCAGGAGATACCGATAATATCCCCATCCTGGATCGTGCGCTGAAAGTAATTAGCAGCAGCGATGCCTAACTCGCGCGATACTGTCTCTTGATTATCCGATTCTAAAACCTCGATTATCTCTACATCCCGCAAATTAAACTTTTTTTCGAGGCGGTATTCAATATCAGGGTAGGTACCTTGAGGGGGACGGACGGTTATTTGGACGATCCCTTCCTTCTCGGCTTGTTGTACCAAGCGTGATACCTTCGGGCGCGATAAGTGTAGCTTGAGTGCAATCTCTTGCTGAGTTAGCTCTTCCTCATAGTAGAGTTTACTCACCTTGCTGAGCAAATATAAGTCGGCAGGCAGCGATTTTCTACCCATGATCTCGTTAATGTGTGATCAATTATTCAGGAATGATAAATTGTTAGCGAAAATAAATGAACATAATTTCAATAAAATTATTTTGTTCATCAATTTAATCATATATCGAAATCAAATATCTGTCAAGCCTAATTAATTTTTCCTTAGAAATCTGATCATGTCAATTGATCGTAAATTAGGATAGATAGGATAACAACATAAATGTTCGGTCTACCTGGAGAGTATAATTGTGTCAGATTTTGTGCTATTCTATTCTTCCTTGCCGAGGTTGGAGAGATAATGAACATATCCGATGATGAACGGATCGAGAATCACTCAATCGTAACAGCCCAGGATATGCGTTCTGTTATGCGTCAGTGGACTACCGGAGTAACGATTGTAAGTTCACACTGGCATGGAGAACAACATGGCATGACCGTCAGTTCGTTCACTTCGATCTCGCTGGAACCGCCGCTTGTGTCTGTTTCACTCGGTTATGATACGCGCACATTCCGTTTGATAGAGAGTTCCGGTGTGTTTGGTGTTACCATCCTGAGTGAAGCCCAACAAGAGATATCAGATCGATTCGCCGGACGAATTGATGATACACAAGATAGATTTTCTGGGCTTGAAACTTTCAAACTATCAACTGGTTCTCCATTCATACCCGGCGGATTAGCTTTCCTTGATTGTAAGGTTGTCTCAAAATTTGAGGCAGGCAAAAATTTTGTCTTCCTTGGCAAGGTCATATTAGCGCGTACGGGCGGAATAAGCGCTCCGCTACTTTATTATGACCGTGATTATCGTAATATTTGCGATTAACTGTTCCTGAAGGAGTTCGGAAATGGAAGATCGATTAACAGACGACGAAAGGCAGGTTCTGTTAAGATTAGCGCGCCAAGCCTTAAGAGAGGCCGTTAATCGCCAGCGCAGGTTACCGCTCAATCTGAGCGAATATTCACCGCGATTACGAGAACCTGGGGCGACATTTGTGACTCTTACGCGACGTGGGTCATTGCGAGGGTGTATCGGAGCATTAGAACCCTATCTTCCATTAGTTGAAGATGTGCGCGAACATGTTGCTGCTGCTGCATTAGAGGATTTTCGTTTTTCTCCTGTTCAACAGGCTGAAATAGATGAGATTAATATCGAAATTTCACGTTTGACGTTGCCTCAACCCTTGAATTACGAAAGTCCGGTCGAGTTGTTGGATAAATTACAACCAAATATAGATGGTGTCATTCTAATTGATGGCATTCGTCGGGCAACTTTCTTACCGCAAGTATGGGAGAAGCTGCCTGGTAAGTCGGATTTCCTGGACCACCTTTGTCAGAAGATGGGTGTATCCCCCGACACCTGGCGGCGGAAAAAGCTCCAAGTATTGACCTACCAGGTAGAGGAGTTTCACGAGTAGCGATTTGAGTTAGAATTGTATTTACTGGCGGAAATTATATCTGGTGGAAGTGTTCTACATTTAGAATAAAAAGATTAGCCCTGTTTGTACCAGGCTCAGTTATTGGTCCAAGATTACTTCGAATTATCTCAATTGCCGGATCTACTTTATCTTCTTCCGTCCCGATCATCAAAGTAGTGGAGCCACGGCGCAAAAAGCCTCCTGTCGAAGCAACACGAGTGACCCGGTAATCCTTTCCGACTAAAGCTTGGGATACAGTTTCAGTATCGCTATCTCTCAAGATTGCTATAATGAGTTTCATTTGATTTTCTCCCAGTTTTCAACCTCAAGGGTAAAAATTGTCGCGCCGCCAACCGTTATCGGTGTGGAAAGTGGAAGATGAAAAGGTGCGCCTTCCAAGCGGGTAGCCAGGTATTCAATCCTTCGTCGGCAACTTTTACTCAACGCCTCGACGGCGGTTTCTATCTGGTTTTCGCTCAACCCAATCAGCAATGTGGTGTTACGCCGTCCAAGAAATGCACCAGTGCTGGACATCTGTGTAACATATAATCCAGCCGAAACTAAAGCACTGAATGCATTTTCTGCATCCTGAATCTGAACAACTGCGGTCATTAATCGATATTTCATTGGTGAATTGCTCCTGGGCTTACTTCTCTTCCAGATTTAGGTCTGATCCATCTCCAATGCAACAATTTGAGGTGCTGGGTCATCAACAGTAACTGTTTGGCCATCAGAGAAAATGACAGTTGTCTTGTCCTTCTGGCGCAAAATTGTCATTCCTCGATATTTTACCGTAACAGGCCATGGGAAAGGGTTAAAACCGGTCAGCATTACCCTATTAGGTGATATCAAGCGCACTCCTAAAGCGTCCAAAAATAGGCCGAGCGGTGCAAGCCCTTGTAAGGGATCACGTTCTCCAGTACCGTTACCAGTTTCTGCATGATAATATCGCCGGAAAGCATGAGATTGCTTCAGACTTTGGACAATTACGATCATTAATCGGCTGACTAACTCAGCGGCGATATTACGATAGCCGTATCGGATTAAGCCTTCACCAATCAAGCTGTTCCAGATAAGGTTAACGCTCTGGCAAGCGATTGCATCTGGGGATGCGGGAGGTTCTGGACATGCCGGTAATCCAGCGGGCCGCCAGAACCGGGTGTGATTGGTAATATTTTGTTCTATCAATAACTTCGCGCGCTGCTCGTCTGGTATGCCAGCCCATAATGGCAGCAGGGATGATTGGTCCAGGTAATCATATCCAACTGTAAAGAGCTGGGCGACATCCCCGGATTGTAGTCCGAGCACCTCGACTTGTTCAAAAGCCTGATAGACACGCTCACCCGTAAAGACACCCCGACCCAAGAACCACTTGAAGCGTTCCTCAGCGATTCGTTCAAGTCGAGGCTGACCGCTTGCACTGATACCATGGATGATTAATCTAATCCGACGGTTCGTGCCATCAAAGCTGTGTGTGTGTATCAATAGACGGACAGGCTGGTCAAATTTCTTATTAATCCAAAACGACCCTGGCTCGGTCACTTCGCCAAGTTTTTCGCTTTTCGTACTGAAATGAGTGTCTCGATCAACATCTAAGTAACTCGCACGCTCGGCATCCCAGGCGATTTCAACAGCCAGTCGTAGTCGTTCAGAAATAACTTGAAGCTCGCTTAGCAGTTCATTTTTTTCTAGCAAGCCGGCTATTTGGATGAGGCATTGACATTCGTGATATAAAAATGCATTTAATCCGGGGCATTCGGCAGTACTGATCTCGACACCATAAGACCAATCGTGCCAGCGCGAAAAGATTGGATGATCTTCCAGTCCAGATTGAGCAGGATGGTCCCATTCGGGGACGCCATCGCAATCCCGGTCGTGGGCGGATTTGAACCAGGTTTTGAAAAAATTTACTAATCCGGGAAAGATCTCGACTAAAAAATCCAAATCATGGGCGGATTCGTAGATCCGCCAAGCCAGACCAGCGAGGATTGGGGTAGAAAGGATCGAACTCCGCTGGCCTGCCAGGCCAGGTTTCCAATCAACGAAGCCATCTTCACTTTGGATGGCTAGATAATTTCTCAAAATGCCTTCTACCAGATCAGTCGAGCTGGGAATTAATAAACTGGATAGGTAATATGCCTCAAGAACAGATTGGCCATTCCAGAGATGGTTATAATCACTTCCGTCGCCTCGGAGAGAGAACCCTTGATCCGGTTGGCGAGTCAAAACGAAAGAAGCGCTCTCGAGGTTCTCAGTTGGACCGACTATCAAACTGAATGCAGTTCGTTGGGCGAGCATGAATGCAGCATCCCAATCCGTATTACCAGTATAGAATTCGATTTGGCCAGCATTCATAAGATCAAGGTAGGTTCGTTCAGCATCCCATTTGCGCGCAGCAGTTAAACGGGCTAAATCGAATGACGCATCCAAACTAAGTCGGGCAGCAGATGTCCAAATTATTTGTCGTTCATCGCCAGGAGTAAGATCAATTGCGTGTAGCAATGAAGGATATGAGCCAGTTCCTGTTATCGGGCTGCCA
>Ga0113563_10001679_pt1 | contig 12826 bp, 12 predicted proteins | sample Mud3Dept3metaG_FD_80117 | JGI IMG/M metagenome (GOLD analysis project Ga0113563, IMG submission 80117) | Freshwater wetland microbial communities from Ohio, USA, analyzing the effect of biotic and abiotic controls - Mud 3 Core 4 Depth 3... | ecosystem: Environmental > Aquatic > Freshwater >...
GCAAGTTCATTTTTTGCAATGACCAGGATCCCCGAGGTGTCTTTATCTATTCTGTGAACCAGCCCCGGTCTGAGTTCACCGGTTGAAAAGAGAGGCAGATCCTTAAAGTGCCACATAAGTGCATTGACCAGTGTGCCGGAATAGTTACCATAAGCCGGATGGACAACCATGCCCGGTTCCTTAATAAGGACTACCACATCATCATCCTCATATACGATGTTAAGCGGTATATTCTGCGGGATAAGTTCAATCTCCCTGGGAGGATTTGGAAGGACAATCTGTACAATATCGCCAGGTTTTACCCTGTAGCTGGGCTTTACAGGCTTATTGTTCACAAGAATGTTTCCTGCATTGGCTGCGTTAGTGATCCTGGTCCTTGAGATATTTTCGATCCTGACAAACAGGTACTTGTCAATTCTCAGCAATGACTGTCCCGGATCAACAACAAACCTGTAGTGCTCGAACAGCTCCTGCTGTTCAACGAATTCATCTTCAGCCATTTTCAGGTTTTACTTTGTTTTAATAAGGCGGCTGTATCCATACTTTCTGCCGTTCCGGCTGATGATAATTACATATGCACCTTCATGAAGCGGGGAAATATCTATCCTGTCAATCAGCGGGACTTTCAGGAGTTCTCTCCCGTACAGGTCGATAATGGAAATGAAGTAGTGGTCCTGATCTGGTATATCCTGAATGTCGAACATTATGAAATCGCTTGCAGGATTCGGCCGGAAATGAATGAGGTTCCTCTGGTTATATGGAATGTCATTTACAGAAGTGACAACCGGAGGGCCAACAACAGGCCTGATCATCAGGCTGCCTGCCTGCTGTGATGTATTCCAGGCTCCATTGATCCAGAAGAGCTGTTTGCCTCCGTGAGGAGTGTTTATGTCAAAACCGGCATTTAGGAATGTTTCAGAGCGTTGTTTCCATCCGACATAAAAAATGCTTTTCACCATTATGCCCGACGGAATGAAATACGTATGGAATCCGTTGATCGCATCTCCCTGTTCCACCGTCACCTCTTCGCGGGAGTAGAGAACATTCCCGGGGATACCGTTATTATCGTCCCATATCATGAGATCAAATGCCCTTATGTTGGCATTCATATAACTGTCGTTAAAGCAGATGCTGACCGCTCTCAGGGTATCCTGCATGAATGATCTGAACCTGTATGCCACCATGGCATTCCTGGAACCGAGTCCGTTAATGCCGTAGCCACCTTCTGATGAACCGTCGTCGAATGCAAAGTAATTACCGAATTTCTGGAAATATATAACTGTATCGTTATCCTTGGGATCAAACTCATCTGTTATCAGCCAGCTGGTAACCCTGAACAGGGCAGAGTCTTCACTGGTTGTACCGAAGGTGTAAAAAAGGTTTGCATTATATTCGACATCTGTCAGTGGATCAATGTTGGTGGCCCCTGCCGAAAAAGATATCGATTCTACATTATCATAAATATTCCATATTTGAAAGTTCCTTGTCACATTTCTGATAATAGTGTCATTATTGCGGTAATGGATTGGTATTGAAGCACCCATTTCCTGAAGATAAATCTGTTTGAACTGCTTCATCGGCATTGATTCATGTGACTTCAGAAGAGAACGGAAGGGGTACCTGAAGGCCACATCCGGAAAGATGGTATCTCCGGCATTCCTGTTTTTATCGAGAATTACATAGTCGATGTGCCATTGATCGCAATTCCCGACCATGGAGGGATCGCTGAGATTCGGGCTGAGACTCGCATAATTTACAAACCTGAACCTGAATCCTCTTTTCAGGAACCTGTCCTGATCAATCCTTATTATCACCGGTTTGAAGCCTGTATAATCACTTTTCACGCTTCTCCAAACCGAATACCACTTGTTTTCAACCGGAGCATACATCTGGAGGGTCAGGGTATCATTTGCTTCCGGCGCATCTCCAAGTCCGCCCGGCTGGTAATAAAAACTCAGCCAGATGTTTTGAGATGGCGGCAGATCCAGATAAATCGGTTGTGATGTAAGATGGTCTGCTTCAAATTCTATTGAAGAGGCAGTCTCATATAATCTGCCTGAATTGTCCAGCGCATCAAATGTGGCAATTCCTGTTGTTATCTGTTGGTTGGAGTAGGTATTATTTATGAAAACAAAATCGTCGGTCCACTTTTCAGGATCAGGCAGAATACTGTATTCCGAAAAATCATCAAAGAAAGGCAGTCCAAGAGTATCGGCAGCCAGTGATTTTGCGTCTTTGATCCTGGCATTCTTAATTAAGGGATTTGACTGCAGACCGGTGACAATCTCCTGGCTTTCTGCATAACCAAGACATAAAAGAAAGAGAGCAATATTTAATAAGCATTTTCTAATCATCAGGTTTAATTTGCCTATTCCGAAATAACACCTGAAGGCAGAACACTATCGGGCACCACCATCAGAGTAGAATCAACCGGCAGTTTAAGGGAATCCATTGTCATCCAGAGATATATGGACGATCCAAGCTGGAGCGTGGCATCTTCCCTGAATTCAGGGAACTGTTTATAAACAAATGCATTCAGGCTATCCTCACCGGTGCGTATTGTGTTATCGTAGATATAAGTCCCAAGGTTAAGGGATGTACTGAGTATCCTGTTCCTGGCAGGATCAAGTGTCATTCCTATCAGATCGGGGATCATAGTTCTCTGGTTGCTCTGTCCTTTTCCAAGCACCAGGTCAATTACCGATTCTTTCTGGACAGAATCTTTTGGAGCTATATCTTTGCCGTTATGGAGCTGGCTCAGGACAACATTTATAGAAAGGTCGGGTTTGTATCTCAATGTACCCATTACCAGTCCTGAGCTCTCAAGCAGTGCAATCGCCTGCCGCAACGGGAGGTCAACCAGATCGGGCATTGCGACCATTTCAGGCCGGAAGGCATTGATCGTCAGTGCAATGTTCCTCCACTTCTTTACCTTGAATCCCGGCTTCGGATTCTGTTCTGCGACACATCCCCTGGGAACCAGGGTGGTGTATACGGAATCGATCACCTGGTATCTCATCTTTGAACTCTTTGCCAGTTTTGCAGTTTCTTCCTTGTTAAGACCGAAGAAATCGGGAACTGTTAACGACTGCCCATGCCTTGTATAGATGTTAAGCCATAAAAGTGAAAGCATTATTACACTGAAGACGATTGCAACAGCCAGTCCAAGATTTCTAAGGAATTGCCTGCTGAGGATGAATTCTTTTAAGCTCATAAAGCCATGATATACATTAGTGATAACGCAAAGTTACCGATAAAATTATTAACTAGACCCTGTTATAAAGAGAGTCTCTTTCGACAGGTTCAAGGCCGGCTTCAAGGATCAGCCTGCTGATCCCGGCAGAGCTCATGGCAGGATTTTTTTCCTCGGCGCCAGCCATTGAATAGATCCTGGTAGTATCATCTATAGTGCCGTCGAGATCATCAGCTCCGAATGAAAGACTTAGCCTGGCAACCTCTTTACCCGCCATTGGCCAGTATGCTTTAATATGCTGAATATTATCGAGGAAAATGCGGGATACAGCATAATTACGGAGGTCTTCCGTCATGCTTACTTCTTTGAGATATGACATACTGTTATGGGCACTCTTGTATTTGAGGGGTATGAAAGCATTGAATCCGCCTGATCTGTCCTGCAGGTCGCGAAGCCTGCTCATATGATCGATCCGATGCGCATAGGATTCGATGTGTCCGTACAGCATTGTGGCATTTGATGGTATTCCAAGCCTGTGAGCAGTCTCATGAATGAGAAGCCAGGTCTCCGGGGATGTTTTTTCATTGCAGATCTTCTCCCTCACCTCTCCGAAAAAGATCTCTGCGCCTCCTCCCGGTATTGAATCGAGCCCGTACTCCTTCAGCATGCGAAGTCCTTCCCCGATGGTCATGCCAGCCTTTTTTATCATGTATTCAAGCTCAACGGCTGAGAATGCTTTGATATGAAGCGTTGGCCTGTGCTCTTTGATCTTCTGCAGAAGCCGGCCATAATAGTGAAGATCATGTGACGGGTGTACCCCTCCTACAATATGGACTTCTGTAACCTGCTTATTATCAAATTTTTTGACAATTTCCAGTATCTCCTCATGAGAATAATCCCAGCTTTCCGGATCTCCTGCAGGCCGGCGATATGAGCAGAACAGACAGTTATAAACACATCGGTTTGTAGGTTCAATATGAAAATTCCTGTTGTAGTAGACAGCCGTTCCATTCTTTCTTTTTCGTACAGATGAAGAGAGCAGGCCAAGAAGAGGCAGTCCGGCTTTTTCGTAGAGCAGCAATCCTTCCTGTGGTGTGATACGTATACCCGATTCGACCTTACCGGCAATCTCCCTGATCTCTTTATCATCGATATATTTCAGCAATCCGGCCATCCTGGTAAAATTAACAAAAAAGGCGCCTTTTCTGGCACCTTTCAAATGATATTATCTTTCAGATTCAGGATTTCAGTTTAAGCTCTGACGAAACTGTAAGCCTCTTTCTTCCTTTTGCCCTTCGTGAAGCAAGTACCCTCCTTCCGTTAGGAGTGGACATTCTTTCCCTGAACCCATGCTTGTTTGCCCTTTTCCTTCTGGATGGCTGAAATGTCCTTTTCATCTTTGTAATATTTTAGGTTTCTGTGGTCTTTAATTTGAGACCGCAAATATAGTGATTTTTTCAAATTCATAGAATTCTAATTACAAATTTTTGATCCCCTTTCTTATTTCCCTATTTCAATCACAGTACTCACCCCCTTTTATTCCCCCTCTCTTTCTTTGACCTCACCCCAACCCCTCTCCCAAGGGAGAGGGGCTAAGACATTAATATTGAGATCCATACCCCCTTCTCCCCTGGGAGAAGGGGGCAGGGAGATGAGGTCGATCAACAAGGGGGAAGGTTCTGTAATATAATTCATTAGAGGGGGGGTGAGTACATGCAGCCAGAAAGATGGTTAACTGCACAACGTGTTAAACCTATTGTTGGGTCACTGAACTGGCAGGTAGACAATTTTCTTTGTCTCAAAAAACGATTCGGAGAATAAATCGCTGATATTCCATATTTTAACCTTATCCTTCAAAACACCAAGCTCATTATCCAGATCACCTCCTTTCAGGCAAAAGATGCCATTTTCCAGATTGTTTTTTCCCGGTTTCAGTATATTTTTTGAAATCAGTTTCACCATTTTACGGAAATCCATAACAGCTCTGCTAACGACGAAATCATAACTATCCTCTTCATCTTCCACTCTTTTGCAGAGGAGGCGGACGTTTTTCAACTCAAGTGCGGAAGCAACAGCTGAGGCTACTTTAATCTTTTTTCCGATCGAGTCAAGCAGTATGAATTCCGAATCAGGAAACAGGATTGCAAGAGGTATCCCCGGGAATCCACCTCCGGTGCCAACATCGAGGATCCGGGTCCCGGGAATAAAATTTATTATTTTTGCAAGCGACAGAGAATGAAGCACGTGGTGAGTATAAAAATCAACCATGTCCTTTCTTGAGATAACATTGATCCTGTTGTTCCACTGATCATAAACAAACTTTAACTGGAGGATCCTTTCTTTCTGAACAGATGAAAGTGATGGGAAATATCTGAATATGCTTTCCGGCATTACCTGTTGCCTGTTTTCACAAAGATATTGTAAAGCAGTGTTTTTGCACGGTAAAGCTGAGCTTTTACAGTCCCGATCGGGATCTTGAGCTCAGTGGAGATCTCTTCGTAAGAGTATTCCTTATAGTATCTGAGCTCTATTATCTCCTTGTAAGGCGATTTAAGCTGGTTAACAATTTTTCGGAGGATTGCTATTTTCTGGTCATTTATCAGAGTCTCCTCCGGATCGGGCAGGTCGGACTGTATATTTACGGTGAGGGAATCCATGGTTTCCTGTCCGTGGTTAGCCTGGGGAGGCGATAGTTTTTTCTTCCTTATAAAATCAATACAGTTATTTGTAGCGATCATAAAAAGCCAGGTACTGAAAGCAAAGCGTGGTGTATAGGTGTCAATATTTCGGAATGCCTTTCCAAATGCTTCAATGGTAAGGTCCTCTGCATCAGACGGATTATTAACCATTTTAAGCAGCATATAATACATGGAATCCCTGTACCGGTTCATAAGGCTGGCAAAAGCCTTTTCATTTCCCTTTTTAGCCTCATTAACCAGCAACAGGTCGTTTCTGGCCTTATCCGAAAGCTCCTGGTTTATTTCCATTTGTTTTTGCCCGGTCGGCTTCCTGCATTGCTGATAAAAACTATCCCATTAATAATCGGTGAAAAGATATCAAAAAAAAGTGAATATATTGTTAGTCCCGGTTCATTTAATTTCTTCTGCCCGAGCAACAGTACAACTATCTGGATGACAAGTCTTAAACCGAAAATTATTAGTGCAAGCTTCCAGAAAAAGAGCAGTGAAACCAGTATTGCAAATGAAAGATAAAAGAGCAGCCTGGAAAGCGGTTCGGCGATCAGAAGAAGTTTATCCCGCAGTTTATAATATGGTGCAGTTGTCATATGTCTTTTCTTCTGGGTTATCCATTCTTTCAGTGTGGAGCATGGCATTGACCGGGTGTGATACTCTTTCCTGAATTCAACGCGGGTATTAGATTTCCTTGCATTGGAGTTGACAAAAAGATCGTCATCACCTGAAAGAACGTGTGCATGGCTACCGTATCCCTTCTTCTCAAAAAAATACGACTTCCTGTATGAAAGATTACGCCCAACACCCATGTACGGAACTCCGCGGATTGCCATCCCGAGATACTGCAGGGCAATCGTAAAAGTGTCATACCGTATGTATCTGTTTAAGAACCCTTTTTTCTTCAGATACCCTCCGTAGCCTAGAACAAAATCGGTTTCATCATTAAAATGGGATGACATCCCTTCGATCCAGTTTGCAGATTCAGCTTTGCAATCAGAGTCGGTAAAAAGCAGGATCTCATTGGTGGCGCCTTTGATGCCGATAAACTGAGCGAATTTTTTATTGTGAGTGAAATGAGGATCTTTACTGATTGTTGATATTTTCAGGCGGGGATATGCAGGGAGAAAAGTACCGAGTACCTCAAAGGTATTATCTTCAGAGCAGTCGTTTACCACTATTACTTCAAAATCGGGATAGTTCTGCTCCAGTACCGACGGCAGGAATTTCCTGAGGTTTTCAGCTTCATTCCTGGCGCAGATAATTACCGAAACAGGTTTTTTTTCTGTGGTTCCGGCTTTATGCCTGTAAACGGAAACGGCAAGGTAATACCAGAGATAATAGAAAATCTGGATAGTCGCAACTACCGCAAACACTGAGAAGACTACGGATAAGAATGGATTTTCCTGATAAATCATCTGACTTTCGGAATTCAGCTTCAATATTAATAAGATAATCGGAATACTGGAGTATAGTTTTCAACAAAAATGTCCTTATCATTTCAATGCGGCTGGATTCACTGCATTGTGTGGGATTGCGTCCGTACGTAAGAAAAATGTTTCTATAAAATTTTCTAAGGCCGGGCAGAAAAATTACATTTGTCCTGCCTTTGACGGGTAAAGTATATGTTTAAAGTACAGGTAAGGGATAAGGGAACAAAAGCAAGGACAGGTCTTCTGAAGACACCTCACGGAAATATTCCCACCCCGATTTTTATGCCTGTTGGCACCGGGGGAACTGTCAAAGGTATTCTCCAGCGTGATCTTGCAGAGGATATTGATGCTAAGATCATTCTTGGCAATACATACCATCTGTATCTGAGGCCGGGGACTGAGATCCTGAAACTCGCAGGGGGACTTCACAGGTTTATGTCGTGGGATCGACCTATACTGACCGACAGCGGCGGGTACCAGGTCTTCTCACTGGCGGGCAACAGGAAGCTTAATGAGGAAGGTGCGATCTTCAAATCCCATATTGACGGATCGAAGCACATATTCACTCCTGAAAACACCATTGATATCCAGAGGATCATTGGCGCCGACATAATGATGGTGCTTGATGAATGTGCGCCCTTCCCGTGTGATTACAGGTATGCTAAAAAGTCCGTGGCCCTGACTCATCTGTGGCTCGACAGGGCTGTGGAAAGGTTCAGAATCTCAGAACCTGTATGGGGAAATGAGCAGGTTCTTTTCCCGATCGTTCAGGGTGCGACATTCGATGACCTGAGAAGATTGTCAGCCGAGAAGATCTCGGCTGCCGGGATGGCCGGAAACGCAATTGGCGGACTTTCAGTCGGGGAACCGCCAGAAGAGATGTACAGAACTATAGAGATCGTAAACGCGATCCTTCCTGAGGATAAACCAAGGTATCTTATGGGTGTGGGGACACCGGCCAACATACTTGAGGCAATTGAGAAGGGTATTGATATGTTTGACTGTGTAATGCCTACGCGCAACGGACGTAACGGAATGCTGTTCACCTCAAAGGGTATCATAAATATAAAAAACAGGAAATGGATCGATGATTTCAGCCCCATCGATCCCGAAGCTCCTTCGGAAGTCAGCCTGAAATACTCAAAGGCTTACCTCAGGCACCTGGTTATATCAGGTGAAATCCTTGGGGGACAGATCTCCAGCTTGCATAACCTGGCATTTTATTTGAGGCTGGTGAGCGAAGCCAGAAAAAAAATCGAAGAAGGGAATTTTAAGAAATGGAAAGACTCAATGGTAAAAAGAGTTTCAGAAAAGCTATAAGCTCTCTGAAAATCAAGATAATTGATCTTTATATCATCAAGAAGTTTCTTGGTACATTCTTCTTCTGTCTGGTCCTGATACTGACGATTGCCGTCGTCTTCGATTTTGCCGAGAAGATTGACAACTTTATGGAGAAATCTGCTCCATGGAAGGCGGTGGTATTTGACTATTACCTGAATTTCATCCCATATTTTGCAACCTTGTTTGCACCGTTATTTGTATTTATCGCCGTGATCTTTTTCACATCCAGGATGGCCGTAAACACCGAGATTATAGCTATTCTGAACAGCGGGATGAGCTTTCGCCGGATGATGTGGCCTTATTTTCTGTCAGCAGTGGTCATTGGAGGCATGATCTTTTACCTGACCAATTTTATGATACCTCATGCAAACCTCGTCAGGCTGGATTTTGAAGATAAATATTACCGTCCAAGAGGGAGGAGAATAAATATCGAGAATGTTCACAGACAGGTCTTTAAGAATATTTATGTCTATATAGAGTCTTACAACCCGGTTTACCTGCGAGGCCGCAATTTCACAATAGAAAAATTTGACAATCACGGTAGGCTCATTTCAAAGCTGTCAGCACCTTCGGTTACATGGGATTCTGTTTCTGGTAAATGGTCAGCTTTAAACTATGTTCACCGTGAAATAAAAGGTAGCGAGGAGATTCTGACAAGGGGTTCAAAGATTGATACAACTCTAACTATCAGGCCTTCTGATCTTGCGAGGGATGCCAGTTTTGTCGGAACAATGAACTGGAGTGAATTGGATAATTATATCGATCTCCTTAAAATGCAGGGGTCAGATGAGATCAAGGTATTCCTGATTGAAAAACACAGACGGATTGTAAGTCCTTTTGCCGTCTTTATTCTTTCCCTGATCGGTGTGTCGTTATCATCACGGAAGATCAGGGGGGGGATAGGTATGAATATTGGTATTGGTCTGGCACTTAGCTTTTCATATATCTTTTTTCAGCAATTCGCATCTCAGTTTTCGCTTAAAGGGAACCTGAGCCCGATGGTGGCAATGTGGATCCCAAACATGATATACCTGGTCATTGCTCTGGTACTCTATAAATTGGCTCCTAAATAGTTTCTAAAGTCATACAATATTCTTAAACTTGTATCCCTTATATTTCAGGTGATTCAATAAACATAAAAAAATATGTCATGGCTCTTAACAGTAAGATAAAGGAATTGCATGAGAAGCGCAATAAGCTGCTTCTGGGAGGGGGTGAACAGGCAATTGAAAAACAGAAAGCATTGGGCAAGCGTACTGCCCGTGAGCGTATTATGGCACTCCTTGACAAGGATTCCTTTAATGAATATGACCTTTTTGTTGAACATGAGGCCCGCGACTTTGATATGGATAAGAAGACGCTGGCCAGCGACGGGGTTATCATAGGATCAGGTACGATCTACGGATCACCTGTTGCCGTTTATGCTCAGGATTTCACTGTTGCAGGAGGCTCGCTGGGTCTTATGCATTCAAGAAAGATCACCAAGATCATGGATCACGCCCTTAAAATGAGGATGCCGCTTATCGGCATAAACGATTCGGGTGGCGCCAGGATACAGGAAGGTGTCAATTCTCTTGCAGGATATGGCGAAATATTCTTCCGCAATACAATCTCGAGCGGTGTTATTCCACAGATCTCAGTTATCCTTGGGCCCTGTGCCGGTGGCGCAGTCTACTCACCAGCACTCACCGACTTTGTTTTTGTAGTGGATAACATCTCCAAGATGTTTATTACCGGTCCCGAAGTGATAAAGACCGTACTGGGAGAAGAGATTTCGATGGAGGATCTGGGAGGGGCACGTGTACACAGCGAAATTACAGGGAATGCTCATTTTTTTGCATCGAGCGAAGAGGAATGCTTCGATCAGATCAAGAAGCTTATCACCTTTATCCCCTGGAATAACAGCCATAAAGCCAGGATGTTTGAGCCTGCAGAGCCTTCGGCTGAGTGCAATATTGATAAGATCGTACCCGATGATCCTACTCTGCCTTACGATGTGAAGGACGTCATCAGGGCAGTTGTGGATAATTCCGACTTCTTTGAGATAATGGAGCTTTACGCAAAGAGCATAGTTATCGGTTTCGGGCGTATGGGCGGACGGACCATAGGATTTGTTGCCAACCAGCCTCTCGAAATGGCGGGTGTGCTCGATGTGGATTCTTCGGATAAGGCAGCCAGGTTCATTCGTTTTTGTGATGCCTTTAATATCCCGATTATCACACTGGTGGATGTCCCCGGTTATCTTCCGGGAGTTGACCAGGAGCATGCCGGTGTGATACGGCATGGCGCGAAGCTCCTTTATGCATACAGTGAAGCCACTGTTCCAAAGGTAACCGTTATTATCAGGAAAGCATATGGCGGAGGATATATCGCAATGAGCTCACGCCATCTGAGGGCTGATTTTGTTTTTGCATGGCCTTCTGCAGAAATAGCAGTCATGGGTCCGGAAGGCGCGGCAAACATCATCTTCAGAAAGGAGATCATGTCATCAGACGACCCGGATGAAACCAGGAAACAGAAGGTTGAAGAATACAAAAAGAAATTTGCCAATCCATATGTCGCAGCCGCACGCGGATATGTTGATGCAGTGATTGAACCATCCGAGACCAGGAGATTCCTCCTGCATTCCATAACCGTTTCGGAAAATAAAGCAATTCAGATGCCGGAAAAGAAACACGGAATTCCTCCTTTCTGATATGCTGAAACCAGTTCTTAATTGGAAAGATTATGAAAAAAGATGAAAAACTGGAGATCCTGAGTATCAATACGAGCCTGTATAAGACAAGACTTAGCAAAAAGTTCAAAAACAGGGCTCAATATAAGTCTCCCGATCCGCTTACAGTTTTAAGTTATATTCCGGGTACAATAATGGAAGTAATTGTTAAACCGGGGCAGGAGGTCAGGAAAGGGGATCCGCTGATGATACTTGAAGCCATGAAAATGCAGAATATTATGAAGTCAGGTATTAACGGCAGGATTATAAAGATTCTGGTAAAAAAGGGAGATAAAGTATCAAAAGGGACAAAGCTGATCGAAATGGAATAAGATTACAGTTTGCCTTCATAAATGACAAACTGCCTGAACTTCTCCGGGATTTCAGGCTTCTTTTTGAAGATACCATATACCGTTGATCCGCTGCCCGACATTGAGCTGTAAAGAGCTCCGGCTTCGTATAAGGATTCTTTAATTTCCCCGATGAGCGGGTAGATCTTGAAAGCGTAATCCTCAAAATCATTGACAATATATTTCTTCCACTCTGAAGGATGCAGGGTTACCAGTTTTTCCAGTCTTTTCTTCGGCCTGGCCGGTATACAATTATTATATGCATCACGGGTGCTGATACGGATAGCCGGATTTATAAGTACGATCTGAAATCCTTCGGGCAACTGACTGATATGTTTCAGCACCTCACCGCGGCCTGTGGCCAACGAAGGCACAGGATCAAGAAAGAAGGGACAATCGCTTCCCATTTCAAGGGCAATACTTTTCAGTTCTGATTCACTTATGGAAAGGTTGAAGCATTTATTGATTGCCTTAATCATGCAGGCTGCATCGGATGAACCGCCCCCGAGCCCTGCGGCTGCGGGTATTGCTTTGTGAAGATGAATTTTCAGGAATGGAATCGGATAATTCTCACGCATCCTCCTGGCACACCTGATCACAAGATTTTTATCAGGATGTGATCCGATATTGATGCCCGTAACATTAAGCATATCCTCCTTTACCCGGCCCGGCGGGACAACAAACTCCAGTGCATCGCACAGACTGACCGGATAGAAGACAGTCTCAATATCATGGAAACCGTCATTGCGTTTCGCAGTGACCCTTAAACCTATATTGATCTTGGCTTTTGGGAAGGAAATCATTCTCCGGTATTTTGTGTAAAAATACCATTAGGTTTTGAATTTGCTGACAATAATCTGTTTTTAGCTTTTTCAACAAGTTTTAAACAAAAACTGTTTGTAATAAAAAATGATCTTTCCGGGACACACAACCCTGTAATTCATACCTTTGAAACGGCCGGGAAAATATTCAATAATGACAATTAACAATCTATAAATCAGTAATATAAGATCAATGGCAAAGCAGACAAAGCCCGGAAGACCTGTTATAACAACTTTACCTGATTTTGGAAAGGTTCCACCACAGGCAATCGATATGGAAGAGGC
>Ga0113563_10001681_pt1 | contig 12816 bp, 14 predicted proteins | sample Mud3Dept3metaG_FD_80117 | JGI IMG/M metagenome (GOLD analysis project Ga0113563, IMG submission 80117) | Freshwater wetland microbial communities from Ohio, USA, analyzing the effect of biotic and abiotic controls - Mud 3 Core 4 Depth 3... | ecosystem: Environmental > Aquatic > Freshwater >...
AATATGAGCAAAGATAGGCAACCCCGACAGTCCCAATTCAGGGGACTCTCCGAAAAAACGAGGGGTAGCGCCTCGGCCGATTATCTACGCTCGTTCTTGGCGGAACCAGTTCCACAGGAGAGCGAACACCCACCCGAGAACATAGCCGATGACGAACGTGACAACGATGAGGATGGCTGCCGTGCCGAATGAGAAGCCTTCCACGCGGAAGGGATTATTCAGGAAATGCATCCGCAAGAGCCAATCCAAGAGAGTTTGCGCGGCTCCGATGGCGACGAGTATGCTCCAGCACAGATGCCACAGCGCATACACGCTTCCCACCGCGAGCCCGACGCTATTTTGACTGAGATTCATAAGACAAGTTATTTAACATTTTATGTACGCCCGAAACTACGCGCTCTGCATCACCCTTTCAGCGCGCCCCGGGCGCGTGCGTGGCCGCCCAATGGCGCAGCCAGGCTAATTGCTTGGCGCTCGGGCCGCCGCCGAACTTTTTCGATTCCCGGATGGCTTTTTCCATGGTCCACCCTTCTACGGCGTAGCGATAGAGCGCGACCATGGTTCCGGTCCGGGCATTCCCCGCCCGACAGTAAACGTGCACCGGACGATTGGCCGGCTGCGAGACGATGGAGAGAAACCGCCGCGCCTGCGCGTCAGTCGGCGGAAAGGATTCCGGAATCGGCAGAGCGAATTTTTTCAGCCCCGCTTGCTTGAATTCCTGAGAGAGCGTGGCATCCCCTTTCTTATAGAACTTGAGTTCGCTCGGCGACACCAGCATCACCACGCTCCTGACGCCCAGCTTCTGCAAACGGATCACGTTCTGATTGGTCAAAAGGCCGGAACGGGAAAGCACGCCAGGCGTGACGACTTTGTACTGTTTGGGATTGCTTCCCGATTTTGCTTTGGCAAAAGCGTCCGGTACCGAAAGGCTGCCGCATAAGACTATCGCGGCGATCACACCGAGCGTTACCAACAATGTTTTCTTTTGCATAGTCCTCACCTCCTTTTTCAAAAGCCTCTCATATATAAGTATACTCTTCCTTGTCAAGCACCTCCTTGTCATTTCAAGAATGGTAAACAAAAAAGGCTATCTCAAGCCTCCATACCATATTTCTCTACAGCCTTCTTCTCAGAAATGGGCGATATGCTTCTGTTCGGCAAGAGGATCGGAATAGGAATTCTCTGAAAAGAAATGCTCGCGCTGCTCCAGTGCGTTTTCGATGAGAAACAGCTGGTTTCTGCGGATGGGCGGTAAGTTTTCGAGCGAGCAGAACCTGGCCTCGCTCACTTCACCGGATGCGACAAACTCTCCCCCGATATAGGTACCGATGTAGGAAATATCCAGGCGCGCCGTTTCTCTGTCCGTCCGCACTTTCATCCGCCAATCGATGCTCACGGTGAATCCGGATTCTTCCTTGATTTCCCGAGCCAGGGCTTCCCGAGGATGTTCCTTCCCATTCATGTATCCTCCCGGCAAGCTCCAGGCCGTCTGCCGATAGGTGTGCTTGAACAAGAGTACTTCGTTTTTCTCATTGAAAATCAGGCCGGTGACGCCGACGAGAAACTGATCCTGAAACATCCGGATGATATTCAGTTGGAAACGCTTGGAAAAATCGAGTTTTCTCCACAGGGCAAGCAAAAGTCCTTTCATACTCAAAGAGAATCTTCATCGAAATCGGTATGACCCAAACGGATTTTGAGCTTCCGATTCTCAAGCTCCAGCTCATGGGTGCGCTTGGCGAGTTCCAATACTTTCTCCTGCTCGCCCTGGAGATCATCCTCCAATTCGCGGATAATGATGCCCACCTTGCGTTTCTGGATCAGATGATACAGAGCGAAAAAAAACAGCGCGATGCCGGTCGGGAAAACCAAGATAAACGAGAGCGGGACATCTTTTGTCAGGGTGAAGAAATGGAGAGGAACCGGCGCGGTATTGGCAGTCACGAAAAACGTGAGCCCCATACCGACCAGCACGATCAGAATAAATATTTTCATACGAAAAAGGAAGGAGGAATCGCTAGCCGCAGTATACCACCATCCCTCTTCAGGCGATAGCTACGCACACAAAACTTTTCTGGCTGCTCGCTTGGCCGAGACACCTCTCCGGCTCTGGCATTCAGGCTGGGCTTCCGAAACGAAGAGTCTCAAAACCGCTTTCGCTTGATCGTCGGAGAGGTCATCGAAAAAACGCTTCCACCAGCCCATACGCATAGACGGCGGCGAATGCGATGACGGCGTTGAACACCGCCGTGCCGAGCGCGAGCGGCAGCATGACCCGCCAAAACGGATAGCGCACCAATCCCATGGTTACCCCGACAAAATCGTTGGAAAATGGAATGAGCGCGCCATAGAAAAAGATGAAGATGGGCAAGAACCGCTGATGGCGCTCGAAGAAATCATGGACCCTTTGGATCGACGTCTCGTATCTTTTCGGTATGAAAGCGCGGCCCTGGTATCCGAGGTAATAGGAAGTCGAGTCTCCGATCGCGAGACCGAGCGTCGCCGCCACCGCCAAAAGCAAGGGTGCGAGGCCCCCTGCGGCCAGCGCTATCAGCACGAGGTGATAGGGAGCCAGCCCGAAAACGCTCAAGCCGCTCACGAACGAGAGAAGAAAAATCAAAAGATACCCGTTTTGGACACCGATATACCCGATGAGCGCTTCCGGTGAAGAAAAAAAGAACAAGGCTATCCATCCCGTCAGGATAACGATGAACATGATGCGGGGGAAGAGCACAAGGAATTCACGTGGGTTATTCGGCTCGTTCATAAGCGAAGCGAAAGGATGTTATGGGCGCCTCATATGATTGGGATCGAGCAGCCGGATGAGGCGGGCCCGCAGTTGATCCTGCTCGTCATACACGCCCACGACCAGCACCCGGTCGCCGGTACGCAAACCGTCCTGTACCGCAGAGCGGCCTATACGGATATCTGTTTCCTCCCCTATGAGGACAACTTGCTCGCCCCCATCCCGCCTTTGCAGCACCAACTCTGTTTCAGTAAGTTCCTGGATTGTCCCGACGACGTAGCGTGTCGAGTGATACGTCCTTTGGAACCAGAATTCGGCCAAGAAAAAAACGACGATCATCGCAACGCCGGCGAGAACCAAGAGAGAATAGAATACTATGTGCGTTGGCTTCTTCATACACGGCTATAAAAAAGAATGTTTCCCTCCCTTAGGTATCCCTCCAAACCTCCGCTTTGTCAACCAGCTGATTTATTACCAAACGAAGTGAGCGAAACGAAAGTAAACTTTCGTTTCCGAGCGCAGTGCCAGTAAAATCGGGTTGAATACCCCGCGGCTCGCCGCGGATATGAAACGGGCTTAAGCTCGTTTCAGAGTCCAGGGCTTGCCACAGTCGTTCGCGAACGACATGGCTTGCCCTGGGGTAAATACCCGTTATAATCAAAAAACAAGGCTTATCACAGCCTTTTTTCAATGCTCCTCTGAATAGATATCCGCCCATCATCCGGGAAAGACTGAGGACCTCGGAATTTTAAACGCACCTAATAAGACAATCCCATTGATCCCTCATGGGTTATGCCGGCGCCCTTCCCGGTAAAACTGATCGGCGCATTTTTGGCATCCTTGTTCACTATCCCGCTGAAAGTGGCACTGGCTGGAATATTAATGAAAAATGGGCTGCAACTGCCAACGATGGTACCGCTGAATGCTCCATTATTTTGGCCAGTGAAATTACCCTTCAACTTGCCGGCGCAAGCGCCTGACATGGAACCTGTCACCGCTCCCCCTTCCAAGGGAATATTGGCTGTCACCGTGACTGAATAATCCTTATACGTATACACTCCCGTCGCTACCACTCCCCCCTGCGGCTCAGGTTCATCGACTCCCTCCAACAAACAGGAGATGATGTCATCATCGCCGCAATGGCTGAGGATGTAGCCGAAAGCCTCATTGCCGGCTACCGATACGAACAGTATCATGATAACGATGATGAGTATCATCGTCCCGCATCCCATCCCGCCGGACGAGACAGGAGCAGATTGATTTTGTCCTTCCATAAGACATTGGATTTGACGATTTGTATTATAGCGAAATTATATCATATCTGGTAGTGGTATATAGTCAACGGCTCCCGGCCTCAGACGAGACGCACTGCCATCATTTTTTAGAATAGCTGCCAAAAAACAAGGGGCTAAGGCAGTTCTTAAGCTCAATACGAAATTGAGTTGGGGCTGATGTAGCCGGATAAGAAGATAAAGTCGCGCGGATCGGTGTCATTTTTTTCTCGAGCAAACATTTCTCCATTGCACCGGAACGGATCGGCATCGCGCGCCTCTTTGGCAATGATCAGTTCGTCGCGACTGTTTATACCGCGCTCGCGATATTTGGCGAACAGGCTATCAGGCATCACATCGAAATATGACGCGAGGTTCCTTCTCAATCCGCCTGCCATAATCGCTATATCGGTATTCTGGTATTGCGATATCACCCCGATTTTTTGGCCGGCGCTCACCCGGCTTCCATCCTTGATGCCGCTGTCCAAATAGATGTGAAACAGACGCACGGTATAGCCGGGATAGGCTTCGGGGCGAATATACACCTGCTCGCCGATAGGCATCCGTTCGCTTTCGACATCTACGATCTCGCCATCCACCGGCGAGTAAATATCAATGTCGTTTATTCCGTCTGGTTTCGGCGGAATGCCGTCACCTCTATCATAGGCCAGCATTTTTTCCCTGGTATCTTGGGTATTGAAGTAATGCTTCATGCTCCGGCACGTCTCCCCATTTCCGGAAAAATCATGTCCGGCGCCGGAGCGGAATTTGGAGATGGAGTAAATCTTGTCCAAATCGATGAAGTCGGCCTGAATGAATTGTGGCAAATTATTGGTTTCAGCGCTCGGGCGGAAGATAAAAACCACCGCGATAACGGCCGCAATGAACGCTCCTCCGAAGATAACCCGTTTTTTATTCATATTTCCACTCTTTCAAAGAAAAATTTATCTCTATTGTATCACAGGATTCTGCCGTTCCTGCCGGCAAGCAAGCTATTGGCGGTATAAAAAACAAGCTGCATTCATACTAGCGCTGACATACTCTCTCTTTAATAACTGGCTCTGGCCCTTTACTCCGTGTTATAATAGTCACATAAACATTAAAATCATAATAACAATCATATGGACATTCTCAACTCGCCTTTTTTGCCGTTGCTTATATTATGGAGCATCGTCTGGAAAGGTCTCGCCTTGTGGCATTCGGGAAGACGGGGGCAATCTTGGTGGTTTATCATATTAATCGTGATAAATACGGCAGGAATTCTTGAAATTATCTATCTGTTCGCAGTTGCCAAGCTAAAGCTATCGGAACTTTTCAGTAAAAAAATATAAGCTCCTGCTTTGATAAACTACTAGATAACATAAAAGAGCCTGAATCAGGCTCTTTTTATAATACGGCTCCCCTCGTGCCTGCCTGCCGGTAGGCAGGAACAAACTTACCTGCCCGACTGTGTCATTCAGGCGGGGAACTTTTGATTGGGAAGGTGATGGAAAAAAATGAGGGGGCTTTTGTATAAAAAGAGAGCCGCTGGTAATACCATACGGCTCATTATTCATTCGTTACTTTTTGAACGAAAAGAAGGCGTCGTAGGATTCGCAATAGGCAGGCTTATCATACTCTACCTTCCACCCGGCCGCCTTATACACGTCTTCTACATCTAACCAATGATTTCTGAAGATTTCCCCTCTTTTAAGACCCTTCTTCACCATCAAAGCGACTACTTCATCTTGCTTGACCACAGCATAACCAGCGGAAAAATTTTGAGCGATAAGCTGATTAAAGGCTTCAAACACTGCGTCAGGAAAGTCAATTGCTTTCTTTTTTGCCACTTCGCTAGGCTTAATCGGGTGAACGTTAGCCATTGCTCTGCCTCCTTATCTCATTGTCAAAGAACCAACATGTTGATCTTATCTGACAGAGAACATTCGTGCAGAGACAGTTGAATAATTGTATCAAAAATAGTACAATTTATTATATGAACAATCAAGAAACATTCAAACGGCTCGGATTACCAAAAAATTCTGCCGATATATACGGATTATTGCGTCATAGCGGACCAATGATCCCAACTCATATTTGCGAGATCGCGCACCTCCACCGACCATCGGTATACCGCGCATTGCGCTCTCTTCTTAAGAATCACTTCATATATTCAACAGTCAGGGGCCGTAGAAAACAGTATCATGCGAGTGATCCACGCCTTATTACCAAGGCCTTCTCCCAAATATCATCCAAACTGAGGGATAGAATAGCAAAGGCGATTATTGCGGACGATTCTTATAAACAAAAGGAAGTCCGTTTTTTGAGCGGACCCAAAGGGATTCGAGATGCTTTTGACGATACTATTTCTCACATGAAACGCGGAGAAGTCTTTTACCGATATACTTCCGAAAAAGATCTCGACAAAGTAAACAAATACCTCTCTAAAAGCTATCGGCTTCTGCGCGACAAAAAAAAGCTGGAGAGGATGGTCATTAGCAATCCAATTTCAGGGATGAGAAAAAAGCCGAGATTGGAGCGATTCATTAAATTCATTCCTTCTAATGCTAGCCTCTTTGATCAAAACATCATCCAGCTCGTATATGGTAGCCGCGTATCTCTAATTGATCTTAATACTGAGCGCGTATTAGTTATCGAGAATAAAGCGCTAGCAGATTTTCAAAAAGTTATCTTCAAACAACTTTACGACAAGTTACCTTTACCTTAATTAAGTCCTATTTTCCCTAGCTTCTACAAACTCTCTAATTAGTTCCCTATTACTGAATAACAAAAAGAGACTTACTAAAGCTTCTTTATATATTGCTCCCCCTAGTGCCTACCTGCCGGTAGGCAGGAACAGACTTACCTGCCCGAAACGCTGCGCCAGCCCGCAGTAGATACGGCGTTTCTGGCGGGCATATCGCTGCGGGCGGGGAACTTTTGATTGGAGCAGGGTTGGAAAGATGGTAGTGGAAATTGAGATGGTTTTGGCATAAAAAAGGCCACCCCCGCTGTCGCGTAGGTGGCAAGTATATATTGGACGATCTTTCCAGCTCTTAATGGCTAAAATTCATGGGCCTAGTGCGCCACAACGTAGGCGCCCCATTCAAAGCCGGTGATTTCCGTCAATCGCTTGGCTACCCTGCTGGCACAGAATCCGATGAGCAACACACCCATTTCATTGCTGGCCAGATAAAGGCTTCCGTCCATGACCTTGCTGGTAATGAGGGTGCGGACGTCTTCCAGCTGTTGCTGGCTTGCTTCCCTAAGGAAAGCCCCCAGCCCCCTTCCCTCGAAGATGTAACGAATATAGCTGGCTACGTCCGGCGGCGAACCGTACGGATCACCCTTGGCCGCTAGGAGTGTGGCATCGACGTCTGCGACGCTGAACTGCTTTTCTCCCATCTGAATCGGAAAATCGTCGACGGTCCGAAATCCTTCTTTGTCGACTTGTCCCAGAAGCTCGCAGATTTCGCCGAGCAATCGGGGATCAACTTGATCGGAAAGTTCGCTGGTGTCCCGCACCTGTTCGAGAAATCCGATTTTCCAATGTGTTGTCCACCGTCCGAGATGATTCAGGTCGATGTTCCACGTCGCCAACACGGTGACGGGGAGCCATTCGATGAAGTAATCAATTTGTTCCGTCTGCTGCATGTGCAGGATGTTCTGATCGCTGCACCATTCAAGGATTTCACGGTCACTCGGGACTCGGCCGTGAATGGTTCCAAGGGCACCGTTATCCGACCAGGTTTTCCAGAACCGCGAGTTCGGAAGGGCTTTGCTAAGATTCATCGTCTTCTCCTGTAAATGTACAGCTTTGGTTGATGTTGCAAATCAAATACTTACAACAGAAAAGTATAGCATTTTCTTACTTGAAAGTCAATAATAGATAACAAAAAGAGACTTAGAAAAACCCCTTTCTGAATACTGCTCCGGGGGTGGGATTCGAACCCACGACCAAGAGATTAACAGTCTCCTGCTCTACCGCTGAGCTACCCCGGAATATTCTGTTCTACCGCCGGTCCGTCAGCCAACAGGATGCCGGAATACGGTATTTTAAATCGCCTGTTCGGCGACGTCAGTATTCTAGACGAAACGCCAGAAAAAGGCAATGCGGCAAAGTAAATCCTCATTTTCCTAAAAGCTCCAGAGCCTTGAGCGCGTATGATTTGATAGTATCTTCGATATAGTCCGCCGATATGATTTCCTCTCTGGTAAGCCAGCGACATTCCCCTTTTTCATCATTATCCGGCTGAATAACCTCATCTGTCTTGGCAGTAGCAAAATAAACGAATGGTAAGTGTCTATGTTCGCTATTCACATCATGAATATTCATAAACATCGGAGGAATCAGCTGGCGTAATCTCCCGGAACCCCTTTCAGTTGCGTTTTTGTTTCCTGCATACAGCTCCACATCGAGTCCCGTTTCTTCTTTCACTTCCCGAATGGCGGCTTCTTGTGGCGTTTCATTCAATTCAACATGTCCTCCGGGAGCAATCCACATCTTGTTTTTATCATGAAGACGAATGAGGACTTTGTTTTTGTACACAACAAAAACCTCGGCAATCAGATCAATCTCTCCTGGTTTGGTATGGATATGTGCCATAAAAATTTGAGAAAGTTTACGCTATCAGTATACGCTCTTTCTCTCCAAAGAAAAACCTCGAAAAAAATTTTACTTTGTGGCTTGAATGCATTATAATTCTTTGTGAATGCTGTTTACCTTTTTCACGTTTTTTCTTTTCTTCATCCGCACACTCATCTACAAGAAATGCCCCAGCTTCCCAAGAAAGTTTCCTTCCCCCACAATCTGCTCATCATCGGTTTTGGTTCCATCGGCCAAGGTGTTTTGCCGCTCATTCTTCGCCACATCGACATCCCCAAGGAGCACATCACCATCGTCACGGCTGACAAGCGCGGCAAAGAGATCGCCGAGGAATACGGGGTGACTTTCATCGTGAAACCGCTCAAACAGGATAACTACCAAAACATCCTCAAGACGCACCTGAAGCCCGGGGATTTTCTTCTCAATCTGTCCGTCGACGTTTCCACCGTCGATCTCGTCTCTTTCTCTGCGGAAAACGACAACCTCTACCTCGATACGGTCATCGAGCCGTGGGAAGGCGGGTATACCGATACGTCTATCCCCGAGGCCAAGCGGACCAATTATTCTATGCGCGAAGAGGCCCTGGCCCTGCGGAAAAAATACGGTGTTGCTGCCCCGACAGCCGTCCTCACCCACGGCGCCAATCCCGGCCTTGTCTCGCATTTCGTCAAAAAAGCCCTCGTCCACATCGCCAAAGACACCGGGCATTTCACAAATATCCCGCAAAACCGCGGGGAGTGGGCCAAACTTGCCCGCGATCTCCATATCAAAACGATCCACATCGCCGAACGCGATACGCAAATCTCCCAGCCGCGCAAACGTCTCAATGAATTCGTCAACACCTGGTCGGTCGACGGCTTCGTGGGCGAAGGCTCACAGCCGGCCGAACTGGGTTGGGGCACTCATGAGAAACATTTCCCTCTGGATGGGGAGCGTTTCGATTTCGGTTGCCGATCCGCCATATTCTTGAAGCGTCCGGGAGCAGCCACCGAGGTCCGCAGCTGGACCCCACTCGCCGGAGCGCAAACCGCTTTCCTCATCACCCACGGCGAATCAATTTCTCTTTCCGACTATTTCACCATCGGCAATGCCAAAAATCCAGAGTATCGCCCCACCGTCCACTACGCCTACCACCCGAGCGATGACACGGTGCTTTCTGTCCACGAACTCATCGGAAAAAATTTCGAGCTCCAGAAAAACAAACGAGTGGCTACCGATGAGATCATCTCCGGCATGGATGAGCTCGGGGTTCTCCTCATGGGACATGAAAAAGGAGCCTATTGGTACGGTTCGCGCCTCTCCGTAGAAGAAGCGCGCCGCCTCATTCCTTACAATAGCGCGACAGCTTTGCAGGTGACCGCTGGCGTCTTGGCTGCCATGATCTGGGCCATTAAAAACCCCAAACAAGGCGTCACCGAACCCGATGAAATGCCCTACGATGAGATCCTCAAAATCGCCAAGCCGTACTTGGGGAAAATCGTCGGCGAATACAGCGACTGGACGCCGCTCGAAAACCGCAACCATCCCCTCCCCGAAGATCTCGATCAAAGCGACCCTTGGCAGTTTAAGAACTTCCGAATCATTTGATGATTCAGCACCTAGCAATGAATATTTCTCACGGCAAACCGCGAGACATTTCTGGCAAATCTGTCCTTGATACTCAGTGCAAACGGCGGAAATCAAATCCTTAATAAGATTAAAAAATAGTACTTTTCTTGCAATTGCAAGAAAAGTACTATGGCGAAGCATACAAGAAAAAATTTTGTGTTCCATATCTTGTATAAAACAAAAGAGAGGATTTGTTCCTCTCTTTATACATAATACCTGATACGCAATACCTGATACACTCTCAATAGTCTCGCAGTTTTTTCAAGCTTTCGTGTTCGCGGATTTTCTCCAGCGCCTTGGCTTCGATCTGGCGGATGCGCTCGCGCGTCACGCCGAATTCCTGTCCCACTTCTTCGAGGGTATGCGTCACGCCGTCTTCCAGTCCGAAACGGATGCGCAGAATCTTCTGCTCCCGCGGCGTCAGTTCGTTCAAGATATCCGAAATGTGCGTTTTGAGGAGCTTGCGCGAAGCGGCCTGGTGCGGCATCACCGTTTCCGTATCTTCGATGAAGTCTCCCAGTACAGAATCATCCTCGTTATCGCCGACCGACGTCTCGAGCGATACCGTTTCCTGGGAAATCTTCTGGATATGCCGGATCTTGTCCACTTCCAGATTCATTTCCGCGGCGATTTCTTCCGCCAGCGGTTCGCGGCCCAGCTCCTGCACCAAGCGGCGCGTGATCTGAGCGTACTTGTTGATCGTCTCTACCATATGCACGGGGATGCGGATGGTGCGCGACTGGTCGGCCAAGGCCCGGGTGATGGCCTGGCGGATCCACCAGGTGGCATAGGTGGAAAATTTGTAGCCTTTGCGATAATCGAATTTCTCGACGGCTCGGAACAATCCGATATTCCCCTCCTGGATGAGGTCGAGGAGCGAAAGGTTGTGCGAGCGGCCGACATATTTCTTGGCGATCGATACCACGAGGCGCAGGTTGGCCTCGGTCAGGCGCTGTTTCGCCGCCAGATCCCCCTTCTCGATCAGCTTGGCGAGCCGCACTTCTTCCTCGCCGTTCAAAAGCGCCACCCGGCCGATTTCCTTCAAATACATCTGCACGAGATCCGAAGTACTCTCTTCGCCGAGGTCCATCATTTTGTCTTTGGCCTTCGGAGCCGCCTTGGCCTTGCCTTTGCCCTTGCCTTTTTTACCGAACTCTTCGGCTACTTTGTGAATGTCGAGCTTGAGCATTTCCTCCGACCCGACGACCCGGATACCGGAATTTTCCAGCTGCTCGTAAAGGTGCTCCAAGTGATCGAGGTCTAATTCAACATCAGGGAGGATATGGATAATCTCATCTTCTGTCACGAAGCCGCGCTGCTTGCCGCGCGCCAGAAGCTCCGTCAAAGCGCCCTGTTTCTCAGCCGACCGCTCTTTCCTGCTGGAAGCTTTCTTTTTTGCCAGCTTGGCGCGCTTTCTCTTGCCTGCCTTTGATCTCTTGGCATGCGCTTTTTTGGCAGGTCTCTTCCCTCTCTTTTTCACGTGCTTTTTCTTGGCAACGATGCGCTTTCTTTTACTCACCTTTTTTCGAGAGATTCTCTTGACGTGTTTTTTTGCCGCTTTCTTCGCCTTCTTGATAATTTTTTTCATCTTTTTTGCCATAATTTGATTTTAAATTAAAAATGGTGAAGCATCCCCCCTGCCTCGCTTACGAATGATCTATTGTAGCAGCTTCGTTACGACTTGTCCAAAGAAATCGCCGTAAACTCCGCGAGAAGCTTCTTCTCCAGCCCTTTGTCTTTTTTCTCCCGCGCCTCTCCCAGGGCCTGTTCCAGGGCGATGAGCTTTTCGCGCCGCATAATTTCTCCCTTGAGATCCTCCAGATATTTCTTAGCCACCTCGAGCATCTTGCCAGTCCGCTCCTCATCTGCCACGCCGATGAAATCCGGCAATTCCAAAACCCGGAAAGCCAGCCTCGTCGCTTGGCTTTTCAAAGGAGCGTCCTCGATAAGCAAAAGCGGCTCTTTGTCTCCTGCTTGCACCAGAAAAAAATATAACGGGTGTTTTTCCAAGAAGGCTTTGGTCTCGTCATCCGCAAGAAGGTTGAGGAGCGTTTCCCTCACCACGCGGTCGGCATACATCATACCGACGAGCTCTTCGCGCAAAAGTTCGGAGCGTTTGCCGAAAGAATTTCCGTGAGACAATTCCTTGGTTGGCGCATCATAGCGTTCGCGCCGCTCTCTCCCCTGAGACGCTACCTGTACTACACCCAGAACGATTTTTTCTTCCATTTTTATTTCCCGCGCCAGCTCTTTGATCCAGTGCGCCCGCTCGATCGGATTCCTCACAAACAAGAGAAGCTCTGTATACTCATCTGCTATCTTGCGCTTGCCCTCTGAGCTGCTCTTATCATATTTCTCCAGACTGGCTTCCAGAAAATACTTGAGGGCCGGCACAGACTGAGCTACCGCCTCGCGCAGTTTTTCCGGACTCTCCTTGCCCATCTCGGCCGCGTCTTTGCCGAACGGAAGCGCCACCACCGAAACCAAGAGCTCCTTTTCCAAAGCTAGTTCCGCGCTCTTGCGAGCTGCCTTCTGCCCGGCGCCGTCCATATCGAAGAACAGCCGCACCTCGCTGCCATAGCGCTTGATCAGGGTGAGCTGCTCCG
>Ga0113563_10001682_pt1 | contig 12813 bp, 7 predicted proteins | sample Mud3Dept3metaG_FD_80117 | JGI IMG/M metagenome (GOLD analysis project Ga0113563, IMG submission 80117) | Freshwater wetland microbial communities from Ohio, USA, analyzing the effect of biotic and abiotic controls - Mud 3 Core 4 Depth 3... | ecosystem: Environmental > Aquatic > Freshwater >...
CCGTGTGTCGGCGCAAAGTACAGATGTCCGGTTTTCTCCAAAGTAGAAATGTCCGCTTTCCTCTTTTCCATCCGTCAGGGTCGAGGCTCTGAGGACGAGCCCATTGCGGTCCGCCGCTGCGTTCCGGCGCGCAGCAGGCGCGCCTTGCGCAGGGTCGTGGACGGCTTGGCGAGCTTCGCTTCGGTGCGGATCAGCTCCGTGATGCGCACGGCGTAGGTGTCCTCGGCCTCGACATACTGCTGGAAGGTCCAGAAGCGGCGCGGGTCGCTCGGGTCGACGTCGGTGGCGAAGTATTGGCCCCAGAAGTTGCCGATCACGGGGATGGTCCGCTCGTAGTCGGCGAGGCCCGCCTGGAGGAGCAGGGGTCGCCGAAGCTGGTGACACCGCCGACGGTCTCTCCGACGGCGGCGCAGGCTCCCACGTAGTCCGTCTCACTCGAGCCGTTCATGCCGATCACGACTTGATCGAACTCGTTCACAGCGATCGACGGGAAATAGAGATCGAGGGTCGGGTCGGTCACCTCGCCGGACTGGAGAAGGATGTCCGTCGCAGCGTCGATCGCGTACCAACGCACCGCCAGCCGATCGTCCCCCGTCGTCGTCTGCGTAGCCCAGATCGAGCCGCCGAGCTGCACCGCATTCCCGCTGATCGTGACGGAGCCGGCGTAGATGTCTGCCTTGGGTCCCGGCTGCGCGGCGAGGAAGGGCGACGGCTCGGTGGCGGGGACCTCGATGGACGTCAACGGAGCGAGAACGGGCGACCCGATCGAGCCGCCGATCTCGGTCGACTGGAGGAAGCCGAAGAAGGCGTAGCGACCTGCTTCGGCGTCATACCGGTCGACGCCGACGATCTCGCGCAGTTCGGCGAACGAGACGCAGCGTTCGGCGGCGCGGCCTTCGTGCAGACCTGCGAGCGCGTCGCGCATCAACGCCTCTGCGCTGCGAGCCTTCTCAATCCCTCGATCGCGTCGACGAAGCCGGTCGCGAGGTCCTCGACGTTGGGAACCATCTCTTTGCACGCCATCGCCCCGAAGCACAGCCGGTCCATCGTGCTCAGCACCGTGAGGTTGAGGCCCGAGCCCTGCTGCACGGGGCCGAGCGGGTAGACCCGGACCACCTTGGCGGCGCCAAAGTAGAGGGGAACGGCCGGCCCGGGCAGGTTCGAGATCACGAGGTTCCAGAGGAATGGGAGCTGGTCGGCGACGTGGGTGGACGAGTAGAGCTCCATCACATGGGTGAGGAGCCACGGCACCGTGATGTTCGTGAGGACATCGGTGAACTGCTGAAACACATCACCGCCGGCCTGACCGTGCTCCGCCTTCGCCCGCCGCGTCTCGGCGCGGATCGCCATCAGTCGCTCGACCGGGTCGGCGATCTGGACCGGCAGATGCGCGAGGATCATGGAGACCCGGTTGCCGGCGTCCTCCTGGCCCTCGCTCCGCACGGCGACGGGCACGCTGACCACGAGTGGTCGCTCGGGAAGGCCGCCGTGGGCGAGCAGCCACGACCGCAATGCGTCGCAGCTCGCTGCGAGCACCACGTCGTTGATCGTCGTACCGAATGCACGCTTGATGATCTCGAGGTCGTCGAAGGCAACGTCGGCGAGCGCTACCGATCGGTGTTGCGTGAGCGCGCCGTTGAAGGGCGTCGCTGGGGCTTCGAAGAGGCTGGCGGGATTGCCCCGACTGCCGCGGTGTCCCAGGGCCGCCTGGCCGATCCTCGTGGCGACTTCGCCGATCGCCCGGATCGCGTGGAGAGGCTTCGTCGCGAGCGAGCGTGCGGTGTCGGCCGCGAACCACGCGAGCGACGGCTCCCGGTCGGACGCCCACGCCTCCCCCGGCGGCGGCACCGTGCGGCCTTCGGGTGTGGGGTCGAAGAGGCAGCCGAGCAGGCGCGCCACGACCTGACCGCCGTCCATGGCGGCGTGGTGGACCTTGGCCACGATGGCGATCCTGCTGCCCTCGACCCCTTCGACGAGCAACACCTCCCACAGCGGCTTCGACCGCTCCAGGAGACGGCCCGCAAAGTCGCCCACGAACTCCGCGAGTTCGCGCATGCTCCCGGGGGAGGGGATCGCGGCGCGACGCAGATGATTGTCGAGGTCGAAGGCGGGGTCCTCGATCCAATGCGGGTCGCCGATCTGGAGAGGGCCCTGGACGAGGCGGCGCCGAAGCGGCGCGAGCAAGTGCATCCGCTCCTCGAACACGCGTCGCATCACCTGGAACGGTGGCTCGTCAGGCGACGGCTCCAAGATGACGACACCCAGGGTGTGCATGGGCATCTCCCGCGTCTCCGCATAGAGCATCCCGGCGTCCAGGCTTGTCACGCGGCGCATCGCGATCCTTCTACGCCGGCACGCCCGACGTGGGGAGGGGCCAGCGTCCTGAGAACGACGGTTCCGAACAAATCAGTGTACCCCCGTGGCGTCGCGAGCGGCAGATCCGGTGACTCTTCTGGGGAAACACGCGCCCTGACCACGCAGCGAAGGCTTCGAGCCGGTCAGGATCTGAGCCTGAGGGCCAGCTTCAGGAGCGGATCGGCCACACGTGCCGGTAGCAGGCTGAGCGCGGCCCGCTGGAGATCGGGCTTCACCGAGTATGCTGGCCGCGGGTGCCGGGTCGTGAGCGCCCTGTGGACGACCTCGGCGAGCAGGGCGGGGTCATGGGCCTTCGCCTGCTCCTTCAGGGCCAGACGCTTGATCCGGTTCAGCATGTCCTTGAAGTATGTCGAGGCCTCCGCGGCCCGGGTGAAGGCCGGCTCGATCCCGGTGACCATGGCCGTCCGGAAGGGCCCAGGCTGGATCTTGATGACCGGCACGTCGAGGAACATGAGCTCTCTGCGCAGCGAGTCGGAGTAGGCCTCGATGGCGTGCTTGCTCATGGCGTAGGCACCGTTGAAGGGCATCCCGCTCTGCCAACCCGTCTCCGAGCTGATGTTGACGATGCGCCCCTTGCGGGCGAGCACGAGTGGAAAGAACGCCTGATTGACCCGGACCGTCCCCATCACGTTCACATCGAGCACGCGGCGGATCGTCTCGCTCTCGATCTCGATGACGGAGCCCACCGCGAGGATGCCCGCGAAGTTCACGATCCCGTCGAGGCCGTCGCACACCCCGGCCACGACTCCGCGGGCGGCCTCGACGCTCGCCGGGTCGGTCACGTCGAGATGGACCGCCGTGACGTTCGGCTCCTCGGCGATTCCGCGGAGGGCCGTCTTGTCGGAGTCGGCCGCGAAGACCTGCCAGCTCCGCTCCGCGAGGTAGCGCGCGGCGCTGGCGCCGAGTCCCCCCGCGCCTCCCGTGACGAAGACGGTCTTCTCCTTCATGAATGCCCCCCGACCGGTCGTCGTTGCCAAGTGGTGGCGTCGCGGGAGGATCGGGCACCTCAGCCTCTCGTGCCCATCGCAGCGCCGCGTCGCCTTCGCGCGAGTCCGAGCAGCGCGATTGCCGCTGCGGACGCGCCGCCGGCCGGCTCGGGAACGCTGAAGGACGTGGCGGTCTCGAGGTTCGCGCCACGTCCGTACTGGAACTCGAAGGCGGGTTCGGTGCCCTGATCGAAGTTGCGCACCTCGAGCGAGCCGGCTCCGGCGCCGGCGATCAGCCGATAGCTTCCGTCCGCGAGCGGAGTCGGCGCGCCGTCGAAGAAGTCGGCGAAATCGAGCTGGCCCGACGGGAGCGGGGGCGGGCCGATGACCATCGCCTCGATCTCGGTTACCAGGCCGAGCGTCGCTGCGTCCTCGATCATGAAGAGCAGGAAGGCGCAGTTCGTGCAGTCGTTCTCGTAGGCCAGGCCCGGCGTCGAGGTCACGTTCATCGCGCCGTTCGCCGGATTGGTGACGGTGACGATGCCGTCGGGCTCCTGCGGATCGAACGGCAGCGTGGCGGTGAGCACGCCGCCATTCACCGAGAGCGACCAGCTCCCGGCCGGATAGTCCGCGAGCAAAGCCGCGAGGGCGCCGAGACGACGAGCAGAAAGACCGACGCCGCGCGCTTCACGCTGCCTCCCGCACGCGCCGTACCAGCTCGGTGTCGCACTCACCTTCATCGAGGATGGGAGCGACGACGGCGAACGACGGCTCTTGCAGGCGCGGGAGCGATGTCACGGGCGCACTTTACACCGCAACCCTGCTGGTAGGAGAGGTTTCCGATGTTCGGGAAGCAGACGGGCGCGACGCCGCCTGTCGAGCGCTAGCTTGGAACAAGAGGATTTCCGATGACCTCTCCGTACTCCGAGCGTCTTTCTGCTGTAGATGCAGCCTTCCTCGAGATCGAGGACGAGACCTGTCCGATGCACGTCGGGGCGGTTGCGATCTTCGATGCCGCGCCGCTCGCGCGTCCCGAGGGCGGCGTCGACATCGACCGCATCCGAGACCTCGTCGATGCGGTGTTGGTGCCGCGCTACCGCCAGCGCATCGCGCGGATCCCCGTCACCAACCACCCGGTCTGGGTGGACGACGCGCGCTTCAACTTGCACTACCACCTGCGCCACCTCTCGCTCCCCGCGCCGGGCGACGAGCGCCAGCTGAAGCGCTTGGCCGGTCACGTGATGTCGCTGCCGCTCGATCGGAACAAACCGCTCTGGGAGCTGTGGGTCGTGGAGGGCGTCTCCGACAACCGCTTCGCGATCCTCTCCAAGACCCACCACTGCATGATGGACGGCGTCGGCTCTGCCGAGGTGATGGTCGCCGCGATGGGGGCGCATCCGAGCGACACGGTGGCGAAGCCGAGGCGCTGGCGGCCGCGACCGGCGCCGACCCCGCTCGAGCTGATTGCCGGCGAGCTGCGCCGCAACCTCGGCGGTGGACTGGTAACGCTTCGCACCGCAGCCCACGCGTTGACGCAGCCGCGACGCAGCGCGGAGTCGCTGCGCGATGCGGTGATCGGGGTCGGAGAAGCGCTCAGTGCGGGCTTTCAGCAGGCGTCGGCCACACCGTTCAACGTCGAGATCGGGCCCCACCGCCGCTTCGACTGGCTGCGCTTCGACCTCGCCCAGGTGAAGGAGGTGAAGAAGCAGCTCGGCGGGACCGTGAACGACGTGGTGCTGGCGACCGTCGCGGGCGCGCTGCGGCGCTTCCTGCGCAGACGTGGTGAGAGCGTCGCCAAGCTCGACTTCCGCGCCCTGCTGCCCGTCAACATTCGCACGCAGCACGAGTCTGGCGCCTTTGGCAATCGCGTCACGATGATGACCGCCGAGCTTCCTCTCGCCGAGCGCAGCCCGCGCAAACGACTCCAGCACGTGATCGCGACCACCCGCGAGCTCAAGGCGTCCAAGCAAGCGCGCGGGGTCGAGATCCTCGAGGAGATGGGCGAGCTCGGGCCGCCCGCGCTCTTTGCACAGCTGGCGCGACTCTCCGCACTCGCGCGACCGTTCAACGTCGTCATCACCAATGTTCCGGGGCCGCAGTTCCAGACCTACCTGCTCGGCGCGCCGCTCGTCGAGGCGTATCCAATGGTCCCGCTCTACCGCAACCAGGCCCTCGGCATCGCGCTGTTCAGTTACAACGGCGGGCTCTATTGGGGCCTCAACGCCGACTGGGACGCAGTCCCCGATCTACACGATCTCGTCGCCGACCTCGTCACCGAGTTCGAAGCGCTGCGAAACGCGGCAGAGGGCGCGACGCTCAAACACCGAGATAGGAAACAATCATGAAGTTGAGACACGTCACGCTCCACGGTCACGACGTCGGCTACCGCATGGCGGGCAAGGGGCCGGCCGTCCTGCTGATCCACGGCATGGCCGGTTCCTCGCGTACCTGGCACGACGTCATGCAGTTGCTCGCACGCGACTACACCGTCGTCGCCCCCGATCTGCTGGGCCACGGCGAGTCCGCCAAGCCGATGGGTGACTACTCGCTCGGCGCCTACGCGAGCGGGTTGCGCGATCTCCTCGGCGCTCTCGGGATCGAGCGCGCCACGCTGGTCGGGCAGTCGCTCGGCGGCGGCGTCGCGATGCAGCTGGCGTATCAGCATCCGGAGCTGTGCGAGCGACTCGTGCTCGTCGGCAGCGGTGGCCTCGGCCGCGAGGTGAGCTGGATGCTGCGGGCGCTCGCGTTGCCCGGAGCCGAGTACGTGATGCCGGTGCTGTTCCCGCGCTTCGTCCGCGCGGGCGGGGAAAAGGTCGTCGCGTTCTTCCGCAACCGCGGCGTGCGCGCGCCCCACATCGCAGAAATGTGGAGCGCGTACGCGTCGCTCACCGAAACCGAGAACCGTCACGCGTTCATCCGCACCGTGCGCGCGGTGATCGACCCGGGCGGACAGACCGTCTGCGCGAGGGATCGCCTCTACCTCGCAGCCGCCGTGCCGACGCTGATCGCCTGGGGCGATCGCGACGACATCATCCCGGTTGCGCACGCCCACGCCGCCCACGAACTGCTGCCGGAGAGCGAGCTCGAGATCTTCGAGGGGGCCGGCCACTTCCTGCACGTCGAACACCCGTCCCGCTTCGCCGAAATGCTCCGCGACTTCATCGAGCGCACGGAGCCCGCGCAACGCGACCTCGGGACCTACCGGGAAATGCTGAAGGCGGGCGTGGCCTGATCCAGGCGGCGCCCCCCGGATCGCGCGTTCTCGAGCGCATTCGAAGCGACTGCGGGTCGCTACGACGCCGGGAGCGCCAGAAGCGCTTCGTCGGCGGGATCTGCGCGCTCGACGCGGCGCTGCTCGTCCTCTTCGGGCCGATCCTGCGCTGGATCTAGCTCGCGTTGCAGCCGAGAACGATCACTCGGGCGCGGGGCGCGCTCCTCCGAGACGTACGTCGACCCGGCGGACCGATCCGTCCGTCGGGAAGTCGATGGCATCGCCCTCGAAGGGGACGCCGTCCATTGCAATGGCGGCCACGCCGCGGCCGACGCGTTCCGGGTCTTCGACGCGGATCGCGAGCGTGCCCGCCGGTCCCCGGACGTCCGCCTGGTAGCCGTCCCAGTCCGGGGGAAGACACGGATCGATGATCAGGCGTCCCCTCCGCAGGCGCAGGCCGAGCAGGGCCTCGACGCCGAGCCGCCAGGTCCACGCGGCAGAGCCGGTGTACCACGTCCAGCCACCGCGCCCGATGTGCGGCGACACGGACCCGATGTCCGCCGCCAGGACGTAGGGCTCGACCGCGTACCGCTCCGCATCGGCGCGCACCGACGCGTGTCGGATCGGATCGAGGAGCCGCCGCACGCGCCACGCCCGCTCGCCGTCGCCGATCGCCGCAAATGCCCAGCCCAGCCATGCCGCGGCATGCGTGTACTGTCCCCCGTTCTCGCGGATCCCGGGCGGATAGGCCTTGATGTAGCCCGGGTCGCGCGGCGTTGCGGCGAAGGGAGGCCAGAGCAGGCGGATCACCCGGTCGTCTTCGCGCACGAGCTCACGCTCCGCGGACTCGAGCGCCTTGCGCGCGCGCTCGGGGGCGGCCGCACCCGAAAGCGCCGACCACGATTGCGCGATCGAGTCGATGCGGCACTCATCGCATGCCGCCGAACCCCAAGGGCGGCCGTCGTCGTCGAAGGCGCGGCGGTACCAGGCGCCGTCCCACCCACTCGTCTCGATCGCCTGCTCGAGCTCGCGTGCGCGCGCCCGCCAGCGGTCGGCGAGCTCCTTCTCGCCGCGGCGCGCGCAGAGCTCGACGAACCGATCGATCGTCGCGATCGCGAACCAGCCGAGCCACACGCTCTCGCCGCGTACACGCCGCCCGACGCGATCCATCCCATCGTTCCAGTCTCCCGATCCGATCAGCGGAAGTCCGTGCGCACCGCACGTCACGCCGCGCTCGAGCGCGCGCTCGCAGTGCTCGAAGAGCGAACGGCGGTCGTCGCCGACGTCGAAGTGCGCATAGCGATCCTGCTCACCGGCCGCGAGCGGCGCCGCGCGCAGGAAGGGCACCGCCTCGTCGAGGATCGATTCGTCGCCGGTCGCTTCGACGTAGTGACACGTGGTGTAGGGCAGCCACAGTAGATCGTCGGAGCAACGCGTCCGCACCCCCCGGTCCGAAGGCGGATGCCACCAGTGAAGTACGTCGCCCTCCTCGAACTGGTGCGCGGCGCACACCAGGAGATGGGCGCGCGTGCGGGCGGGGTCGGCATGCAGGAAGGCGAGTACGTCCTGCAATTGGTCGCGGAACCCGATCGCGCCTCCGGCCTGATAGAAGCCGGCGCGCGCGAGCAATCGCGACGCCAGGGTCTGGTATTGCAGCCAGCGGTTCGTCGAGAGGTCGAACGCCGGATCGGGCGTGCGGACCCGCACCGCGCCGAGCCAGCGATCCCAGTGTCGGATGGTGTCGGTCCAGCCACGCTCGACCTGCGCAGGGTCCTGCCAGCGCTGGACCAACTCGGTGGCGTGCGTGCGGTCCCGTCCCTGCCCGAGTGCGAACACCACCTCGCCGGTCTCCCCGGGGCCCACGTCGAGGTGGACCTGGTACGCGGCGCACGGATCGTCGCCAGGCCGCACGCGTCCGCTGAGGCCCCACCGGCCGAGACTCGCGGGCGTGCGCAGATCGCCTTCGCGGCCGAGGAATTCCCGGCGGTCGGCCGTGAGACCATGGGGGGGAAGGCTCGCGCCGAGGAACGCCACACGCTCGGCGAACTCGGGGTTCCACGGGTTGCGAGCCAGCAGGGCGTGACACGCGGGCTCGTACTCACAGATCACGAACGGACGCGAGACGCTGCGCAGCGCTCCGAGCACCCACTCCGCGTAGAAGGTGGCCGTCACGCGGCGTGGCCGGCAGTCCAGATTTTGCAGTCGCAGGCGGACGAGCTTCACCGGATCCCCGGGCGGGACGAAGATGAGGAGCTGCTGCTCGAAGCCGTGACTCGTTCGACGCCACTCCGTGTATCCGGCTCCATGGCGGATCTGGCAGGGGGCGTCCGTCCCCGCCGGCTTCGGCGTCGGGGTCCAGATCGCTGCCGTCTCCTCGTCCCGCAGGTAGAGCACCTCGCCCGGTGGGTCGGCGACGGGGTCGTTCGTCCAGGGTGTCAGCCGGTTCTCTCCGCTGTTCCCGGCCCACGTGAAGCCGGCGCCCGACTCGCTGACCACCGAGCCGAACTCCTCGTTCGCGAGCACGTTGCACCAGGGTGCCGGCGTGCTCTGGCCCGGCTCGAGGTGGATGACGTACTCGCGCCCGTCTTCCGAGAAGCCGCCGAATCCGTTGTCGAAGGCGAGGTCGGGACGCCGCATCACGGCCGGCGTCGAGTCTCCTGGATCGGGCGACCGCGAGGCGGCGAAGCCCGGTAGCTCGGCGGGCGGCTTCGCGACGTCGGCGAGCTGCCGCGCGAGCGGCCCCTTCGCGTCGTCCAGGATCACCCGCGCCGCGGCCTCGAGCAGACGCCGCTCGTCCTCGCCGATCTGGTCGGCGAAGTGGAGGTGGATGCCGCCCTTGCGGCCGAGCAGTTCGTGGGCCCCGCTCTCTTGCAGCACGGCGAACACCAGTTCGCGTAGCGGCTCCGCGTAGCCGGAGACGCCCGTGCGCAGGATCACGAGGTCCGCGTGGATCCCGCGCCGCCGCCAGAGCTGATGCGCGCGGACGAGGACACGCAGCAGTGTGGACTCGTTCGGATCGCTCGCTCGCAGCAGCACGATCGGGAGGTCGCCCGAGAGCCCGAGGCCCCAGAGCCGAGGCTGGCCGAGCGGGTTCTCCGCGAGCGCGGCCGGCGGGGCGCGAAGCGCGCCGCAGGGGTACAGGAGGAGCGAAGCGAGGAGCTGCAGCTCGGGCAGTCGCATCGGCTCGAGGCCGATCTTCTGGAGCTCCTTGGCGGATTCCGTGGCGGCGTCGCGGAGCGCCCACTCCAGCGAGGAGAGCGTCGCATGACGCTCGGCCAGCTCGTACAGCGACTCGCGGGACGCCGACGCCACGGTGAGGAACGCGAGCCGGCGCCGCTCCCGGGGCTCGAGCACGACGCGCACCTGGAGCGCCATCACGGGATCGAGCGTGAAACCCGTCGAGCCATCGAGGATCTCGCAGGCGCCGCGGGGACGCCGGAGGTCCCCGCTGCGCCCGAGGAACGAGCGCCGATCGGCGTCGAAGCCGGTGATCTCGAGATCGGCGTCGTCGAAGACGAGGCGATGCAGGAGGACCGGCGGCTGCTCGCGCGCTCCGCGAGGCCGGCGCGCGAACAGGAGCCCCCGCAGGCCGGGAACCCACTCGCTGTGCACGAAGAGCTTGCTGAACGCGGGATGTCGCTCGTCCTCGAGTGGCTCCGCCAGCGCGACCTCGGCGTAGCTGGTGAGGACGAGGCTGCGCGGATGCTCGCTCTCGTTGACGATGGTGAGGTGACGGATCTCGAGGTCGTCGCCCGGCGCGACCCCCGCCTCGAGCCCGATCGCGATGCCATGATCGCGGCGGTGGAATTCGGCCAGGTGCGCGTGGAAGACCACGTGGGACTCGTCGGGCACGGCGGCGGTCGGCTGTCGCCCGACCGACCAGATCGCGCCGCTGTCCTCGTCCCGGACGTAGATCCACAGCCCGTGATCGTCTCGTGTCGCGTCGGGCAGCCAGCGCGTCAGCGCGCAGTCGTGCCAGAAGAGCGCTCCGGCCCCGGCCTCCGAGATCCAGCTCGAGAGGCGCCCGTTACCGAGAGCATGAACCTGCGGGACGGCGTCTGCGCCGACCGGGATCCAGGGCCCGGGGGTCGGGACGGCCACACGGCGGGGCGTCGGCCCTCCCTGTTCGTCAGCGCGCACGATCTCGGTGGGAAGCTCGCGAGGAATGCGCTCTTGCAGCAGGAGCTCGGCGGCGCGTACGCGACGGTCGGCATGGAAACGACGCACGAGAGCGTCGCCGCAGAGCGCGTTGCCGGCGGCGGCCAGGATCATCCCCTGGTGATGTGCCATGTAGGAGCGCACCGGTGCGAAGCGCCGCCCCTCCGGGACCCGCTCGGGCGTGAAGTCCGCGGCCTCGTAGAACCCGTATGCGCCGAGCAGACCGAGATCCTGAAACTCACGCAGGTTCTCGAGCGCCACGTCCGGGCGCAGCGGCAACGTCAGGGCTGTGGCGTAGGGAGCCACGACCAGGTCGCGCGCTAGCCCGCGACGCAACCCCAGGCCCGGGACGCCGAAGGCGCGATAGCGGTAGTGGTTCTCGGGATTGAGGGACGCGAAGCCGGATTCGGAGATGCCCCACGGCGAGCCGAGCCTCGCCGCGTAGCGTCGCTGCGCCGCGACTGCGGTCCACTCGCTCTGTGCGAGCAGGGTGCCCGGACTGCTGCGCAGGAGCAGCGCCGGCATCAGGTACTCGAACATCGAGCCGCCCCACGAGACCAGCGCGAGGCCGCCCGCGATCTGCGTGATCGGGCGCCCGAGGAAGAACCAGTGCTCGTGCGGAACATCTCCTTTCGCGATCGCGAAGAAGCTCGCCAGACGCGCCTCGGTCGCCAGGAGGTCGTAGTGATGAGGATCGAGCCGATCGGCGCTCACGTTGTAGCCGATGAAGAAGTGCCGCGAGTCCGTGTCGTAGAGGAGCCGGAAGTCCATGCCCGAAGCCACGGCATCCGACCTCGCTGCGATGTCCAGCAGCGTCTCGCGCAGCGCGCGCCGACTCTCGATACCCTTTCGGAGGGCAACCTCCAGAGCGGTCAGCCATGTGGTTGCCGCCGCGTCGCCTCGGCTCTCCGCAGCAGAGGCGACGAGCTCGCGCGCGGCCGCACAGCGGTCCTCGGTCGCAGCAAGCGGCAGCGTCGGCGGGACCCAATCCTCGAGCTCCCGCGCCAGCTCCTCGCAGCCGGGCGGCGGCGCATCCAGCACGCTGAGCCAAGGATGCAGCGCCTCCAGATCCCGCTGCATCGCGCGCATGTGATGATGCGCCCGCTCGAGCCAGGTGCGGATCTCGTGCAGGGCCGCGGGATGGGAGCCGGCTGGCAGCTCGATGGCCTGGACGAGCATCGCCTCGAGTGCGGGGCAGTCGCGCTCGCAGAGAAGTTGCAGCGCGGCGCGCCAGGTACCCGGCTCCTCCCGCGCGCGTGTGACGCGCTCGAGGATCGACGCGATGTGCGCGCGAAGCGCAACCGGAGGTCCTCCATGCAGGGAGTCGAGCGCTCGCATCAGCAGCTCGAGGGTGTCGGCGAGGCCGTTCCACAGCGCCTGACGCAGGACCGGGCCGGCCGCGAGCTCGAGACAGCCCTCCCGAAGCGCAACCAGGCTCACGGCGAGGTTCCCGCTGTCGACCGTGGAGACGTACCTCGGCTCGAGCGGGTCGAGCGATCGCGTGTCATACCAATTCAGCAGATGTCCGCGGTGCCGCTCGAGCCGCTCGAGCGTGTCGAGGCTGTTGCGGATCCTCGCCGCGAACTCGGGCAGCCCCAGATGGCCGAGGTCGCACGCGGTGAGCGACGAGAGGAGCATCATGCCGACGTTGGTCGGCGACGTGCGATGCGCCAGATCTCCGCGGGGCTCTTCCTGATAGTTGTCGGGCGGCAGCCAGTGATCGTCCGGCCCGACGAACGTCTCGAAGAAGTGCCACGTGCGCCGCGCCACCCGGCGCAGGAAGGCGCGATCGTCGGCATTCAGCACCACGCGTTGCAGCCTGCGGGGCCTGCCCGTCCACAACGCCACCTCGGGCGAGGCGAACCAGAGCAAGAGGAGCGGGGCGGCGCTGGGCAGGGCTGCGGGCCTTGCCAGCACGGCCACCGTCGCGAGGGCGATCGACAGGGCGGGAGCGCTCCACATCTCCCACCAGATGCCGGCCCGCGAGCTCCGCCGCGCCAGCAGAGCGGTCGTATGGGCGGCGGGGCGCCACTCGATCAGATCGCGGTGCGTCACGAAGACTCGCCAGAGCGTTCGGCTGATCGCGTCGATCGCGAGCGCGGCGTCGCGCGCGAGGAACACGATCGCAAGCGCCCAGCGCCC
>Ga0113563_10001684_pt1 | contig 12810 bp, 15 predicted proteins | sample Mud3Dept3metaG_FD_80117 | JGI IMG/M metagenome (GOLD analysis project Ga0113563, IMG submission 80117) | Freshwater wetland microbial communities from Ohio, USA, analyzing the effect of biotic and abiotic controls - Mud 3 Core 4 Depth 3... | ecosystem: Environmental > Aquatic > Freshwater >...
AGGCCGCCGTGCCGACAATGATCCGCCACGCCCCCCGGTTCGCGAGCTTGATGGCGCGCTCGATGGTGCGCACGCCGCCGCCCACCCGGGCGCGGCAACGGCTCACCAGGAATTCCACGATCGCACTGTTATCTCCTTGTTCCATGGCGGCATCGAGATCGATCACCTGAATTTCCGGAAAAGCCGCGAATCGTGCGAGCATTTCCACCGGGCTGTCGCCTTCGAGAACCTTCTTCTTGCCCTGGCGTAGCTGCACTACGTTGCCATCCATCAGGTCGATGCAGGGGATGATCATGAGAGCCTCCGCAGAGGAATGCCGGACCCTGCGAGTTCGCGCTTCAAATCCTCCACCGTCCAGGCGTGGTAATGAAAAACCGATGCGGCAAGGGCTGCATCGGCTTCTCCTTCCGTGAGCACCCGGCGGAAGTGCTCGACCGTCCCGGCGCCTCCCGAAGCGATCACTGGAACGGTAACGGCACGGGACACAGCCCGCGTCAACTCGCAGTCGAAGCCTTCCCTGACCCCATCGGCGTCCATGGATGTGAGCAGTATTTCCCCGGCTCCCAGCGCAGCGCCACGGCCGGCCCAGCCCACTGCGTCCATGCCGGTGTCGAGGCGCCCCCCTTTGACAAACACGGTCCAATGGCCCGGCGCGCTCCGCCTGGCATCAATGGCCAGAACCACAGCCTGCGCCCCGAACTCCTCGGAGAGTTCCCGGATCAGATCCGGCCGCACGACAGCCGCGGTGTTTACGGCGACCTTGTCGGCGCCGGCCAGCAGGATGGCGCGCGCGTCCGCAACCGTGCGGATGCCCCCGCCTGCGGTGAGCGGTATGAAGACCGCTCGAGCCGTGCGCGCCACCACATCTGCCATGATGCCGCGCTGGTCGCTCGAGGCGGTGATGTCCAGAAACACCAGTTCGTCCGCCCCCTGCCGGTCGTAGCGGCCGGCGAGTTCCACGGGATCACCCGCATCGCGCAGACCGACAAAGTTCGTCCCCTTGACGACCCGGCCCGCGGTCACGTCCAGACAAGGGATGATGCGCTTCGCCAACATTTCACAGCTCCACAAAATTTCTGATGATCTGAAGCCCTACCGGCCCGGACTTTTCCGGATGAAACTGCACACCGTGGAGACTGCCCGCCTCAAAGGCTGCCGTGAAGGTAACCGCATAGGTGCAGGAGGCGGAGGCTGCGGGAACGATCGGGACATAATAGCTGTGGGCGAAATAGACATACGGCTCGGCGCCTGCACGCCGGAACAGGTTCGAAGGTGCAGCCCTCGTCCACCCCAGCCGATTCCAGCCCATATGCGGCACGCGTGTGGCTTGCGGAAACCGTTCTGCACGTCCCGCCAGCAAACCCAGCCCAAGTTCGCCGGGCGCCTCCTCACTTCCCTGGAGGAGTGCCTGGAATCCGAGGCAGATCCCGAGAAACAGGGTCCCGGCCTGAATCCGGTCCTGCAGCGCCGTGCGCAGGTCGAGGCGATCGAGGGCGCGCATCAGCTGTCCGAAGTGTCCCACTCCGGGGAGAATAATTCTGGATGCGCCCTTGAGCTCTTCCGGGCGGCTTACAAACCTGTACGCCGCGGCCATTAGATCAAGCGTGTTGGCGACGGAGCGCAGGTTTCCGGCGCCATAATCAATGATCGCAATCATAGCAGTCCCTTTGTGGATGGCAGCCGGCCGCGCAACTGCCGGTCGAGCGAACAGGCGTAGCGGAGCGCACGGGCAAAGCACTTGAATATCGATTCCACCTTGTGATGGCTCGAGCGCCCGTACAGGACCCTGATGTGCAGGTTGGCGCCGGCATGCGTGGCGAATCCCTGAAAGAAGTCCTCGAGGAGCTCCGACTGGAGGTCGCCCACGGCGCGCGCGCTCACTCGGTCGCGGTAGACCAAGCAGGGCCGGCCGCTCAAATCCAGGGCCGCCACAGCAAGAGTCTCATCCATTGTCATGACAAAATAGCCGGCGCGGTTGATGCCGCGACGCCCGCCGAGCGCGCGGCTGAACAACTGCCCCAGTACGATGCCTGCGTCCTCCACCAGGTGATGCTGGTCCACATCCAGGTCGCCCTTGGCACGGAGCATGAGGTCGAATCCCCCATGCGTTGCGAAGAGCTCGAGCATGTGATCGAGAAAGCGGATTCCGGTCGAGATCCGGTGGCAGCCGCGGCCCTCGATCTTCAAGGTCCCGGCGATCTGAGTTTCCCGGGTGATCCTCCGAATGGCGGCGCGTCTCATTTGGGCAATACCTCTTCCAGGGCGTTGATGTCGGGCAGCACCGCCAGCGCACCCTCGGTCCGCAGCAGTCCCGCCAATTCGTGATGCCTCCCGGCGGCAGGGGCGGCGATGCCGATGAACCTCACCCCGGCAGCGCGGGCACTCCGGGCGTCATCCACGGTATCGCCGACATACCAGAGTTCCCGGCCCGGATGAAGCGCGGCAATTCGCAGCAGGCCGTCGGGCGCCGGCTTGGGATTGATGACATCCTCGGCGGCAATCACCGGATCGAAGGGTGCCTGATTGGAGAATCGGCGCAGGGTTACGGCAAGCTCCGGGCGGCTCCGCCCCGTAAACAGCGCCAGCCGGTAACGGTTCACAAGCCGCTCCAGCAATCCGGGGCGGGCGATCCATCGTTCGTGACGGATCATCCCATCCGAACCGTCCCCAAGAAAGATGCGGTTGAAACAGTCGACTACCTGGCCATAGGAAATTTGAGCGCCGGCCCGGGCAATCAAATGGTGGCTCAAGTCCCAGTCGTTATTCCACCCGCCCTGATTCTTGAGGGCCTGAATGTGGTCAGGATCGGGATCATGACCGCTGAAGTGGCGTACCACCAGCCGGATGGTCTCGCGGTAAGACCGGGTTACATCCACGAGAACGCCATCCATATCCAACACGAGAATGCGATTGCCGTTCACCATACCGATTTCAACCGGGCAATAAAACAACTCATCTGTGCCTCGCTGCCGGCGGTCACGCGCAGGCATCCGGGCAGTTCGTAGCTGCGGTCGCGGACCAGTACACCTTGCTCCCGCAACCGGTCGCGGAGGTCGCGGGCGCGCGGGCCCACGTCCATAAGCACAAAGTTGGCGCGGCTCGGGAAATAGGGGATCCGGAGCGCATCGAGTCCGCGGCAGAGGAGATCGCGCGCCCGCAGCACTTCCGCGACGTATTCGCGGAGATACGTCCGGTCCCGCGTGGCCGCACAGGCTGCCGCGGCGGCCAGGGCATTCACGCTGTAAGGGGATTGGACCCTTTGAAGACAGGCGATGTTTTCCGGCCGGGAAAACAGGCATCCGACGCGCAACGCCGCCAATCCGTAGGCCTTGGAAAACGTGCGGCTCACAAAGAGGTTTGGGTAACGCGAAAGCAGCGGCAGTGTCGTCACGCCGCAGAATTCGAAGTACGCCTCATCGATGAGCACGGCGGCATGGGCGGCAGCTTTCAGCAGTTCCTCGATCCCGTCCAACTCCAGTCCGGTGCCCGTGGGATTGTTGGGATTGGCGATCAGCACCGCGCGCGTCGACGGTCCGATCGTCCGCAGCAGTTCTTCGAACGGAAATGCGAGATCCGGGAGACGATATGCCACTTCCCGAACCGCGGCGCCGGCGCCCTGGCAATAGAATCGATACATGGCATAGGAAGGCCGCAGCAAGACAACTTCATCGCGATCTGCCACGTAAGTGTTAACGACCACCTGGATGGCTTCATCCGTGCCGTTCGTCAACAGAAGCTCGCCGGGGGGGACGCAAAAGAACCGGGCCAGTTCCTGCCTCGCCTCGCCGTATGCGGGATACATGGAGAGAGTGGAAGCATCCAGGGCTGCCCGCAGGGATTCCAGTACGAGCGGCGAGCAGCCGACGGTGTTCTCGTTGAAATCAAGGCGCAGTCCTCCGCTGCGTTCCCCTGTCGGCGGCACATAGGGATCGATGTGCCGGACCGCTTCCCGTGGGCTCAGGATATCAGGAGGATTCATGGATTCGGGCCTCCACGGAGCGGGCATGAGCTTCAAGTCCTTCGGCGCGCGCCAGCGTGAGGATCGCGGGCGCAAGATCCTTCAAGGCGCTGCGATCGAGCTGCTGCACGGAAATAACCTTGACGAAATCAGCCGTGGACAGGCCGCCGCGCAGGCGGGCGACCCCATTGGTCGGAAGCACGTGGTTGGTGCCGGAAGCATAGTCGCCCGCGGCCTCCGGGCTGTGGGGCCCGATAAACACGCACCCGGCGCTTCGTATTTTCTTAAGAAATGAGCGTGCCGGGATGCTTAGGTGTTCGGGGGCGAGCTGATTGGCGAACTTGATCCCTTCCTCCATGGAACGTACGCGAACGATCGCGCTGTTGCGTGCGATGGCCCGGGCGGCAACGGCGGCGGTCGGAAGGGTCAACAACTGGTGCGCCAATTCGGCCGCCACCGCCCGGGCCAGCGTGTTCGATGTCGTCAGCAGCACTGCGGAAGCATCGGCATCATGCTCCGCTTGTGCCAGCATGTCCGCCGCCAGGATGCGGGCGTTTCCGTCCTCGGCAAGGATGAGAATTTCCGTGGGGCCGGCCACAAAGTCAATCCCGACTTCGCCGGCGAGCAGCTTTTTGGCCGCGGCCACATAGATATTGCCCGGACCCACGATCCGGTCCACCCGCGGCACCGTTTCGGTGCCGTACGCGAAGGCCGCGATCGCGTGTGCGCCACCCATAAGAAAAATCTCGTCCGCGCCCAGGATCGAAGCCGCCCCCAGGATCGATTCGGCGGGCTTCGGGGATGCGACACAGATGCGCCGGACGCCGGCCACCTGCGCCGGGATCACAGTCATCAGCAAGGTGGACGGGAGCGCGTGCCTTCCCGCGGGAACGTACGCGGCGATCGCATCCAGCGGCCTCACCACCTGGCCCAGGCGCAATCCCGGCCGCAATTCCAAGGTAAAGTCTCTGGGCAGTTGGATGCGGGCATAGGCTCGGATATTCTCCGATGCGATCGCAATCGCCCGGCGCAACGGACGGGACATTTTCCCGGCCGCTCTCCGGGACTCCCGCAGCGGCACGCGAACGCTCCGCCGCTCCAAGCCGTCGAGCCGGCGGGCATACTGAAGCAGCGCCCGGTCGCCGTGCCGGCGCACCGCCTCGAGAATCGGCTTCACCGTCCGCTCCGCTTCTCTCCAGCACGCGCTCCGGCGCCGCAATAGGACGCCGGCATCTTTCAATTCAAGGATCCTGATCATGAGCATCACATCACAATCTTGTTCAGTGGATACTCCACGATGCCCTGAGCGCCGGCCTTTTTCAACCGGGGGATAATGCTGCGTACGGTGCTTTCGTCGAGGATCGTGTTAACTGCCAGCCAGCTTTCGTCGCTCAAGTGGGAAACCGTCGGATGCTTCAGAGCCGGCAACACCTCCAGGACGGATGCCAGCATCTCCTTCTGCACGTTGAGCATGAGTCCGACCTTACCCAATGCGTTCATCGCCCCCTCGAGCAACATCCGGACATCCTCCAGCTTGCGGCGCTTCCAATCGTCGCGCCAGCAATCCACATTCGCGATGAGCTGGGTATTCGACTCGATCACCGTGTCGAGAATGCGCAGCTTGTTCGCACGCAACGACGATCCGGTCTCAGTCACTTCCACGATGGCATCCGCCAGGTCGGGCGGCTTGACTTCCGTGGCCCCCCAGCTGAACTCCACCTTGGCGCGCACGCCGCGCGACGCCAGAAAGCGGTTCGTTGTGTTCACGAGTTCGGTCGCGATGACCTTGCCCTCGAGGTCGCGCGGCGAACGGAAGCTGGAGGCCTCGGGAGCGGCCAGAACCCAGCGCACCTTGCCGAAGCTCTGCTTGGCATAAATCAGGTCCGCTACCGTCTCCACACGCGCATTGCACTCTGCGACCCAGTCCGATCCTGTGAGCCCGGCATCCAGCACGCCGTCCTCCACATAGCGGGGCATCTCTTGCGCGCGGATCAGCATGCATTCGATTTCAGGGTCATCGATGGCAGGGTAATAGGAACGGCTGCTGGTGGTGAGGTTGTAACCCGCGCGCCGGAAGAGGTCGATGGTCGCGTTCTCCAGGCTCCCTTTGGGAATACCCAGTTTGATTTTCATTTCCTTCCTCCGTACACGGCAGCAGGATCAAACTCCTGAGTTTCCGTTACCACCCAATTCCCGTCTTCAAGACGCCGATAGAAACAGCTCCGGTACCCGTTGTGGCACACACCCGGTCCGCTCTGGAGCACCCTCAAAAGCACGCAATCCCGATCGCAATCGATCGCGATTTGTTTAACGGAAAGGCGGTGCCCCGATTGCTCCCCTTTCATCCAGAGTTTCCGGCGCGAGCGGCTGTAGAAGGTGGCAAAGCCGGTCTCGACCGTCAGGCGAAAGGCCTCCTCGTTCATGAATCCGAGCATGAGCACATTTCCGGATTCATGGTCCTGGACAATCGCCGGCAGCATCCCGCCCATTTTTTGAAAATCCAATTCCATGCGAGTACTCCCTGAAAATGAAAAAGCCCGCCGGGGTGCGGCGGGCTTGGTTTCCAGCGTGTGTTTTTGATTATTGCATGCGTCAGCCCGTCGACTGGTGGGGTCCGTGGTGATGATGGCGATGATGATGCCGGGTGATGATAGCTGTTACCATGACGGTCGCAAGATAGCAAAACGGATCACGCATGTCAATCCGGCAGGTTGCGTTTCACGTGGCTTGCATGTGAGGTGGACCTCGACTCCCTGTTTTACCTGCCGCGTTCTCGCGCGGCTTGAGTATCTCCGGTGTATTCGACGCCCCGCATGGAAAGGTCATCGGAGAACCGGTGGTTTTGATGACAGCATTGGAGAGTTTCCAGCAGATTATTGAGAGTGCTCTGAATGGAACGGCAGCGGCCGGCGGCGATTGCCGCCAAAAGGCCTCCGGCACCAAACTCCCGGCCGCTGCTATCGGACGCCTCGGTGAAGCCGTCGGTGCAGAGAAAAGGCCGGTCGCCCAGACTGAGAACAACCGACTCCTCCTGATATTCCACATCCGGGAATAAGCCAATTGGAAATCCCTGATTGGGAAGCAAAATCGGCTTGCCGGTGCTATGCTATGCTTGCATCGGTCGGGAATCGCGCGGTCGAGCGATTCAGGCGGGCGGGAAATTCCCATGTTTGATCTCGTACTGATTCAGGTCGCGGTAGTCACGCTTTATGCGAGCCTCTGGTTCCTGGCCGCACTGAAACTGCGGCGGAACGACGTGGCGGATATCGCATGGGGCGCCGGTTTTATCGTTCTCGCCCTCGCGGGACAGTTCGCGGCGACGGCCGCTTCTATCCGTGGACTACTCGCCCTGACGCTCGTGACCATCTGGGGGCTGCGTCTCTCATTGCACATCGGTCTGCGGAATCGTGGAAAATCCGAAGATCCGCGCTACCGGAAGTGGCGCGAAGAATGGGGGGCTCATGCGACGGTACGGGCGTTTTTCCAGGTGTTCCTGCTGCAGGGTTTTCTGGCCGTTGTTGTCCTTTCCCCCGTGACCTATATCCTCGCCCATCCATATTCCGATTTCACTTGGATCGACGCTCTCGGCGCAGCGGTATGGCTGGCGGGTTTTGGGTTCGAGAGCATAGGGGATTTGCAGCTGGTTCAATTCAAGAATGATCCGGGCAACCGCGGGCGGGTGATCACCTCGGGGCTCTGGAAGTACACGCGCCATCCCAACTACTTCGGCGAAGTGACGCTTTGGTGGGGCGTATGGCTGATGGCGTGCTCAATTCCCGGCGGGTGGAAAACCGTTTTTGGTCCGGCCACGATTACCGTGTTGATCCTGTTCGTGTCGGGCATCCCGCTCCTCGAGAAGAGATACGAGGGCAACGTCGAGTTCAAGGAGTACCGGCGGCGGACAAGTGCTTTCTTTCCGCTCCCGCCCAAACGATGAAGGAGGTCGATTGTGTGGCATTCTATAAAAGTTTTTCTATTCCTGCCGCCCCTGCTGTTCGCTCTTGACTACATATGGCTGGGAGTCTTCGCATCGGACCTGTACAAGAAGGAACTGGGACCATTTCTGCGCATGTCCGGAACCGCCCTGCAGCCCATCATCTGGGCCGCTTTGATCGTGTATGTTGCCATTCCGCTTGGGATTGTGCTTTTTGTTCTGCCTCGGGTTTCCGCGGACAACCTCGCAGGCTCCGCGCTTCTCTGGGGCGCCCTGTATGGCATCATAGTCTACACGATCTATGACATGACCAATTATTCGCTCGTGCGCGATTGGCCCCTGCGCGTGGCGCTGATTGACATCTGCTGGGGCGGCCTGCTGAACGCCATCGGGACCCTGGCCGCAGCCTGGCTGGACCGCTGGATGAAATAACGAATCCGAAGTGATGTCATCCGCCTCACTTCCCGGAAACGCCACAGGACGGCGAGGGGATTTGCCAAGCAGAGGGGAGGACTTCCCATGCGCATTGCGATCATTGGCGGCGGCATTTCAGGCCTGGTGTCCGCTTACCTGCTCAATGAGGACCACGATGTTGTCCTGCTCGAAGCCAACGACTACATCGGCGGCCATACTCACACCATCGATGTGACCCTCGGGACAAGCCGCTATGCCGTAGATACGGGCTTCATCGTCTTCAACGAGGTCACCTACCCCAACTTCCTGAAACTGCTTGCGCGGCTCGGCGTCGAGTACCAGCCGTCGACCATGACCTTCAGCGTCAAGTCGGAGCGCGATGGCATCGAGTACAGCGCGCACAATCTCAACTCCATTTTTGCCCAGCGCAAGAACCTGCTGGCCCCATCCTTCTACCGGATGATCTGGGACATTTTCCGCTTCCGTCGCGAGTTCGGCCGCCTGCTTGAAATAGAGCGCCGTGAAGAAGGCCTGGTTCCTTTTCTGCGCTCCCAGGGCTACTCCCGCAGATTCATCGACTATTTCATCATCCCGCTGGGATCGTCGCTGTGGTCCACCGACCCGAAGCGCATCGATGATTTCCCGCTCGCCACCTTCGTCCGTTTCTTTGAAAACCACGGTTTCCTCGAGATCAAAAATCCTTTCGAATGGAAGGTGATCAAGGGCGGGTCGGCGCGCTACGTCGAAAGGCTGATTACGCCATTCTCCGGCAAAATCCGCCTTGGTTCACCCGTCCGCGCCGTGACCCGGCATCGCGACAGGGTGGAAGTGCGCCTCGATGGGGGAATCGTCGAGCCGTTCGACCATGTTGTGTTGGCTGTCCATAGCGACCAGGCGCTGGCCATGCTCAGCGATCCTGCGCCGGCGGAACGGGAGATCCTGGGCGCGATCCCATACCAGGAGAACTTCACCATGTTGCACACAGATATCCGCATTCTGCCCGAACGGAAGCGGATCTGGTCGAGCTGGAATTACTGCATCCCGAAGCAGGAACTGAAACGGGCGGTCATCACCTATGACATGAATATCCTCCAAAATCTCCGGGCTCCGGAGGAATTCTGCGTGACTCTCAATCGCCCCGAAGCCATTGCCCGGGACAGGGTGATCGGGACTTATAACTACCACCACCCGGTGTACACGACGGCCGCGCCGGCCGCGCAGAAGCGTCACGGCGAAATCAGCGGCGCCAACCGCACACATTATGCGGGCGCCTACTGGGGTTACGGCTTCCATGAGGACGGAGTAAACGGCGCCCTGGCAGCATGTGCCTACTTCGGGAAGAAATTATGAACAGCTGCATCTATGCCGGGCATGTCGGACATTATCGCTACCAGCCCATCGCGCACCGTTTCCGATATTCCCTGTTCATGATGTACCTCGATCTCGCTGAACTGGAACACCTGTTCCGGGGACGGGTGCTCTGGTCCGTGGGGCGGCCGAACCTGGCATGGTTCCGGCGGCGTGACTACCTGGGCGATCCGAGCCTGCCGCTCGATACCGCTGTCCGGGATCTGGTGCAAGAGCGGCTGGGGGAAAGGCCCGAGGGCGCCATCCGCATGCTCACGCACCTCCGCTACTTCGGCCACAATTTCAATCCCGTGACCTTCTACTACGTTTTCGATCCGGCCGGCGCGAGGGCGGCAGCGATCGTGGCCGATATCACGAACACACCCTGGGGCGAACGCCACAGCTATGTGCTCGACGCAAGGCACGGCTTCGACCCGGGGGAAGAGAAGCGCTTCCGGTTTGCCAAAAGCTTCCACGTCTCGCCTTTTCTGGATATGGACATGGACTATGACTGGCGGTTCAGCGAGCCCGGCGACGTGCTGCATGTGCAAATGATCAACTTGCGCCAGGAAACCAGGCTGTTCGTGGCCAGTCTTGAATTGAAGCGGCGGGAACTCGACGGCTGCAACCTCGCCAAGGTGCTGGTATCCTATCCGCCGATCACCTTGAAAGCCATCGCCGGGATATACTGGCAAGCCCTCAGGCTCTGGATCAAGGGCGCCACATTCTACCCTCACCCGGCCAAGCGGGAGAAAAGCCTACGCCGCGAGATTCGTTAATCTGTGAGCTCGCTTGCTTGCCGGGTGGTCGCTGTTGGAAGGAGGCATTGTGAAGGAAACCATTGTTCCAGGCCAATCCACGCCGGGCATACGTGTGGTGCCTTCCGGCCTGACCGGTGCGCTCAGCCGGGTGGCGCGGCGTGCCGTGCTCGCCAATCTCGAGAAACTGGAACGCGGCAGGATCACAATATTTGAAGGCGATCAAAGGCATGATTTCGGCAGGCATGGGCTTCGCGCCACCATTACCATCTCCGACCCGAGATTTTACACGGACCTCGCCTTTGGCGGCAGCATCGGCGCTGCCGAGGCCTACATGTCCGGGTTCTGGTCCGTCGATGATTTGACCATTCTGGTGCAGATCATCGTGCTGAACAGGAATGTCCTCACCGGCATGGAAGGCGGTCTTGCCATGCTCACGCGGCCGATCCATGGCCTGCTGCATCTGTCAAGGAAGAACACGCTGACCGGAAGCAGGCGAAACATCGCGGCTCACTATGACCTGGGGAACGAGTTCTACCGTATCTGGCTCGATCGGACGATGACCTATTCCTGCAATATCTTTGAGCGCGAGGACGCGACCCTTGAAGAAGCTGCCGCGGCGAAATATGCAAGCATCTGCCGCAAGCTCGCGCTCGGAGCTGCGCATCATGTGCTCGAGATCGGGACTGGCTGGGGCGGGTTCGCCATTCATGCGGCGAAAAACCATGGCTGCAAAGTCACGACCACGACAATTTCGCGGCAGCAGTACGACCATGCCAGGGAGCAGATCCTGCGGGAAGGGCTATCGGACAGGATCGAGCTGCTGTGCCAAGATTATCGGAACCTGACCGGAACTTACGACAGGCTGGTGTCGATCGAAATGATCGAGGCCGTCGGCCACCATTACCTCGACGCCTACATCCGCGCTTGCAGCGACCGGTTGAAGGACGACGGCGTCATGGCGCTTCAGGCCATCATCATCACCGACCAGGTGTACAAAGCCCAACTCCGGGCGCCGGATTTCATCAAACGTTACATCTTTCCGGGTAGCTCTATCCCTTCGATATCGGCCATCACCGATTCAATCGCACGAGTGACCGATATGAGGCTCTTGGATCTGGAAGACATCACTCCGAACTACCCCCGCACGCTGCGCACCTGGCGCGAGCGCTTCTTTGCCAACATCGATGCGGTGCGCGCGCTCGGGTATCCCGACAGCTTCATCCGTTTGTGGGAGTATTATCTCTGCTACTGTGAAGGGGCATTCCTTGAGCGCTACATCGGCGACGTCCAGATGATCTTCACCAAGCCCGGTTGGAGAAACCACGAAGCAGAATAGGTCTGGAGCCTGGGCAAACCGCAGAGAACGCTGTGACCTCAGGGGAGCTATATGACCTCACCGTGTGACAGATTATGCGTTCCGTCCTGAACTTCGCCGCATTTCAGATCGGATGGTTTGCGGCCGTGTTGGGCGCGGGCCACGGCATGCCTTGGCTCGGCGTGGTTATCGTCCCATTGGTCCTGCTCGTCAACTTGGCCCTTTCGGCAGACCGGCGGCAGGAGCTGGCAGTTGCGCTTGTCGCTGCCGTCATGGGATTCGTGGTCGATACGGGCCTGGTGGCCGCCGGCGTTTTCGCCCCAGTGCCCTTTTTGGTGCCGCGACCATTCAGCCCCCTTTGGATGGTCATGCTTTGGGTGAATCAGGCAACAACCCTGAATGGGTGCATGGCATGGTTGCGTGGACGCTATCTGGCGGGATCCCTTTTCGGCGCAGTTGGGGGGCCTCTCGCCTATCTCAGCGGCGCGAAGCTTGGCGCAGCGACCCTGCCTTCGACGAATGGCCTCGTCATCCTCGGAATCACCTGGGCATGTGCTTTTCCGGCGCTGCTGGCGGCAGCCGAGTTCGTGCGCAGACGTTTGGCAGCGCACGCGGCATGACAGAAGAGGGAGCGGAAACAACTTGATACCGCTTTTGCGGCATTTCTTCCTCGCACGAGGCAATTCACGTTCTGCGCTTAGCGAGGGTTTTTCCGGAAGAGATAGTGGGCGACCAGCCATTCCTCGCCGCCCCGGAATCCCCAGAGCTCGGCACAAGCCATGAAGAAGATCCGCCAGCGCTGGAACCACAGCGCCGCGTCTTTCTTCCCATAGGCGGCTTCCAAGGCCGGCATGATCTGGCTCCGGCGGCGACCCATATTGCCCAGCCACTGCTCGGCCGTTCTCTGATAGTGTTTCCCGCTCAGCCGCCAGCGCTCCTCGATTACCAATGCATCCTGGAAGCAGAGCAGGAGATCGTAGGACGGCATGATCCCGCCGGTGAAGAAGTATCTCCCAAGCCAATTGTCCGCACCCTCGGTTTCAAAGGCATAGGCATATTCCCGGTGGCAGAAGATATGAAC
>Ga0113563_10001685_pt1 | contig 12809 bp, 7 predicted proteins | sample Mud3Dept3metaG_FD_80117 | JGI IMG/M metagenome (GOLD analysis project Ga0113563, IMG submission 80117) | Freshwater wetland microbial communities from Ohio, USA, analyzing the effect of biotic and abiotic controls - Mud 3 Core 4 Depth 3... | ecosystem: Environmental > Aquatic > Freshwater >...
GATGGCCGCGAGCAACCCCTTCGTGTACGGCGAGGTGGTGCCCCGCACGGCATTCGTCGACCGGGCGGCCGAGATCGACCGGCTCACGCGCGACCTGCTGGCCGGGCAGAAGGTCTTCCTCATCTCGCCGCGCCGCTACGGCAAGTCCTCGCTGCTGCGCCAGGCGCTCGCCGAGACGGCGCGCCGGGGCGCGCTCGCGGTCGAGGTCACCGTCAGCAGCTACAGCTCGTACGTGGCGTTCCTGGAAGGCTACGCCAGGGCGCTGGTGTCGCTCGAAAGCCGCGGCGACCGGGCGCTCGGATGGCTTCGCGACCGGCTGGGCGGCATCAAGCCGGAGGTGCGGATCGAGCCGGACGCGACCGGCGCGGCGGCACTGATGGTGTCGTTTCCGTCGGCGCGCACCCCGCGCGATGTGTCCCGGCTCGCGCAGGAGGTCTTCGCGCTGCCCGGACGCATTGCCGAGTCCCGCCGGCGCCCGCTGACCGTCGCCCTGGACGAGTTCCAGGCCATCGCCTCGTTCGACCGCGAGGGGGGGCGGGCGCCGCGCATGCACCAGGTGGAGCACGCCCTGCGGGCGGCGGTCCAGCACCAGCGGCAGGTGGGGTACGTCTTCTCGGGATCCGAGCCGAGCCTGATGGAGGCCATGCTGGGCCGCAGCCGGCCGTTCTACAAAGCCGGGCCGGTGATGCGCCTCGCAAAGATCCCCGCCGGCGACTTCGCGCGGTTCGTCGAGGCGAGCTTCAGCGCCACGGGCATCAGCCCGGACCCGGGTCTCGGCGCCGCCATCGTCGAGCTCGCCGGCAACCTGCCGTACGACGTGCAGCGCCTCGCGCACGAACTCTGGGACGATGCGCGGGCCGAGGGCGAGAAGAGCGCGGGCCTCGACAGCCTGCATCGCACGTTGAGGCGGCTCCTCGGGGAACAGGACGCGCTGTTCGAGGCCACATGGCAGCGCCTGACCCTCGCCCAGCGGGCGGCGCTGCGGGCGGCGGTGCTCGAAGACGGCCGCGAGTTGCTCGCCGCCGACACACGCGCCCGCTACCGCCTTGGGGGCGCGTCCACCGTTCAGGCGTCTCTCAACGCGCTGGTGCGCGACGACGTGCTCGCGCGGGAGGGCCCGCGATTCGTCATGGTGGACTCGCTCTTCCGCGAGTGGGTCGCGCGGCGCACCTTCTGACCCGACTGGGAGTGTGGGTCGCGGCCGGCTCGTCCGCCGTCGGGCCCGCTCCGCCTCGGGCGAACTCGAATCGCCGCCCCTTGTGTAGAATTCAGCACGGGCGGGCCGGCGTTCCGGGCCCGCGATCGAAAGGACTGGTCTCATGCCTACGCATCCGACTCGACGCGACATCCTGAAGCTCGGCGGCGCCGCGGCCGCCTCCGCCATCCTCGCGCCAGCCCTTCCGCGGACTGCGCACGCGGCCTGGAAGAGGATCCCGATCGGCACGCAGCTCTGGTGCGTGCGGAAGCAGCTCGCCACTGACATCCCGGGTACGCTGGGCGCGCTGGCCGCGGCCGGGTACGACGCCGTCGAGCTGGAGAACGCGTTCAAGGTCCCGGGCGTGGAATGGCGGAAACACCTCGACGCCGCGAAGCTCAAGGCCTGCGGCTTCCACCACACTCTCGCCGAGTTGCAGGGCGAGAAGCTCGCGGCCACGATTGAGTTCAACCAGGCGATCGGCAACCCCTACCTCATCATCCGGTCGCTCGCGGGGGAGGTCTACAAGTCGGCCGATCTGCTCAAGAAGACAGCCGAGGCGGTCAACGAAGCGGCCGAGAAGGTGAAACCGCACAAGCTGCGCGTCGGGTACCACAACCACGCCGCCGACTTCAACCTCATCGACGGCGAGTACTGGTGGAACCGCTTCGCTGACGCGACCTCGAAGGATGTGATTCTGCAGCTCGACACGGGCAACGCGTCGCAGCTCACCGGCGCGATCATCCTCGACCTCATCCGCCGCAACGCCGGCCGCACCGTGACGATGCACGTGAAGCCGTTCTCGAAGCAGAACCCCGACGCGTACCTCGGCGCCGACGATCTGGACTGGCGGGCGATCATGACGGCGGTGGAATCGGCGGGCGGCGTCGAGTGGTACATCATCGAGTACGAGCGCGAGGGCGTGCCGCCGCTCGAATCGCTCAAGGCGAATCTGGACGCCTTCAAGAAGATGAGAGCGTGATGACTGGACCGTCAGCCCGGTCACGTGAGCGACGGGGCTGACGGCTCTTCAGGAGAAGGGGGGCTCGTGGCCATCAAGGCCATCCTGTTCGATTTCGGCGGCGTCCTCACCCCGTCGCCGTTCAGCACCCTGCGGGCCTGGCACGCCGAACAGGGGCTCGACCCGGCGGCGGCGCTCCGAACCCTGTTCGGCCCGTACGACCAGGACACCGACCATCCGTGGCATCAACTCGAGCGGGGCGAGATCTCCGCCGCCGACGCGATGAGACGGATCAAGGCGTCTGCCGCCGACCAGGGATTCGACGTCGACCCGCTGGAAGTGTTCCGGGCCGTCGGCCGGAACTTCGGCATCCGCAAGGACGTGGTCGCGAAGGTCCTCGCGCTGCGCGCGGCCGGTTACCTGACCGCGCTGATCACCAACAACGTCCGTGAATACGCCGACGGCTGGCGGGGCCTGATCCCCGCCGCCGACATGTTCGACCTCGTCCTTGACTCGTCGGCAGTGGGGATGCGGAAGCCCGACCCCCGCATCTACCGGATGGCGCTCCAGCAGCTTGGCGTCGGGGCCAGCGAATCGGTCTTCCTCGATGACGCCCCCGGCAACGTCGAAGCGGCTCGCACCCTCGGCATTCACGCGATTCTGGTCGAGGACGACCCCTCGAGTGCGCTGGCCGAACTCGATCGCGTCCTGGGCGACCAGTCCTGACACGCCGGCCCGAGGCATGAAACGGCCCGCGACGGCACAGCGTTTCCCGGTGATCGACCGCCGGCGCGGGACCGTCTCTTGGGGTGACGCGGCGCCGAGTTACTGCCAGTATCGAATCAGCACCGGGTAGGGGGCTACCCATCGCGCCGTGCCGGCGGCGACGACCTTCCCATCGGCCTGCAGCGCCAGACCCGTCCACGAGGCCGACTCGGCGTTGACGAGGAGCGGGTCGACAATCCATCCATTGGACCCGAACGTCGTGTCCCGTTCGCCATTCGGTGTGAATCGCCACAACGCTGCGCCCCGATCGACGGACACACCGCCGGCATCGTGCTTCACTGCCGACCCGCCGACCAGGAGCCGGCCCGCCGAATCAATCGCGAGCGCGTTGCCGGAGTGATCCGTCCACCCTTCCTGGTAAACCACTATGGGATTGCCGCCGTTGAATTCCGGATCGACCCCGCCATTGAACTCGTAGCGCGCGAGCACGGCGGAAACTGGGTCGGATACGTCGGGACCCATGTTCCTGCTGCCCGTGACGACGATCCTGTCCCACTGGTCCAACGCCAGAGCGTTGAAGACATCCCAGGCATAGGCGTGACCGGTCGTCACGACGCCGGACTGCCCGAAGCTCGAGTCAGGAAGTCCACCCATGGTGAAACGCCACACCGCGCCATCCGCGTCCGCGGTATTGCCCGCTCTCTCGACGGACCGCCTTCCCGCCACGAGGATCCGCTGCTGATCCCCCGAGCCCTGCAGGGCGACAGCGTAAGCCCAGCCTGAAGCGCCCACGTCAACGTACCGCCCCCTCAACTGCGGCTTCACCGCGCCGCTGTTGAAGCCCGTGTCCCACGCCCCGGTGTTCGTGAGCCGGAAGATGGCCATAGCCCCGCCGTCCGTGCCCACGATGACGATCTTCCCGTCCGGCTGGATCGCGATCGCGCGGGCTTCGGTCATGTACCGCTGGAGACTCAGCGACCTGATGCCTGGCTCCAGGCCGTCGGGCGCAAACGTCGTGTCCAGTTGTCCGTTGGCGGTGTAGCGGGCCACCACACCGTAATTCGCGCTTGAACTGAGGGACCGGTACCCGCCGACCACGATCCTGCCGCTGGCATCGATCGCCACGGACCACAGCAACCCGTACCCGCGGTCGAACGTCTTCGTGGCCACGCCGTTGTCCCCGAAGCTCGAATCGAGTGTGCCGTCGGCCCGGTAACGGACGATCGTCCACAGCGAGCTGCCACCCGCGCAGGTGTCGCGCGTGCTTCCGACGACGACCGTCTTGTCTTCGAACCCGGGCAGGCGTTGGATGGCGGCGGCACCGACCGCCATGAACTTGGGTCCGAGGACGATGCCGCCGCCGAATGACGCATCGCGCCAGCCAGGCGACCCGGAGGTCCCATCGCTCGTCGTCGTGGGGAGCTCGAGCGAGCAGGCATCAATCGGCTTCGTGTCGACTCGGAACAGGTGGGGCCCCGTGCCTTCTTGGCTCCCGCCCTGTCTGACGACGATGTCGTAGGAACCTGGCGTCGCGGTATCCGGCACGTCTATGGTCGCAATCAACTGCGCGGAGCGCTTGTACGTCGTCTGATGGACGATAACGCCACCCGTATCGGTGGTGCCAGTCTTGTAGAAGCTGACCACGGCGCCCGCCTTGAAGTTCTTGCCGCTGATGGTCACGTTCAGATTGAGCGTTCCCTGCGCGGCGCTCACCGGATTGGCCTCGGTGACAAGAATCGTCTGGGCCAACACCGTGGGGACCGCGCCGAACGTCGCCGCGGCCAGGACGCCGATGAGGACGAACGCTTTGCACTTGGTGGTCATGATGCACCTCGATGACTGCCGGCCAACGACCTGTAAGCCATGAACTGGCGCCGGGAACGGCGTCCCCGTCTGCCGCGGGTCGCAACGAGCGCGCGGCCGAGGATTGGAACGACGCCGGCGGGCCGCGACATGACACCTCCCGCGCGAATGCCGCCGCGGGCAGACCCGAATGGCGAGGGCGGCGTGCGGTGCCGCTATTTAAGTGGCAGAAAAGGGAGAAACGTGTCAGCAGGAACGCGCCCGGCCAACCCTATGCGCCGGGCGGGGACCCGACGAGGATGAACGGCGCCCAGAAGAAGGGGTGTGCCAGAGAAACGTCGGCGCCTCCCGTCCGAAGGCGCTGACCGAGCAACCTCAGTTTCGCCTGACGAAGCGCCGCCGCGGCCGGCTTCCCCTGGGCAAGAGCGCCGTAAAAACCGGTTGTCACCTTCGCCGTGGCTTCGTCAACGCTCCAGAGGGTGGCGAGGACCGACCGGGCACCGGCCTGTTGGAAGGCCGCCACCAGCCCGGTGAGCCCCTGTCCGCGGTCCTGCGTACCGAGGGCGGTCTCGCACGCGCTGAGCACGACAAGGTCCGCGCGGAGCGGGGTGCGCAGCACTTCGAACGCCTGGAGGAAGCCGTCGTGCCCGGCAGGCGAGTCCGGGGCGAGGATCAGCGTGGAGTACAACGGCAGGCCGTCGGAGGTCACCGCGTGCGTGGCGAAGTGCACGTAGCGGAACTGGCCGGCGTCCGAATGGTAGGCGGTCTCGGTTGCGGCCGTCCCCAGCACGATCTTGACGGCGTCGGGCGCGAAGGTGCCGGCAATGCTCTCCACCTCAGCCTGGGCGCCCGGCAAGGGCGCAAAGAGCTCGTCCAGTCGTCCTGCTCGCAGTTGCCGCTTGACCGGGTCATCCTGGGCAGGTGCCGCTATCGGCCGCCCCGCCGTCGGGTTGGCGAGGGCGAGAAGCGCCTTCGCCGGCCGAGAAGCTCCTGGCTGTGCGTCGGCGAGCAGCTGCGCGGACGAGGTGAGGTAGCTGACAGCCAACCGGCGAAGCAAGAACGACTCTTCGGCGAACTCGCCGTGAATCACCTTCCCGCGGACGCTCGGGCGCGGGGCCTTCTCCACGAGCGCCTCGAATGGCAGAAAGCTCAGGACATCGTCCGGGACGATCACGACTTCCGACGCCGACCCGAGATGCGGGCGAACCGGGGCGAAGATGGCCTCGTACAACGCATGTGCCGTAACGGTGTCGTACTCCAGCCGCGAGATGTCCACGTCGCCGGCGCGAAGCCGCCGGAATGGCGCCAGGAGGCGTGTGACCTGCGTGCGCAGTGCGGCCCGGCCCGGTGTCAGCCGGACGATCTTCAGGCCGGAGGCCGACACCACGAACGCGTAGCTGTGCTCCCCCGTCACCAGGTACTCGACGAGGACGCGCGGGCCAAGCGCCGCGCGCACCGGACCGGCCAGCGACGCCGATAGCACAGCCGGTGCCGAATACCGGTAGCGACCCTGTGCAATGCTGGCCAGCAGCGTGCCGTGGTCGGCTTGGAGATTGTCAAGCTGACGCTGGAGCGCCTGGACCGCCGCCAGGTTGCGTCGCTCCGCCGGCATCGCGAATTGCTGGCGGAGCAGAGCCCGCTTGGCGCTCATGCGCGCCTCGATCTCGAACGCGCGCCGGACCTGCTCGGGGATTGCGTCGGGAGACATCCTCGACCAGCCAGTGGCCAGCAGACTCCTGAGCACTTGTGTGCGCTTCCGCTCGGCCGCCTGGAAGGCGCGCACGGCGTCGGTCTCCAGCCCGGACGCCGCCGCCTGGTCTGCCAGAAGGGCGGCGTACGCCTCGTAGATCTCCTCGGGGCTTTCGCCGTACTGCAGCCGGAACTCCTCGGGCCGAAGGTGCTCGCGGATGGACTCGAGCGCGTCGAGCGCCTTGCCGTACCGGGCGCCGGCGGCGGCGGAGTCCTTCATCCGGGCGAGCACGAGGGCAAGCGCCCGCTCGATCCGCCAGACCTGATCGAGATCGTACGCATTGGCCGCGGTCCTGGCAGCCAGCAGATGCTCCCGGGCCTTTGGCAGGTCGCCCGCGTCGACTTCGAGCATGCCAAGTTCGAACAGCGACCGTGCCAGGCCTCCGCTCCCGGCGGTCGAGTGCTTGCGATCGATCTCGATGGCGGACATCAGCAGGTCGCGAGCCCGGTCGAACTGACGCGCCTTGACGCACGCGCGAGCGAGACTCTCCAGGTGAATGCGCTGCGCGACCGGCCGTTCCGCCAGAGACTTGCGAATGCTCTCGAGATCGCAGAACGCGATGGCCTCGTCGGGGTGGCCAGACAGGATCAGGACCTCCGCCACGGAACGGATCGTCGACGCGATCGCCTCTTCCGGGTTCTCGGTGAGCAGCAGCAGGTCCACGTCACGCCTGGCCATCGACTCGGTCCAGCGCGACGACGGGTTCTGCGCGAATTCGCCAACAGCCTGCCGGGCGAGCGCCAACGCCTTGTCGAGGTCGCCCGCGAGGGCATGGGTCCAGGCGGCCGTCGAGAACCACTGCGCCCTCTGGAGGAAGTCGGCAAGGTCGTAGTTTCTCGCCGTCGGCGCAATCAGCGACTGCACCTGGTCCCAGTCCTCGCGCGAGGCCTGGTAGTCCCCGAGCTTCGCGTAGATCTGCGCCCGCTCGGCCAGGACCATCCGCCTGTTCAGCTGCGCGACGCCTGGCGCATCCGGACCCGGCGATGCGGCCTTCTGCAGGGCGGTGCCGAGGAAATCCAGTGCCGCAGCCGGACGGCCGAGGGCCAGCGCGATCGACGCGAGCTCGCGGTACATATACGCGAAATCGACGGCGTCTGACGGGATGTCGCCGGTGGCTGCTCCGGCCTCCGCTCGCTGGCGGGCGCGTTCCGCGGCCTCGAAGGCGAGCGCGGGCTCGCCAAGGTTGTTCGCGTAGATCCTGGCAATCGTCGCGTACGCGTCGAGGACGTCGCCCCTGTCGTGCGACAGTCCGTCGAAGGCAAGGGCTCGCATCGCCCGCCGCCGCTGCACCTCGACGGCCTCCAGGTAGTCCCCCCGCCTGGCGTATTCCTTCCCGAGGAGGGCGAGGCACAGGAGCTCGTTCGCCACCTGTGCCGTCAACTCGGTGTGCCGCTCGAACGATGCCACGGCGCTCCGCAGATCATCGACCCGCTCGTCGCTCGTGGCCGGTGGCGCACCCGCCCTTGCCCAGAACGCGATTGCCAGTTCCAAGGGACTGCCGGCCGCCTTCGCCGCCTCGAGCGCCCGAACAGCCAGCTCCAGCTGAGCCGCCGGAGGCCACCTCTTTCCCAGCATGGTCGGAACGTAACTGGAGGCTGGTGTGATGCCCGTCGCCGCCCAGATAGCGAACCGCGCGATCTTCAGTGCGTCGCCCGTCCGCTCGATGATGCGGATCGCCTCGTCGAAGGTTTCGCGTGCCGCCGCCGTGTCGCCGCTCAGACCCTGCATCTCGGCCTCGTGGGCCCGTGCGGACGCGACGGCTTCGAACTCCCCGGCCTCAAGGCACAGCTTCAGCAGGTGCCGGTAGTCAGAGGGGAACGGTTCCGCCCCTGGCCTCCGGGGCTGGGCGGCATCTGTCGGTGCATTGGCCGGCTTCGGCGGCGCTGACCGTGCCTGCTCCTTTCGGATGCTGGCGTACCACGCCAGGGCAAACCCCTTCTCCCGCGCATCGGGAGACGCAACAGCCAGCGCCAAGGCCTTTTCAGCGATCTCCGGCCTGAACAGGCGCCCGCTGCCGGCCAGGCCGCGCGCCATCCTGACTTCGGCATCCGGCCCTGCTTCCAGGCTGGCGTTGAGAAAGGGTGCAGCCTCCTCCCAGGTGAGGAGGCCGCGCGCCTGGTTTGCGCAGCTCCCAACGACGCCCAGGGTCGCGTCCCGGCCGAATGGCTGGATGAGCTGCAGCGACTCCGCGAAGACCTGCTCGGCGGACTGCGGCTGCTTCAGCGTGACATAGGCGGCGAAGAGCTGGGGCATGACAGAGCTGGTGATCTGCGGCCCTGCCGCCGTGTACCACTCGAAGTTGACGGTCTCGAGCAGCGGGATCTTCCGCGCGACGCGCCGAGCCTCCTCCAGATGCCTGACGGCCTCCTCGAGTTGACCAGCCGGGGCCCGGCCGTAGCGCGTCTCGAGGAATTGCTGCCGCCCCAGACCAGAGAGCAAGTCCAGTTGTGTGCTCAGAAGACCAAGACGCTCTGCTCTCGCAAGCAGAGCGTCCCAGGGAGGATTCTCGGAGCCCGCGCTCTGCCTCTGGACCAGCAACAGGGAAAGGTCGTCGCCAAGCTCGCCAGCCACCCGATGGAGCCTCGGAACCGGCGGGCGGATGTCCGCCATGCAGAAAAGCGCGTACAGTTCGCCCCGCGGAAACGACAGCTCGCGAAAACGATCCGCCACGTCGAGGAGCGCTCTGAAAACCGGCAATCCCCTCGCGTTGTAATCCTCGGCGGCCGAGTACCTCGGGATGGCCCTCCTGCGCTCGAAGTTCGAGAAGAGGTCTCGCGCGGCCGCCATCAGCTTCGCACGCCTCGCCGCGTCGGCCGCGTCCAGCGTCGAGATCAGCGAACGTGCGAAGTCGTACTCCACGATGCGGAAGAAGACATCCGCGAGGCGCATCGCGAGCACGCGCGAATCCGCCTGGCTGGGGATGGCGCCCGGGGCGCTGTAGGCGCGCTCGAGGTAGCTGACGAACAGTGCTTCGGCTGCCGCCCAGTTCGGGGGAACGAGCAGACGGGCCTGGTCCAGATCGCCGGCACGAATGGCGCCGTCGAGACCCGCAGCCCGCGGGGCCGGCTGGCTGCCGGCCGTGACGACCGCCCTCGACGAGGCCGGGTTGACGGCGGGCAGCAACAAGAAGACGGCGACTGCGAGGCGAAGACGCGTGAGCCGCCGCGGTGCCTTCATCATCCGTCCCTCACCTGTCGCGCGGCCCGTCCCTTCGATCGGACAGGGCATCGACCTCGACGAGAAGCGATCGCGCTGCGGCCTCGAGTCGTCCCCGCCGCTCGATGGTACGTTGCAGCTCTGATCGGGCCGCCGGAATGTCGCCCTGCTGCAGGCAGGCCTTCGCAAGATAGAAGTGCCCCTCCTCGAGGTACGGCGAATCTCCGAGGGCGATTGTCCGCCGCAGGCCGGCGGCGGCCGAGTCGACACGGCCGGTCAGCAGTTCGCAGATCGCAAGAAAGAACACGTAGTGCGGCGCGTCCGGCTCCAGGGTGGAAGCTGCCCGCAGCCCGGAGATCGCGCCCGCGTAGTCCGCGCCAGCGTAGCGCTGCATGGCCGCCTGGAACTTCTCCTCGCCGGCACCTCCGGGGCCGCGCAGCGACAGGGGGATGTAGACGGGCGGATCGAACCGCGCCAAGGCGCTCAGATCGACCGCCGCCGGTGGAACCGCAATCGCGGAAGGCGCGCCTGGCGCCTCGCGCGACTCCTCGGCGGGCGCGGCAGGCGTTGTGCCGCGAAACGGGGCCCGCACTGACCAGAAGACCACGGCAACCGCCAACACGAGGATCGCGGCGGCCGGCGCGACTTCCCACCGCCACGCCGCCAGCCGAACGGGAGGGGCCGGCGCGTCGATGCGGGCGGCTGGCAACTCGGCTCGAAGCGCATGGTACGTGCGGACCTTGTCGAAACACGCGGCACAGGTGAAGAAGTGCTCCTGGAACGCCTCCTGTTCGGCCGGCTCGAGCGCGTTCCGCACGTAGCGTTCGAAGATGTCGTCGCGTGCGTTCCACTCGCAATCCATGGGCTGTCAGCCTCGAAGTGTCTCACCTATGTGGTGCGGCCGTTGGATTCGTGTCACGTTCGGCGATGTCCCGACGCAACATCCGTATCGCCCGCGACTTGCGCGTTCGTACCACTTCCGGTGAAAGGCCTACGACGGGCGCGATTTCCCGCGGCGTCAAGCCGTCGACGAGCGTCAGCAGCAGGATCCGACGGTCGAGGCGCTTCAGTCGCGTCAGAGCCCCCCGGACGAGGCGGCCGCGTTCAGCGTCGATCCCACTGTCCGCCGGGACGTGCGCGGAGCCAGGCCCAGGCGGATCGCCACCCACCTCGATGCCCCTGGCGGCCTCGCGGAAGTGGTGATTGATGATATTCCTGGCGATGCCAACGACGAAGGCGGGAAGCTTCTCGGGTTGGCGCAGCGCGCCCGCCCGCAGCGCCTGGAGGAGAGCGAGCAACGTGTCCTGCGTGACGTCAGCTGCGGCGTCCGACCCGTGAAGGCACACCGACGCCATCAGCCGGATGCGAAGCTCGAAGCGTCGGGCGATCTCTGCCTCCGCATCGGCGTCTCCCTGCCCGACGCGCCGCGCCAGGCTTGCCCAGAACTCAGCGTTCTCTTCGGAGACCGGCTGGTGACCGGCCGGCCCGCCGCTCCCGCGCTTCCAGGGCAGGGTCACGTGGGGGAGTCTACAACAGGTAACACGGGGTGCAGGGTTGCCAGCTCAGTGACGGCCGCAACCGGCGACGCTTGCGGCATCGCGCTGAGCAGCGTCGAAGGGCGGGGTCCGCAGGCCCGGGGGCGGAGCGGCTCCGACTGCGTCGTCTGGGCAGGCTTGACATAAACAATTATAGTCGAATAATTATTCTAGTATGACCAACAAGGCGTTCGTGCTCGACTTCCCCGCGTGCCTGAACCTGCTTCAGCGGCGCGTCGCGGAGCCCGCGCCCCGGCACGTGCAACTGCTGGTCGGGCCGCGCCAGGTCGGCAAGACCACCCTGCTGCTGCGCCTGGCCGAGTCGCTCGGCCCCTGCGCCCTCTATGCTGCCGCCGATGGCCCGGAAGCCGCCCTGCCCGGCTTCTGGGACCGGCTATGGACCCGAGCCGACGAGGCGGCCGGCCGCCACGGCCGAGCGGTGCTGCTCATTGACGAGGTCCACCTGCTCCCGGACTGGGCCCGGCGGTTGAAGGGTGAATGGGACCGTGTGCGCCGCAGGCACCTGCCCATCAACATCGTCGCCACGGGGTCATCGTCGCTCCGTCTCGCCACCGGTTCGCGAGAAAGCCTGGCGGGCCGCTTCGAACGCGTGACGCTCGGCCACTGGAACGCACGGACGCTGGCCCTCGCGTTCGGCCTGCCGGAAGTCCAAGCCGTCGAGACGATGATCCAATGGGGGACCTATCCTGGCGCGATGGCGTTTCGGCAGGATCCGGTGCGGCGCCTCTCGTACCTCCAGGACGCAATCGTCGAACCCGCCATCGGACGCGACCTGCTCGCCCTCGGCCCGATCCGCAAGCCGGGCCTGCTGCGGCAGATCCTCGGCGTGGCCGTGAGCAGTCCTGCGCAGATCGTCTCGCTCGCGAAGATCCAGGGCCACCTGCAGGACACCGGCGCTCTCGAGACGATTGCCCACTACCTGTCGCTGCTGGAGGAGGCCTTTCTGGTTGCGGCCTTGCAGAAGGTGTCGGCGCGGCCCTTTCGGCGACGGGCTGCGCCGCCGAAGCTGGTCACGCTGTCCAACGGACTGCTGGCCGCATTCGACGAACGGCGAGCACCCGAGCGCGGGTCGGACCCCGTGCGCTTCGGCGCCTGGGTGGAGAACGCCTGCCTGGCCCACGCGGTCAACAGCGGCCAGCGGGTGCGCTATTGGCGGGAGGAGCCGCTCGAGGTTGACGGCGTGCTGGACGGAGGCTGGGGCCGGTGGGCGATTGAGGTCAAGACCGGCGAGATCGAAGCGGCGCGCCTGCGAGGGCTGTCCGAATTCACGCGGCGCCACGCGGACTATGCACCCCTCGTGCTCTGCGAGCCGACGCAGGTGCCCGCGGTCGAACGGCTCGGGCTCAAGGGGCAAGCCTGGCCGGACTACCTCCTGCACGGCCCCCGATAGCGGTGGCCGCCGCCGCACTGCCTCGTCGGCTCGAAGTGGGAGACGGGCGGGCCGCCGCGCGAGGCCGACCTGCCGGCCCCGGCGCAGCGGCACATCGAATCAGCGGCTCTTCGCCGGCGGCGGCGGCGCGTTCTTCACGTAACGGTCGAACCAGGCGATCTGTTCGGCCACCACGTGCTCGTTCGACTCCAGCGCCGAGTACCCGTGGGACTCGAAGGGCAGCAGCACGAGCCGGGCCTGCCCGCCGTTGCCGCGGATCGCCTCGTAGAGCA
>Ga0113563_10001686_pt1 | contig 12808 bp, 17 predicted proteins | sample Mud3Dept3metaG_FD_80117 | JGI IMG/M metagenome (GOLD analysis project Ga0113563, IMG submission 80117) | Freshwater wetland microbial communities from Ohio, USA, analyzing the effect of biotic and abiotic controls - Mud 3 Core 4 Depth 3... | ecosystem: Environmental > Aquatic > Freshwater >...
GAGTCTGGCGGCACCAAATCTTCATGCATCAGGACGAGGATGCGGGACCGTTTCATAGCGCCACCTTGTGCCGTCCGCTACGCAAGTAGTTCATCGTATGCACGGTCAGCAAAATCGTGAAATCCAATTTCGCCTGCTCTTCCGCCACCGGCAATCGCAGGTGGAGCTGCCGGCACCGCTGAATCATCCCTTCGAGCACCTGATCGATGGTGTATTGATATTCGCCGGTCCAGGCAGCGACTTTGCGACGCACCTCTTTTCGAAAACGGTTCAAGAAGGCGGCGGCACCCGGTTGATCAGCGTAGACAGGGGCGTCGGAAAACAAGCGTTTCAAGTCAGGATCGTACAATGACGGTCGTTCAGTTCCATAATGTTTACGTTTGCGGTCATAATGCTCGCGCAGGGTCTTCTTTAGGTCGGGCAATGGATCGACCTCTTCACGTGCGATTACCTTGGGCTGGACAGCAGCCAGCCCCTCCATGAGCCCATCGACGTATTGAAGCTTCTTGAGTACCGGCCATCCTCTATAACGGTCAGCCCAGGTCGAATCGGGTGTGAGCCAGACCGCAAAGGTCTCCGCAAAGTCTTCATCCGGATGGCTTTGCGCATACCACACGTCGAGATGCCGTACGAAACTCCGACTATAGGGCCGAGGACTGTAATACTTGGGGTAGGGTTCGGATGAGCGCCCAAAGATCTGCTGCCGACGGCGGAGACGGCGGAGACGATAGGCATTTTCCACAGCATGGCCTGCTTCATGTCTCAAGATTCGCATGCACCATTCCGGAGTCCCCCCCTCAACCTCGAGCATCTGATCCATTTCAAGTTTTTCGAGTCGTGGATGGGCCAGGTAAAACGGCACGGCAATCCCTGGCACACCGTCCGGAGTGAACCATTCATTGGACAGCCAGAAATGGGGGCGGAAGAGAAGCTGTCGGGCTTCGAGTTCGGCGTAGAGTTGCTGAATCTGCCCCGACAGGAATGGTCCATCGAGGGTGACACCGAGTTGGTTCATGGGAAGGTCCAGAAGCTTTTCGTTGGACCATGAGATCCATTCGGGCTCGTGATCATGGCGATCATTCCCCAGCGCGTCCTGTGTCTGTGATCGTTGCATCGACGCGTATCCTGACGTTCAACCTGCAAGCATTGCTCTTGAAAATATAGCATGTACTACAAGATTCCCCCGGTCCGGGAAGCCTTTCCACTATCTACCGTCCCTGCCGTGGAGAAAAAATGTCCGATCGGGGCCAAGAATGAACCGGCATTGACAATATGTGTCGCAAGGATGGGCTAACGGAGGCGAGGAAGGAGGGCCGGTGCCATTGTCCAGATGACATCAATCACCGAGCACACGTAGGAGCGGGCCTGCGCAGGATCGCTTTCCCAATTCGGCAAGACTTCGTGCAGATCAAGAATCGGCTGATCCTGGCCGAGACAGACCTGAGCAAACAGGGGAATGTCACGTCCGTATCGTTCCCGAACGAAGGCTTGGTGGTTTCGCCCCATCGCAATAACAAGGTCGGCAGCCTCAACCAGTTCCTTGGTCAATTGTCGTGGGACGTGTGTGGTGAGATCAGCGCCTTTTTCGCTCAATCGGTCCTGAACCCAGGTATGCATGGACTGAGGCTTCGCATCGATTCCAGCCGAACCGACGATGCAGGAAGTGCCAAGACCAAGGCTGGCCTTAAGCGCATACTCTGCTGTCACGCTCCGGAATATGTTCCCCGTACATACGAATAGTACTGACCCAATTTTCCTCCTGGATCGATTCTCATCCTTCTCCATGGAACCTCCGACTAACGATCGACAGACATGCAGTTGGGCGCGTAGAATGCCCACCCATGTCACATTTGGCAAACCCTTCACACACACGTCCCAAACTGGACGAAATCACAGAACAGCTGCAGACGAAGCTACTCCGCCTCGTCGGGGATACCATCGGCGAGTATGGTCTTATTCAGGATGGCGACAAGGTTATGGTATGCCTTTCCGGCGGGAAAGACAGTTATGCTCTGCTTGACCTATTGATGGTCTTGCAACGGCGTGCTCCGATTCACTTTGACCTTGTTGCGGTGAACTTGGATCAAAAGCAGCCGGGGTTTCCCTCCCATGTGCTCCCGAACTACCTGTCAGATATCGGAATACCATTTCATATCGAAGAACGAGATACCTACTCCATCGTCAAACGACTCATCCCCGAGGGGCATACTACGTGTTCGCTCTGTTCCAGGCTCCGCCGCGGCATACTCTATCGCGTCGCCACGGAATTGGGCGCGACCAAGATCGCATTGGGTCACCACCGCGATGACCTTGTTGAAACTCTGTTCCTGAACTTGCTCTATACAGGCAAGCTCAAGACAATGCCCCCGAAACTGAGGTCGAAAGATGGCCGGCATCTGGTCATTCGTCCATTGGCCTCTGTGCGGGAGAGCGATCTCGCGCGGTATGCGGAACTCCGCGCGTTTCCCATCATTCCCTGCGATCTTTGTGGCTCACAGGAGAACCTCAAGCGGAAACAGGTGAAGGAGTTTCTGCACGAATGGGAACAACGGTCGCCTGGCTGCACGGACAGTATGTTCGCCGCCCTGTCGAACGTGGCGCCGCAACTTCTTCTGGATCGACGGCTGTTCGACTTCATAGGGCTGCATGCGTCTGACCAGACGAAGGGGGAAGATGACGCCTGGTTGGATCAAGACCATTCCTCATTCGTATAAGCCTGACCATTCTCCCGAATGGGAGTAAGATCAGCGACATCGACTTTAGCGCCAGGTTGTAGGCTGTGCCACACTATCCCGATTTCAAAACATTCGCTGAACAGTTAGTCCAGACTGCCCGATGGGCGTCTCGCATGGGCTGGGCTCCTGCCACAAGCACAAACTATAGCGTGCGGTTACCGGCCGATGCGGCCCCCGCCTATTGCGCGATTACCAGTTCCGGGGTGGACAAAAGCGCCATCGAGGTTGAACACATTCTCTCCGTCGATCAGCATGGCAACGCGATCGATGGAGACGGACTGAAACCTTCGGCTGAAACCCCTCTCCATGTCCTTCTCTATCGCACGATGGGAGCCGGAGCCGTACTTCACACCCACTCACTCCCTGCAGCATTGCTCTCTTACCTGGCCCGTGATGAAGGCCGAGTTCTCCTCTCCGGGTGGGAATTGCTGAAGGGCTTGAGCGGCATCGATACTCATGAAGTAGACATCTCCTTGCCGGTCTTTCCGAACTCACAGGATATGCAGGCATTGTCGATGCTTGTGGAACGATCTCTGTCGAGTGAGAGATCCTGCTATGGTTTTTTGCTGGCAGGACACGGCCTCTATGCCTGGGGCAAGGATATACCAGAGGCGAAACGACATCTCGAAGTCTTCGAATATCTTCTCCAATGCCAACGAGAGGTGATGTGGCATGGCTACTCTGCGAATACCCGATAAGAACGTGACGTTGCAGGATCCATTTGCCGTCCGACAATTTCTCGACCTGCGAGGCATCGTCAATGAACGGTGGTCCGCGGACAGAGACCTACCTTCCAGCGCCACGAACGAGCAGGTCCTCGCCGCCTACGACTACCTACTCAAACCCTTGATGAAAAAATACAGGTACCACACGACAGATGTCATTGCGGTGGATGGGCAGACACCGAATTTGGAAGGGATTCGCGAAAAATTTCTCCGAGAACACACTCACAGCGAGGATGAAGTGCGTGTCTTTGTTGAAGGCCACGGCCTCTTTTGGTTTCATACAGAAGGGGGCGACGATGAAGTTTTCGCCCTGTTGTGCGAGCAAGGTGATCTGATTTCTGTTCCGGCCAACACAAAACACTGGTTCGACTTAGGTGATCCTCCAAAGGTGCGGGCAATTCGGATCTTCACCGACCAGGCCGGCTGGGTTCCCCACTATACAAATTCCGGAATCGATCAGCGCTATCGCTGGTAGCCGCCTCATGGTCCGATACATCCTCATGGACATCGAAGGCACTCTCATTTCCGTCGCCTTTGTCCGCGAGGTCCTCTTTCCCTTTGCCAAACACCGTCTCGCGCCCTTTCTCAAAGAGCGGCGCCATGATCCCAATGTGCTACAGTTGGCTGCAGCATGTCAGGATGTCATGGAGCGCGAAACAGGAACGCGCCCCGCGTATGAGGAGCTGCCAGCCATGCTGACCGGGTGGATCGACCAGGACCGAAAAATGGCCGGCCTCAAAGCATTGCAGGGAATGATCTGGGATGAGGGCTATCGACAGGGGGCTTTTGCACCGCAACTGTATGACGATGTCCTGCCTGTCTTAACACAATGGCGCACTCTTGGTATCCGCTTGGGAATCTACTCCTCAGGTTCAGAACAGGCTCAGCGGCTCCTCTTTGCATATACCAACGTCGGGGATGTGACTTCCTTGTTTGAGCACTTTTTCGATACCACTGTCGGCGAGAAAAAGACCTCGTCGAGTTACCGCAAGATCAGCGATCAGATCGATCTACCGCCTCCTGACATTCTTTTTCTGTCGGACGCGGAACTCGAACTGGATGCTGCTGCATCGATAGGCTTCAGGACCGCCCACATCGTGCGGCCTGGAACCGATGCGAGTACCCGCCATCCTATTCATCCAGACCTCACGCTCCTTCCCCCTGCAGAATAGGAATTCGGGCTAACGAATCGTTTGGGATACCTCAATGAAGTGGGAAGGGTTACGGCTTTAACTTCGACGCGAATTGCTTTCGGAACTTAACCACTTTCGGCCCGACCACAGCTGTACAGTAGCCCTGGAAGGGATTCCGTGCAAAATATTCCTGGTGATAGGGCTCGGCTTCGTACCAGGTCCCGGCGGGAGTGATTTCCGTTACGATCGGGTTGGCATAGAGCTTTTCCTTCGTCATGCCTGCGATCACCTCCTCAGCAATCTGTTTCTGCTCAGGTCCATGGAAGAAGACTGCTGAGCGGTATTGAGTCCCGACATCGTGCCCCTGCCGATTGAGGGTCGTAGGATCGTGGATGACAAAGAACACTTCCAGCAACTCGCGGTAGCTGACGACTGTGGGATCGAACATGACACGGACTGCTTCTGCGTGACCAGTCCTGCCGCTACACACGGCTTCATACGTTGGATGGTCTACGTGACCACCAATGTAGCCGGACTCGACCGCCACCACACCCTTCATCTGATCATAGACCGCTTCGAGGCACCAAAAGCAGCCGCCGGCCACGGTTGCAATGCTGAATCCCTTCTGTACCGGAGGTGCAGTCTGATCCATCGTACAGACTTCTGATTACGCGGTCTGAAAATGAGTCTTGGAAGGTCTTTCTTTCAGCTCCTGTCGAGCCTTATACCATAAAGAATCGGGAGGCTGCGACCAGTTCGTGAACGAACAGGGAGATCCTCACGCGTCACTGTAGGGGAGCGACCAAATTGGCTAAACCGGGTGGGAAAAGGGGAAAGGCTACGCGTTCAGTTCTTCGTTGAGACTGGCAATGACTCGCTCGAGTTTTACTTCTTCGTCTGGCTGGATCTTCGTAAACTGGACTCCAAATGTCCCGGCCTTCACCCATCGCACTTGAGCTTCGTCGATCCGCAAAGGCCAATCAAGCCCGGGAACATAGATGCGGCATTCAAATGTAGCTCCCGTGACAACCGGCTGATCTGTTTCGATCATACAGCCGCCGGAGGAGAGATCCAGCGTCCGGCCTTGGCCTTCCCGTTGCTCGCCTGAAAAGGTGCTTCTGAACTGCGAGGTAAACCGTGGCTGTTGTCGATTCTCTCTATGAGACTGCTCTTTGACCATGTGCGGATGAGAATTTCTCTTCGTTGAATCCCGCTGTTTTTTCATGAGAGCCATGCCTGTTTTGCCCCTTTCAAACAGGGAACCCCGGGCTTGAGTAACGAGGCGCCGGGGTCCCTATGGGAAGTCTCCAATATTTTGGTTATTTCTTTAGATTCAACAGGACATGTCCCCGACGGTTCTGCTGATAGCAGGACTCAGAAGTTTCCATGCAGAAAGGACGCGCCTTGCCGTACGACACGATCGCCAGCTGCTTCGGGCCCACACCCGACTCAATCAGATAGCTACGCGCGGTCTTGGCTCGCTTATCCCCTAAGACGAGGTTGTAGTCGGCCGTGCCCCGTTCGTCGGCATGCCCCTCAACCTTCATCACCGCATTAGGATGATCTTTCAGCCACTGTGCATCGTGATTCAAGGCCTCCATTCCAGCATCTGAAAGGGTCCACTGATCATATCCGAAGAACACATCGAGTAAGCCGGCTTCGATGGCTGCTTTTTCTTCTTTGGTTATTTCCGCACGCTGACGGGCGCTTATCCCACCTGAAGAGGAGAGCGAGGCAATATCGCCGCCCTTCCCCAGGCGCTCTTCCGAGGGATTCTTGGAGAAACCACTGAGTGCTCCCCCTGAACCACCTTTTTGCGCGGTGCCCGCCCCCGTCTCTCCATCAGATTGCAGCCATTTCGTGCCACAACCCTGACCCACCAGCAGGATGAACCCCATTGCTGCCACGGCAGCTGTTTTCATTGGACTTCCCATCATGATTGTTCCCCCATCTTTTGGAATAAGATTTCGCCAGCGTAGATCAAATATAGCACCTGCATGCAAAAATGAGGTCCAACCCGGCCAGTCGCTGTTTCACATAAATTGACAGGTTGTTGGATCTCGCGCTTGCGGACGGGCGCAGGAGGGTCGAGCTGAGAGGAAAAAGCCTAAAATTGAGCCGACTTACGATCAGTCCACCGAGCCGGATGCATGACAGTACTTAGAGCGGCCACGCCGCAGATAAAGGCCAACATGGCCAAGCCCACCATCAGAAAAAAACTAGCCCTGACTTCATGGGGGACTATATGGTTCATGATGCGACCCCCTTCTTGATGACAATGCGCTTATGCACTAGAGATTCTCAAAGGGTACTGCGTCTAGCATAGCACCGTGTGAGACACCTCATTAGGCACCTCGCAAGCTACTAACACATATTGCATAGGGTATTGGAAACACGGGGGATAGCGGGCATCCCCGTCGAGTTGTTCCCATGCCCTAACCTTGACATGCTTCAAATGCCTATGTTACAGAATCAGCTTCTAGAATGGAGACAAGGGCTTATGTACGCAATCATCGAGACGGGTGGCAAGCAGTATCGGGTGGAAACAGGATCATTGGTTCAAGTCGAGTCGCTACCGGGCGATGTTGGGGGGGCGATCGAGCTGGGTCAAGTTCGGCTGGTTCACAGCGATAGAGGGCTAGAGATCGGACAACCGCTGGTCAAAGGGGCCACAGTCAAGGCTGAGATCATCAGCCAGGGCCGGACCCGCTCCATTACCATCTTCAAGAAACAGCGGCGCAAGAACTATCGGCGGACCAATGGCCATCGCCAGGGCTTTACTAAATTGCGTATTACCGGTATCGAAACAGCCTAACGAGGACCAGTCATGGCAACAAATAAAGGCGGCGGATCAACTCGAAATGGACGGGATAGCAATCCCCAATATCTTGGCGTCAAAGCCTACGGCGGACAGACCGTGAAGGCCGGATCCATTTTGATCCGTCAGCGAGGGACGAAGTTCTTTCCCGGTTTCAACGTAGGCCTCGGCAAAGACCATACCCTCTTCGCTCGCATCACAGGGACTGTGAAATTCGAACGTGGCCGCGGGCGGCAGAAGGTCAGTGTCTACTCCGCGCCTTCGACTTCATAGTACATTCTTTTCCTCTTTTCTCGTCACAGTTTCGTCGCCACGAGAACTCCCGGTGATAGGCAGGAGTGCGACGGGATGTTCCTCGCATGCCATGACTGACACCGTCACCGGCTGAAGTGATACGCCCATGTTTGTCGATGAAGTCCATATCCATATCAAAGCCGGCCGTGGCGGTGACGGCGCATGCAGCTTTCGGCGCGAAAAATTTGTCCCACGCGGCGGGCCGGACGGTGGTGACGGCGGTCACGGCGGCGACGTTCTATTTGAAGCGTCCCCTCGCATAACCACTCTTCTCGACCTCCGCTACCAAAAACACTACGAAGCTGAGGTCGGTCGCCAGGGTGGCGCTGCGAATTGCTCCGGAAGAACCGGAAAGAATGTGGTTGTACCCCTTCCCGTCGGCACTGTGATCTTCGATGCAGAGACGAATGAGATGTTGGCTGATCTGGTCGCCCCTGGACAGCAATTCGTGGGAGCTCATGGGGGCCGTGGGGGGCGAGGAAATAGTCATTTCGCTACCTCGACTAACCGCACGCCCACGGAGTTCGAGACAGGCACAGAGGGAGAAGAACGATCGCTCAGACTCGAACTGAAACTGTTGGCCGACGTCGGGCTCGTGGGCCTTCCCAATGCGGGAAAATCGACGCTCATCGCGACGATCTCAGCAGCACGACCGAAGGTCGCCGATTATCCCTTCACCACGCTGACCCCGAACCTGGCAATCGTTCGTTGGGGAGAAAGAGAGAGTTTTGCCGTCGCGGACATTCCCGGAATCATCGAAGGCGCCCATGAAGGGAAGGGACTGGGATTCCAATTTCTTCGGCACATCGAACGCACGTCCTTTTTGCTGCACATGATCGATGTGTCGGAATGGGCGACTGAACAGCCCGTTAGAAATTTTGAGATCATGCGCCAAGAATTGGCCGCCTATGATGAGCGGCTCACCGCGCGCCCCTTCGCGGTGGTCGCAACAAAAATCGACGTGGCCGGAGATCGGATGTACCTACGTGAGTTGCAAAAGTACTGTACGGATCATCAGTATGCATGCTTCTCGATCTCTGCCGCTACAAGAGAAGGGCTGATGGAACTCGTCACCTATGTGGGACAACGGGTGGCGGAACTTCGCACCACAGCATGCGAGACGAACTTTTAAAACAGGCCACGCGCATCGTCATCAAAATCGGGAGCAGTCTCCTTGCGTCCCGAGACACAGGATTACGCCCGGAACAGATTGATCGGCTCGCGGGTGAAATCGCGGTACTCCGGTCGAGCGGACGTGAGATCTTGATCGTCTCCTCCGGCGCAATTGTTTCCGGCATCAGGAAATTGGGTCTCAAGGAATACCCTAAAAGCCTCCCTGTGAAACAGGCTGCCGCGGCGGTCGGCCAGAGCCGGCTCATGTGGGCATACGAAAAATCGTTTGAGCGAGTCGACGTCAAAGTGGCGCAGATTCTATTGACTCACCAGGATCTTGCCGATCGACGACGGTTTCTCAATGCACGCCACACCTTGGCAGCGCTGATCGGGTTCGGCGTGATCCCCATCATCAATGAAAACGATACGGTCGCCGTGGATGAAATCCGCGTGGGAGACAACGATACCCTGGCTGCTGAAGTGGCTCATCTCGTTGACGCAGACCTTCTCATCATCCTGTCTGATATCGACGGCCTATTCACCCAGGACCCACGCAAGAATCCCACGGCCACGCTGATCCCTTTGATCCAGGATATTACTGAAGAGATCGAAGAACGAGCCGGCGTCTCCACCACGTTCGAGGGAACTGGGGGCATGGCCACAAAAATCAAGGCGGCGAAGAAAGTCAGTGAGTATGGAGTCGCCACGTTGATCCTGAACGGGCAAAGAGCCGGCCTCCTTCCACAAGTCTTGGCCGGCGGATCAGGTGGCAGCCTCTTTCTCGCGAAGGAACGTCGGCTCACCAGTCGCAAACATTGGATCGCCTTCACCCTCAGGCCGCGAGGGACCCTGACACTCGACCCTGGAGCTGTCGAAGCGTTGGCCAGACGTGGCAAGAGCCTGTTGGCTTCCGGCATTCTGAATGTCAGTGGTCCATTCGAGACGGGAGATGCAGTCAGTTGCCTCGACCAAGACGGCAAAGAATTCGCCAAAGGGCTCGTGAACTTCTCCTCAGACACCTTGGCACGCATCAAAGGGCTAAAAACGATTGAGATCCAGCAGCAGCTAGGCCCGCAGGAATATGAAGAAGTCATCCACCGGGACAACCTCGCCATCTTGTAGACCCCGAGTGTGAGTTATGCCCGCTCAAGATTCTACGACTCACCACTCACCACTCACCACTCACCCTCCAACGCCGACTATGCGACTTGGACTACTGGGCGGCAGTTTTGACCCAGTGCATAACGGTCACCTGTCTATTGCGCAGCAGACACGCGAGGCCCTCGGGCTCGACCAAATCCTCTTCATTCCCACGAGTCACCCACCCCATAAGCCGAACGACAGCCTAGCACCGGTCCACCACCGCTATGAGATGGTTCGCCTTGCCATCGCCTCAGCCCCCTCTCTTGTCATTTCGGATGTGGAAATCCGCCGACCGGGCAAGTCCTACTCCATCGACACCATTCGTCTACTGCAACAGGAGTATGGAGCGCACACGCAACTATTCTTCCTCATCGGGCTCGATGCCTTCCTGGAGTTCCCTTCCTGGCGCGACCCTCTGACACTCCTGCAGCTCTGCTCCTTCGTCGTCCTCTCCAGGCCTGGTCTATCGTTTCGCTCCGTCTCAACTATTTCGTTACTCCCGCCGATTCCATCCTCTTCACTGACGGACCTGGACGAGGGACGGATTTCCCGAATAGAAGTGCCTCTTGGGAAGCAACAACTGACCTGTCTCCGGCTACCACCCTGCGCAGTTTCCGCATCAGACATTCGTGTGCGAATTCGCCAAGGACTCCCTGTGGCAAATCTATTGCCGCCATTAGTGGAATCTTATATACTTCGACATCATCTCTACCAAGAGGAGCGCGATCGCACAAACAGCTAGGTCTACGGCCCTCGCCATTGCCCGGGCAATGCGTGACAAAAAGGCCACCGAGGCTCTTATCCTTCACGTAGCCCCGCTGACCTCTGTTGCCGACTACTTAGTCATAGGCTCTGCGGATTCGGATCGTCAAGCTGGTGCCATCGCGGACCATATCACCAGTAGCCTCTCTCGCTCCGGCTCCAAACCGCTGAGCGTCGAGGGGACGCGGTCCGCTCAGTGGGTCCTGATAGACTTTGGCGATGTCATCGCCCATATTTTCAGGCAGGATGTTCGGGAGCATTACGCGCTCGAACGGTTGTGGGCCGACGCGAAGCGCATCGCCATCCCGGACGAACCGCCGGCCACAAAACCGGCTACCGCCATTCGGTCCGTGAAACGGAAAAAAGCATCCGTGAATTCAAAGGCCTAGTCCGATGCTCCGACTGCTCATCACCATATTTCTTATTAGCGCCGGAATCTTTCTCTATAGTTATTTCCGCGAATTGAACCCCGGCACGGTCGAAGTCCGGACCAGCCCCTCCATCCAGTTCGAGCTGAGTCCTGTCACACTCATCGTCTTTTCCATGGCTGTCGGCGCCGTGCTCGTGGCCTTGGCAGTCGGCATGAGGGAGACGGCCCATGTTATTGGCAACTGGCGCAGCACCAGGCTGTTGCGGCGCAAGGAAAAAATCGATGCGCTCCATCGTGATGGTACCCATGCCTTCATGTCAAAACGCACCGTCGAAGCCATAGGCCTGTTCGAGCGGGCGCTGGCCATGGATCCAAATCGTGTCGACTCGCTGCTCTGGCTGGGAAACATTTACCGCGCGGAAAGCAACTTCACCGAAGCAATCCGCCTCCACCAACGAGCGAATCGAGTCGACGACCGGAACATTGAAATCCTGCTGGAGCTGGCAAACGACTTGGAGAGTGCCAAGCGCTATGAGGACGCCTTACAGACACTGCACAAGATGCTCAAGATCGAACCGGATAACCTTACCGCGCTCATCCGCAAGCGCGATCTGTTGATCAGGCTCGAAAAATGGAGTGAGGCGCTCGAAATCCAACATCGTCTCCTCAAGGCCAACCTGCCTGAGCCGGAACGGCAGGCTGCGGCTCACCTCCTCACCGGCTGCACCTACGAGGTCGGACGCCAACTGCTGGAACGGGGCCATCCCGACAAAGCTCGGCGCTATTTCCGAGGCGCCATTAAGAAAGACCGAACGTTCCTGCCTGCCTACATCGGCATTGGTGAAATTTTGATCCGGGAAAACAAGACCAAGCAGGCGGTAGAAATTCTCAAGAAGGTCTATGCCAAGACCCGCAGCATCATCATCTTGCACCGCCTGGAAGAACTTTTTCTCGAGCAGGGCGAACCCAGCGAAATTATCCGTGTCTATCAGGAGGCTCTCCGTCAAGACCCGCATAATCCCACCCTGCAGTTCTATCTAGGCAAGCTCTACTACCGACTCGAGATGGTCGACGAAGCCTTCGACATCCTTTCGACCGTTGAAGGAATACAGGACCAATTGGTCGACTACCATAAGATCATGGCCAATCTCTTTCTACGCAAGCAGCAGATGGAGGAGGCCGTCAGCGAACTCAAGAAAGCCCTACATTTCAAAAAGCGTGTCGTCGTCCCGTATGTCTGTACCGCCTGTCAGCAAGAATCGACCGACTGGTCTGGTCGCTGCCGCCGCTGTGGGACCTGGAATACGTTAGTCGCGCTGCCATGGCCCAATGCCGGTCAAGCGGTCCCAGGTCAGGACCGCGCCCCCCTGCCAGTCTCTACGGTTCCCTACCAGGGCATTGCTTCTCCCTTCGAAACCGTGTAGGTTTTCGGCCAATTGGTCTACCACACAGACGTGTCGTCATCCGCGTCGCAATCAACGCAACCTCTACAGGCGATGGAGTGTCCTATGATCGATTATCAGGGTTTTGCTGCCAAAGCCTTGCGCGACGAAATGCTGACCAGAAGCGAATGCCAGGCTGTGCTCAACAGTCCGGATGAGCAGTTACTGGGGCTTATCCAAGCCGCATTCACCGTCCGATCCCACTATTTCGGCAAGACCGTTCGCCTCCAGATGTTGCAAAATGCCAAGAGCGGGGCCTGCCAGGAAGACTGC
>Ga0113563_10001687_pt1 | contig 12803 bp, 13 predicted proteins | sample Mud3Dept3metaG_FD_80117 | JGI IMG/M metagenome (GOLD analysis project Ga0113563, IMG submission 80117) | Freshwater wetland microbial communities from Ohio, USA, analyzing the effect of biotic and abiotic controls - Mud 3 Core 4 Depth 3... | ecosystem: Environmental > Aquatic > Freshwater >...
CGGCGACTACAAGAAGTTCATCGATGACGTGAAGAACAAGCGCGACAACCGCCGCCTCATGGGCTTCGGTCACCGCGTCTACAAGAACTACGACCCGCGCGCGAAGATCCTCAAGAAGATGTGCGACGAGGTCCTCGCGCACCTCGGCGTCAGCGATCCGCTGCTCGATGTCGCCAAGGGCATGGAGGAGATCGCGCTCAAGGACGATTACTTCATCTCGAAGAAGCTCTACCCGAACGTCGACTTCTACTCGGGCATCATCTACCGCGCGATGGGCATCCCGACGAACATGTTCACCGTGATGTTCGCGCTCGGTCGCCTCCCCGGCTGGATCGCCCACTGGAAGGAGATGGTCGAGGACAACAACACGAAGATCGGCCGTCCTCGCCAGATCTACACGGGCGAGAAGCTCCGCAAGTACGTCCCGATCGAGAGCCGCTAACCTAGCTAGCGCGCTGCGATCGCGCGACGAAGCCGGCGTTCGCGCCGGCTCTTGTCGTTTCGGCGCTACTTGCAGCCGACGGGCAGGACCTGCTGGCGGTACTGGCCCTCCCAGTTCCCCGGCGGATCGTACTCGCAGACCCAGACGTCGAGACCCTTGCACTGCGATTTGCCGCAGCCGAGCGAGGTCGTCCCGCGCCACACCACCTGCGTGAAGTGGCCCGTCTGCATCGAGAAGCTCGGCTGCTGGAACGAGTAGCCCTTGATCTCGTCGTACCACATGGCCACCGTCGCCCTGGCGTCGAGCGCGCCGGTGGTCCCCGCGGCGAGGTTCTCGCCGGTCGGGCCACCCGAGTGCTCGAACGCGCAGTCCTTCGCCTTGAGCTGGTTCGCCCACAGCTGCGCGGCCGCGGCGAGCTTGGGCGACCACGTCAGCGGCGGTGCGCAGTGCTGCGCGCGATAGCGGTTGTGGTGGTCGAGCAGCTGTTGCGCTTCGGCATCGAGCCCCGAGGCCACAGGGCGGGCGGGCGGTGCCGGCGGATCGACGCGCGGCACGGAGGCGCGGGCCGGCCCGCTCGGGGGCGGCTGCCCCTCCTGCCACGGATCGGCGCCACCACCGGGTGGCCCCTCGCCGGCCACCGGTGCCGGCTGCGGCTGCGGCGTGGGGTTGCCATACATCTGACCGCAGCTCGCGGCCGCGAGGGACAGGGCGATGAACCAGGAGCGCATCTAGAAAACCTTGGCGAGACGAACCACGCCTGGAGCATGACACGCCACGGCGCGCGTGGCAGATTGGCGCCGATGCGTGCAACGGTGGCAGAAGCGACCTCGGCGGCGGTGACCGACGGGATCCGCGTGCGGGTGCAGTCGCACTACCTCTCGGATCAGTCATCGCCTCGTGATGACCGCTACGTGTTCGCGTACACGATCACGATCTCCAACGAGGGCTCGACCTGGGCGCAGCTCCGTACCCGTCACTGGATCATCACGGATGGTCGCGGCACGGTCGAAGAGGTCCGCGGCGATGGGGTCGTCGGCGAGCAGCCGCGCCTCGCGCCCGGCCAGACCTTCCAGTACACGTCGGGTTGCGTCCTGACGACCCCGATCGGGACGATGCAGGGGACCTACCGGATGTGGCGCGACGACGGCAGCTACTTCGACGCGCAGATCGCGGCGTTCTCCCTCGCCTCCCCCGCCTCGACGCGGATCCCGGACGACGAAGCCAACTGATCCGGTCACTTGCTGCCGGAGGCCGATGTAGGCCGATCGGCGACCTGCTCGGTGCAACAAAACTCAAAGCCTTGGCGTAGGCTATGCGTCTAACGGTTGTAACCGTGTCTGCCCCCCCCATGACTCATGCCGAGCGCGAAGCCGCGACGGCGTCCGCCCTGGTCGAGGCTGCGAAGGCCGGCGATCAGCGAGCGTTCGAGTCGCTCGTGCGGCGCTACCGCAAGCGGATCTACGCGCTCGCGCTCCACATCATCGGCTCGTCGAGCGAGGCCGATGACATCACGCAAGAGGTCTTCCTCAAAGCGTATCGCGCGCTCCCCGAGTTCGAGGGCCGCAGCCAGTTCTTCACGTGGGTCTACCGGATGACGGTCAACCGCTCGCTCAACGCGCGCCGGGATCGCGCGCGACGCGGTGAGGACAACGACGACGCTCGACTCGAGCTCGCCGTCGCGGTCGATGCGCGTAGCAATCCGAGCCGGACCGCCGAGCTACGCCAGACCTATGCGCGCCTGCTGCGGGCGCTCGACGGCCTCCCCGCCGACATGCGCACGACGGTGATCCTCGTCTCGCTGCAGGGCATGTCCCACGGTGAGGTCGCGGTCGTCCAGAACGTCAGCGAAGGCACGATCGCGTGGCGCATGCACGAGGCGCGGCGCCGCCTCCACGACGCGATGGCGCCCGAGAAGCTCCAGCGCCCGCGGAACCTGTCCGCGGATCTCGCGCGCGTCCTCGGCGAGCACGGGCTGTTCGTGCCCGTGATGCCGAAGGGTCGGGCCTAGTCCTCGGCGTTGACCGGGCCGCCCTTGGCGACGGCGCGCTGGTACGCAGGGCGGGCCCGGATCCGTTTCACGAACTCCTTCAGCTTCGGCGAGACCTCGAGGTCCCCCGCCCGGTCGACGATCGACTCGACCGCGTAACTCATCTGGATGTCCGCCGCGGTCAGCTCGTCGCCGGCGAACCAGGTGTGCGTCGCGAGGTGCTCGCCGAGGAACGCGAGGTGGCGCGTCAGGTTCGGCGTGACGAAGCTCGCGGAGACCGTGTCGGCGATCTTCCTCGCGATCGGCTTGACGAAGAACGGGACCTTCGCGGTCTTCACCTTCGCGAAGATCAGCTTGAGCAGGAGGAACGGCATCAGCGAGCCCTCCGCGTAGTGCATGAAGTATCGGTAGTGGCGGTACGCGGGCGTCCCCGCCGGCGGGGCGAGGCGCCCCTTGCCGTAGGTGTCGACGAGGTACTCGAGGATATTCGCCGACTCGGCGATCACCAGCTCGCCGTCGGTGATCACCGGCGACTTGCCGAGCGGGTGGATCTGCTGCAGCGACTTGGGTGCGAGCAAGGTCTTCGGATCGCGCTCGTACTTCACGACCTCGTACGGGACCTCGAGCTCCTCGAGCAGCCACAGCACGCGCTGCGATCGGGAATGGTTCAGGTGATGGACGGTGATCACGCGCCGGTTATACGCCCAACCGCTTGCAGCGCCCCGGAGTCTTCGCGACGATGCCACGCATGCGACGACTTCTACTCGGCGTGGCGCTGGCGCTCGGGGTCGGCACGTCCGGCTGCGCAGCGCTGATGCCCGCGGCCAAACAGGAACCGTTCCCTGTGATGGACGTCCAGGCGGAGCGGCCGCCCCCGGGCCCGGACAAGGTGATCCTCACTCCGTCGAACATCGCGATCATCGACAAGATCCAGTTCGAGGTCGGCAAGGCCGATCTCAAGCCGGTGTCCCACGTCGTGATCGACGAGGTCGTCACGGTGATGAAGACCAACCCACAGATCGAGCTGGTCCAGGTCCAGGGCCACACCGACACCGACGGCTCGGCGGATCTCAACCGCAAGCTGTCGCAGGCGCGCTCGGAGTCGGTCGTCAAGTACATGGTCGGCAAGGGCATCAAGAAGGACCGGCTCGAGGGCAAGGGCTTCGGACCCGACGTCCCGATCGCAGACAACGCGGTCCCTGAAGGACGCGAGGCCAACCGCCGCGTCGAGTTTCTGATCGTCAAGCAAGGCCCCAAGAAGACGGTGGTGAAAGATGAGTAAGCACCTCGGCCTCGCGATCGCGATCGCGACGGCGACCTCGGCATGCGCGACCGGCGCGGATCCCAAGATCCGCACCGAGATCAGCGCGAAGCTCCAGAGCGCGCAGTCGCCGATCCAGGCGTGCTTTCAGAACTCGCTCTACACGAACCGCAAGCTGCGCGGCATGTACGTGGTTCAGCTGGCGGTCAACGGGGAGACCGGCGAGTTCGGCGAGATCAACCTGCGCCGCGACGAGCCGCAGGATCCGGTGCTCCGATTCTGCGTGATCGGCGTGCTGGCGAAGCTCAAGCTCGACAAGCCGCCCGGATCGCGGATCGTGCTCGAGAGCGTCCCGATCAAGTTCGAGTGGTCGAACCCGTAGCGAACGGGTTATAGACACGCGTGGCCAAGCTCCCGACCCGCTCGCCGACTCACGAGGATGTCCCGATCGCGCGCCTCGCCTCGATGGGGATGGAGCTCGACGAGATCGCGGTCGACGAGGCCGTCGACATCGAGGCGCTCGCCGAGCTCGCCGAGGATCGCGGCCGCCCTGCGAGCCACTACCTCGCGGCCGTCGCCCTCGCGACCGAGCTGCGCGTCGGGCCGGACGCCCCGCTCGCGGTCAAGGTCTGCGTCGGGACCTGCCAGCGCTACGGTGCGCTCGACCTGCTCGACCACCTCGTCGACCGCTGGCGCCGTGCGAAGGGCTTCGTGATCACGCCCGTGTCGTGCCTCGATCAGTGCGACCAGGCGCCCGCGTGCGAGATCCATGGCGCGCACGGCAAGCTTGCCCTCGCACCGACCACGACCGGCAACCTCGACGAGGCGCTCGACTCCCTGGCCTCGTGAGCTGTATGGCCGCCCGACACCCTTGTCGCATGGGTGTCGCAGCGGACCGTGCCAGGTAGAGGCTGGCCCCTGGTGTCGCACCACGCTAGCCTCGCCTTCATCCGATGTTGCGCCTGTCCAAGGTCAACAAGTACTACCAGGTCGGCACGCACAGCCTTCACGTGCTGCGTGACGTCGACTTCGAGGTCTCCGATGGAGAGTTCGTCGCGATCATGGGCGCCTCTGGATCGGGCAAGTCGACCTTGCTCAACATCCTCGGCATCCTCGATGACTACGACTCCGGCGAGTACTGCCTCGGCGAGACCAAGATCAGCAACCTCTCGGAGAGCAAGGCCGCGAGCTACCGGAACCGGTTCATCGGCTTCGTGTTCCAGTCGTTCAACCTCCTGCCGTTCAAGACCGCGCTCGAGAACGTCGCCCTGCCCCTCTATTACCAGGGCATCACGCGCCGGAAGCGCAACCAGATCGCGGCGCAGTACCTCGATCGCGTCGGCCTTCGCGACTGGGCGGACCACCTGCCGTCGGAGATGTCCGGCGGGCAGAAGCAGCGCGTCGCGATCGCCCGCGCGCTGATCGCCAAGCCGCGGCTGATCCTCGCCGACGAGCCGACCGGCGCGCTCGACAGCGAGACCAGCAAGCAGATCATGGATCTGCTGTCGGAGATCCACCAGACCGGCATCACCGTGCTCGTCGTGACCCACGATCCCGAGGTCGCCGCGCGCACGCAGCGCACGATCCGGTTGCGCGACGGCAAGGTCGTCGGCGCGCACGAGGCGTCCGCGAGTCATCCAGGGATGGCGGCCATGCCCGCGGCGGTGCCGTAGTGTTCTCGCTCGATCGCTGGCTCGAGGTGTTCGACACCATCCGCCGCAACAAGCTGCGGACCGCGCTCACGGCGATCAGCGTCGCGTGGGGCATCTTCGTCCTGGTGTTCCTCCTCGGGCTCGGCCGCGGGCTCGACAACGGGCTGCGCGCGAACTTCGCGCGCGACGCGACCAACGGGGTCTGGATCAACGCGAACAAGACCTCGGTCGCCCACGGCGGGTACGACGTCGGCCGCCGGATCACGTTCGAGAACGTGGACTACGAGCGCGCCAAGAAGGTCGAGGGCATCGAGTACATCTCGGCGCAGCACTTCGTCGGTGGCAATCGCTGGGGCGCGTCGATGATGACGAAGTACGGCGCGAAGGCGAACACGTTCGAGCTCGCCGCGGTGTACGCGGACTCGCTCCGCCTGCAGGCCCACGAGATGACCCAGGGCCGGTTCCTCAGCCCCGCCGACATCGCGCAGACTCGCAAGTCCGCGGTGATCGGGCAGACCGTCGCGAAGTTCCTGTTCGAGCAGGCGTCGCCGATCGGCGAGTGGATCACGATCGGGAGCACCGCGTTCCAGGTCGTCGGGGTGTTCACCGATCCGGGTGGCGCCGAGGAGGAGCGCCGGATCTACATCCCGGTCTCGACCGCGCAGCTCGCGTTCAACGGCGGAGAGAAGCTCGGCCAGATCCAGATGACGGTCGGCCAGGCAGGCCCCGCGGAGACGCAGGCGATCATCGACGTGATCGTCGGCCAGCTCGCGGAGCGGCACAACTTCGACCCGACGGACCCGCAGGCCGTGCGCGTGCACAACAACATCGAGCAGTTCGAGCGGTTCAAGAAGCTGTTCTGGATGATCTCGACGTTCGTCATCGTGATCGGCCTCGGCACGCTCGCCGCCGGGGTGGTCGGCGTGTCGAACATCATGATGATCGCGGTCAAGGAGCGCACCAAGGAGATCGGCGTGCGCAAGGCGCTCGGCGCGACGCCGTGGTCGATCGTGTTCATGATCACCCAGGAGGCCGTGTTCCTGACCGGCGTCGCTGGGCTACTCGGCCTGTCCGCGGGCGTCGCCGTCCTCGGGCTCCTCGGCAAGCTCGACAACGATTTCATCGTCAACCCGAACATCGACCTCTCGATGGGCGTCGGCGCCGCCGTGTTCCTCGTGCTCGCGGGCGCCCTCGCCGGCTACTTCCCGGCGCGCGCCGCGGCGCGGGTCAACCCGATCCACGCGCTCAGAGATCAGTAGGATGTTCGACCTCGACAAGTGGAAAGAGATCTGGGCAACGCTGCGCAGCAATCGCCTGCGCACGTTCCTCACCGCGTTCGGCGTGTTCTGGGGAATCCTCATGCTGATGGCGATGCTCGGCTTCGGCTCGGCGATCCAGAGCGGCAGCCAGAGGCAGATGAAGGGGATGGCGACCAACCTCCTGTTCGTCTGGGGACAGCAGACGACCGAGTCGTACGACGGCCTGCCGCCCGGGCGCGGCGTGCGGTTCAACACCGCCGACATCGAGATCCTGCGCCGGCTCCCGTCGATCGAGTACCTCGCACCCAGGCTCCAGCTCGGCGGCTGGATGAACAACTTCACGGTCAGTCACGAGAGCAAGAGCGGGACGTTCACCGTGATGGCGGACTACCCCGAGCTCCGGCACATCGTCGCGTTCGAGTACGATGCCGGCCGGTTCGTCAACGAGCGCGACATCGCCGAGTCGCGCAAGGTCGTCGTGATCGGCAAGGCCGTGTACGAGCAGCTGTTCGAGCCCGGGGTCGACCCGATCGGCAAGTACGTCAAGATCAGCGGCGTCTACTTCCAGGTGGTCGGCCTGACGCGCACGCTGCGCTCGGGTCAGCAGGGCGAGCGCGACGCGAACTCGTTATTCGTGCCGTTCACCACGCTCAAGACCGCGTTCAACATCGGCGATCGCGTCGGATTCTTCGCGATGACCGCGAAGCCCGGCACCGACGGCCCCGAGCTCGAGCGCAGCGTGCGCGAGGCCCTGATGCGACACCACCGGGTGGCGCCGACGGACAACCTCGCGATCGGCTCGTTCAACATGTTCGTGATGTTCGGCAAGTTCCAGACGTTCTTCCTCGTGCTCCAGGTGGTCAGCTGGGTCGTCGGTGGCGCGACGCTGGTCGCCGGCGTGATCGGCGTCTCGAACATCATGCTGATCACCGTCAAGGAGCGCACCAAGGAGATCGGGGTGCGCAAGGCGCTCGGCGCGAGCCCGCTGTCGATCGTCGCGATGGTGATGAAGGAGTCGATCGCGCTGACCGCGATCGCGGGCCTGATCGGTGTCGCCGCTGGCGTCGGCCTGCTCGCCGCGACCGGCGCGATCCTCGAGCACATGCCCGACTCGCCGCTCGGCCCGCCCAATGTCAGCCTGTCGACGGTACTGACCGCGGTCGCCGTCTTGATCGGTGCCGGCGCATTCGCCGGCGTGATGCCCGCTTCCCATGCCGCCTCGATCAAGCCGATCGAGGCGCTCCGAGCCGAGTGAGTCGAGGTCCGTCATGAAACGCATCGTCAGCTACCTGTTCGTCCTCCTCCTGGTCTTCGCGATCGGCGGCGCGTTCTTCTACCTGTACAAGAAGTCGCAGGCGAAGCCGATCGTGTTCCAGACCGAGTCCGCCGAGGTCGTGGATCTCACGAAGAAGACCGTCGCCACGGGCTCGATCGTCCCGCGCCGCGAGGTCGAGGTGAAGCCCAAGGTCTCGGGCGTGCTGTCCGAGCTCTACGTCGAGCCCGGCAAGCGCGTGAAGCTCGGAGATCCGCTCGGGAAGATCTCGATCATCCCCGATGCGATGCAGACCAACCAGGCCGAGTCCGGGGTTCGCACGGCGCAGATCGCGTACGACAACGCCAAGCGCGAGCTCGAGCGCAACGAGGCGCTGTTCAAGCAGGGCGTCGTCGCCGATGCCGAGCTCCAGCGCTACCGGACCGAGTTCGCGCTCCGCAAGCAGGAGCTCGCGACCGCGGGCTCGAGCCTGCAGCTCGTGAAGGAAGGCGCGACGCGCGGCTCGGGCAAGGCGTCGACGCTGATCGTCACCGCGACCAACGACGGCATGGTGATCGACGTTCCGGTCAAGGTCGGGTTCTCGGTGATCCAGGCCAACAACTTCAACGCCGGCACCACGGTCGCCGTGATCGCCGACATGGACGACATGATCTTCGAGGGCCGCGTCGACGAGGCCGAGGTCGCGAAGATCAAGGAAGGCATGAAGCTCGCGATCAAGGTCGGCGCGATCGAGAAGGAGCTCCTCGACGGCGTGCTCGAGTACATCTCGCCCAAGGGCAAGACGATCGACGGCGCGATCCAGTTCGAGATCAAGGCCGCGGTCAAGCAGAAGGCCGGCATGCTGATCCGCGCGAACTACAGCGCGAACGCCGACATCGTCCTCGACGAGAAGAAGCAGGTCCTGGCGATCCGGGAGGCGCTCGTCCAGTACGCGGGCAGCGACAACAAGAAGCCGTTCGTCGAGATCGAGACGACGCCGCAGACCTTCACGAAGAAGGACGTCGTGCTCGGCCTGTCCGACGGCATCAAGGTCGAGGTCCTGTCCGGCGTCGCGAAGACCGACAAGATCAAGATCCCCGAGACCGCCGGGCCGCCCGGCCCACCCGCCGGCGGCCCCGGGAAGCCGCCGTCGAAGAAGTAGAAGTAGCGGGGCGAGATCGTCCCGATCGGCGTTCGGCGAGCGTGCTAGCGTCGCATCGAGATGGGAGCTCCGATCAGGCTCGGCGCCATCGACGCCGGCTCCAACGCGATCCGCGTCGTGATCGCGGAGCTGACGCCGACCGAGCTCGTCCGGATCGAGGCCGAGCGGATGCCCGTGCGCCTTGGCCACGGCGCGTTCACGCGCGGCGAGCTCGACGCGGCGACCATCGATCAGGCGGTCGCCGCCTTCGTCCACTTCCGCCAGCGGTTCGACGCCAATGGGGTCGGGATGTATCGTGCGGTCGCCACCAGCGCCGTGCGCGGCGCCTCGAACCGCGACGTCCTGCTCCACCGCCTCTACCACGAGGCCGGGATCGAGCTGGAGGTCATCGAGGGTGAGGAGGAGGCGCGCCTCGTCCGCAAGGCGGTCGTCCACGCGATGGGCACCACGAGCACCCCGCCTCGCGCGATCCTCGATCTCGGCGGCGGGAGCCTCGAGGTCAACCTCCGCCAGGGATCGGCGTGGCGCGCCTACTCGCTGCCGGTCGGCACCGTGCGGCTCCTCGAGACGTTCGGGCTCGACGGTGCGATCGCCGAGGCCGAGGCGGGCATGGTGCGGCGCTACACGGCGACGCTGATGCACACGATCTCGCGCGGCGTCAGCAACTCCGGCCTCGCGGCGGCGACCGGCGGCAACGCGGATGCGCTCGCGAAGATCGCCAGCGACGGCACACCCGGGATGCCGAGCTTCGAGCTCGCCGCGCTCGAGAAGGCGCTGCCGTCGATCGTCGGCGCGACCGTCGAAGAGCGGATGACCAAGTTCGGCGTCAAGCGCGACCGCGCGGAGGTCCTCGGCATCGCCGCGCTGGTGTTCGCGACCGTCGCGCGCCAGCTCGGGATCTCCAAGCTGGTCGCGCCCGGCGTCGGCGTGCGCGAGGCCGTGCTGCTCGAGCTCGCGGAGACCGCGCGCGAGGAGCAGATCCGGGCCGAGGGCGCGCACGACAAGGCGCTGCTCACGGCGGCGCGTGCGTTCGCGAACCGCGTCGATCACGACACGACGCACGGCGAGCACGTTCGCCACCTCGCCCGCACGCTGTTCCACCAGCTCCGCGACGTCCACGGGATCCCCGACGATCGCGGCGTGCTACTCGAGGTCGCCGCCCTCCTCCACGACGTCGGCGAGGTGGTCAACGTCCGCGGCCATCACAAGCACAGCGAGTACATGATCCGGTGGGCGCGACTCCCCGGTCTCGACGCCAACGCGCGCGAGCAGGTCGCGCTGATGGCGCGCACGCACCGCAAGGACGCCGCGCGCGCCAAGCAGCTCATCAACGAATCGAGCCTACCCAAGGAGCAGCGCGCCCAGCTCCGCAAGCTGTCCGCCCTGCTCCGCCTCGCCGATGGGCTCGACTGGGAGCACCGCTCGCGCGTCGAGCAGGTCGTGTGCACCCGGATGGGCGAGGCGATCGTCCTCGATCTCGTCGTCCGCGACGGCCCGACCCGCGACGACGCGCAGCTCCTTCGCAAGGCCGATCTGTTCCGCGAGGAGCTCGGCGTCGACGTCCGGCTGACCGTGGCGCGGCCGGTCGTCCCGCCGGCCGAGGTGTCCCCAAGCGCGTCGGGGAGCAACCTCGAGGTCGCGCGCGCCAAGATTCAGTGATCCCCGGCCCGAGGCGCCGTGGTATGCGGCAAGGCATGCGTGGGACCTCCTGCAGCCTGTTCGTCCTCGGTGCGCTCGCGGCCTGCGGTGGCGATGACGAGCCTGCCCCGATCGGTCCGATCGCGGCGACGGCCACGCACTACGACTACACGTTCGACATCGCGACCCGCGCCGCCCACGCGACGGTGACGGCGACGGTGACGACCGCGGGTGACTGCTACGCACTGCCGTTCCGCGCGGAGGCGTTCACCGCGGCGACGGCCGCGATCGATGGCCAGCCCGCGCAGGCGACGCTCGAGGCCGGGACGTTGACGTTGTGCAGCGCGGGCCACCAGATCGGCCAGGCGCTGACGCTCGACGTCGACATGGTGGTTCCGATGCAGACGCTCTCGACGAGCCAGGTCGGCTTCTCGATCACGCGCGACGCCCAGAACAACCCGTTCTACTACCTGGTCAGCTGGGTCGGCGGCTGCGATCGGTTCGGCCCGTGCGACAGCCGGCCCGATCAGTTCGCGACGTACACGTTCCACGTCACGCACCCCGCCGAGCTGATGGTCGCGTGCTCGGGTACGCTCACCGAGCCGTCACCGACCGAGACGCAGTGCGAGTTCACGCACGACGGCGGCCCGACGTACTCCACGTTCGGGCTCGCGGCGTATCCGCGGACCGCGTGGCTCGCCACCGACAAGGGCATGTGGGGCTCGGTCCGCGCGACGGTGTACGACCGCCCCGGCACGAACATGACGGCGGCGATCGATCCTTCGCATCACGCCGGGTTCGTCACCTGGATGGAGTCGCAGTTCGGACCGTACCCGTTCGGCGGCGAGCTGCGGATCCTGACCGCGCCGACCTACTGGAGCGGCTTCGAGCACCCCGGCAACATCGTCCTCGACGACACGCTGGCGCGGCAGGTCCGCCCGTCGTACCTGCACAACGCGCAGCACATCCTCGACCACGAGATCGCGCACCAGTGGGCAGGCAACGAGACGACGCTCGCGGACACCTACGACTTCGTGTGGAAGGAGTCGATGGCGGAGTACCTTTCGTTCGCGTACGAGGACCTGGTCGAGCCGCCCGCCGCGGCGCAGACCGCGGGCGCGTGGAAAGGATTCTCGGCGACCGCGGCGTTCTTCCCGGTCCCCGCCGAGAAGCCGGCGCTGTTCGATTACTACGGCGACGTCTACGGACCGGGCCCGATGATCCTGTTCCGCCAGATCGAGGTGCTGTCCTCGCGCGCCCAGGTGCTCGCCGCGATCGCGACCTTGCTCGGCGAGCCGCGCGCGATCTCCGTCGACGATGTGGTCGCCGCGCTCGAGACCTCGACCGGCCTCGACCTCGATGCCTACGCGGCTGCCTGGATCCACGGCACCGGCGCGCCGGTGTGGCCGAAGGTCGACACGACGTACATGCCGGGCACCGGGACCAGCACGCTCCGCGTGCGGGTGACCGCCGGCGAGACCCGGCGCTGCAAGTTCCACGTCGGGCTGGTCGGTGGGAACCCCGGCGAGGTCGCGCGGTTCGAGGTCGACACGTTCCGCAACGGGATCGATCAAACGCTGACGATCCCGACGCCGGCGTTCACGGTGACCTCGCACGAGATCGATCCGTTGCGCGAGTGTCTGGTCTACATCGGCACGGCGACCCGCACGGTCGGCGCGCGTCGTCACCCCTGGCTCTCCGACCGCGGTCAGGCGGCGATGACCGCGCGGGATCCTTGACGTAAGTTGTTAGATTTGCGGCGCAGGTGCACGACCTGCCGGGGGTTTCTTGATATCGATGTCGGGCGAATCCAAGGAGCCTGAACATCATGCGTACGATTTCCTCGCGACTCATCCTCTCGACCGCCCTCGTGGCCGTCACTGCGCTCGCCGGTTGTCCGAAGGGGAAGCTCCCCGGTGGCGGCGGGATCCCGAACAAGCCCGAGGTCCCCGGTGGTCTCGGCGGCATGTCCGGTGAGGTCGATCCCGACACCTGCGCGAACTACGCCGCGTCGACGGCGGGCGCCCGGTTCAAGGCGTTCCTCCAGGCGACCAAGCGCCTGCAGACGGTGACCGCTGAGACCGCCGAGGTCGTCAAGCAGAGCTGCATCTCGATGGGCCGCGAGCTCCAGATGTCCGACGCCGAGTTCA
>Ga0113563_10001689_pt1 | contig 12792 bp, 12 predicted proteins | sample Mud3Dept3metaG_FD_80117 | JGI IMG/M metagenome (GOLD analysis project Ga0113563, IMG submission 80117) | Freshwater wetland microbial communities from Ohio, USA, analyzing the effect of biotic and abiotic controls - Mud 3 Core 4 Depth 3... | ecosystem: Environmental > Aquatic > Freshwater >...
GACAACCAAGGAACAGTTTTAAATTAACAAATAACCGCAGATTCGTCAATGTCCTGGATTTTTTTGCCTCCTCATCCCTCTTTGGCGGACCTCTTGGGTTTTCCGTTGATCCCCCGGCCATTCCGGTGCTATGATAAAATCCAAAGCATGAAAAAGATTCCCAAACCCGAAGAATGTTTTCTCCTGCTCCAAAGATACGGGGTTCCTCCGAACGTGGTCGAACACAGCCGGAAAGTCTACCAGGTGGCGATGTTTTTGTGCAAGGAACTGAACCTTCTGGACGAAGGGCTGGAGCCTGGCCTGGTGGAGGCCGCCTCGCTTCTGCATGATATCGCCAAAGTGGCCAGCTTTAAGACCGGGGAGAGCCATTCCCAGGCGGGCGCTCGTCTCCTGCAGGAACAGGGATTTGACGAGGTGGCCGAGATTGTGCGCCAGCATGTAGTCTTGGACTCAGGGGCGGATCACGGCAGGGTTACCGAAGCGGCCCTGGTCAATTATGCGGACAAGCGGGTTCAACACACCCGGGTGGTCTCGCTGGCGGAGCGATTTGAGGACCTCCGGGAGAGGTACGGAAAAACCCCGGAAGCCCGAGCCTGGCTGGCCTCGCTGGAGGGGGAGAACCGCCTTCTGGAAGCGAGGATCTTCCAAAAAATTCCGATTTTGCCGGAAAGCCTAGCCCGGATTCCGGATTGAAGAGAGAAATCCATCTCCGGGAGGCCTCCTGGATCGGGGGAAAATACTGTTCTCCGGGGAATAAAATAAAGGGTTCACCCTATTTATTTCAGTTTACTTTTGAAAATATACTCTTTATAATTTACCAACGATGTTCAACGACAGAAAAAAGGAGGAAAAAATGAGATTCTGGATGATTCTTCTGATACCGGTCATTGCCTTTTCCATCGGGTGCGGCAAGCCCATCATCATGGGGACCCCCATTGACAAGGCCAAATTGGAACAGATTGTTCCAGGGACGACTCCAGAAGGCAAAGTGGTGGAACTCCTCGGGCAGCCCATGAAAACGGAGGCGGTCGCCGGCGGTATGACCAAACATACCTATTCTTATTATGAAGAACAGCCCCGCTTCTGGAGCAAGAATGTCCAGGTTAAACACCTCCTGGAAGTCTACACCAAGGGCGGCGTGGTTCAAAAGTATGACATGAAGAAAGAAGGAGTGGACGCGGAGTAATCGGGCCTTCCCTTCACACCGCGGGAACTTTTTGTGGGGCAAGCAGTGATGACCGAAGGACGACTTCTTCGGGTGAATGAGTCCGCTTGCCGGCCTAAATCCTATTCCCCGGAGCAAGATACCCCATGGACGATCTATTCCATGGGGTATCCTGCTTTTTGCCCGAGTCCTTGACTCTCCCTTTCCCCTTATGAGGCTGGGGGATCATTCGTCATGTCTGCACAGGCGGACGCCCAGCCAGTTGTATACCTCGACAATTTCAGGACCTGAATTCCCGGTCCCTGCTTTAAACATGCAGGGACAAGTTTCGCGGGGATGACGGCTCTTTCCCCATTGCAGCACATTCTCCATACGAAGAGCAGAAACAGAAAGAGGCAGATATGACCACCTACCTGATTATAGGGAATGGAGTGGCGGGTAACTCTGCGGCCGAGACTGTCCGAAGGATTGATCCAGCGGGAAAGATTCTGATGTTCTCCAAAGAAAAAGATTATTTTTATTACACCCCCGCCCTCCCCGAATACCTGGGGGGAGAAAAACAGGTGAAGGATTTCACCATCCACGATGCTTCGTGGTGCGAAAAGAATCGGATCGACCTGCACCTGCAGACGGAAATCGTACAGATTGACCCTCAGAAGAAGATCGCCCTCACCTCCAAGGGGGCCAAGTTTTCCTACGATCAGCTCCTCCTGGCCTGCGGGGGAAAGTCCTTTGTCCCTCCGATTCCCGGTTCTACTTCCCCGGGAGTCTTCACTCTGCGGACCGTTGAAGACGCGGATGCCATCCGCAAGAAGCTGCAAGGGGCGAGGGAAACTGTGGTGATCGGGGGCGGGCTTCTGGGATTGGAGGCGGGCAACGGCCTCCGGAAAGCGGGGCTGGAGGTCTCGGTGGTGGAATTCTTTCCCCGGCTTCTGCCCAGACAGACGGATGTTGCCGGGGCGGCCCTGTTGCAACGGCAGATGGAGGAGATGGGGTTCCGCTTTCACCTGGGGGCAAAGACCCAAGAGATCGTTTCGGCCCAGGACGGGCTCCGGGTTGTCCTGGAAGGGGGACCGGAGCTTCCTGCCCAACTGGTTTTGATCTCCGCGGGGGTGCGGCCGGAACTCACCCTGGCCAAAGCCCTGAACCTGACCGTGGACAAGGGAATCAAGGTGGATGATCATATGTACACCGGGCTGAAGGGGGTCTACGCTGCCGGGGACCTGATCGAACACCGCGGTCGATTCTACGGGATCTGGCCTGCTTCGATGGAGCAGGGTAGGGTGGCCGGGGCCAACATGGCGGGCCAAGAAAGAACCTATGCGGGGACGGTTCCTTCCAATTCCCTCAAGGTGGTTGGCATCGACCTCCTGGCCGCCGGGGATCTGGATGCCGAGGGGAAGATGGAATCCGTAGTGGTGAAGGATGAGGCCCGAAAGATTTACCGCAAGCTGGTGCTGAAAGACCACTGCATCGTGGGAGCGATGTTGCTGGGCGATACCCGGGGGAAAGAGGAAATCCAAAGGGCCATTCAATCCAAAAAGGATATTTCTCCCTGGGAAAAGGAACTGTCGAGCGGCAAGTTTGATTTCTCGAAGTTGAAGTAGAGGCCTTTCCTTTTTCCCATTTGACTCTCCCCATCGAATTTAGTACATTCCTTTCGGGGGGAAGACGCGAAGGCAACTTTTGGTCTTCTCCCCGCGAGACTTCAGTCCCCTGAGAAGAACGGTGTCCCTGAAAATTTCATCCTCCGAATAAGCGGCTGGCCCTCGATTCCGCTGCCCCCCTCCGTCTTTCCTTCCTTTTCTCCGCAGCCAAGAATCGAAACCAGACCGGAAAAGGGAGAAGGGGGCGGGAGGAATTTGTCTGATTCGGGGACCCGACCGCCCCGGAGAACGCCAGAAGGAGAAGTTTTGTGGTATCCCATTCCAAGAGGAGACTCGGAGAAATCCTCCTCGACCATAAATTCATAACCGAAGAGCAGCTGGCTCAGGGAATCGAGAATCAGAAGATCTCCAAGAAGAAGCTGGGGGAAATCCTGACCGAATTGGGATTCGTGACCCAGGAGAAACTGGCCCAGGCCCTGGCCGCGCAACTCGAAAAATTGAGTCCGGAGGGACCCCTCCTGGTCCTTCCTCCCCTGATCAAAACCAAGAAGCTGGGGGAGATTCTTCTCAATTACGGCCTGATTACCAAGGATCAGCTGGCCAAGGGATTCGATGAACAGAAGCGGACCAATCGCAGGCTGGGGGAAGTCCTCACCGAAATGGGTTTTGTGAACGAAGAAAAACTCGCCCGCGCCCTCTCTGCCCAGCTGGGCATTCCCTATGTGGACCTGAACACGGTGGCGGTGGAACCGGAGGCCATCGACCTACTCCCGGAGCGGCTGGCGCGCAAGAACCTGGCCCTTCCCTTGATCGTAGACCGGAAGTTCGTAACCGTGGTCCTGGCCGATCCCCTGGATTTCGAGGCCATCCACGACATCAGCTTTGCCACCAACCGGGAGGTTCGCCCGGCCATCGCCCCCATCAAGGAGATCAAGACGGCCATTCGCAGGTTCTATCACCTTTCCCAGCCCCTGGAGAAGATCCTGGGGGAGATCAAAGGGGGGGCCATCGAGGTCATCGCCGACCAGAGCGCCGAACAGGATGCGGAGACGATGGAGGAGGTGGCCAAGAAGGTGGATTCTCCCCCCATCATCCGCCTGGTGAACAGCGTCATCCTCCATGCCTCGCGCAACCGGGCGAGCGACATTCATTTCGAACCCCGGGAGAAGGATTTCCGGGTCCGGGAGAGGATCGACGGGCTTCTCGTGGAGGCCTTTGAATTCCCCAAGCTGGTCCAGGGGGCGGTGACTTCCCGTCTCAAGATCATGGCCCGGATGGATATCGCCGAAAAACAGATCCCCCAGGATGGGCGGATCAAAGTCAAAGTGGAAGGCCGGGACTTGGACCTGCGGGTGTCCTCCCTTCCTTCCCATTATGGGGAAAAGATCACCATCCGCCTCCTGGACAGTACGGCCATACAGCTGAATCTGGAAGGCATGGGAGGCTCCAAGAAGGACCTCATGCGCATGCGGTCCATGATCGAAAAGCCCCAGGGAATCGTCCTGATCACCGGGCCCACGGGGAGCGGCAAGACCTCCACGCTCTACGCCATGATCAACCACATCAAGACCGAAGCCATCAACATCGTCACCCTGGAAGATCCCATTGAATACGAGCTGAGGGGCGTGACCCAGGTGGGGATCAACGAGAAGACGGGTCTGACCTTTGCCTATGCCCTGCGCTCCGTCCTGCGGCAGGACCCGGATGTGATCATGGTGGGGGAGATGAGAGACAGCGAGACGGCCAACATCGCGGTGGAGGCCTCCCTGACCGGGCACCTGGTGCTGTCCACCCTCCACACGAATACGGCCGCGGCGGCCATCACCCGTCTGAAGAATTTAGGCATCCCCGTGTACCTGATTGCCTCTTCCTTGAACGGAGTCGTGGCCCAGCGGCTGGTTCGGAAGGTCTGCGATCGCTGCAAGGAACCCTTCCTTCCCTCCGCCGAAGAACTGGCCAAGGTCCGGCTGCGATGGAAGGAACCTTCCATCCTGCAGTTCTACCGGGGAAAGGGGTGTCCGGCCTGCAACCACACCGGTTACAGGGGGCGGACCGGAGTTTTTGAAGTTTTGAGGATAGACCCGGCCATCCGGGAGATCATCGACAAGGATGGGGGGGAAGAGGCGATTCTCAAAGCCGCCGGGGATTCGGGAATGAGGCACATGAGCGATGACGGGATCGACAAAGTCAATCAAGGGATCACCGGAGTGGACGAGCTCCTCCGGGTCATCTACATGCGGGAAGAAGAGGCGGAGTCCTCCTGTCCCAACTGCGGGGAGTCGGTGCGCAGGGAGTTCCCCAACTGCCCCTATTGCGGATATGCGCAGGCGGACAGATGCCCGGGTTGCGGGGAGGGAAGGAATCCCGGCTGGCAGTTTTGCCCGCGATGCGGGAAAAAATTCCTGTGAGGGGGGACGGGAGAGACCCGGGCTATTCCGTAGAATCCGGTGATCTTTGAATCAGGTGACATGGAAGGAAGATCTCAGGCGCGGTTGAACCTCAACTTCCAGGGGGGCACACATGGTACCGGTAGAGCTATCTGACGCAAAGGCGGAATTGCTCAGGGAAGTCCTAGTCAGTTATCTTTCGGACCTTCGAATGGAGATCGCCTACAGTCAACAGAGAGAACTCCGGGATTTTCTGAAGAAGAGGGGGGATCAGCTGGAAGAGCTCCTGCACACGCTGGAACGGGAGCTGGCCCAGAAAGGCCGGAATATGGTCAACACCGACCGGCTTCGCAAGGTGGACGTGCTTCTGGGCCTGACCGATTGGGAGTTGAGAGTCGTGGCTCAGTTTTTGAGGGAGCAGACGGTGCCCGAAGGGGTGACGCTCTTCGAAGAGGGGCAGAAGGCGGACCGTCTGTTCATCCTGGAAGAGGGTGGAGTTTCAGTCCGGCTTCCCAGGGGAGAGAGCCATCTGATCCAAACCCCGGGAAAGATCATCGGGTGGTCCTTTCTGATTCCTCCCAACCGGTACACCGCCTCGGGGCGAACCATCGTTGCCTCCAAATTGTTGGTCATGCAAAGCCCGGACTTCTATTATCTCATCCACAAGGAGCCCAGGATGGGAGTGAAGGTCATGGGAAATCTTGCTCAGGTGGTAGCCGGCCGGCTCCTTCAATGGGCCGGACCGCAGGGATAAAAATGCCCTCCCAACCCGGTGCCAATCGTTAGGCGGTCCCGGGCTGTTTGGGGTGACAATGCGTTTTTTCTCTCCTCGCAGGCCTTTGCGTTTCGCCGTAAGACTCTCCGAATTCGCCTCTTCCCATTCTCAACCGGCAGGGGGGTAAAAAACCCATGAAATAGGGTATTTACCTACTTTTCCGCCCGAGGCGAGGCAGTGTATAATTCTTTATTTTCTAGACATGTTTCCAATTTCGCAGGAGCAGATTCCATGTATTCCATCGCCCTGAAGATGCTCATCGGCGACCGGGGAAAGTACCTGGGAATCATCATGGGCCTGACCTTCGCCTCCCTCCTGATCACCCAGCAGTCCTCGATCTTCACCGGCCTCATGACCCGGACTTATGGTTTCATCACCGATTCGTCCCTGCCGGACATCTGGGTCATGGACCCGAAAGTCCAATTTATCGACGACGTGAAACCCCTGCAGGATACGCAGCTCTTCCGCATCCGCGGCATCGACGGGGTGGAGTGGGCCGTGCCGCTCTACAAGGGGCTGCTGAAGGCCCGCCTGGAAGACGGGAATTTCCAGATCTGCAACGTCTACGGGCTGGATGACGCCACCCTCATCGGAGGGCCTCCCACCATGGTTGAAGGAAGCCTGAGAGACCTGCGCCGCCAGGACTCCATCATCGTGAATGACGTAGGAGCCCAGACCCGCCTGGCCAAACCCCCCCGGGAGCGGGGAGGAAAGCCCGTCCCCCTCAAAGTCGGAGACACGATTGAAATCAACGATAACCGGGCGGTGGTGGTGGGCATCTGCCGGGTCTCCCGCACCTTTCAGTCCCAGCCGGTGATCTACACGACCTACAGCCGGGCGGTTACCTTTGCCCCCCGAGAACGGAAACTCCTCTCCTTCGTGCTGGTCAAAGCCAACTCCGGGCAGGACCTGCAGGGTCTCTGCGACCGGATTCGGAAGCAAACCGGGCTGGCCGCTTACACGGCGCAGCAATTCAAGGACCTGACCTACAATTACTTCATGAAGTACACCGGGATCCCGATCAACTTTGGGATTGCCGTGGGCCTGGGTTTCGTGATCGGAACCGCCATTGCCGGACAGACGTTCTACAACTTCACCCTGGAGAACCTGCGGTATTTCGGGACCCTGAAGGCCATGGGGGCGACGAATGGGATGCTGTTGCGCATGATCCTTTTGCAGGCCATGATGGTCGGGGCGATCGGTTACGGGCTGGGAGTGGGGGGAGCTTCTCTTTTCGGATATTTGATGAAGGGCACGGAACTCTCTTTCCGCCTGACGAAGGAGCTTCTTTTCATATCGGGAAGCGCCATCGTAATCATCATTGTTTTTTCCGCGATCATCAGCATCTGGAAGGTGATGAGGCTGGAACCGGCCATCGTCTTCAAGGCCTAGGAAAAAGCTGAAAAGGGAGAAGCCGGCCTCCGAAAGGAGAGTAGGAGAATTTAAATTCCAAATCCCAAACAAGCACCAAATCTCAAGCACCAAAGTCCAAGCCAAAGCTTCTGTTTCGAATATTGGGATTTGGTATCACTTTAGCGTTTTGAAAAGGCCTTCCCAAAAATCCCTCCCGTCCTCCCTTTTTCAAAGGGAGGAGAGCTTTTGGGGATTCGTGTTGGAAGATTCCACTTTTTCCCCCTTTGGAAAAGGGGGACGAAGGGGGATTTAACAGCTTTTCAAAAGGCTAAACTGTTAAGGGATTTGGAAGTTGGTGCTTGTATTTTTTCCGCCTCCTGAAAATTCACATGTCCATCATGAATAACAACGGGATTGCTGTTTCCTGCAAAGGGGTAACCAAAAGTTATGTGACCGGCCCCACCCAGGTCTTCGCCCTGCGGGGGGTTGATCTGGAAGTGCGCTCGGGTGAGCTGATCATGCTGGTGGGCCCCTCCGGGTGCGGCAAGACCACGCTCATTTCGGTGATGGCCGGTATACTCGACCATGACGAAGGGGAATGCCTGGTTTTCAGCCAGGACCTGCGCGCCATGGGACAGACCCGGAAGACCCGCTACCGGGGGGCCAACATCGGTTTTGTTTTCCAGGCCTACAACCTTTTGCCCACCCTGACGGCGCTGGAGAATGTGGCCGTACCCTTGCTGCTGTTGGGCAAAAGGCGCGCCGAGGCCCATTCCCGGGCCAAAGACATTCTGGAGAAAGTAGGGCTTGGGGACCGGCTCGACTCCCTTCCCGCCCAGCTCTCGGGGGGGCAGCAGCAGAGGGTGGCCATAGGCCGGGCCCTGGTCCACGGGCCCCGGCTTCTGGTCTGCGACGAGCCCACCAGCGCGCTGGATCATGACACGGGGCGGCTAGTTATGGAAGTCCTTCGGAATACGGCCCTTTCGCGAGAACGGGCGCTTATCATAGTTACGCATGACAATCGAATCTTCAACTTCGCCGACCGGATTGCCCGGATGGATGACGGCCGGGTGGTTTCGGTGGAATCGCAGGTGGCCCACCAATAAGGAGACCTTATGATCCGGAAATATGTTCTTCCCATCCTTTCGGTCCTGGGGGCGCTGTTCGCCGTCTGGATGGCCCTGCAGGCGGCCAAGCCCGTTCCTCCCTCCAAGCCCATCGCCGAGCCTCCCCGTCCGGTATATGAAAACAAAATCTCCGGCGCGGGGATGGTCGAAGCCAGCACCCGGAACATCGCTATCGGGACTCCCGTATCGGCGATCGTGGCCAAAGTCCTGGTCAAGGTGGGGGATCGAATCAAGGCCGGCGATTCGCTCTTCGTCCTGGATGAGCGCATGCAGCGGGCGGACCTCTGGGTGCGGGAAGCGGCCCTGCAGGAGGCCAGAACTCGGCTGACCAAACTGAAAGAACTTCCCCGCGCGGAGGAACTTCCTCCGGCCTATGCCCGGGTGAAGGAGGCGGAAGCCACCCTGGAGGACCTCAAGGTTCAGTTCCAGACCGTGGAAAGCGTGACTGACAAAAGGGCCATCAGCGTCGAAGACCTGAACAAACGCCGCTTTGCCGTGAATGTGGCCGAGGCCCGGCTGGCCCAGGCCAAGGCTGAACTCAGTCTGCTGGAAGCCGGGACCTGGAAGCCAGACCTGGAAGTAGCCCGGGCCGCGGTTTCCCGGGCGGAGTCCGAAGTTCAGGCGGCCAAGGTGGAGATCGAACGACTGACGGTGACCGCGCCGATGGCCGGCGAAGTCTTGCAGATCAACATCCGGCCGGGAGAGTTCGCCCAAAGCGGGGTTCTTGCCCAGCCGCTCATTCTCCTGGGGGACCTGGACAAACTGCATGTGCGTGTGGACATCGACGAGAACGATGCCTGGCGGTTCCATCCCAGCTCCCCGGCGGAGGCCTTTGTCCGGGGGAATCCCAAGCTGAAAACCGGCCTGACCTTTGAATACGTGGAACCCTACGTGGTGCCCAAGCGTTCTCTGACCGGGGAAAGCTCGGAACGGGTGGACACGCGGGTCATGCAGGTGCTCTACAGTTTCAAACGGGCGAGCCTACCGGTGTACCCGGGACAGCTCATGGACGTTTTTATCGAAGACCGGTCCGGCCAGCCCCTGGGCCCGGCCGACCGAATCCCGAAAGGAGGAAAACCGTGACGAAGGCTGGCTTCCTCTTGATCGTTTTTTTCTTTGCCGCAGGATGTGCCGCCGTGGGGCCGGATTATAAGAGGACCGATCCTCCCGTTCCTCCGAGTTTCGGTTCCCTGGAAAAGGGGATCAGCAAAGGAGAAACCGCCGATCCGAAGCTTTTGAGCTCCTGGTGGAAAATTTTCAACGATCCGGTCCTGAACGATTTGATCGAGAGGGCCCTCCAAAGAAACCTTGATGTGCGCATTGCCCGGGCGCGGGTGCAGCAGGCGCGGGCCTTGCGGGGGATCAGTGAGTCCGGGCTTTTCCCCGAGGGCGGAGTGTCGGGAGGATACCAGGCGTACCGCCGGACCGAGACCGGTTCCACCGGTCAGTCGCCGGGGGCAGGAGTGGCGATCCCGGGGAAACGACAGGGAGAGATCTACCAGGCAGGTTTCGATGCCTCCTGGGAGATTGATATCTTCGGCGGAATCCGGCGGGAGATCGAAGCGGCCGATGCAGACCTGGCAGCCTCCGAGGATGGGCTGCGGGGTGCTCTGATTTCTCTCCAGGGGGAGGTGGCCCGCAATTACATTGAACTCCGGGGGCAGCAGCTCCGGATGAATATCGCCCTCCAGGAAGTAGAGGCACGGCGGGATAACCTCGGCCTGGTCGAAGCACGCTTCCAGGCAGGGCTGGTAAACCAGCTCGATGTGAGCCGGGTGAAGGGGGACCTGGCCAGCGCAGAATCGCGGATTCCTTCTTTGGAAAACGAAATCCTGGCCGTCCTGCACCGGTTGGGAATTCTCCTGGGCCAGGAACCGATGAGCCTGGTCGAGATGTTGAGGGCGGCCAGGGCGCTTCCCGAAGTTCCCCAGGACCTTCCGGCCGGGCTCCCTTCGGAACTTCTCCGGCGCCGGCCCGACATTCGCCGGGCCGAGCGGGAGCTGGCCGCCGCCACCGCCAGGATCGGGGTTTCCACGGCAGAACTCTTTCCCAAATTCTCCCTCACCGGCGTGTATGGGTTTCAGAGCGACCGCCTGGACCGGCTGGTGCGGGACGGCAGCAACTTCTGGAGAATCAGCCCCAGCATTCAGTGGCCCATCCTGAACCTGAAAAGGATCCTGAACAACATCGACGCCACCAATGCGGTGCGGGAGGAAACCCTTGCGCGCTACGAAAAAAGCGTCCTCCTCTCCCTGGAAGAGGTGGAGAATGCCTTGGTGCTTCTTTCCCAAGAGAAGCAGCGCGCCTCGGCCCTCGGGCAGGCGGTGGAAGCCAATACCCTGGCCGTCGACCTGGCCGTGCAGCGGTACAAGAGCGGACTGCAGAGCTACCTATCCGTCCTGGATGCCGAGTCAGCCCTTTTCACCGCCCAGGATCAGCTAGCCCAGAGCAGGCAAAACCGAGCCGTCGGCCTCGTCGCTCTGTACAAGGCGCTGGGCGGGGGTTGGGAAGATTATTACGGGGAGTAACCGTCGGCTACCCGGAATAAAATACAGTAATTCAGTTCGGAGAAATGCAGTTCGGGGGACAAATGATTGGGACGCAGATGAACGCAGATTTCCAGGGTTCAATCAGGCCCCAAAAAATTTTCGATGTTTATCTGCGGAAATCTGCGGCCCTTTCAACAGAAGAATTTTTATAATTTCCGGGCAGTTAAAAATCTGAAATCTGATATCTCAAATCTGGAATCCAGTATCCAGCATCCAGTATCTGTCATCTTTCTTCCGATAGGGGGTCCCGACTATGGGCATCCGGGTTGGAAAAGCGGCTCCTGACTTTGCCGCTCAAGCATACTGGCGCGGGGAGATCAAAGAATTTCGAATGTCTGACTACCGCGGCCAATGGGTCCTTCTGTTCTTTTATCCCGCCGACTTCACCTTTGTCTGACCGACGGAGATGGCGGCAGTTGCCGTCAAGTACCCCGCCTTCCAGGAACTTGGGGCGGAAGTCCTGGCCGTAAGCGTGGATAGCGTGGCCACCCATAAGGACTGGCAGGAGAAGGAATTGTCCAAAATGGTTAGAGGAGGAGCGCTGTATCCCATGGGCTCCGACCCGGAGGGGAAGATCGGCGCGCTCTACGGAGTTTATGATGAAGAGAAAAAGGTGGACATCCGGGGTCGATTCCTCATCGACCCGGATGGGATCGTGCAATCCGCGGAGATCGTATCGGCGCCGGTCGGAAGGGACATTACCGAGGTGCTGCGCCAGCTGAGAGCCTTCCAGCACCACCGGAAGACGGGAGAACTCATGCCCTGCGGCTGGCAGCCGGGAAAGCCCACCTTACCCCCGGAGAGGGAAGCGAGTCAAATCGCGGGAAAAGTCTGGGAATCCTGGAAGCCGAGCAAGGCGTTTTGAAAGAAAAAATGTTGAACGCAGATGAACGCAGATTTTCATGATTCGATGAAGACCAAAATGTTTTTTCGGCGTTTATCTGCGCAAACCTGCGGGTCTTGAAACAAGAGAGATTTTTAGTAAGACTTCAGCCTTTCGAAAAGGCCTTCCCAGAAATCCCTCTCGGCCTCCCTTTTCCTAAGGGAGGAGAGGTTAATTACAGGAATTCGATGGATCATGAGGTCTTTCCCCCCTTTTAAAAGGGGGATTTAGGGGGATTTTGCAGTTTTTCAAGGGTTAAATTGTTACCGAAGGGGAAACAATCAAGAAAAAGCCGGAGGTGCCCGAAGGCGTCCCCAAGGGTCAAATGTTACTTCCTTCCGGTCACCCGGTCCACGAATTTGGCCGCCAGGCCCGTATACTTCGTCGGGTCTAGCAGCTCGTCGATCTGTCTTTCGGTCAGATGCTTGTTCACCCGCGTATCCTTCATTAATAGCGGCTTCAGGGGAACCCGCTTCTCGAAGGCCTCCATGCAGAGCTCGTAGACCACTTCATGGGAGGCCTGCCGTCCGATCTTCTCCCCCAGCTTTAACATCACATTTTCGCTTAGAAGGAGACCATGGAGAGCATCCAGGTTCCGGGTCATGTTCTCCGGATAGACGATCAGCCCGGCCAGGACCTTGTTGGTCCAGAAGAGCATGCCGCTGAGCAGGCAGCAGGTCTCGGGTAGGAAGGACCACTCGGCCATCCAGCCCCGCTGGTCCCTCTCGTTCTCGGCGATCATGTCCGCCAGGGCCGGCCCCACCTGGGCGTGAATCAGCTTTCCGAGGGCGATGACCCCTTCGGACATCATGGGGTTGCGCTTGTGCGGCATGGTGCTGGAGCCTACTTTTCCCATGTGGAAGGGCTCTTCCACTTCGGCCACTTCGGTCCGCTGGAGGCCGACGATCTCGTTGCAGACCTGGGTCAGGGTGGAGCCGATCATGGC
>Ga0113563_10001690_pt1 | contig 12787 bp, 8 predicted proteins | sample Mud3Dept3metaG_FD_80117 | JGI IMG/M metagenome (GOLD analysis project Ga0113563, IMG submission 80117) | Freshwater wetland microbial communities from Ohio, USA, analyzing the effect of biotic and abiotic controls - Mud 3 Core 4 Depth 3... | ecosystem: Environmental > Aquatic > Freshwater >...
TCAGGTAGCGCACGAAGCCGGCCTGGAGTCCGGTCTCGACATCGATCGGCATGGCGTCGGCCGAGAGCGCGAGCACCGGGATGGCGCGGGTGGCGGCATCGGCTTGCAGCGCTTGCAGCACGGCATAGCCGTCCATGCCCGGCAAGTGGATGTCGAGCAGGATGGCATCCGGTTGATAGCGGCGCGCCAATTCCAATCCATATTCGCCGTTGGTGGCGGAGAGCAGCTTTAAGTTAGGCTGGCGCCGGAACAGGGCCTCGACGACTTTCAGGTTGGCGGCATTGTCCTCGACATACAGCACTTTGCGGCGCGTGCAGTCTGCGCCGGATGGGGCATCGGTTGCCGGCGTTGCGGCGTGTTCCTGGGCGGGCGCCAGCGGCAGCTCGATCCAGAACGTGGAGCCGGCGCCGGGCGTGCTTTCGAATCCGATGCTGCCGCCCATCAATTCGGTCAGTTGCCTGGATAGGGCAAGCCCGATGCCGGTGCCGTCCACCGCCGAGTGCTCCGCGCCGAGGCGCTCGAATGGTTTGAACAGATAAGGCTGTTTTTCCAGCGCAATGCCCGGGCCGTTATCGGTGACCGAGAATCGCAGCATGCCGCCGTCGCGGCGCTGGCATTCGAGCAGGATGCGCCCGCCCTCGCGGTTGTATTTGGCGGCATTCGACAACAGATTGACCAGGACTTGCTTTAAGCGCGTCGGGTCGGCCAGCACGGCTTCGTGGGCATCGCATTGGTTGAGGCAGACAATTTGTCTGGCATGGATCTGCGCTTGATTGATCTGCAAGGCGTCGACGACGAGGGGCATCAGCGTGACCGGTTGCACGGTGATGCGCATGTTGCCGGACTCGATGCGCGACAGGTCGAGCAGTTCGTTGATGAGTTGCAGCAGGTGACTGCCGGCACGATGAATCTCCTGCACGAAGTCGAGCTGCTCGGGGTTGATGTCCTCGACTTCCAGCACCTGGGAAAAACCGAGGATGGCGTTCATCGGGGTGCGCAACTCGTGCGACATGCGCGACAGAAATTCGCTCTTGGCGCGGTTGGCGCGCTCGGCCTCGTCCTTGGCGGCTTGCAGTGCCGCAGTGCGCTCTTTGACCAATGATTCCAGGCCTTGGCGATGCGCTTCGAGTTCATGCTGTAGCATTTTGACTTGCGTAATGTCGCGATACACGGCCAGCCAGACTTCGCCGTGGCTGGGGTGGGTGAAGGTGGAAAACGAGGTGGCGCACCAGATGAGCGTGCCGTCTTTTTTAATATTGTGGAGTTCGCCTTGCCACTCGCCTTTTTCGTTCAGGATGCGGAAGATTTCGTCCATGGACACGGCCGCACTGGACGCCGCAGGGTGCTGCAGCTGCCGCAGCGACAGCCCGATCATTTCCTCCTTGGCATAGCCGAACTTGCGCTCGGCGCCGGCATTGTTGTAAACGATGGTTGCATGCTTGGTATTGACCAGGAGCACGGCCTCGGTCATTTGTTCCAGGATGCGGGCTTGCAGGCGGATGTCCTCTTCGACGGTCGCCCGATTGCTGATGCGCTGATGCTTGTATCGCTCCGGCAACAGGGGGGCGATGGCGCCGAATTGTTCGACAATCTCGAACACGCCGTCGTCGCGACAGCGCGAGAGATAGGTGTTGACCGATGCATGATGCGACTGCGGATCCATCGCCACGCTGCCCTGCGGACCGGATACGCGGATGACTTTGAGCGCCTCGACCAGCGCCTCGGGGTCGAGGCTGGCGGCTTGATTGGCGGCCTGGGCGAAGGCCTTGACGCACAGGTAAGCGCCTTCGCCGAAGTTGGTCAGGATGCCGTTGCCGTACGGCCAGATGCCGCTGACGCCGGGCTGCGCGGCGAGCCGTGCGAGAAAGGCGCGATTTTCCGCGCTGTCCACGCTCATGAAATAGGTGTTGCTGGAATAGAAGCCGGCGCGCACCTCCGCCGGCAACTGGCTCGCCATCATCTCGTCGTAGTGTCCCATCACCACCGCCATGCGCGGCTTGAGGCCGCGCTGGGTAAAGCGCGTCAGCAGCTTGACTTGGTCGGCGCCGGCGAAGTAGGGCACGAACACATCGGGCGCAGCCGCTTCGACCTTATCCAGCAGGTGTTCGAGTGCGTCGGTGTCGACGCCGATCGGGCAATATTCTTCTCCCGCTATTTCGCCGCCTACGCGCAGCAGGGCGCGCTTGGCGGCATCGATCGAGCCGCGCGGCCATTCGTAGTTGTTGCCGGCGAAAAACATGCGCGGGCCATATTTTTGCAGCATGCAGGGGATCATGCGCTCGATCTGTTGATTCGGCAGCGCGGCAAAATGGAAAAAATAGCGGCTGAGGATGCTGCCTTCGTAGAAGGAAAAATTCAGGTAGGGAATCTTGCGCGGTTCCGCCACGCGGTAGGCGACGGCGATGCGCGAATTGGACAGCAGGTTGCCGATGAGGGCGGCGCAACGGTGTTGATCCAGCAGTCTTTCGGCGGCGGCGACCGCGCTCTCCGGCAGGCTGCCATCGTCTTCCACGACCAATGCCAGCGGCCGGCCCAGCACGCCGCCGTTTGCGTTCACCTCCTGGCAGGCGATTTGCGCGGCGCGCTCGATCTCGGCGCCATAGATTCCCACCAAGCCCGTGAGCGGCGGCATGAGGCCTAATTTGACGGGATGGTTCGCCATGCAAGGCTATCCCGTCGAGATTGCTTTGTTGCGCACCAGCAAGGCTGCCAGCACCGCATCCATCAAGTCTTCCATCTTTACCGGTTTGGTGATGTAGCGTACGAAGCCGGCCTTCAGTCCGCGCTCGGCATCGATCGGCATGGCGTCGGCCGAGAGCGCGAGCACCGGGATGTCGCGCGTGGCGCTATCGGCCTGGAGCGCTGCCAGCACCGCATAGCCATCCATGCCCGGCAGGTGGATGTCGAGCAAAATGGCGTCCGGCCGATAACGCCGCGCCAATTCCAGGCCATATTCGCCGTTGGTGGCCGAGATCAGGCTGAGATCGGGATGGCGCCGCAGCATGGCCTCGACCACCTTCAGGTTGGCGGCGTTGTCCTCGACGTAGAGCACCTTGATGCGCTTCATGGGTTCCCCGGTGAGGCTGAGGGCTTCGCGTTTCTGCTGGCTGGGCGCGGCGCGCGGCAGGTCGATCCAGAAGGTGGAGCCTTGTCCGGGCGTGGAACTGACGCCCAACTCGGCGCCCATCAGGTCAGCCAGTTTTCGGCACAGGCTCAAGCCGATGCCGGTGCCGTCCACCGTGGTGAATTCCGCGCCCAAGCGCTCGAACGGCGTGAACAGCTTGCTCAGGTTTTCGGGCGGGATGCCAGGGCCGGTATCGGCGATGCTGATGCGCCAATGCAACTCGTCGCGCGCTTGGCAATCGATATGGATGCTGCCGCCGGGGTGATTGTACTTGGCGGCGTTGGAGAGCAGATTGAGCAATATCTGGCGCAGCCGGGTGGTGTCGGCCAGAACGGCGACTTCGTCACGGCAGAGGTTAATGACGCCGATGCCGCGACTTTGGATCGTGGACTGGGCGAGTCGCAACGCGCTGTTGATGATCGGGGCCAAGTCTACCGGCTCGATGGTGACGGCGAGTTTTCCGACATCGATGCGCGATAGATCCAGCAGTTGGTCGATGAGTTGCAGCAAGTGGGTGCCGGCGCGGTGCACTTCTTGTGCGAAGTCGCGTTGCTCGGGGCTGATCTCCTCGGATGCCAATACCTGGGAGAAGCCGAGAATCGCGTTCATCGGCGTGCGCAGTTCGTGCGACATGTGCGATAGGAATTCGCTCTTGGCGGCATTGGCGCGTTCGGCTTCTTGCTTGGCGCGCAACAACAGTTCCTCCGCCTGTTTGCGTTCGGTGATGTCTTGCACCGTTCCGGTCAGGCGCAGCGCCTGGCCGTTGGCGTCGAAGCTGGCCACGGCTTCTTCATGCACCCAGCGCACTGCGCCGTTCGGCAGCACGATGCGGTGGTCGATGCTATGGCGTTCGCCATGCGCAAAGGCCAGACGCTCCGACTCCTGGATGCGTGCCACATCGCCCGGGTGCAGGGCGGCGATGAAGCGTTCATAGCTTGGCTCGAACGCGCGCGGCTCGTGGCCGAAGATGCGGTAGATTTCGTCGGACCAGGTGATTTTGCCGTTGGCCACATCCCAGCTCCAGTTGCCGAGACCCGCGATGCGCTGCGCATCTTCCAGCTGCGCGGTGCGTTGCGCGACCAATTGCTCCAGGTGCGAGCGATAGAGTTCCAGTTCCAGTTGCGCGCTTTTGAGTTGGCTGATGTCCTGCACCGTGCCGGCGGAGCGGAGCGGCTTGCCATCCGCGTCATAGAAGGTTTCGCAGCGCTCCTGCACCCATTTGATGCGCCCGTCTTGCAGCAAGAGGCGATGCTCGATTTCATACGGGGTGCGGCTGGCCACCGAGTCGGTATAAGCCTGGTTGACCGCGGCGCGATCTTCCGGGTGGATGGCGTTGAGAAAGGCTTCGTAGGAAGCGGCGAAGCGGGATTTGTCGATTTCGAAAATGCGAAAGATCTCATCCGACCAGTTCAGATGATTGGTTTGCAGATCGAGTTCCCACGAGCCGACTTGGGCTAGCCGCTGCGCTTCCTTCAGGTGCTCGCCGCTGAGTTGCGCGGCGGCGCGCGCCTGGATGGATTCCGTAATATCGGTCAGGGTGCCGGTGTAGCCGCGCACCTTGTGCGCGCTTTCGGTGAGGCTGCGGACTTGGCCGTAGAGCCAGCGCACGCTGCCATCGGGCTGCAGAAAGCGGAATTCGAGATCGAAGGGGATGCCTTGCTTAACGAAATTGCCCCAGGCGTTTTGCACACGCTCGCGGTCTTCCGGATGCAAGGCTTGCAGCCAATTTTCGCCTAATAATTGTTCGGCCGGCCGGCCGGCGAATTGGCATAAGCGATCGTTGACGAAGGTGTAGCGCCCATTTGCGTCGGCCTCGAACACGCCCGCCGGCGCGCTGCTGACCAAGGCGGAAAAACGCTGCTCGCTTTCTGCAATGCGGCGCTGCAAGGGGCGGGTGATGCGGGCGAAGATGACGGCGCCGAGCGCGATCAGCAGCGCGCCAATGGCCGCAGCCCACAAGCTGGCGCGGATGAAGGGCGCTTGGACGTCCGCGGTATCGATTTTATACACCACGCCGATTCCCAGAGTCGGCACCGGGGCGTAGCCGGCCAGCACCGAGGTGCCCGCATAGTCGGGCATTTCGCCGCTGCCGCGTTCGCCGCGCAGCGCCAGATAGAGCGGGCGGGCGCGTACGCTGTCGAAGGGCAGGCGCGCGGCTTCCCGTAGGCCTTTGCCTGGGATCGCGCGAAAAATTTGCAGCTCCGTTCCCAAACGGCGCCCGATAATGACTTCGCCAGTTTGCTGGGCGCCGGCGCGCATGAGAATGCCGGCCTCGACCTGGCTCATGGTGGCGCCCCAGTGGCCTTGCGGGTGGGTGTGTTCGCTATGCCGTTTGTCGAACTGCGCGACGGCCTCGATCAGGTTGGCCATGGTGCTGGCGCTGTACTGCATTTCGCGCAGGGTTTCTTCATAGGCGGTGCGGTAGAGCAGGAGGATGGTGCTGGCGCTGACGGCGATGGCGATCGCAGCCATGGAAGCGATCAATAGGTGCAATGTGTTGGTACGGTGCTTGAGGGGCATGCATGACCTTTACAACAAGGCTAATGGGCGAGCCGCCGCATTCTGCTAACGGCTCCACGCCGATAATGATCGCGCTAAAGCCATGTATTTAACAGGGATTAGTCGATATTTTAAAGTCTCAATGGTGTTTGCGGCGCAAGCGGCCGGAACTTCAGTATATTTTATGCCTTTGGCTTGAAAATCCGCACTTATGTTGCGAAATGGGATTATTCGACGCCCTGGCTGGCCAAATAGTCTTCGTAGTTGCCGCTGAAGTGGGTGAAGCCGCCACGGCCATCGAGCTCGATGATTTGCGTGGCGAGCGAGGACACGAACTGGCGGTCGTGGCTGACGAAGATCAGCGTGCCTTTGTACTTTTCCAGGGCAATGTTCAGCGCTTCGATGGTTTCCATGTCCATGTGATTGGTGGGTTCGTCCATGATCAACACATTCGGATATTCCAGCATCAGCTTGCCGTAGAGCATGCGGCCTTTTTCGCCGCCGGACAGCACGCGCACGGATTTCTTCACGTCGTCGCCGGAGAACAGCAAACGTCCCAAAATGCTGCGGATGGCTTGGTCGTCCTCGCTTTTTTGCCGCCACTGCTTCATCCAGTCGAAGACGTTCCAGTCGTTGTCGAAGTCGTGCGCGTGGTCTTGGGCGAAGTAGCCGATGCGGGCTTTTTCCGCCCATTTCACGCTGCCTTGATCGGGCTCGATTTCGCCCATCAGGGTTTTCAGCAAGGTGGTTTTGCCCGAGCCGTTGGGGCCGATGATGGCCAGGCGCTCGCCCGCCTCCAGGATGATATTCATGCCGTGAAACAGCACGTGATCGTAGCCCTTGGCGAGGTCGAGCAGCTCTACCGCCTGGCGATGCAGCTTGTCTTTGTCGTCCATTTCGAAGCGGATATACGGCGCTTGGCGGCTGGAGGGTTTGACTTCCACCACTTCGGACTTGATCTTCTCGATCTGCTTCAAGCGCGAGGTGGCTTGGCGCGCCTTGGATTTGTTGGCGGAGAAGCGCGCGACGAAATCCTGCAAATCGCTGACGCGCTCCTTGGCCTTGGTGTTGGAGGCGAGCATTTGCTGCCGCGCCTGGGTCGAGGCCAGCATGTAGTCGTCGTAGTTGCCGGGATAGACGCGGATGGTGCTGTAATCCAGATCGGCCATGTGGGTGCACACGCTGTTCAGAAAATGCCGGTCGTGCGAGATGATGATCATGGTGCTGGCGCGCTGGTTGATCACGTCTTCCAGCCAGCGGATGGTGTTGATGTCGAGGTTGTTGGTGGGTTCGTCCAGCAGCAAAATGTCCGGGTTGGAAAACAGGGCTTGCGTGAGCAGCACGCGCAGCTTGTAACCGGGCGCAATCTCGCTCATCGGGCCGGTATGGTTGGCCAAGGGTATGCCCACGCCCAGCAGCAATTCGCCGGCGCGCGCCTCGGCGGTGTAGCCGTCGAGTTCGGCGAAGCGCGATTCCAGCTCGGCGGCTTTCATGTAGTCGTCCTCGGTGGCCTCCGGGTTGGCGTAGATGGCGTCTTTTTCGCGCATCACCTGCCACATCTCGTCGTGCCCCATCATCACCACGTCAATCACGCGCTGGTCTTCATAGGCGAACTGGTCTTGGCGCAGCCAGGCCATGCGTTCGTGGGCGTCGAGCGAGACATTACCGCCGCTGGGCTCCAGCACGCCGGCTAAAATTTTCATGAAGGTGGATTTGCCGCAGCCGTTGGCGCCGATCAGGCCGTAGCGATTGCCGTCGCCGAACTTGACCGAGACGTTCTCGAACAGGGGCTTGGCCCCGAATTGGATGGTGATATTGGCGGTGGAAAGCATGGCAAGGTCGCTGCGCGTTGTGGGGCGCGCATTTTAGCATGCTTGCTAGGACTGAGCGGGTGCAGATGGCTTTAAGTCCAAAACGGAAAGCCATTTACCACAGAGATCACAGAGCACACAGAGATTCAAGGCCTTGTGGGGATGAGAGGATACGGCTTGGGCGTGTTGGAGAGGAACCGAATCGGTATTAGGTTTTCCTCCGTGAACTCTGTGATCTCCGTGGCGAAAAGCTTTTATAGCTCATCCGCCGTGATGGCGATCCCAAATGGCCGTAACCAGCGCCGACAACGCCATCGGGTCGAATGGTTTGGGGATGACGTCCAGTGCGCCGAGCGATTTGTAATGTGCGATTTCTTGCGGCTGCACCTTGGCGGTCATGAAGCACACCGGGGTTTCGCTGCAGGCGGCGAGTTGGCGCAGGGCTTGCAGGGTCGAGGGGCCGTCCATGCCGGGCATCATGACATCGAGCAATATCAGGTCGGGCGCAAAGTCTTCGACTTGGCCCAGCGCTTCTTGGCCGGAGCTGCAAATTTTTACCGTAAAGCCGCCCACGGCTTCCAAGGCGAGTTGCGCGACGGCCTGGATGTCGGGCTCGTCCTCGACATAGAGGATCTTGCTTAAGGCGGTGGCGGCCATGATGTTCCTAAAGTGCAAGCGTATGCTTGTTATTCTAGGAATAGCGGCGGGATTTTGTTGCGCTTGAGCGCTGTTACTTCTTGGCGGTGATAGCGGCTTGGGCTGCGCCCACGGCAAACGTCAAGTCCACGGCGCTGCCGATCGCCAGCACGGCGCTGTCGCGCACGATGCATCCTTGCGCATCGCGGGTAATGCTATAGCCGCGCTCCAGGATGGCTTGGGGATTCAGGTGTTGCAGATTGGCGCTGAGCCGCGCCTGTTCCTGCTGCGCCAAAGCCAAGCGGTTTTTCATGGCAAGCGCGAGCCGCGTGGCAAAGTGTGCGCAGCGTTGTGCCTGCGGCCCCAAGTTCGGCTGGGCGTTGGCGAGGCGTTCGCTGAGTTGCCGCACATTCCAGCCTTGGCTTTCCAGCCGATGTTGGGCTGCGCGCTGCAAGCGTTGGGTTAGATGTTCAAGCTGTAGGTGCTGATGTCGGATGCGCTGGCCGGGGTGGGTCAAGCGTTTGGCGAGATGATCCAGGTGCTGCATGCGCCGTTCCAGGTGGTGCGTGACGTGGCGCGCCATGCGTTGCTCCAGGACTTGCAGGCGCTGCGCCAGATCAAAGCGATTCGGACTGGCGAGTTCGGCCGCAGCGGTGGGCGTGGCGGCGCGCTGGTCGGCCGCAAAGTCGGCCATGCTGAAATCGGTTTCGTGGCCGACGCCGCAGACGATGGGGATGCGGCTGGCGACGATGGCGCGCGCCACCGCTTCTTCGTTGAATTCCCACAGGTCTTCGATGCTGCCGCCGCCGCGGCACAGAATCAGCACATCGCATTCCTGGCGCCGGTTTGCCGTCGCAATGGCTTGGACGATTTGTAGATGCGCGCCCTTGCCCTGCACCGGGGTGGGATAGAGCACGATGGAAATCCCCGGCATGCGCCGTTGCAAGGTGGTCAGCACATCGCGCAGCGCCGCGGCTTGCGGCGAGGTCACGATGCCGATCTGTTGCGGAAAGGCGGGCAGGGCGCGTTTGCGCGCCGGCTCGAACAAGCCTTCGGCTTCGAGTTTCGCCTTGAGTTTGGCGAATGCTTCGTACAAGGCGCCCAAACCGCCGGGGCGCATGCTCTCCACATTCAACTGAAAGTCGCCGCGCGGTTCGTACAGTGAAACCAAGACACGCGCTTCGACTTGCATGCCTTCCTTGGGCGCGAAGTCCAGATACTGATTGCGATGGCGGAACATCACGCAGCGCACTTGCGCCTTCTCGTCTTTCAAAGAGAAATACCAGTGACCGGAAGCGTGCTTGGTGAGATTGGAGATTTCGCCGCTGACCCAAAGCGGCGCAAATGAATTTTCGAGCAGGGCGCGCGCTCTACGATTTAGCTCTGAAATCGGGATTGCCTGCTCGGCCACCCTATTAAACAAGGGGTTTGTCATGGCACGATTGTAGCAGCTATCCACAATTCCCGAGAAATTTCGCAGTTTTTATGTCCGGAGTTTGAAAATTATATGTCTAAAATATTAACCTATTGATTAATAAAATAAATGCGGCAGGATAAAACTTGAGCTAAATATAAATTTCATTTGCTACAGTCAACTTAAGTCCAATTTTTACAGTTTATGCACAAGTTTATCCACAGCATATGTGGGCAAAACAAAAAAATCCTTATGGCTCATGGAGTTTAGTGGATAAAAAAAATAGAAATTGCTTATGTTTTTGTTAATAAAGATAATTTCAAAATTAAACCTAGTTAATCCCTGTGCTTTGAGTTAAAAGCCAAAGATTTAATATTGAATTCACTTGCATTATGACGAATCATTAGTACAATGACATTCATGCGGCGTTGCTTTTGAGGTTTTTGGTAATGCCGCATGCTTCATGTGTCCCCTTTTTGTTCTGCTCCGTTTTGCCCCGATTAGCCATCCAATCGGGGCATTTTTTTGCCCGTCGAAGATGAGTCCGCGCAGTTCCCTTGCTGAAAAGTGCGATGCGAGCTAAAGTGTCGCAGCCTTTTTTAGGAGAAGCTGCGTGCTAAGTATTATTGAAAAAGCGGGTTGGTCTATCTGGCCCTTGATCTTCGCTTCCATCCTCGCTTTGGCCATTATCGGCGAACGTTTTTGGTCGCTCCGTGCGCAACTCGTCACCCCCAAGGGTTTATTGCAAGGCTTGTTGCAAGAATTGCAAAGCAAAGGCATCGCGCCGGAGATGTTGACTCGACTGGCGCAAAACTCCTCTCTGGGCCGCATTTTCAGCGCCGCCTTGCGCAATGCCAACAGTTCGCGCGAAATCATGAAGGAAGCCATCGAAGAAGAAGGCCGCGCCGTGGCGCATGAGTTGGAGCGCTTCCTGACTACGCTCGGCACCATCGCCACCGCCGCGCCCTTGTGGGGCTTGTTCGGCAGCGTGCTGGGGATGGTGGAATTGTTCGGCGCCTTGCGACCTACCGGCGGCAATCCTGCGGAATTGGCGCATGGCATCTCGGTGGTTTTGTACAACACCGCGCTGGGCTTGATGGTGGGTATTGTTTCGCTGATTTTTTATCGTTTCTTCCGCGCCAAAGTAGATAGCCTGGTGATCGACATGGAGCAACAGGCGATCAAACTGGTCGAAGTGTTGCACGGCGAACGTAAATGAAAATGCTCGCGCAGCGAGACGCTGTCCCCCTCTCCCGCGAGCGGGAGAGGGCAGGGGAGAGGGCAACGACATGAATTTCCGACGCGGACGGCAGCGCGAGGAACCGGAGATCAATCTGATCCCGATGATCGACGTGCTGCTGGTGATTTTGATTTTTCTGATGGTGACCACTACCTTCTCGCAGTTTGCCGAGTTGCAGATCAATCTGCCGACGGCGCAAGCCGAGAAGCCGGAAGAAAAGCCGGTGTCGGTGAATGTGGCGGTGGATGCGGGCGGCCGCTATGTGGTGAACGGCAAGCCTTTCGTCGGCCAAAATGTGGACAGCCTGGCCCTGGAATTGAAGCGCGCAGCCGGCGATACTAGTAAGGAACCAACCGTGATCATCAGTGCCGACGCCAGTGCCACGCACCAGGCGGTGGTCAATGTGATGGAAGCCGCGCGCCAGGCGGGATTGTCCCGCATCACTTTCGCCACCCAAGCGCAAAACCCGCAATAGCGCACTCCGGTGCGCGCCTACGCTCAGCGATACGCAACCTGCCCATGAGAAACTGGCTCGAACGACAGTGGTATCGTTGGTCGATCTGGCACGTGATCCTGCTGCCGCTGTCGCTATTGTTTTGGCTGGTTTCCGCCTTGCGCCGCACGCTGTATCGCGCCGGTTGGAAGCGCAGCATCCAGCTGTCATGCCCGGTGATCGTGGTCGGCAATATCTCGGTCGGCGGCACCGGCAAGACGCCCTTGGTGATTGCCTTGGTGGCCTTATTGAAAGAGGCGGGCTATAAACCCGGCGTGATCAGTCGCGGCTATCAAGGCCAGGCGACCTTGCCGCGCCCGGTGAGCGCGGATAGCGAGCCGCGCGAGGTCGGCGATGAACCGGTACTGCTGGCGCACAAGGCGGGTTGCCCGGTGTGGGTCGGCCAGAACCGCGTGGAAGTCGGCCAGGCCTTGCTGGGGCGGCATCCGGAAGTGAACGTGATCGTATGCGACGACGGTTTGCAGCATTACCGCTTGGCGCGCGATGTGGAAGTGGTGGTGATCGACGCTTTGCGCTGGTTCGGCAATGGCCAGTTGCTGCCCGCCGGGCCGTTGCGCGAACCGGTGCGGCGCATGCGCAGCGCCGATGTGGTGGTGATCAACGGCTGGTTGCCCGGCGCGCCCTTGCAGCGGCGCGAATTCACCATGCAGCTGACGGGCAATCTCCTTTACAATTTGCGCAATCCCGAACTCAAGGCGCAGCCGGAAGTCTTTGCCGGACAGGTAGTGCACGCGGTGGCGGGCATCGGCCATCCGCAGCGTTTTTTTACGCAGTTGAAAAAACTGGGCCTGCGCGTGATCGAGCATGCTTTTCCCGATCATCATCCCTACACGCCACAGGACTTGCCGTGGCATGAATCGGAAGCGATCGTGATGACGGAAAAGGATGCAGTCAAATGCGTGGATTTCGTCGGCGACAATGTTTGGGTGCTGCCGGTGCAAGCCCAGCTCGACCCCGGCATCGGTCGCGCCATACTGGAAAAATTAAGGAACTTACATGGACCCAAAATTGCTTGAGATCTTGGTCTGCCCCTTGTGCAAAGGGCCCTTGGTGTATCGCAAGGAGCAGCAGGAATTGATCTGCAAACCGGATCGCTTGGCTTTTCCGATCCGCGACGACATTCCGGTGATGCTGGAAGACGAGGCGCGGAAATTGCCGGCGGGAGAGGAAGTTTGATTTGCGTGATTAGGTGAATGGTGATTAGGTAAACGGTGGACGCGACTAATCACTTAATCACCATTCACCCAATCACCTCATTCAAACCTAATCATGCATCCATTTAAAGTTGTTATCCCCGCCCGCTTCGCTTCCACGCGCCTGCCGGGCAAGCCGCTGGCCGATATCCACGGCAAGCCGATGGTGTTGCGCGTGGTGGAGTTGGCCTTGCGTTCCGGGGCAGAGGAGGTGTGGGTGGCGACCGATCATGCGCAGGTGGCGGAGGCTGTCAGCGCAGCCGGCCACAATGTCTTGATGACCGCGCCGGAGCATGCCACCGGCACCGATCGTTTGGCGGAGGTGGTGCAGCAACTCGACTGGGCCGACGATGCCA
>Ga0113563_10001691_pt1 | contig 12786 bp, 9 predicted proteins | sample Mud3Dept3metaG_FD_80117 | JGI IMG/M metagenome (GOLD analysis project Ga0113563, IMG submission 80117) | Freshwater wetland microbial communities from Ohio, USA, analyzing the effect of biotic and abiotic controls - Mud 3 Core 4 Depth 3... | ecosystem: Environmental > Aquatic > Freshwater >...
AACAGGCTTCCCTTACAGCGATTTCGGGCGGCTCGATAAATATCTGGATTGCCTTAAGCATTTTTGTAAAGCCACACATGGCATAAGGAGACTTGGATCGGCATCCATCGATCTGGCGTATCTCGCATGCGGAAGATTTGATACATTTTATGAATATGGCCTCCACCCCTGGGATATCGCTGCCGGAATAGTCCTGGTCCGTGAAGCAGGAGGGCGTATCAGCGATTTTTCGGGAAATGAAAGAAACCTGTCAGGAGATGAGGTCGCTGCTGCAAACAACCTTGTTTTTGACGAGTTTCTGGAAAATGTCAGTAAATTTATGCATGCTTAAACTTTAACGGGAAATGGGAGCTATCGGTTTCTATCTTTTTTATGCAATAAACTGGATCGTGACCCTTCTTCCGCTGAGTGTTCTGTACCTGTTTTCCGATATAATGTTCCCTGTTGTTTATTATATTGCCGGTTACCGCCGGAAAGTGGTGGCAATGAACCTGAAAAATGCCTTCCCTGAAAAAAGCGAAAGGGAACGTATCGACATTGAAAAGAAGTTCTACCATCATTTCTGCGATCTGATGGTTGAGATCCTGAAGCTCACACATATGAGCAACAAACAGTTAGTGAAGCGAAACACTCTCACAAATCCGGAATATCTTAAAAGACTTTATGATGAAGGCCGGGATGTTATTGCCATAATGGCCCATTACGGGAACTGGGAATGGAACAGCATATTACCCGCCTTTACAAAGCTAAGACTTGTAGGGATCTATAAACCGCTGCAAAACAAATATTTCGACCGGTTTATGCTGACACTGAGGCAGCGTAATAAAGGTGATACTGTTGCCATGGCGGGCGTCATAAGGGAAGTGATTAAAAACCGCAATATTAACAGGAGGGCAATATATGCTTTTGCAACAGATCAGACACCTGCCAGGGGAGAAATCCGTTTCTGGACCCGGTTTCTGAACCAGGATACTCCTGTTTTCCTTGGCCCTGAAAAAATAGCTACAAAATACAATATGGCGGTTCTCTTCCTGAATATGCAGAAAGTCAGAAGAGGCCAATATCAAATGACCATCGAGCCGTTGTTTGAACACACGGCAGCCCTTTCCGGACACCAGATCACTGAAGCACATGTGAAAAGGCTAGAGGAAATAATACGTGACAGGCCGGAATTATGGCTGTGGAGCCATCGGAGATGGAAATACAAAAGAGCAGAGGCCGATGGTTAAAACTGCAGTTGTCATATTAAACTGGAACGGCATCAGATACCTGAAAATGTTCCTGGCGCAAGTCATTGAGAATACGGCAGGTGATGAAACGACCATTTATGTTGCAGATAACGGCTCAACTGACGGATCACCAGACTGGATCGCTACCAGCCACAGGGACGTCAGGCTGATCCGTCTTGATAAAAATTACGGATTTGCAGGTGGTTATAATCTTGCCTTAAAGCAGATCGATGCCAGGTACTATGTCCTTCTCAACTCGGATATTGAAGTTACCGGAGGATGGTTGCAACCTCTTGTCAGACATATGGACAGCAATCCGGATGTCGCTTCATGCCAGCCGAAAGTGCTTTCTTATAAAAGGAAGGATCATTTTGAATATGCCGGTGCAGCCGGAGGCTTTATCGACAGATTGGGGTACCCGTTGTGCAGAGGAAGGATATTATATGAAGTTGAAAAAGATACCGGGCAGTATGATTCACAGGCTGACGTTTTCTGGTCGACAGGTGCCTGTATGATTGTCCGTTCAGATGCATGGGTAAAGTGCGGGGGATTTGATGCTGACTTTTTTGCACATATGGAGGAAATTGATCTCTGCTGGCGGTTCCACAGATCGGGTTACAGGGTATCCTATTTACCACAATCAGTCATTTACCATGTCGGTGGCGGTGCACTTCCCTATAATTCTCCGTTTAAAACATATCTTAATTTCAGGAACAGTCTCTTTCTCCTTTATAAAAACCTTCCTGATGAAAAACTGGCACAAACCCTCCTGGTCAGAAAGATGCTTGATGGAGTTGCCGCACTTTTTTTCCTTTTCAAGGGACAGTTCAGGAGTTCATGGTCGGTACTTAAAGCTCACATAGATTATTACAGGAATTCCGGCAAGCTCAGGGAGAAGAGAAAAGCAGTCAGGATGCTTGGAACGAATGAATCTTCCGGACTGCTTTTGAACAAATCTGTCGTTTTTGAGTTTTACATCAGAAAACACAGGACTTTCAGAAGTCTGAAAGCAAATTTCTGATCCGGATGAAGAATTACCAGGTGATATTGTTCTTTACAATTGTTTTTACAATTTATTTCCTGGGAAATGCATATATCTTCTTCAAAGGTTATTATATAATCCCGGGTGACAACAGGTTACTTTATACAGTTATTTATATATCGCTTGCAATAACATTCATTGTTGCCAAATTCCTCGAGGTGCGTCACTCCTCCGTATTTTCCGACATATTGAATATTACAGGCGGATTCTGGCTTGGATTCATGATCTATGGATTTCTGTTCCTGTTCCTGTCAGATATAATCTCCATCATCCTGCGGATCCCTGGCATAATAAACAGCCTGAACATTGCGGATTACAGGAAATGGGCATTTCTGATAACAGTCGCTTCATCCGTGATACTGATAACAGGAGGTTTCATCAATGCTGTCATCCCTGTCGTGAAGAAATATGATATTACGATCGCCAAGACTGCGGGTGATATTAAAAACCTCCGGATTGCAGCTGTTTCCGATATTCATCTTGGTAGTGTTATCCGGAAAAGAAGCATCAGGAAGCTGTCCGGAATGCTTGAAGGCATAAAGCCTGACCTTGTACTTCTCCTCGGCGATATTGTTGACGGCGAGCTTGGTCCGGTCATGAGAGGCGACCTGCTGAAGTACTTTACCGGTCCGGAGACAAAGGATGGACTTTATGCTATAACCGGCAACCACGAATTTATAGGAGGTGCCAAACGCACTATTCCATATATTGAAAGCAAGGGAATAAGGATCCTTAAAGATGAAAAAGTGATACTCCCGGGGGGTATTCAGCTTATCGGAAGACTTGACAGGGACTCGTTCAGATATTTCGGAAAAGAGAGGATGCCCCTTGAAGACCTGATGAAGGATGTTGACCATTCCAGGCCAATAATCCTTCTCGATCACCAACCAATCCGGCTCGATGAATCCGAGAAAAACGGAGTTGACCTTCAGCTTTCAGGGCACACGCATAACGGCCAGCTGTGGCCGCTGAACCACATTACCAAAAGGGTTTTCGAACTGAGCTACGGTTACAAGAGAAGAGGCAGCGCACAGTTTATTGTCTCATCAGGATATGGCCTCTGGGGGCCAAGGATCAGATCAGGGAGCCGTTCGGAAGTATTACTGATCAATATTGAGTTCGCCGGCAACTGACAGGATACTCAACAGCCTGCTTAGAGCAGATCATATATCTGCTCAAGCGCCATTCCCCTTGATCCCTTTATGAGGATATGATTCCCTTTCAGCGGTTTGGTTTTAAGATACTCCCTGAGCCTGCTGACACTGGTGAAGGTCTTGAAACGAAAACCAGCTGAAACCTTATGGAAAATTGGCCCTGCCAGCATTATATTTTTTAAATTATTATCGCTCAGAACTTTATGAATTTTAATATGTTCTTCTTCACTCTTATCTCCAAGTTCCAGCATATCACCAAGTATGCAGACCTTGTTTTCTGCCCTGATTGCTGCAAATGATTCAATGGCCAGCCGCATGCTTACAGGATTTGCATTGTAGGAATCACAGATAAGCGTATTGTTCCTGGTGACCATGACCTGGGACCGGTTGTTTCCGGGGACATATTTTCCGACTGCATCAGCAATATCCTCCATTTCCACACCAAGGAATAATCCGGTTGCGATTGCAGCCCTGATGTTTTCGATATTATAAGCACCGAACATATTTGTTCCGATCTTATATGTTTTATGCTGGGAGGTTACCGATACGCAAAGATTCAGATCGGATGGTTCGGGGACTATGGTAAGTTCGACGCCTGTCGGATTCGAGAAAGGCACTGCCCTGTTCACCATCCTGTAGATTCTCTCACTCAGGATATCGTCCTTGTCATTATAGAGTGCTACACCATTTGCTTTCCGGAGGTATTCATACAGCTCGGTCTTAGCTTTCACCACTCCGTCAAGAGAGCCGAAGCCCTCAATATGTGCAGTACCGGCATTAGTTATTATCCCGTAGTCAGGTCTTGCTATCAGGCAGAGGGTACGGATCTCGCCAATATGGTTTGCACCCATTTCAATTATCATCATTTGAGTTCCTTCAGGAGCCGACAGGATCGTAAGAGGAACGCCGATCTGGTTATTCAGGTTTCTGTCAGTGAGGTGAACCCTGTATTTCTTCGCCAGGATAGCGCCAAGCAGTTCTTTTGTTGTTGTTTTTCCGTTTGTTCCGGTTATAGCAATTACGGAAGATCCTAATTCTTTTCTGTGGTGATTAGCCAGTTTCTGAAGTTCGGTAAGGCAATCATCAACAAGTATTGTTTTCTCAGATTCAAAAGCCGGATCATCAATTACTGCCCATGAGGCACCTTTTTCAAGGGCTTCGGCGGCATACTTGTTGCCATTATAGTTTTCGCCCCAGAGGGCGAAGAAGATCTGCCCGTGCGATATGGTCCGCGAATCGGTGGATAATCCCGATGATTCCCTGAAGAGTTGATAAAGTTGTTCTGTCATTATTTTTTCAAAAAAATGCCTCATTATGCTTCCATAATGAGGCTATTGCCATTTAATTCTGTTTCTATCAGAATCCAGCAGGGCTGCCAACCCTGATCATTGCACACCTGAAGCCGATATCGTCACGGCTGCTTTCCTGGTCGAGGTATCGCCTTGTTGAAGGATTCAGCCAGTAAGCCCTGTCTTTCCAGGATCCGCCTTTATATACCCTTGCATTATCATTTATAAGTGTATAGTAATCGCTTTGTCCTGCTGTGGTGCCGGGATCCTGTACATACATTCTGGCCGAACCTTTCATACCGTCATCAATTGTCCAGTTTGCTGTGATTGAGGACTGGATATCACCGTCCCTGTAATTTCTGTAATCACCTTTCTGATAATTATATCTGTGTGCCACATCGGCATCCTTCACCGTATCAGTAAACAGTTTGCCAAGGTTATTTTTTGTAACCACTCTGCCATTTGCATCACGGCGAAGGTCAGTATAGACGTTACCTCTGAACGGATTGAATCCGTCGACATCCTCTGAAGTGAGCGGCCGATAGACATCCTGCACCCATTCGTTAACGTTACCTGCCATGCAATAGAGGCCATAATCATTTGGCCAATAAGCCTTTACATCGCATGTGATGCTTGCATTATCGTTCAGGCTTCCCGCTACACCCATCATATCTCCTCTGCCGCGAACGAAGTTTCCCATCATTTCACCACGCGCTCTGGGTGATGCATTTCTTACATTATGACCGTCCCATGGATAGATCCTTCTTTCATAGATCCGCTCCTGGTAGGTATTTCCCCTGAGGGCATATGCTGCAAATTCCCATTCTGCCTCAGTGGGAAGGCGATAGTTAGGGAGGAGAACCCCATCTTCAAATGTGGTTCTTCTTTCAGTCTGATTCGGATTAAGGCTTTCCCTGAGCTGATTAACCACGCCCTCATACTGTCCGACGAGGTATGCTTCCGTGTTGAAATTATTCTGGTTCTTTTGTTCAGGATCGGGACTAAGTTCCCCCTCATCAATCAGGAGCTTTTCATTCACCCTGTCGCTCCTCCAGAGGCAAAAGTCGCTTGCCTGGACCCAGTTGACACCTACAACAGGATAAGTGTTATATGCAGGATGGCGGAAATAATACTGAACATATGGGTCATTGAAACCCATTGGGCTCCTCCAAACCAGCGTGTCAGGAAGAGATCTCCTGTATACCTCCGGATAATCGACATAAACCCGGCGCAGCCAGAATAAATATTCCCGGTAGTCCACATTCTTGATTTCAGTCTCATCCATGTAGAATGAAGAAACAGTGACCGTTCTGGGCTTATTATTCCAGTCAAATGTCACGTCCTGCTGCACCTGTCCCATCGTAAACCGCCCGCCTTCAATCAGTACAAGACCTGGTCCGGTTTCCTGTTCGGCGCCCATAACAACCTCAAATCCACCCATATCAGGATCATTATATTCCCAGCCTGTAGTGGAAGATTTGTTCAAATCGCCTTTCTTTGAACCCTTGCATGATACGAGAATTAACACAGCAATTAATACAACTGGTAAGACTCTGAATTTATACATAACTCCTCTGGTTTTATGACTTTTAAGAATATTCAAATATAATAATTTTTCTAAAAACGCCTTTTTAGACATCAAATATAACTACAATTTGGGGAAATTTATTGTTTTAATGCTCTTTCTTTTTTCAACATTGTATAAACTGAGAGCAATACCAGTGCGGTGAAGAAGTGAGACAGGCAGCAGATTGTTCCCCGATGCAATATTAAAACGATAGTTGTAAAAGAACACCAGGCTTCCCGGAGTAATGGAAAACCCCGGTTGAAGATCAATGTTCTTTTCACTGTCAATTAAGAGCAATGAACTGATTGACAAATATTTACTTTCCAAAATTACACCGGCACCGGTTGAAGTATAGCCTTCCTGAATGTCAAATTTTCCCAGCGGACGGATTTTCAGGTTCTTTTCACTGCTTATATTAAAATCCCCGGCAATATGAAGGCAGAGCATTCTCTTCAGCTTACCCCCGGAAACACCCGGGTCATCTATATCCGGTTCGGCAAGGTGGCTGACAGAAATTCCCCAGAACAGCCTTTCTGTCATAAACAGGAAACCAGTACCCAGGTCAAGCACATTTCTGCTTCGCGAAGAGAGCGGATCGCCGGATGGATAGACAACTCCGCTCACCGGATCAATCTGATCCGGCAGGACTGCATTGTTGAAGCTGAATCCCCTGTGATAAAGTGAAGCAGATAACCCTGCACTGATAAAAAGGTTAGCTCCTGCCTGAAACAAATATGCATAGGAGAAACCGCCCCTTAAATGATTGACAATACCCCCCAGGTAATCATTGGAAATGAAGAAACCGGCACCACCGTGAAGTGAGTGGAAATATCCGTCAAAGGATAAATGCATGGAGTGAAGATTGTAATTGTTACCCGGATAGTGATTCATATACGACAGGCGGATATACCCGTTACCTTCAGTTCCGGTCAGACCCGGATTGACCAGCATTGTCATCTGGTAATCCGGACCGGAGCTGAAATCCTGTCCGCAAACATTTGCAGGGATGATCAGGATTAAAATAATTATCCCCCGGAGATGTTCAATCATATTAATATCTACTGCAATATCAACGTAATGAAATCGTTATTATTTTGATAATTGCCTGATTACAAAAAAACGAAACAAGTCAGAATACATAAAGTACATTTCTATCTTTGTTGAGGATGACAGTCAGATCATTTCACATATTATCAGCTATATTCATTCTTATACCGAACATTCTTTGTTCCAGGTCAACCAAAGATAATTATTCTTCATCTTCGGTATTGTCGTCAGGTCAGTGGTTCAGAATGGCTGTCCTGCAGGACGGCATCTACAGGATTGATTATTCAAAGCTGAAACAGCTGGGGCTCCTGAATGCTTCCGGCCCCAGAATATATGCAAACAACTTCGGTCAGTTGTCATATTTTAATGATCCGCCAAAACCCGATGACCTGAAGGAAATCGCAATATTAACAGTTACAGGGGCCGACGGTATATTCAACGAAGGCGATTACCTGCTTTTTTTCGGACAGGGTACAAACAGATGGAAATTCAATGCGTCGACAGGGGAGTATGATTTTATAAGGCATAATTATTCCGATACTGCATTCTACTTCCTCACATCCGGAACTTCTGCGGGCAGCAAGATTCAAAATGTTTCCGATCCTGCAGGTATTCCTGATTATTTTTCATCAGAATCGGATGTCCTGTTTATCCATGAACAGGAAAGCGAAAATCTTATTAAATCAGGCAGGGAATGGTATCAGCCCATCTCCATACTGGCGGGGATCCAGGTAAATCCCGGATTTAATGACCTGGTGACAGATGAGCCGGTTAAATTCAGGATCAGGGTGCTTGCAAGAGCCCCCATACCTACCCAGTTCAGGTTTTATGAAGGGACAACAATACATAAGAGCATACAGGTTCAGGGTGTCAACATGTTCAATTATACAGGGACTTATGCCCAGATTACCGACTCATCGGGATCCGCGCTGCCGTTGTCAGCCTCACCTTCGTTTGAAATAAAGTTCTTCAACAATGGAGAAGCGGGTGCAAAAGGATGGCTCGATTTCGTCAGGCTCCAGGGAAGAAAACGCAATTCTTACAATGGGAGCATCTCATTCATTTCTGATGCAGGATCAGCAGAGTCCGGGCGGCTGACTGAGTTCACAATCAAAAGTCCGGGCAGGGATCCGCTCATCTGGGATATCACCGATCCTGCAAATCCTGTAAACATTCAATACAGCAGGACAGGTGAGAACATAAAATTCAGGGCTTCAACCGACTCCCTGAGAACCTTCGTTGCCTTCAGTGAGACAAATACTCTTACACCCCTGATAAAACCCCGTTCGATGCCTAACCAGGACCTGCATGGATCTGAACCGGCGGATATGATAATCGTTACTCATCCGTTATTCCGGAAATATGCTGAGAAACTGGCTGAAATCCATCTTGCAAACAGCGGATTGATTTCACAGATTGTGACACCTGAAGAGACCTATAATGAGTTTTCAGGCGGTACTCCTGACATTGCTGCAATCAGGAATTTTGTCAGGATGAAATACCTGAGGCAGAACGGCTCCAAAAATCCGCTGAAATACCTCCTGCTTTTCGGCGATGGTTCCATTGAAAACAAAATCCTGCCGCCGCATAATCCCAATTTCATCCCGACGTATCAGTCTCAGAACTCAAATGTCATTGTCTCCTCCTTCACCTCGGACGATTTTTACGGTTTGCTCGAGGACGGAGAAGGAGAGGCGGAGGGGACAGAAGATATCGGGATCGGGCGACTTCCGGTCTCCGACACAATACAGGCAGGCATTGTGGTCAATAAAATTGCCCGTTACCTTGATCCGTCAAATACCGGCGATTGGAAAAATGTAATCTGCATAACTGCGGATGATGAGGACGGAAATACACACATGGCTGATGCAGAAGGACTTGCATTATTGCTTAAGGACAGCAACCCTGCATACAATACCGACAAGATCTATCTTGACGCATTCAGACAGGTAACATCAGTTAACGGACAGACATACCCGGACGTGACAAAGGCAATCAATAACCGTATCAATTCGGGATGCCTGATCTTCAATTACGTTGGACATGGAAATGAGATTGGCCTGGCACATGAGCGGGTGATCAGGACCGAAGATATAAACTCATGGGAAAACGGCGAAAAACTTCCGCTGTTCATAACAGCCACGTGTGAATTCAGCAGGTTTGACGATATTGACATTAATGCTATCACCAGGGTAATGTCCGGTAAAACCTCTGCAGGGGAAATGGTTCTTCTGAACGCTGACGGCGGAGGCATAGCCCTCATGTCCACAACGCGTCTTGTCTATTCTGCGCCCAACTATTTTCTTAACAGGAACATATATGATTTTGCATTTGACCTCGATACATCAGGCAATGCACTGAGGCTGGGTGATATAATGAGGCTGGCAAAGAACGCCTCCGGAAGCGGTCCGAACAAAAGGAACTTTTCATTGCTCGGCGATCCGGCTGTCAGGCTTGCTTATCCCTGGCACGGCACTGTGGTTACAGATTCTATTAATCATGTGGCAGTTATGAACAATCCCGATAGTCTGAAAGCACTTTCACGAATTACTGTTTCAGGCCATATTGAAGATCATCGCGGATCAATCCTCAGTAATTTTAACGGAATTGTCTCACCCGTCGTATATGATAAAGCCACCAGTATAAATACGCTGGCAAATGACGGCGGATTGCCAATGAATTTTGAATTGAGAAATAATATCCTGTTCAGCGGAAAAACAGTAACCTCTGATGGCAGATTCAGTTTTACATTCATAGTGCCAAGAGATATAAATTATAAATACGGATCAGGGAAGATAAGCTATTATGCAAATGACAGTGAACAGGATATGAATGGCTGCTTCCAGGATATAACAGTTGGTGGCTTTGCCAGCACAACCGTTACTGACACCGAAGGTCCGGAAATCAGGTTGTTTATGAATGATACCCTTTTCCGGAACGGAGGTATCACTGATAACAGCCCCAGAATGCTTGCCATTATTGAAGATAAGGGTGGGATCAACACAACCGGTGCCGGCATCGGACACGATCTTATCGGCTACCTTGACGATGATCCCAAATCAACTTTTATCCTGAACAATTACTTTGAAAACGACTTCGACAACTACATGAAAGGCAAAGTTGTCTATGATCTTTACGACCTTTCCAGAGGCAGCCATTCGCTGACAATAAAAGCCTGGGATAACTACAACAATTCCTCGCTTCAATCAATCCTTTTTCTTGTAGAAACCGACGGGAGATTCATCCTGAAGAACCTCATTAATTATCCCAATCCCATCCTGAATGAGACAAAGATCAGTGCCGGGCATAACAGACCTGATGAGGAGCTTGAAATTTCGGTTGCAGTATATGATATGAGCGGCCGGATAATCAGAATCATAAAAGAAGAAGCATACTCCAACGGATATCAGCTTTCCCCGATAACCTGGGATGGCAAAAGTGAAGATGGACACAGGGTTGGAAGGGGCATCTACCCTTATAGGATAACTGTCCGGACAAAGAGCGGGGAAACGGCCGTTAGTTCAGGCCGGATGATCATTTTATGACAGACATATAATAACACAGATAAAAAATAGTTATATATTTACATTTTAGTAGAATGACAGGTACCGGAATGAAAAACAGATTAATTGCAGTTGGCTTTTTAGTGGTTGCCCTTTCAGGCGCTATTAATCTCTATAGCCAGGAGAGCAACGGTGAACTTAACGCAATACAGACAGTAGTACCGTTCCTAACCATTGCTCCGGATTCAAGGTCAGGTGCGATGGGTGACGCTGGTGTTGCAACATCCCCTGATGTTTACAGCATGCACTGGAATCCTGCAAAATTTGCCTTTATCGATGGAAAGGGAGGCGTAGGCATATCCTATTCGCCCTGGCTCAGGAATCTGGTTCCGGATATCAATATTGCCTATCTTTCAGGATATTACAGGATCGATAATAAACAGGTAATAAGCGGTAGTCTTTTATATTCATCGCTGGGAGATGTTGATTTTACCGATTCTTACGGAAACAAAGAAAGAACATTCACGCCAAATGAATGGGCCGCCGACGTGGGATATTCAAGAGTGTTCACGGATAATCTCTCGGGAGGAACTGCATTCAGATTCATATATTCAAATCTTACCGGGGGCTCCTATTCAGGGGGAGTGGCAACAAAACCGGGAATATCCTTTGCCGCCGATGTTTCTTTATTCTATCACAAGGGTATCACGTTGTTCAGTAAAGAGAGCGAAATGGGATTCGGAGTCAATTTTTCCAATATCGGTTCAAAAATGAGCTATTCCGATTCCCAGACTTCTGATTTTATCCCCATGAATATGCGGATCGGGACTGCCTGGACAATTAATTTTGACTTATATAATAAATTTACTCTCACTGTCGATATCAACAAGCTTCTGGTTCCAACACCGCCGTACTACGATATCAGCACCCCTGACAGTATTATATCCGGCAAAGATCCCAATGTTGCGGTCCCTGTAGCTGTATTCCAGTCTTTCTTTGATGCCCCTGAAGGATTCGGTGAGGAACTTCGCGAGTTTACCATCTCAACCGGAGCAGAATACGTGTACAATAACCAGTTCGCCATAAGAGCAGGATACTTCCATGAGAATGAAACCAAAGGCAACAGGAAGTATTTTACGGCAGGTGCAGGCTTCAGACTTCAAGGCTTCACTGTTGATTTCTCATATCTCATGCCCCTGGTTCAGAATCATCCTCTTGCCCGTACACTGCGTTTTTCACTCTCCTTTGATATCAGTGCAATGAAGGGCACAAGCAGATCCAACGGATGAATCTGAGAACAGGTCAGGGCATTGATTTTCATCGCCTCGAAAATGGTTTAAAGCTTTGGCTCGGAGGTATACTGATACCTTCGGAAAAGGGTTGTCTGGCCTATTCTGACGGCGATGTGCTCCTCCATGCAATATGTGATGCAATGCTTGGAGCAGCAGGACTGGGAGATATCGGATATCACTTTCCTGACAACAGCCCTGAGTTTAAAGGCATCGACAGTAAAGTACTCCTGAAAAGAACATATCAACTCATAAGGGAAGAAGGATTCTCAATTGTCAATATCGACAGTTCTGTATGCCTCGAGAAACCCAAAATAGCACCTTACATTCCTGAAATGAAATCTGTAATCTCAGGCATACTTGAAACAGCACCTGAAGACATATCAGTTAAAGCCACTACTGCCGAGAAGCTGGGTTTCATCGGCAGGGAAGAAGGTATTGTGGCGATGGCGGTGGTCCTGTTAAAGCAGTAACCCCCGGCCAGCTAAAGCTGGCCTGCCCCCTAAAGGGGGCTTAAAATACTGATATTTAACATGTTATCTTATATATATTGAATTTAGCCCCCCATTAGGGGGGTTGGGGGCATAGCCATCAACCTAAGGAGTTTTGGGGACAAAAGTTTCCCCTCCTTTTGAAGGAGGGGTGGCCAGACAACGAAACCATTTG
>Ga0113563_10001692_pt1 | contig 12786 bp, 9 predicted proteins | sample Mud3Dept3metaG_FD_80117 | JGI IMG/M metagenome (GOLD analysis project Ga0113563, IMG submission 80117) | Freshwater wetland microbial communities from Ohio, USA, analyzing the effect of biotic and abiotic controls - Mud 3 Core 4 Depth 3... | ecosystem: Environmental > Aquatic > Freshwater >...
TGATGGATAAGGATTCACGCTTTTTCAATATTTCAAAATCCGGGAGGATTTCTTCCCAAAATAGTATGAGAGTAAATGCCTCAACAACATATACAAATGTTAGAGCTAAACGTTCTATTCGTTGGCTCGTGGTTTCTTCAATTGGCATAGGGTTGTTAGGATTAGCTATTTTGGGTGCACTTTTAGTTTTTGGTTTGTATGAAACCATTCAATATTCAGATCGCATCCTTCCAGGTATAAAGGTGGGGGACACTCATATAGAAGGATTAAATATCAATGATGCCGCAATAAAATTGCATCAGGAGTGGAATCTCGATCGGGAAATCGTTATTTCAGATGGAATTCATCAGGTGAGTGTCCCTATTCAACAACTGGGGTTAAGGATAGATCCTATACAATCTGCCCTACTTTCTTATAATGTCGGACGAAGTGGCAACATTGCTTATGATTATAGAGATATCCTGCAAAGTTATCAAAATGGTTGGATAGTTCAGCCAGTTGTTATCTTTGATAAAGAGATCGCTCGTAATGGATTAAGTAAACTGTCATCCCAATTCAGCCAGCCAGCCAAAAATGCAACTGTCAAATTAGAAGCGACCGAGCTTATCCCGATACCAGGCGAGATGGGCTATACAATAAACATAGAAGAAACGCTAACACCTATTTTAGAAAATCCTAGAAAAGTAATCAATGAAAAGCAGATATTGCTTCAACTTAAACCCTTGATACCTCAAGTTAACGATGTTTCACAGGTGATGTCGGTTGCCCAGAAATACCTTGATACAGAAATTATCTTAAAAACCTATGATCCTATTCTCGATGAATATCTAGATCTCACCATTCCGAAAGAATCGATTGCCAGCTGGATGAGCATCACCGCTGGTGAAGACGGGCTAATAGTGAAATTGGACGAAAATCTTATCGGTGCTTACTTATCGCAATTAAGTAATGAAATCGGTCCAGAAAGATGGATAAATGCAGATGTATATCGTGAGCCGGTCACTGAAGCTTTCCAGAACAAAGAGCCTCCTCTGATCATCTTGAATCATCATCCAACATCCTACCAGATACAACCGGGAGACACGCTCTTAAGAATTGCCTGGAAAATTGGGGTTCCTGCCTGGAAAATATTAGAGGCTAATCCAGAGCTCGATCCAGATAAATTATCTATCGGAACAGAATTATTAATTCCTTCTAAAGATGAGCTCATACCTTTACCTATAATCCCGAATAAACGCATCATTATCGACCTTGGACAGCAAAGATTACGTGTCTATCAAGACAAGGAATTAATTCAAACCTACCTGATCAGCACTGGTGTTGATAAATCTCCCACGCAGCCTGGTATTTTCCAGGTGCAAACCCATAAACCTAACGCCTACGCTTCAGTTTGGGATTTACACATGCCGAACTTTTTAGGCATCTATGAAGCTTGGCCTGGTTTCATGAACGGTATCCATGGTTTGCCAACCCTCTCTAGTGGACAAAGGTTGTGGGGGAATATTCTCGGAAGACCAGCATCTTATGGATGCATCATCTTGGATATGAAACCATCCGAATGGTTATACGAATGGGCTGAAGAAGGTGTGATAGTAGAAATCCAGCCTTAATTTAGAAATATTACCCTGAGTGATTATCTTGGATAAATCGTAATGGATCAACAAAATGCGAAAGGATTTCCCTCATTATAGCCGCTCGTAAGCTATTGTAGCCATAGCCGTTATCATCATAGCCCTCATCTCTCAACCGCCTCAATAAAGTCAAATTTGGCCAATGCGCGGGTCTGCGCTTGAGTATATCTGAATGGCTGATATCAAAATGAAGGTGCCAACCAGCTGTCGCTCCTGCCGCCAAACCGATATATCCAATGTTTTGTCCTCGTTTCGTGATCTCTCCTGCCTTCACCAGGATCTGATTATCCACATGCCCATAGCGGCTATAAACAGGTTGCTTTTCCGAATGCCCATCCGGATAGGTAACGATTGCGTCTGGATGTTCAATAACTATAATATTCCCCCAGCTTCCTGCCTTGCCTGCATAAGTAACCTGACCCTCGGCTATCGCATAGATCGGCTTACCCTTATCTGCACCACTGCTGCCAGGGAGGTTTAGATCTGCCCCAGTATGGTACCCAAATGCGTACCAACTCATGAATGGATTGAAATCAAACCACTCACCAATCCATACAGGAAATCTGCCAAACATCACCCTTCCTGATGGAAAACCCTCCATTCGCTCCTCTGGAGCGCCAATAGGGGGATCATACGGCAGACCATCACTGCTGCGACGAACCACTGGAATCCAGCGTACAGGTCCAAAAGAGATTTGTGTTGGCGGTTCCTCTTGAGTTATTTCATATTGGCGAACGCGCCCAATCTCTGGGTGCCTGGAAGGGTCGAGATAATAAACTCCAAGTGTCACCCACACATCATACAGATCACTCATATTGATAATCGATAACGCTTCAATTAGATGTGATTCCCCGCTGGACGACAATTCAATGTTGTGCGCAACAGTAAACATCGCTTTTTTGGTGGTCGCATTCTTTCCAGGTACGAATGTCTCCACCCGGTAAAGACCCGCTTCCAACCCTTCCGGCAGATGATGATCAACCATCACCTCATTAAGATAATTAGATAACCGAATAAGGATCTTAAAAACATCCCTAGTGCTGGGATCAGTTCGATTGAAATGTTTCCAACGGTTTTCCAATATAGATCTCTTGTTAGGATCACCATGGTCTAAATAATGGATTGAGAAGTATTTAGGATCATCATTATTTACATATACTGTTGCAGGCATAACAGGATTTCTCCTTTCCCCCTCTCTCGTTACAAGAACTGTTCCATACACGAGGTCATTTGGCACGATTCTGGCAACAAGAATAACGTCATTGCTATCAGAGAAAGCGTTCCACGTATGGGTAAAACAACAGCCAGAATTCTATTAGTATTACTTTTACTTAGCCTAGTGATATTCTCTTGTATTCTCTCTGAAGATTATGGCTTTATAAGTATTATTGGTGCTTTGAATGATAATCAAAGCGAAGTAGCAAATCAATATTCATTACAAACACTGAATGCAACTGCAACCTATGGAGCAGAGCAGTTCCGTATTCAATTAACCGCAATGGCAAATAAAGGGAAATAGGTAAAAGCTTAAGGTTTAATCCCCCACAATCGCAACGTGCCATCCAATCCCCCTGAAGCCAGGTACAAACCGTCAGGGCTAAATGCAACTGAAGTAACCCCCTTGTTGTGTCCATTTAACATTTTGATCAATCCACCACCCTGGCTTTCCCACAATCCGATTCTTGAATCTACACCTGCTGAAGCTACGATTTCATCGTTAGAATTGTAGGCGACTTGCCAGATAAGGGCGGAAAATCTTCCAGGATTCCCTTGATGCCCATGTAATTCTATTGGGGTGGGATAAACTTCTACCCCTGTTCTGTATGCTTCTCGTGCATCCCATAAATAAATAACATTCTCAATGCTACCGGTCATAATTTGTTCCCCATTATGGCTATACGCAATACTGTATAGAGGATTTTTCGCTAGAAATGTGCCAATGATCCGCTCCGAACCAACTTCCCTTAATCGAACCACATCGCCATTCACTACTGCCAGCGTGTTTCCATCAGGAGAAAACGCGATAGCCGGAACAGCAAAAGTTCCGCCAATCATCATTCCCAAGTTTTCACCCGTTTCCACATCCCAAAATCTGGCAACTGCGTCATTACCTCCTGACGCTAGAATTGGCTTCGCTGGGTGAAATGCCAGATTGTTTACACCTTTTCGATGAGCATTAATTGTCAATTTAGGTTGGGTATTTTTATCCGATCGGTGAACTGGATCATTGATATCCCAAATTCGCAAATAGCCATCCCTGCTACCTGCAGAAAGGAATCTTCCATCGGAACTGAATTCTAATCCGTGCGTGAGTGCACCAATGTTAAAACTAAGTAACTCTACAAATCCAGGAAATTGATACAACCTAATAAAATCACCCGCAGAAAGTGCAATCCATTTACTATCGGGCGACCAGGCGATTGAGGTCACAAGCTCCCAAGGGTTGAAGGTGATTTCATCTAACTGCATCAGCGATTGTGCATTCGAAAGGAAAATCTTTTCAGGCGTTCTTTGAGACTGTGCAACTGAAGTCCGGGACAAGAAAGCTGAGGTAAAAACGAACAATATGACTAGCTGAGAACGCCTTATCAAGGTCGAATCCCCCACATCCAAATCGAGCCATCATATGATGCTGAGACAAGATACTGGTCATTTGGAGAAAACACCAGGTGGTCGATCCCATTTTCATGTCCTGTCAATTCACGCAACATGTTGGCATTCACGATGTCCCAAATTCGAATCCGGCTATCCTCAAAACTCCCACCACTCGCCAGCAATCTGCCATCTCGATTGAATGCCAGGCTCTGTACTACAGATCCGGTCTCTATGTCTCGTATTTTCTGACCCGTATTCATGTCCCATAGACGAATTAAACCATCATAATGACCGGTAGCCAATGTGCGTCCATCTGGGGAGAAAGTCATGGTGTTCACTGCCCCGGTGAAAGATGTGTGAAAATTGTAAAGCCACTCATCTCCTTCCATATCTCGGATTTTTATCGCATAACGGTTGGGTGAAACCGCCAACAACTTGTTATTCGGGGAAATTGCTATCTGAAGGACAGTTCCGGTCATCAGTGTATCCGTAATCCTCCAGGAAGCAGTATTCCAAAAATCCACTGAATTATCCTGGTATTCAGGACTGGCATAAGCAGTAAAAAACAACTTGCTGTCCGGCGAGAAGGCAACAGTAGAAAGTGCTCTTGGTGCCCCGTAGAGTATTCCCATCGGCATCCAATCTGGCCCCAGCCATAGCTCTAAACTACTTCCAAAACCGCTCCCTTCTTCTCCACGACGGTTTGCAGATACTAACCACTTGCCATCCGGACTGAAGGCAATTTCAATAATCTCCTTTGACCTGGGATATAGCGTACGTAATATCTCACGTGTGGCCGGATTATAAAAATTGATCTCCTCTTGATTTGCGATAGCCAACGCTTCACCATCCGGAGGCCAAGCGACACTGGTCACAGTATTTTCTTGCCAAGTTGCCAAACCTGAAACAAGATTTGCATTATTTATTGTTATTGCAGGAAAAGTGATTGGCAGTTCTGTCCCCGGTAAAACATAGACCGTGCTCGTTGGAGTAGGCGTACTGGTTGGTGTAATTGTTGCCGTTGGAATGAAGGTAGGGATTTGTGTAGGAGGCAAAGAAGGTGTTGGTATAGGTGTGCCTGTCGCCGCCAACTCGACTGTTGTAGTTGCAGGTATATCTCGAATTAACATTGAACAAGCAACAGAATTGAAGAAAACAAATAAAGCAATCAAGAAAAAGACACAATAATACTTGCACATCAGGGGATTAATTTTCCTATTAGAAATTCCAAAATATGAACGAGTTCAAAGGTAATTTTAGCATCAGATATCTAAATTTGATTGAACGAATAAAATTGCTTTCCCAAATCTTAATGAGATTTTCTTTACCTTCTAGGCACATTCCTAAACAGGTTATAATTGGCGGGCAATCTAATAAAAGCTAAGATTATCTGTCAGCTATAATGATAGATATTTTATCTAATACTATGTCCATAGAAAACGAGTCTTCACAAATAAACGATGTTAAAGAACCTACTATAGCGGGTGAGCCTTTAAAATCTTCTAAGCCGATCAAGAAAGTCAATTCAAAAAAGTCAAAAAAGTCAAAGCGAAAATCCGAACTTCGAAATATTGGTGCAGTTATTCAACGGGTTGGAGTAAACCTCTTGGCATTGGGATTAATTGGATTAGTAGCATTCCTGGTTTGGCAAAGATTTTCACCAAACCAAGGAATAGCCAGCTCAATTAATTCTGAATCAGCTATCCAGCAATCCAATCCCCTCGCCACCTCAGAAGAACTAGAGCAGGTTTCTGGATTAGCATTATCAAAGTTAGCTCCACCCGTTCCCTCCCTTTCACAAGGAATCGAACGTAAAATCGACTTTAAAACGATCATCCCAACTCGTCCCCGGGTTGAAGTCATCACATACACTGTAGAAGCAGGTGATACGCTTTTCAGTATTGCCGAAAAATACAACTTGAAACCGGAAACGCTGCTCTGGGGTAATTTCGATGTTTTGCAAGATAATCCCCATATTCTGGCGCCCAAGCAGGTATTAAATATCCTGCCAGTTAACGGAACCTACTATAAGTGGAAAAGTGGGGATAAATTGGACTCGATTGCTTCATTTTTCCAGGTCGATAAGAAAGATATTATTAATTTCCCCGGTAACCACATCGACCTGATTGATGCCCAGAAGGGAGAACTGAGCTTAGAACCTGGTACACAATTGATTATCCCTGGTGGTAAGCGTGAAATTAAAGATTGGGGGCCACCTGCAATCAGCCGCCAGAATCCTGCTTCAGCACGTTACTATGGTGAGGGGTCATGTGGCCAGGTCTATGAAGGAGCCTACGGTACAGGGTCTTATGTATGGCCTACCTCCGCACGTGGAGTATCAGGGTATGGTTACGATCCTAATGTTCATCCTGCAGCAGATCTCACCGGAGCAGAAGGAAATGCGGTTTTTGCCACCGATAGCGGTGTGGTGGTTTATGCTGGATGGAGTAATTATGGTTATGGTTACTTGATTGTTGTTGACCATGGAAATGGCGTGCAATCAGCATATGCCCATCTCAGCGCAGTAGCGGTAACCTGTGGTCAGAGTGTATATCAGGGAGGTTACATTGGTGCTGTGGGAAACACAGGAAATTCTTCTGGCTCTCACTTGCATTTTGAGCTCGCCTTTAATGGGGTTAAGGTAAATCCCTTAGACTATATTAATTAAGACAAATCATACAACCATAAGAACATCAGCAGTCAACGCCTCATGAAACCAGCTCGATTTATTCATGAGGGATTACTCATTGATCAGTTTTGCGACTGTGACTCCTTCACCGCCTTCCTGAGCACGACCAACCTCAAATGTTAATACATGGGGATGTTGGGACAAAGTTTCACGTACAATTTGACGGAGTTTTCCCGTACCTTTGCCATGAATGATACGCACAAATGGCAATCCAGCGAGAAAGGCTGCATCTAAATATCGCTCGAGATTCTCGATAGCTTCCTCAGCGTGTTGCCCGCGTAAATTCAACTCTAAACCTGGCGAAGCTGAATACAACTGTTCTCTTTTCTTTGCCGTCGTTTGTCCAATACTTGGACTCTCAGAAGCTCCAGATTTTCCACTTATTTCGACAATCTCTACATCGCTCAGGCGAGATCGCACACGTAAACCTCCCACCTGAATTTCGACCTCCTCTTCTGAAAAGCCAATAACCGTCCCCTGGGTATTAAGATTACGTAATCGAACGCGATCTCCCAGACGAATTTCTCGTAGTATTGGACGCTGAATCTCCTCCGCAGAACGGATGATTGGTTTTTCAATAACTTCTTCTATTTCCTCAATTTTTTCACTTACTAACTGGAGCGGATCCAATGGTTGTTTGGCTCTGATTAGCTGTCTGCGAATCTCCCCAATTTCTGTATTAATCTGGCGTAATTGTTCCTCAGCCTCTAAACGTGCTTCTTCAAGAATCTCCCTTCTCTCATCATCGATATCATCAAGTCTCTTGAGTAATTCACGCCGTAGTAATTCCGACTCTTCTTGGGCATTTTCCGCGGCAAAGCGAGCTTCTCGTGCAAATTCTTTTTGTTGGAAGATCTCATTGAGTAAATCTTCAGCATGTAGATCCTCAGGTTTGAGTTCTTTGCGAGCATTTTCAATAATTGAAGCAGGCAAACCGATCCGCCTGGCAATTTCCAATGCATTCGATCTGCCTGGCAATCCAATGGTTAAATGATAGGTCGGTTGCAATGTTACTAAATCGAACTCAACGCAAGCATTAACAATACCCGGAGTTGCATGAGCATATGCTTTTAGTTCCGGATGATGAGTAGTAACAAGTATGGTGATCCGACGCTCGAGCAGATATGTCAGGATAGCCCGTGCCAATGCAGCACCTTCCTGAGGATCGGTTCCAGCACCCAGCTCATCCAATATAACCAGAGAATCGGCATCAGCCTTCTCTAAAATCCGTATTATGTTAGTAATATGACTTGAAAAAGTGGATAGAGATTGCTCAATTGACTGTTCATCACCAATATCTGCATAAACATTTGAAAATATGCTGATTTCAGAACCAGACGTTGCTGGAATATGTAGACCAGATTGCGCCATCAATACAAGCAGACCGATTGTTTTCAGAGTAACTGTCTTACCACCCGTGTTCGGACCTGTAATTACCATTCCGAAAGTATGTTCATCCAATTCCACATCAATTGGCACTACAATATTTGCATCCAATAAAGGGTGTCGTGCATTGTACAAGCGAATAGTTGTCCCAGGGTGGTCAGAACGCTCTCGAATCGGTTGTAGAATGGGTAGTGAAGCGTTTATTTCATTAGCATATTTGCCTCGAGCCATTGCCAAGTCGAGGTCTGCCAATAAGCTCACTATACGGTCTATTTCACTTGCATGGAGCCCTACTACATCTGAAAGCTCAGCAAGGATACGTCTTTCCTCGTCGCGTTCTGCCAGCTGATTCTCACGGTATAGGTTATTCAATTCCACAACAGATAAAGGCTCCACAAATAGAGTCGCACCTGAGGAAGATTGGTCATGTACAATTGATCGAATTCGTCCCTTAAATTCTGCGCGGAGAGGCAAGACGTAGCGCCCATCACGCTGCGTGACAAGAGTTTCTTGTAAGTAAGGAGTCACTCTTGGGTCATTAACCATGTGCTCCAGCTTGCTCAATAAACGATCATGGGAAATGCGTAAATCATGACGAATCGATTCAAGTTTTTGGGATGCTGTGTCTAATATCTCGCCTCTTTCTGAAATTGCCAGAGTGATTGCATCGATGATCCCGATTGGAAGCGGTAATTGGAGAGCGATCTCTCCTAGCATCATAAATTGATTTCCATACTTTTCGAAGAAGCGTCTAATATTGCGAGCTGATATTAATGTAAACTTGATATCCAGGAGCTCGCCTGGAGATAAGGTTGCACCGTGTTTTGCTAAATCCACCGCTACACGGACATCTCTTATACCTCCCATCGAAAACTCGGAGTTTCCAGCCAATAATTGTCTGGCCTCACTCGTTTCTGATAATCTACGCCTTGCAACCTCGATATCCCCGGTTGGGCGCCAGTTATGGGCTAGTTCTATAGATGCATTGAAAGAACAATACTCAGCCAGCCGATCCAGTATTTTGATAAACTCAAGGGTGGTTAATGATTTCTCATCCATTTCAAACTAATATGATTTGAACGCTTTAATTTTTCAAACTATTTTGTTGATATTCTATACTTTGAACACTATGATACTACTAAAAAAATATCTCTCAAAACCCCTCTTGCAATTTTGTGAGAATTGTGCTAGTATAGTTTAAACGAACGTCCGGGTGCCCCCCTCACTCGGGCGTTCGTTTTTAATAACAAGCTCGGAATAACCTCGCACTATCTATAGATTGAAGTTAAAATATTAGTCGGGGCGAGAGGATTTGAACCTCCGACCTCTTGCACCCCATGCAAGCGCGCTAGCCGGTCTGCGCCACGCCCCGATAGAACGGCGAAAATTATAGCTCAGACTATCTGATCTGGCAATCCCCATGCGTTATTTCGTTCTTCTCTGCTCCTTAATTCTAATCTTTACGCCGAACCTAGCAGTTCTTGGGCAAGAGAACACCCATTATTTTTTCCCAACAGAGACGAGCCAGTTTCACATCTGCTCCCCGCTCCGCAGTGATTCTCTCTCAGAACTCCCAAAAATCATATCAGATCCATACCACCCCCCTCCTTTGGGTCATGATCAACGCCATCAAGGTGTCGACTTTGCTTTTTATCGACATAAAGGGTATGAGTCCATTCTGGGAATTCCAGTGCAATCCGTGCTTCCAGGAAGAATTGCAGCGGCAATCCCCAATTCATTTCCTTTTGGCAATCTGGTTATCGTTGAAACCCACTATGAACTTCTCCCGTTTCAGGTGATTCACAAATTGGGAATTACAAATAAAGAATCCCTTTATATTTTATATGCACATTTGCAAGAAGAACCCGATTTCCAAATCGGGGACATCATAAGCCATTGCCAGAAACTAGGCGCAGTTGGTAAAAGTGGAAATGCAGGTGCAGCGCATCTACATCTGGAAACCCGCATTGGACCAGCAGGAAAAACATTTTCTTCGATGTCTTTCTACCATAAGAGTGCTTCAACCGAGGCACGCCAAAACTATAAGCTCTGGCGCACAAGTGGTTTATTCCAACATTTCGATCCGATGGAGCTTTTAAAGTTTCATTGACCCACTAAAATGATGGTTTCGGTTTTGTTGGTAATGCTAGGATAGCCGGGATCGACAACAAAGAAATCCATGCACTCCAATAAAAAACCTGTTCCAAACCAATCTGGTCGCCAAGATATCCAATTCCCAATAGCGCAATTGGTCTAAGTGCAAATGTCATAAACATATACAAACCATTCCCCATTGCACGATGGCTGGGCACATGATCCTGCACCATCGCCATGATGACGGGTAATGTCGATAGCGAAGTAAAACCGAGCGCCAGAAGAACAGGCACGATCATCCAACCCTCAATCTGCAAGAAAATAAACATAAATATTGGTGCCAAAATAGCGACCAAAAGCAAAATAAGTCTGCGTCCCAATTTGTCACTCAAAGTTCCCCCAATCAAAGCACCGGCTACACCGGCTAATTCATAATAAAATAATGCTTGCCCAGATTCCCATAAGCTCCCACCACCCAAATACATATAAGTTGGCAAAAACGTCGAGAGACATTCACGGAGAAAATTCTGAAGCAGAATGACAAAGAAAAGAGGCAAGAATAACGTACGAAGTACCGGATACAAACCCTTTAAGCTTCCAGGCTTTCCCATCCGGGCTGGTATATCTCTTAAGCGCCAATAGAGGACAATTGATGCTACCCAGCCAAGAACCACCAGGCGATAAATTCCTTCCAATGTCCAGGTCGACACAGCCCAAACAGCTAGCAGAGGGCCTATTGTACGTGCTAATTCTCCACCTGCCATGAATAAGCTCATGCCCAATCCAATTTGGCGACCGGAAACACGGCTTATCATCGCCGGTGCTGGTGCATGGAAACAGGCAATACTAATCCCTGTCGTAAAAAGGATAATCGCCAAGCTGAAATAATTCGAAGCAAAACCCATGCTACTGATTAAAGTGGCTGTGATTGCTGGGGTAAGAATTACAAAGTAGCGAAGGCTCGCCTTATCGGCCAAATAACCAATGAATGGGTTTAACATCGAAGGCAACTGCATGATCGCGGTAAGTGATCCAGCTGCTGTAAGGGATAAGGAGAGTTTCTCGATGATTACTGGTAACAAGGGAGCAATGCAAGCGGTATAAAGATCATTAACTAAATGACCAACGGAAATTGGAAACACATGCCAGAATTGAAATTCTTGTTTGCTCTGAGCAATATCTATGGTTTCTGCGGTCATCGATGCACCCTAGAATGGTTGAACTCAAACCTGGTAATTATACCTGGTCGTCTTCCCATCAGCTTCCGCTATAATTACCCTATCAGATTAGATAAAGGTCGAATACAAAATGCAGCCGGAAGAACAATCAGTTCTAGATTCTTATTGGGTTATCCCAGGTCGATTCATGGCAGGTGAATTCCCCTCTGCACAAAATGAAAAAACTGCCTGGGAAAAAATTAGTTGGTTGCTTCATCACAATCTAAATCATTTTATTGACCTGACCGAAACCGGGGAATATGGATTGCAGTCATATAGACGCTTTCTGTCAGAAGACGCAATAAATATTAGATATGAAATAACTTATCAGCGATTTCCAATCACAGATATGCAGACACCAACACGTGAATTAATGAGAGATATTCTGAACGCAATCGACGAAGCATTAAATTCGGGTAAGAATGTTTATTTGCATTGTTTTGGTGGGATTGGACGCACAGGAACCGTTGTGGGATGTTATCTTGTAAGGCATGGAATGGAAGGATATCATGCCTTAGAACAAATCGCTCGCTGGCGGTTGGATTCTTCTCAGGGTTGGAGGATTTCACCAGAAACAAAACACCAGCGAGATTTTGTATTAAGCTGGAAAGGGTAAGTCCATTATGCAGTCGATTTATGCAGTTTCAGATGCAACCGGCACTACCGCCGAACGAGTAGTGCGTGCTGCTTTAGTCCAGTTTGATGATCCCCAGATTAAGATCACACGTTATAGTGCAGTGAGAACAGCTTCGCAGATTCATGAGCTCGTGGCGATGGTGGCTCAAGCAGGTGGATTTATTGTCCACACATTCGTGTACGAAGAGCTACGCCATGCTATGTTAACTGAAGGCCGCGCCTATAATGTATCCACCATCGACCTTATGGGTCCACTTCTGGCTCGACTAAGTGAAATCTTAGCCACCCCTCCTAGAGCGGAGCCAGGCCTTTTTAAGCCATTTGACACGGCATATTTACAACGGGTTGAGGCTATAGACTATACCGTTCGCCACGATGATGGACAAAATAGCTTTGATCTTGATAAAGCTGAAATCGTGCTTGTCGGTGTTTCCCGCACCTCAAAAACTCCTCTGAGCATTTACCTCGCTTATCGTGGCTGGAAAGTTGCCAATATTCCTCTAATACTAGGGATTGAACCTCCGATTGAATTATTTAA
>Ga0113563_10001693_pt1 | contig 12783 bp, 12 predicted proteins | sample Mud3Dept3metaG_FD_80117 | JGI IMG/M metagenome (GOLD analysis project Ga0113563, IMG submission 80117) | Freshwater wetland microbial communities from Ohio, USA, analyzing the effect of biotic and abiotic controls - Mud 3 Core 4 Depth 3... | ecosystem: Environmental > Aquatic > Freshwater >...
TACCGACAACGGTTATGCCATACACGGCCTTCTTGTCAAAAGAGATAGCCGACGGAGACGTGTCTTTGGTAAAGAGTGACAGCACCCTGTAGACAAATCTCTTGTACCCTTTCTCCTGTTCCGCCCAGACGATGAAGCTCTTTCTATAGTCAAACCAGATCTCCAGGAGCAGCACTGCCATCAGGTACCAGATGTAAACAAAGCCGAACATGGCCATGGCAGACGATGGGTTCGGGGTCAGGAACATCTCAAACCCGCGTTCCATGCGGCCAAGATGGAACACCAGGGGCAAAGGCGCAACGATCAGGAATGCCAGGGCTGTGAGCAGTGAGAGACGGTAGGTGGGCTGCACCTCTTTTACCCTGAAAACCTTGACGAGGGATGCAAGGATGAATGCCCCGGCCACAAGGCCCGTAACATATGGGTAGATCACGATGAGGAGATTCCAGTGGAGCTCGATCTCGTTGGGGTAGATGAAGCCGACTACCAGCTTGAGCGTTTCATAGAGACGGGCAATCTCGTGCTCCACGGTTACCGCACCTCCATGTCGAGATCGGCATAATAGACCTTGGGCTCGGTATTGAGGTCGGGTTTAAGCACAAAGATCTTGTTGAACCGGACAAACTGTATGACCGGGCTTGCCTTGCTCTTGAGGTCGCCAAACACCCTCGCCTGCGTGGGACAGACCTCCACACACGCGGGCAGCAATCCTTTCACGATCCTGTGATAACAGAACGTGCACTTATCCACGACGCGCGTTTTGGGATGAAAGTAGCGCATACCATAGGGGCAAGCCTGGATGCAGTAGCGACAACCAATGCAGTACTCAGGATCGACCAGGATGACACCATCATCCGTCTTATACGTGGCACCCACCGGACAGACCTGCACGCACGGAGGCTTGTGGCACTGATTGCAGATTTTGGGCACAAAATATGTCTTCAATAGTTTCTTATCCGACACCTGCGCCTTGAAACCATCCTTTCCCCCATTGGGGCTGTCCACGATGGTCTGGCCCTCTTCGGTAGTGATGTAACGTTCTATCCACGTCCTGGTGTAGAACGGGTAATCCGGCACATTGTTCTCTCTCTTGCACGCATCTACGCAACGACCGCAACCGATACAGCGGTCGACTTTTATTCCCATAGCATAGAGGTGTTCCTTCGGCTTATATTTCGTGCCGTACCAGTCGCTCAATCCTTTGGTCCCGGTCGCGCCAATGACGGAACCCGGAACCACGAGCGAGAGTGTCCCCAGGAGAATCGTCCTGCAAAAATCCCTTCTCGACTGGTCATGCCCGTTTCCGGGGCGTTCCTTCCTCATCTATCGAGCCTCCGGCATGTGTGGATAATGACATTCCCAGCACAGGTATTTTCCGCCATGGCTCTCCAGGTCGACTCTCGGGATGTCCTTCGCTGCCGCAGAACCTTTGGCATGGCACGTGCCGCACGCCTCCCTCGTCTGGAGCTTCTTCGGAGGATTACCTCTCGGTGAGAACCGGTGATCCTTGGGCACCTCGTGACAGGTGGTACACTTGAGGTTCCCATGGTGAGAGACCGATAGCGTGCGCTGGATGCTCGCGTGACAGGCCTCACATCCCTTTGGTGGGGTCGGAGGTTTCGGGTCATGCGGCCGATGGCATGCAATACACTGCTTCAGTGGGTTATGCGAGTCTGCGACTACCTGCGGAAAACCGGTGGGTCTCGAGGGAAGGTATTCGTGGCAGATCAGACAGGCCTGTCTCGCACGGTTTATCTGAGGTTTATGCTTCTCCTGGTCCTGCGTATGCGCGTACGCAGGACCGTGGCACGTTTCGCAGGCAACACCGCGGTGGTATCCTGTCTTCTTGGCCAAAGCAATCTCGCTGTGACAATCAATACAGACCTCACCACCCGCGTATTTAAGGGACAACTCCGCGTTCTGTATGACAGACGGCGCCCTGTAGTGGCCCCAGAGCCCAAACCCGTAAGGGATGAGGAGCTGTCTGACAACGAGATAAATGACGACAAGGGCAACCGCCGGAACAACGATGTGCCGTATCTGCTCAGGTATACGTTTCCACATATAAATTGTCCTGTACAGCCGCTTAACCTAATACAATCGAAGTAGAATTGTCAATGTATTACTGGTCAATGTCTTTTAAAGGGTCCGCGCGCCCCAAAGGAACGCCTCAGTTCGATATCGATTTCGTGTATTTAGAGTGTATGAAGTCTCCCCGCACGATTGGAAGCGCGACCTTCATGAAGAGCGTGAAAACAAACAGTCCACAGGCCCATATGCCGAGTGATATGGCCAGTTCCGTGAAATTGGGAAAATACTCGTAAATCTCGCCAAGCGGGTCCGGGATGAATCCCGGGGCCACGAAGCCGGGACCCTTTTCGATCCACACACCGACGATAATAAGGAAGGCGCCAATGTTGAGCGTGGCCAGCCTCTGTCTTGTCCTGGGTATCAGGAAAAGGAGGAATGCCGTGATATTGAACGCGAGAGAGAGCCACATCCACGGCACCAGCGCCGTGTGACCGTGGAGCCCCTCATACAGGTAGAGGAGCGGCGCAAGGTGGATAGTATTGGAATAAAACTCCTTGAATACCTCCGCACCGAGCAGAAATATGTTTAAGAACATGGCGTACGCGATCAACTCGGCCATCTTGAAAAGCGCCTCATTTGTGATCTTGATGTTTGACACCCATCGTATGACCTGGAAGATGATGATGATCATTGAAGGACCCGAACAGAATGCGCTGGCCAGGAACCTGGGTGCCAAGATGGAGGCGTTCCAGAAAGGCCGTGCAGCCAGGCCGTTATAAAGAAAAGCGGTGACCGTGTGGATACCGACCGCCCACGGGATCGAAAGAAGTATTAACGGCACCACAAACGACTGTATCGGCTCTTTCTCATAATACGAGTTGACAAGGATATACACGGGAACGACCACGTTCAGCACGAGGTAACCGTTGAGAACGATCACGTCCCACGCGAGCAGGGATTCCGGAAAGGCGAGTATGCCGACCCCCGGAATGAGATGCCAGAACCTGTCGGGTCTGCCCAGGTCGACGAAGACAAACAGCAGGGCCATCACTATGGAAGAGGCGGCAAAGAGTTCCCCCAGCACCACGATCTCCTTAATGGGATCGAAATGATAAATATATGCGGGGATCACGAGCAGCACCGCTGCGGCAGCAACTCCGACAAGATAGGTGAAGTTGGCTATGTACAGACCCCATGAGACCTGGTCTCTCATGCTCGTCACTATCAGTCCTGTCTCCATCTGTTTGAGATAGAACCAGAGGCCGATGCCCATCACAAGGAGGAGGAGCGCACACCACGCGTAATAGACAGGCCTGCCCTTCGCCACGAGCACGAGAGTTTGTTTGAAGAATCTCCAGGCTTCCATGCTACCCCTTACGTTGCAAAGAAGTAATAGAACTTCGGTTCAGTGTTGAGGTCTTCTTTCATCCTGAACACACGCTTATGCTGGATGATATACCTGATCTCGCTATTCTCATCGAGCAGGTTTCCAAACTTCCTCGAGCCCGTCGGACATGCCTCAACACAGGCCGGGTACCTGCCGCTCCGCACACGCTGAATGCAGAACGTGCACTTCTCCACCACGTTCCGGTACCGGGGCCTGTTGCCGAGATAATGGACCGCGGTGTTGGCTTCTTCCGGAGGCAGCTTGGGATCCGCCCAGTTGAATACCCTTCCTTTATATGGGCACGCTGCCATGCAGTACCTACAACCGATACACCAATTGTAGTCGACGACCACGATGCCGTCCGGCTCCTTCCACGTGGCCTTGACGGGACAGACCTTGACGCACGGCGGATTCTCGCAGTGCTGGCATTGCACGGGCTGGTACGTGAATCCAGGCTCAGGGACTTCCTGAGGGTTGTAATAATGCTCCGAGTCTTCCAGGTTGATGAGGCTCCCCTTCTTGAGCCTGATCACCCTGATCCACTGCAGCTGCGGGTCGTAACGAGACTGGTTATTCTCTTTGACACACGCGTACACGCAGCGTCTGCAACCTATGCATCGCGAAAGATCCAGGCCGTATCCCCAAAGCGTCTTCGGTCGCGCCCCCTGAGTGCTGATCTGAAACTGCTTTCCGTATGCCCTGAGGTACTTCTCCTCGAGACGCGCGATCACACCCTTCTTTTCAGCATCCGTCATCTCGACGAAACGCTTCTGCAGAAACTCTTCCCGTGCCTCTTTCGTGCAGGAGGAGAGGCTTGAAAATGCGGCGCCCGTTGCGGCGGCAACCGAAAGCGTCTTTATAAATTCCCTGCGCGTGTACACCCTATTTCCCATGCGCCGGTCCTTTTTGCAGCGGTCTGTGAGGCGGGTGTTCGGGCTTCAGCGGCTTGAACGCCGGGTCGTGTGGATTGTGGCAGTTCACACAGAGCATGTACATCCTCTGCCCGCCCTCGAAATAGCCGGTTCTCTTGCCGTGTATCCCAGCTTTCCAGTCCCGGTAGATGTTCCCGTGGCACTGGCCGCATAGTTCATAGCTGTGTTCGAAGTCGACATGATCGCCGTTCGCCAGCCTCAGTTTATCCCGGTTCTGCGCGTCGTGGCAGTCAAGGCACCAGCGTTGCTCCGCGGCGTGCTTGAGAACGATATTTTTGTGCTCATCCTTCAGCACTCGTCTCTTGGCGTTCGTCTCCATACCGGCATGACAGCTGGAGCATGGAAAAATGCCTTCGCTGAATGGTGGGCGTGGTACCGGAAAATCCTCTTGCTTGCTCTTTGCGTACAGGTCCAGACAAAAGGCAACAAGGACGGCGCACAGGCTGACCATCAAGATGCGGCGCACTGACTCCCCTCTTTTTTGCAGATGGAACTTTTGACATTATATGCGTCCACATCACAAAAAGCAACTTTGCCTTTCCCGTCCCAGACTCCTCCTTCTTTCCGCAGTGCACGCGTACTATTTTCTTGACAGATGGACACAAATGATTTATGCTACGCCACCATGCACGAGTCGAGCATTATGTTTGGCTACTTTTATTTTTGGTTCAGGAGCCTGCACTCTGGGCGACCTTTACCCTAGCGGGTAAGCAAGGGCCATGGGTGCAGAGCCCATGGCCCTTTTTCTTTTTGAAGGCCATGGGAAGAACCCATGGCCTTTTTGTTTGGAGGAGGAACCATGAAAAACCTTAGATTGGCTGCCTTGAACGGCAATGGCAGAACCGTGGTGCCCATTGACGCGGTCAGGATCGGAGAAGGATTCACGGTGATAGCCGGTCCGTGCAGCGTCGAAAATGAGAAGCAGACCATCGAGACCGCCAGGGCCGTAAAAGCGGCGGGCGCTCACGCGCTGCGGGGTGGCGCATTCAAGCCGCGCTCATCGCCGTATGCATTCCAGGGCCTCGGATTGAAGGGCCTCAAGATTCTGCGCAAGGCGAAAGAGGAGACCGGCCTGCCCATCGTGACAGAGGTCGTCGATGCGCGGGATGTGTTCTGGGTGAGTGAGTACGCAGACATATTGCAGATAGGGGCAAGGAACATGCAGAACTTCTCGCTCCTTCTCGAGGTGGGAAAATCACACAAACCGGTACTTCTGAAGAGGGGCATGAACTCCACCATCGAGGAGTGGCTCAACTGCGCGGAGTATATCCTGAACGAGGGAAATCCGCACGTCGTACTGTGCGAAAGAGGTATCCGTACCTTTGAGACGTACACGCGCAACACACTCGATTTGAGCGCCATCCCTGCGATCAAGGAGTTGAGCCATCTCCCGGTCATCGTCGACCCGTCCCATGCAGTCGGCAAGGTGAGCCTGATACCCGCCCTCAGTCTCGCGGCCGTGGCTGCGGGCGCAGACGGCCTCATTGTGGAGGTACACATTAAGCCGGAAGAAGCACTCTGCGACAAGGAGCAGGCGCTGACGCCAGACCAGTTCGCCGCCATGATGCGGAAGATGTGTGCCCTGCACCAGTTCATGGGGGGACTTGCATGACGGAACTGCGCATCCAGGGCGTGTCGGGTGAATCCATTATTCTGATCGGTGAATCAATGGCACGACTCCCCCAGTACTGCACCGCAACCAAGAGTGTGATCCTAACCGACAGGCGCGTGGCTGAGCTCTATGGTCATCAATTCCCTACATGGCCCGTCATCGAGATCGGGCGTGGCGAAGAGATGAAGACACTGAAGACGGTGGGGAGTCTCTATGGTGCGTTCCTTGGACAGGAGATCGACCGTTCCTCGCTCATTGTCGCGATCGGTGGCGGGATTGTGTGCGACGTGGCTGGCTTTGCCGCGTCCACCTACCTGCGAGGGCTGCGTTTCGGGTTCGTTCCAAGCACGCTGCTTGCCCAAGTTGATGCGGGTGTGGGCGGCAAGAACGGGGTCAACTACAAGGGTTACAAGAACCTCATCGGTACGTTCACGCAACCCTCTTTCGTCCTCTGCGATCCTGCTCTATTGCGGACCCTTCCCGAGGCAGAGGTGAAAAACGGGTTCGCCGAAGTCGTGAAACAGGCTGCCATCGGGGATGCCGCCTTATTCTCGTACCTCGAGGGACATTGCGAGGAGGCGCTTTCCCTTGACCCCGATGTAATCGGCCACGTGACACACGCTTCGCTCTCCGTCAAGAAGCGGTTTGTTATGGCGGATGAGAAGGAGCAAGGAGAGCGCAAGAAACTCAACTTCGGACACACGCTCGGCCATGCGATTGAGGCAGTTTACAGCTACAGGCATGGTGAAGCAATAAGTGTAGGCATGGTCGCCGCTGCGCGCCTCTCCGTTGCCCAAGGTCGCCTGCATGAGGGGCAGGCTGCGCGCCTGGAGGCGCTCCTCCATCGCTTCGGCCTTCCCGTTCGAATGGTGGCAGAAAGCGACTTCCTGTGGCACGCGCTGGGCAGAGACAAGAAAAGAGAGAATGACCATATTCATTTTGTGCTACTTGACGAAATCGGACGGGCCAACGTCGCGCCCATACGGATTGGTGAACTGAATGAGATCCTCAAAGATCTGTGTCAGCCTCGCTGAACCTTCGGTTGACGCATGTCTCACTGCACTGGAACATGTCGACTTCGCGGAGATACGCCTGGAAAGGATCCTGCTTGCGCCCGGGGGCGTTCAACGCCTCTTTTCAAGCCACCCTGCCCTCATTGCCACGTGCAGGCCGGGAGAACGTCCCGACATAGAGCGCCAGCGACTTCTTGTCGACGCCATCGAAGCGGGTGCGAAATTCATCGATGTAGAGTTGGAATCAGATGGCTGCTATCGCGAAGGGCTTATCGCCCGCGCCCGCTCGCGAGGCTGCTGGGTGATCGTGTCGTTTCATGACTATGAAAAAACTCCGGACAGACCAGTGTTGGAGGGGCTCGTCTCTGCTTGCTTCGAGGCAGGGGCGGACATCGCCAAGATCGCCTGCCTGGCAAGGTCGCACAGAGACGCGGCGAGACTCATCTCAATCCTCGATACTGATCGCGATGTGGTTGTTGCGGGCATGGGTGAACACGGGCGCGTAACGAGAATTCTTGCACCTTTGCTGGGGAGCCCCTTCACGTACGCATCGCTCTCTGAGGGCAAAGAGACAGCGGACGGCCAGATCGACAAAGAGACGCTTGAGCAACTGCTCAGGCTAGTAGAGGAAAAAACAGGTAAGGGTAAAGGTTGAGGTAAACGGGTTGCAAGTTACAAGTCGCAGGTTGCAGGTTAGAAATGCAGGGGCACGGGTCAAGGGTCACGGTTCTTCTTCACTGGCCACTGGAGACTGCCTACTGGTCACCGGTCACGCGTCACTCGACACTCGACACTTTAGGTATTGGACATGAGTGATATTTTTGGAGTGGCGGGTAATCCAATCTTTCATAGCAGGAGCCCGCTAATGTTCAACGCCGGCTTCAGGGCGCTCTCTCTCGATGCGGCCTATGTCCGCCTCGCTGCGTCAACAGCGGAAGAGGCGCTCTCGACAGCCCGTGAGATCGGCATCAAAGGACTGAACATTACCTCCCCCTTCAAGAGCGAGGTAGTTCCGCTCCTCGACGAGGTGGAACCAGGCGCTCGAAAGGTGGGCTCCGTCAATACGGTTATTACAAGGGACGGGAGGTTCGTCGGCTACAACACAGACGTTGCCGGTGTCATTGGAGCGCTCAGGGAAAGTGATTTTGAACCAGAAGGAAAAAAAGCGGTCGTGATCGGTGCAGGGGGCGCAGGAAGGGCCGCAGCGCTTGCCCTCCAGGCGTCCGGGGTCCGCGTGGTCCTCGTGAATCGGACAGGCGAGAAGGCCTTCGAGGCTGCCCGCATACTGGGCTGTGACGCGCTGCCCCTTGAGCACATTGCGGACGGGCTTGAAGGCGCGCATCTACTCGTGTCGTGCATCTCCTCAAATGGGCGACTCATTTCACCGTCTCTCCTCTCAAGTGGACTTACCGTTCTTGAGGCAGACTACGGCCGCCCTACTGCTCTCTTGCGGGATGCCACGGATGCCGGGTGCAGACTCATCGACGGCCGACTGTGGCTCCTCCATCAGGCGGTTCCCGCATTCACCCTTGCCACAGGCAAGGAGGCGCCGGTTGCAGAGATGCGCAAGGCCCTGTTCAAGAGAAGCTGGGCCCTGCACAAGAACGTCGCCCTCATAGGCTTTATGGGCACGGGCAAATCGACAGTCGCTCAGGAAATGGCCGCTTCATCAGACCTCTCTTTCCTGGACACGGACAGCGCAGTGGAGGCTCGTGCAGGCATGCCGGTATCGGAAATCTTTGAGATGAAGGGCGAGGCAGCATTCAGGATGATGGAACAGGATGAGTTGCAGGAGCTGTGGAACGTCTCGCGCGCTGTCATCTCGTGCGGTGGAGGCGCCGTGCTCACCAAAAGGAACAGGCGGTTCTTGCGGAGCAGATGCATACCGGTCTGGCTCTGGGCTGACGTGGATACAGCATTGACCAGAGTCGGCGGAGAAGGCACGCGGCCGCTGCTCCGCGGAGATGATCCCGGGTCGCGCGCCCGGGCATTGCTCGATGAACGGCTATTTCTCTATGCCTGCACCTCCGATCTGGTCATTAATACCCGGGGCAAGACGCCCCGCGACATCGCTGCGAGGATATGGGATGAAGTCCATTACGTGTTCGACAGTTAATGGAAGAGTGGCAGCGCCCCCTTCGAAGAGCATGATGGGTCGGGCCGTTGCATCGGCGCTGCTGGCAGATGCTGTATCTGTCATCAGAAACCCGTCTTTTTGCGCTGACTCGCGAACTGCACTCGACCTGGTCAGGAGACTCGGCGCGGTTCTGAGTGAAGGGGAGAAACTTGCCATTCGCGGTACCGGAAAAAACCTCCGCATGCCGAGAAAGGGCTCAATCGACTGCGGCGAGTCGGGACTCTGCATGCGCATGTTCACACCCATTGTGGCGCTCAGCGACAAGGAAGCCATCCTGTCCGCCTCGGGTTCGCTTCGCGCGAGGCCCATGAACATGCTGGAGCAGCTTGCCGAAGTGGGCGTTTCCTGCACCACTGATCAGGGTCACGCGCCAATCCGTGTGAGAGGTCCGATGAAGGGCGGCGACATCAGTGTGGATGCGTCCATGAGTTCGCAGTTCCTCACCGGACTTCTCATGGCCCTGCCGCTCTGCTCGACTGATTCCCGCGTCCGCGTCTCCAATCTGAAGAGCGCGCCCTACGTGCGGATGACCATCGATCTCGTCCGCCTCTTCGGGGTGAGCATCTCCTGCGACGATCGGCTCGAAGAGTTCCTGATAGCAGGCAACCAGTCGTACCATCCATCCGCATATGAGGTTGAAGGAGACTGGTCCGGCGCAGCATTTATGCTCGTCGCGGGCGCGCTCGCGGGCGACGTCACCGTAACGGGTCTCGACACTGCCTCGCTCCAGGCAGACCGGGCCATTCTTGATGTCCTCTCAGCCGCCGGTGCTCTGGTGGAGACAGGCGGCGACTCGGTCACCGTGAAGGCCGGAAGCCTCAAGAGCTTTCGTTTCGATGCGACCGATTGCCCGGATCTTTTTCCTCCGCTCGTGGCCCTTGCAAGCGGTTGTGCGGGAAGGAGCGAGATCAAAGGCCTCGAACGCCTGGCGCACAAAGAGAGCGACCGGGCAAGAGCTCTCGCGGATGAATTCGGTAAGCTGGGTATCTCCATCCAACAGCATGGAGGGACCATGGAAGTGGTTGGAGGATCCATAAGCGAGGCAGCGGTTGAGTCTCACAATGACCACAGGATCGCCATGGCATGCGCAGTGGCGGCGCTCCGCGCCGAGGGCGAGGTGATCCTGACCGGTGAAACGTGCGTGACCAAGTCCTATCCCGATTTCTTTTCCGACCTGGCCGAACTGGGGGTGAAGCGTTGAACAGCTTTGGGAGGCAATTCAGGGTGAGCATCTTCGGCGAGTCGCATGGTCCGTGCGTGGGCGTGCTGATCGACGGCTGTCCCGCAGGACTCGACCTGTCAATTCAGGAGTTTGCAACCGACCTGAAACGGAGGCAGAGCGGAGCGACTGGCACGACCGCGCGCAGGGAAGAGGACGTCCCTCGTATCATGAGCGGTCTCTTCAATGGCAGGACGACTGGCGCACCCGTGCTCGTCACGCTCGATAATAGAGACACTGACCCGTCCGCGTACGAGCGCATCAGGATGACCCCTCGACCCGGCCATGCGGATTTCACCGCATTCCGTAAGTATGGCGGCTTCAATGATTTTCGCGGAGGCGGCACCTTCTCCGGCCGTCTGACCGCTGCCCTGGTTACAGCAGGTGTTGTTGCGAAAAAACTCCTGGCACCGCTACGTATCGAGGCATACCTTCTGGAGGCAGGCGGTTCGGCTGACATTGATGCTGCGCTAAAACGTGCCCTTGACCAAGGAGACTCCATCGGTGGTCTCGTCGAGTGCAGGGTAAATGGTCTACCTGTTGGCCTCGGGGAGCCTTTCTTCGACTCTGTCGAATCCCTGCTCAGTCACCTCATTTTTTCCATACCCGGCATAAAGGGCATCGAGTTCGGAAGCGGCTTTGCGTGTGCCCGCATGCAGGGAAGCGCATATAACGATGAGATCACGGCAGTGAACGGGCAGACGAGAACGAACCACGCAGGTGGTATCAACGGTGGAATCACGAATGGAAATGAACTGGTGCTCAGGCTGGCTGTAAAACCCACCTCAAGCATTGCAATGGCTCAACAGACGATTGACATGGGGACAGGGGAGCAGCGTGAACTAATTATCGGCGGGCGTCACGACACCTGCATCGGGCTCAGAGTACCTGTGATCGTCGAAGCGGCATGCGCCATCGTGTTTGCAGACCTGATGCTGCTGGAACAAAAAATCCCGAGAACGCTGAGGTGACAAAATGGAATTAAAGGAGATACGCGCCTTGATCGACACTATCGATTACGAGATCGTGAGTCTTCTGAACCGGAGGATGGAGTGCGCCCTGCGGTTGAAAAAACTGAAGACTGACGTTGTCCAGACAGACAGGGAGCGACAGGTGATAGAGCACGTGCGCAGTTACTCGCGCAACCTGCTCCAACCAGACTTCACAGAGCGCCTCTACACGGTCATCATTGGAGAGAGCAGGCGCATGCAGCAGGAAAGCCCGATGCTCATCGGCTTCCAGGGAGAACATGGCGCATACAGCGAGATGGCAGCGCAGACCTTCGGACCCGGATTCGCCACCATTCCCTGTGCCGGCTTTCAGGACGTGTTCAGCGAGGTGGAGACGGGTCAGCTCGACTTGGGCATCGTTCCCGTGGAGAATTCTCTCGAAGGTGCAGTGACGGAAGTGAACGATCTTCTCGGGGAGACAAGGCTCCACATCGCAGGCGAGGTGAAGATACCCATCCATCATTGTCTTATGGTCTTACCCGGCACAGACCACCGTACGCTCAGGGCAGTCTATTCCCATCCGCAGGCGCTCGGCCAGTGCCGAGACTTCATTGCGCGGAGCAGGCTGGAGGCGAGACCTTTTTATGATACGGCCGGCGCCGCCAAAATGCTCCGCCAGGAACGGCCCCCGGCAACCGCTGTGATTGCAAGCAGACTCTGTGCAGACCTATACGATCTGGAGATCGTCCAGGAGGACATCGAGGATCATGCTTCGAACGCCACCCGCTTCGTTGCCTTGTCCGGGGAGCCGATCCCTGTGGGCCAGGAAGAAGGCAACAAGTGCTCGATCATTTTCTCTTTGGCACACCGGGCAGGAGAGCTCTTCGCCATGCTGAAGATATTCTCCGACAGGGACATCAACATAACAAGAATCGAATCGCGCCCTCTGCGGCGGGACCCCGGCTCCTACGCCTTCTTTCTCGACTTCGAAGGCTCGGATAGGGACAGGCAGGTGATCGAGGCACTCGATGCCGCGAAGGAGCGCTCGAAAACATTCAAATTTCTCGGGTGCTATCCCAAGAGCCGCGAGCCGTGAGCGGTGATAGGTAAACGGTAACCGGTAACCGGTTATCGGTGAACAGCTAGAGTGCCGAGGGCCGAGTGCGACAAGGAGAGAGGGAGACGCGGTGACGGGGAGACAAGAAGTGTTTCGTATCTCCGTGTCTCGCCATCTCCGTTTCTCCGTGGCCGTTTGTCTTGCTAACTCGTAACGCGGAACTCGCAACTCGTAACATGCTGTTGTAAAGGAGAAGGCATGAAAATCGCCATACTTGGTGCCGGCCATATGGGCTCGTGGCTCACAGAGGTACTTTCGGCTGAGCATGAGATCGCCCTCTACGACACCGATAAAACCAAAGTGCAGAGACGATACAACGTGCGTCCCCTCAAGAGTCTTGGCGAAATATCGAACTTCAGCCCGGTTCTCCTCATCAATGCGGTGA
>Ga0113563_10001694_pt1 | contig 12773 bp, 7 predicted proteins | sample Mud3Dept3metaG_FD_80117 | JGI IMG/M metagenome (GOLD analysis project Ga0113563, IMG submission 80117) | Freshwater wetland microbial communities from Ohio, USA, analyzing the effect of biotic and abiotic controls - Mud 3 Core 4 Depth 3... | ecosystem: Environmental > Aquatic > Freshwater >...
ATATTTTATCAAAATCGACTCCCAGTCTTTTATAGGTTTCATCAAATCCGGCATAGACCCATGAATTCATCATTTTCCAGAGATCAATAACAGCGGGATCTCCGGCCTCCCATTTGAGAAGCATTTCCCTTGCCTCCTTCATAAGCGGAGCGGAGGTCTTGGCTTCAGCGGGTTCCATTCCGTCGGATATGAGATCGTCAGCCTGCTTCCTGTACTCTTTTTCAAAAAGCACATAGTATTTACCAACAAGGTGATCTCCTTTGATGCCTGACGATTCAGGAGTCTCTCCCCCGCCGTACTTCTGCCATGCCAGCATCGATTTGCAGATATGTATCCCCCGGTCGTTGACAATATTGGTTTTGATCACCTTATGACCACAGGAAGACAATATACGATAAAGAGAGTACCCAAGAAGGTTGTTACGGATATGTCCCAGATGAAGAGGTTTATTTGTATTCGGCGATGAATACTCAACAAGTATTGTCTCCGGTTTTTTAATCCTGCATCGGGCAAGGAGATCTGATTCAGAGATCATTTTACTGAAATACCCGATCCACCATGCATCCGATATTTCCAGATTAAGAAATCCCTTTATGACATTAAAGCCCGAAACAGCCGGAAATGATTCAAGAAGCCGTTTCCCGATAGTCTCTCCGGTCTTTTCAGGAGTATTTTTTGAGAAACGCAGTAATGGAAATACAATAAGAGTAAAGTCACCTTTAAAGTCCTTCCTTGTTTCCTGAACCTGGATCAGGTCATCACTTACTTCACCATTGTAGAGTGCTCTGACAGCCTCTTTTATCTTGCCCTTTAAAGCGCTCTCCATTTATGATCCAAATTTTAAAATTTTCAGGTTGCAAAGATAATATTTAAAAAAACAGGTACATTAAAATAAAAGAGTCAAAAAGCCTGTATTGTCAAAAATAAACGCTGTTTCTGGTGACTTCATGTTAATAAATTTTGATTATTATATGCTTTTTTTTGATGAAGATCGAAATAATGATATAAACACATTGAAAAGTTATAGTAATTTTGAAATAAAAATTAAAGGAATTAAGAAATATTACCCTCGTTCAGATAAGTGGATTTAAAGCATATATATATAGAAGCCACAACCAAAACTCCCCACATAGACATGAATCCTATGACCGGAGAGTTCATTTTTTCGGGAAAATCAATCCCCGAAAATCCTGCAAAAATATATGAAAGTCTGGTTACCTGGATGCAGGAATATGCCAAAAATCCAAGGAAGACCACAAACCTCAGGTTGAACATTGAATATTTCAATACTGCTTCAGTTATCTGGCTGGCAAAGATTATCAAGGCACTTTGTTCGATGGAGGAATCTGAAAATACGCTGTTTATCCACCTCTATTTTGATATTGAGGAGTTCGACAGTATGGAGACCGAAGACTTAAAGGAAACACTGAGCCCGGTTCTCGATATGGTAGGCACTCCGTCCATCAATCTCGGCATTAAATTATACGGCACTGGTGAAAATGGTGAGGTTATGAAAGAAACGATGGTTCTTATCTGATCCCATTTAAACAATTCCCTTCAAACAACTTTTTCTTCAATTTTTTGGCATAACTTTATTACGCCAAACCGAAGCAGCATTATTATGCGTACCCTTGCCACAAGCCTCTTATCAATCTTCTGTATCATGAACATCTATTCACAGGATAAATTAACTGATAGACAGCCGGTTGCAGCAGGCAGATTCTACTCTGCAAATAAAGAAAGCCTTATTAAGGATATTTCAGATCTCTTTGCCAGTTGCACAAAATCTCCAGACAACCTGAAAGTAAGAGCTATCATCAGTCCTCATGCCGGATATGTTTTTTCAGGCAGAATTGCAGCATCGGCTCTTTCGACAACCCCCGGAAATGCAAAATTCAGTAATATCTTTATAATTGGTTCCAGTCATGTTATGGCATTCGAAGGAGCATCAATCTATTACACCGGTGATTTTATAACTCCACTTGGCAGGGCAGTAGTGAACAGGAATATCGCAAACAAGCTGCGAGATGAAAACAAAGTCTTTGATTTTCCGACAAATGCTCATCTCCAGGAGCATAGCCTCGAAGTGCAAATTCCTTTGATACAATATTACTACACCAATTCTCCAAAGATAGTTCCAATAATTATCGGGACCACTAACAGCAATACCCTGAAGAAGATCGCTGAAGCGCTCAAACCCTGGTTCACTCCCGATAATCTCTTTGTCATTAGCAGTGATTTTTCACATTACCCTTCCTATAAGGATGCGATAACTACGGATAATCTGACAGCAGAAGGCTTAATATCGGGAGATCCCCAGACCTTTCTGACTACTCTTAAAAAGAATTCTTCCAGGAATATCGATGGACTGGCTACAAGTATGTGTGGCTGGACCTCAGGACTTGTTGTTCTGAATCTGGCTGCAGGGGATGAGAATCTCGTCTTCAGGAAGGTAGATTACTGTAATTCCGGCGATTCACCATACGGAAACAAAGATGAAGTAGTTGGTTATCACGCTATTGCCCTGGTTGAAAAAACCAGGGATCCAAAAGAGGATGAAAAATCATCTGAAGAATTTTCATTTACCGGGGATGAGGTTGAACAGCTGTTTTCCATCAGCAGGAACAGCATTAGAACGATGTTGTATGACAATAAAAGGATCACCCTCGATGAAGCAAAGATGACTGAAGCTCTAAAGAAGCCACTGGGGGCATTTGTCACACTTAAAATTAACGGAGTTTTAAGAGGCTGCATAGGCAGGTTCATCTCCTCCGATCCTCTTTATGAAATTGTTAAAGCTTCAGCAATCTCTTCAGCTTTTGAAGATCCCAGATTTTCCGCCCTTACAAAACAGGAATATGATAAGGTTGAAATCGAAATAACAGTTCTTGGACCACTTAAGAAAATTAACAATATCAGTGATATTGTCCTGGGCAAGCACGGAATTTATATAAAAAAGGATTTCAGATCGGGTACCATGCTTCCCCAGGTAGCAACAGAGTACGGATGGACAGTTGAAGAATTCCTCGGCTATACCTCCAGGGATAAGGCAGGATTGGGATGGGACGGTTGGAAGGATGCTGAGGTATTCATTTATGAAGGGTTGGTACTTGAAGAAAACAAAAAGTAGTTATGTATCATGTCACAGGAACAGTTGTTACTGTTTCCCTTTTATATACCATTAGTTTTATCTTTTACCGCACCGGATTCTTTCCATTGACTTTCCACAGAAAGCTATGGAACACTGTACTCGCGGTCACTTTTCTGTTTACTGCTCTGGTGGGAGTCTTCCTGGCACTTCAGGTTACTTTTAAATGGGATATTCCAATAATAAAAACTGTACTAAAATGGCATGTTGAAACAGGAGTCTGTCTTGCTTTAACCGGAATTTTTCATTTTGCATGGCATCTGACATATTTCGGGAAGCTCTTTTCCGGTAAGGAAAATCCTCCCCCGCCACCACCCGTTCAGAAAGTAAGTCCCGGAGTAATAAGCACAAATCTGTTTATTGTCGGATTTACGGGCACTTCCGTACAATTACTGCTCATGAGGGAAATAATGAATATTTCAGGGGGGTATGAACTGATCACCGGAGTCTTCCTTGGATCGTGGTTGATTGCATCGGCGCTTGGAGCAGGGATCGCCAGCAGATCAAAGCTGAATGATATCAGCAGGATCAACCTGGCCTTTTCGGTGAGCCCATTTGTATCCTTATTGCTGATGGTCCTGCTAACAAGGCTTTTCCTGGAATCAGGTGAAACACCCTCATTCCTGGTTAGCATGGTACTGACTTTCCTTTTGCTGGTTCCATTCTGCCTTGTTTCGGGATTTACCTTCGTAAAACTGATCTCAATTGCCAGAACAGGAAATGATTATGTTCCGGGAAGGTCCTTTTCAATCGAGACCACCGGCGGAATTATTGCAGGTATCCTGTTATCAGTCCTGACATCAGGAATGCTGGACACATGGCAGATAATCCTTGTGATCCTTATATTAAGCTTTACCTATACCCTGCTCACTTTCTTTATCCTCAAACCGAAAAAAAATATCATAACAAGAGTTATTGTTGTTTTGGTTGTTTCATTTGTTTTGCTTTCCGGACCGGACAAATATTTCAGGCAACTCCTTATGCCGGGCGTTAAAGTGACTGATACTCAGGATACTCCTTACGGGAATATAACCAGGGGTGAATACGGAGGGGAGCAGAGTACGTACTATAATCAAAGACTCCTGGTATATTCTGAGGATGTGATCGACAGAGAAGAGAATATCCACTATGCCATGCTTCAGAGAGAGAATCCTGAAAAAATCCTCCTTATCTCAGGCTCCCTTAAATCGAGCCTTCCGGAGCTGGCTAAATATCCTCTTAAGAAAGTGGTTTTTATTGAAAGGGATCCTGCGCTTTTAAATAACGGTGTATTACAGCCAGACACTTGTCCATTTGAGCTAACCATAGGAATTAAGGATGCTTACCGTTATGTCAGAAGCCAGGGAGAAAGTTTCGATGCTGCAATACTGCTTTTGCCTCCGCCTTCCACCCTCTCGCTGAACAGATTTTATACAACTGAATTCTTTTATGAGATCAGGAAAAAGCTTAATCCGGGCGGAGTATTCATGTGTTCACCAGGTCCCGGGGATTATTATCTCAATAAAGAGTCAGTCAATCTTTACTCCTCAGTTTACAACAGCCTGGCAGAAGTATTCCGGTTCATAAAGCCTGTTGTTGGGAACAAGCTTTATTTTGTCGCCTCAGATTCGGAGGTATCAGTATCATTCTGCGAGCTTGCAAAAAAAATGGAGATCAGTAATATTTATGTCGGACCTGATTTCCTTGCAGACGATCTTATCGAAAGAAAGTCGGCGGAAGTGTTATCGGCTATTGATCCCGGGATTAAACAGAACCATTCCGCATTTCCTGTAGCCTGCTTTCATTACCAGTCTTATAATCTTTCAAAGGATCCCGGTACGAAGACCCCTGCAGTAATTATTTTAATACTTGCCTTCGCATTATCTGTCCTTGCAGTAAGGAGGAAGAATATACTCATGTATTTCAGCGCTTCGTCACTTGCAGGATTTGAGATTATAATGCTTCTGGTACTCCAGCTTATGGTCGGGAATATGTATCAGGCTACCGGGATAGTAATCGCATCATTGATGGCAGGTCTGGCAGCCGGAGCCGGATTTAATTCACGGTTGCCGGAGTCTGTGCCACTTAAAGCCACAGCTTCTGTTCTGGTACTCTATTATGCTGTTGTGGCGTTATGCCTTAAGTTCCTTTTATCTGTGACAAACCCTGTTCCCGGTATTGTACTGATCTTATTATTGGTTTTCCTGCCCTCATTTATTACAGGTCATATTTTCCGGAAGCTAACCATCACTGACAGTGACGGATCATCGTCAGCATCAGTTTACAGCGCTGACCTGACCGGCTCTGCTCTGGGATTTATTCTGATATCGGGCATAATTATTCCAGTATTTGGAATTCAGTTCTCCATTTTTTTGTTATCAATGTTTATTTTTGCAGGAATACTTTTTGGAATAAAAGGAACAGTTAAAAGTTATTAATTTTAACGCGTTGTACGCTTAACCATTATCTTAAGATTTCAACCGCACAAGACGTTAATTTTAATCTCATTATAAGAGCAAGATGATCAGAAGGGAATTTGATAACAGTAAACGGATTTTCCTGAAGAAGTGCCTGGCATTTTCAGCAGGTGTCGTCACCATACCCGGGTCGGCTGTAATAAACAGCATCGTTTATGAGGAGCAAAGCGGGAACAGGAGGATAGCGATGTTTCAGGAAGAGACTCCAAGGGGAATTATGTGCATGATCTGTCCCAATGAATGTGTACTGAAGGAAGGTGAGATCAGTCAGTGCAATAACCGGATTGTCCGCAATTCAAAACTTTACACCATGGCCTTCGGCAATCCCTGTTCTGTTGCTGTCGATCCTGTGGAAAAGAAACCTTTGTACCACTTCCTGCCTGGAACGAGAGCCTTTTCAATAGCTACTGCCGGCTGCAATCTGGCATGCCTTAACTGTCAGAACTGGACCATATCACAGATCAGTCCCGATAAAACCAGAAATTACGATCTGATGCCGCAAAGAGTTGTTGATGAGGCCACTACTAATATTTGCCGTTCGATTGCCTATACATACTCTGAACCGGTTTCATTTTATGAATACGTCTATGAGACTGCTTTGCTGGCAAAAAAGGCCGGGGTTAAGAATATTTTAAAATCAAACGGTTACATCAATCCTGAGCCACTGAAGAAGCTGTGCACAGTGGCGGATGCTGCGAATATTGACCTTAAATCATTTAACGAAAGCACTTATATAAGACTTTCCGGAGGTAAGCTGCAAACTGTGCTTGATTCACTTAAGACCTACAGGGATTCAGGGGTATGGCTCGAAATAACTAATCTCATTATCCCGACATGGACAGATAAAACTGATGAGATAGCCATGATGTGCAAATGGCTTGGCGAAAACGGATTTAAGGATACTCCTCTTCATTTCAGCAGGTTCCATCCAACCCATAAGCTTGAACAATTACCTCCAACTCCTGTTGAATTACTGAGAAGCGCGGCAAAGATTGCTGCAGGAGAAGGAATAAGATATGTATATATCGGGAATGTACCCGGTAACGAACAATCTGATACCAATTGCCCCTATTGCGCAGCAAATCTGATAACCCGGCAGGGATACCGCATTACTCTTAACAATATTACCGGGGGAAAATGCAATAAGTGCGGAAAAGAAATAAAAGGTATCTGGAGCTGAGATGAAAAAGGCAGAAGCCAGGGAGCGTATAGAAAAGCTTCGCAGGGAAATTGAAGATCATAATCACAATTATTATGTTCTGAACCAGCCTGTAATTTCAGATTTCGATTACGATCTCCTTCTGAATGAACTTAACGCACTTGAAAAGAGGTTTCCCGAATTCATGACGGAAGATTCGCCTACACGTAAGGTGGGGAGTGACCTGACCGGGGAATTTAAACAGTATGAACACAGGTATCCTATGCTTTCGCTGGGGAACACCTACAGTGAAGAAGAGCTCAGAGATTTTAACGCGAGGGTTGAAAAGGCCGCCAATTCTCCGGTTGAATATGTCTGTGAGCTTAAATATGACGGAGCCTCAATAAGCATAACCTACAGGAATAAAATCCTTTTCCGGGCGCTTACGCGGGGTGACGGAACATCGGGCGATGATGTCACTTCAAACGTCAGAACAATACGCAGCATCCCCTTGAAACTGGAAGGTAACAGTATTCCTGAAGAATTTGTGATGAGGGGTGAAATACTTATGCCGAGACCTGTTTTTGACAGGCTTAATGAGGATAGAATAAAGGAAGATCTGACACCTTTTGCCAATCCGCGTAATGCTGCTTCAGGTACCCTCAAAATTCTGGATCCAAAAATTGTATCATCACGCGGGCTCGATTGTATGTTTTATTTCCTTCTTGCGGAGGAGCTTCCGCATGATACCCATTATGATAATCTGATGGAAGCCAAGCGCTGGGGATTCAGGATTCCTGACAGCATCAGGCTATGCAGATCGGTAGGAGAAGTGCTGGAATTCATTAATCACTGGGACTCTGAACGAAAAAAACTACATTTTGATATCGATGGTGTAGTGATAAAAGTTAATTCTCTTGCGCTGCAGGAAGCACTCGGTTATACAGCTAAATCACCGAGATGGGCTATTGCTTATAAATACAAAGCAGAACAGGCCACCACCACACTGCTATCTGTGTCATTCCAGGTTGGAAGAACCGGAACAGTGACGCCCGTAGCCAATCTTGAACCTGTTTTCCTGGCCGGTTCAACAGTAAAGCGGGCTACTTTGCATAATGCTGACCAGATTGCGCTTCTTGATCTTCACATAAACGATAAAGTGTATATTGAAAAGGGCGGGGAAATAATTCCAAAAATTACCGGAGTGGATATTTCATCGAGAAGTGAACTCGCCAGAAAAGTGGAATTTATAACCAGTTGCCCTGAATGCGGTACACCACTGGTCAGGAATGAAGGAGAAGCCAACCATTTTTGTCCGAACTACCTTCACTGCCCTCCTCAGCTGAAAGGGAGGATTGAACATTTTATAAGCAGGAAAGCAATGAATATTGAAGGGCTCGGTGAAGAAACAGTTGATATGCTGTTCAATAAAAAGATCATCAGGAATTTTGCTGATCTGTATGAACTAAAGGCTGAACAGTTGATCCCTCTTGAACGGCTTGGTGAAAAATCGGCACTTAACATAATCAAAAGCATAAATTCATCCTTATCAACACCTTATCACCGCGTTCTTTATGCGCTGGGAATCAGGCATGTCGGGGAAACGGTAGCAAGAACAATTGCAGGCAGGTTCAGATCCATCGATGAGCTTATGAAAGCTGATCCTGAACAACTTACCAGTATAAGGGAGATCGGCCCCAGGATCGCTTCAAGCATTATTTCATTCTTTGCCGATGAGGATAATGTACTTTTAATAAACCGGCTCAGGTCAACAGGCATAAATTTCGCCGAAGAAGAAAAAACAGCTGTGGTGAGTAACAGTCTGGCAGGTAAGTCCATTGTGATTTCAGGTGTTTTCCAGAAGCATTCACGGGACGAATACAAGGAAATAATTGAGAAAAACGGAGGAAAGAATGTCTCATCAATATCTTCATCAACATCTTTTATTCTTGCAGGAGAAAATATGGGACCTTCTAAAAGAGAGAAAGCCATACAACTTGGAATCCCGCTGATGAGCGAGACTGAATTCCTTAAATTAATTAACGAAGATTAATAACAGGCCTGCCGGAATTAACAAAAAACAATTAGGTTTGCAAAATGGAATTATTTGAGGGAACCAGGCAGAAAATCGGTAATCTGATCCTTTCAAGGAAAGCTTCAAGGATAAAAAGAAGAGTTTATTACTCGAACATTAACGAAATCAGGAAAATCGGGATTGTCTGGGATGCTTCAAAAAGTGAGGATTTTGTCAGCCTTTCAAAATTCCAGCAAAAAATGCATGAAAGGAATATTGATGTTAAAATAATCGGATTCTACCCCGGAAAAGAGCTTCCTGACAGGTTAACAGCCATAAGATATCTGTCATGCATCAAGGAAAAAGAGCTCAGTTTATTTTATAACCCTGTCTCTCAGGAATCAGAAGCATTTATCAACACCCGTTTTGATGTTCTGATCGATGTCAATTTTGAAAAGAAATTCCCACTATATTACATATCATCGTTATCTGCCGCAAGCTTCAAAGTCGGACTTTATGATACTGAAAACAGTACTTCAGTTTTCGATCTGATGATGGAGCTGAAAAAACCAATCCATGTTGAGAATTACCTTGACCATGTGATTTATTATCTCCAATTGATAAATTCAGGTACACCCGGTAAAGTTGATAAAGCCTAAAACATGAAAAAATTCAGAGGAACAGGTGTTGCGATAGTAACGCCATTCAAGAACGATTCAAGCATAGATTTTGCAGCTCTTGGACGTGTTATAAATCATGTCATTAAGGGAGGAGTCAATTATATAGTTGCCATGGGGACTACCGGGGAGGCACCTACAATCACAAAGGACGAAAAACAGGCTATCTTATCATATGTAACTGAAGTTATAGACAATCGCGTTCCACTGGTTGCCGGGATAGGCGGTAACAACACGCAGGAAATAATAAACTCAATCAGGGAACTCGATCTGACAGGAGTGGATGGAATTTTATCGGTTGCTCCATATTATAATAAACCCGGACAGAGAGGCTTGTTTCAGCATTTCAAAGCTATTGCAACATGCAGCCCATTGCCTGTGATAATTTATAATGTTCCCGGAAGAACAAGCAGTAATATTTCTTCCGATACCTGCCTTGAGCTTGCAAACGAATTCGACAATATCGTAGCGGTTAAGGAAGCATCCGGGGATATGGCGCAGATAATGAGAATAATAAAAGGTAAACCTGAAAATTTTCTGGTTATCTCCGGTGATGATATGATGACAATACCGATAATAGCTGCAGGAGGTGCAGGTGTAATTTCAGTCCTCGCAAATTCCTATCCTTCAGAGTGTTCTGAGCTGGTAAATCATGCCCTGAAAAATAATCTTAAATCAGCCCGCGAGATTCAATTCCGTTTTCTTGAGATAATAGAACTTCTGTTTGTCGATGGTAATCCCTCAGGAATTAAGGCTTTTCTCAGCATAATGAATCTGTGCAACAATAACCTGAGACTTCCCCTGGTACCTGTCAGCAAGACAGTGCTCGCACGTATTCAAAAAGCAGCTGACGAGATCAGATAATTAGTTTTCAGGTATTGGGTCCTGCATTCGGAACACCGGCAGCCAGCTGCTGTCCATGACAATGCTTATATTTCTTTCCGCTTCCGCACGGACACGGATCATTTCTGCCGACTTTCTTTTCGACCCTGACAGGCTCAGTCCTCTGGTTTCTGTCCTGCCCGCCTCCGCCTGCCGAACCATATTGAGAAAAATCACTCTTTTGTGCTCTCAGATTATCGACCTGCCGGCGGCGCTGAGCTTCTTTTACCTGCTCCGGATCCTGTGTCGGAATATGACCCTTCATCAGGGTGCTTACCACATCCTTGTTTACCTTATTGATCATATTCCTGAACAGTTCAAAGGACTCAAACTTGTATATAAGCAGAGGATCTTTTTGTTCATAGGTGGCGTTCTGCACAGACTGTTTCAGCTCGTCCATCTCGCGAAGGTGCTCTTTCCATGCATCATCTATTGTGGCAAGAACGACAGTTTTCTCATAGGATTTAGCAAGCTCTTTGCCTTCCGATTCGGCTGTGGCTTTAAGGTTTGTTACCACCTGAAAGACCCTGACTCCATCGGAAATAGGGACAACAACGTTTTCGTAAGCATGCGACATGCGTTCATAGACATCTTTCAGGACAGGATAAGCCTGCTGGGATATTGACTCCACTTTTCTTTTATAGGTGTCAAGTACCTTTGCGTATACCGTTTCAGTTATTTCATTCGATACAGCCTTCAGAAAGTCCTGGGAAGTGACAGGAGAATCCATTGATAATGAGCGTATAAGATCAAAATCAAAGCCTTCAAAATCTCCTTCCTTGTGGTAAGTCTCGGTAAGATTCTCAGTAACATCATACATCGAATTTGCTATATCGACGCTCAGTCTTTCGCCCAGCAGAGCATGCTTTCTCTTCTTATAAATTACCTCCCTCTGTGAGTTCATCACGTCGTCATATTCAAGTAGCCTTTTGCGGATGCCAAAGTTGTTCTCCTCCACCTTCTTCTGAGCTCTTTCGATGGATTTTGTGATCATGGGGTGCTGAATCATTTCGCCATCTTTGAGCCCCAGCCTGTCCATAATTCCTGCTATTCTTTCCGAACCAAAGATTCTCATCAGTTCATCCTCGAGTGAAACGAAGAATTGTGATGATCCGGGATCGCCCTGTCTGCCGGATCGTCCTCGCAACTGTCTGTCAACCCTGCGTGATTCATGTCTTTCGGTACCGATAATTGCCAGCCCCCCTGCATTTCTTACTTCTTCTGTCAGCTTTATATCGGTTCCACGGCCTGCCATGTTAGTTGCAATAGTGATGGTTCCTGTTTTGCCTGCCTCTGCAACAATTTCCGCTTCTCTCTGGTGCAGTTTGGCGTTCAGAACATTATGCCTGAGTCCTTTCATTTTAAGCATCCTGCTTAATAATTCAGATATCTCCACTGATGTTGTACCCACCAGGACGGGTCGTCCTTTGCGATACAAATCAGAAATCTCATCAATTACTGCATTATATTTTTCCCTTTTGGTCTTATAGACAATGTCTTCACGGTCATTCCTGATCACAGGCTTGTTTGTGGGTATTACCACAACATCAAGCTTATAGATATTCCAGAATTCACCTGCTTCAGTTTCAGCGGTACCAGTCATACCTGCGAGCTTATGGTACATCCTGAAATAGTTTTGAAGCGTTATTGTTGCGTAAGTCTGGGTCGCTGCTTCAACTTTAACATTCTCCTTTGCCTCAATTGCCTGATGAAGTCCGTCTGAGTATCTTCTGCCCTCAAGGATACGTCCTGTCTGTTCATCGACGATCTTCACCTTGTTATCCATAACAACATATTCTGTATCCCTGTCAAAAAGCGTCCAGGCTTTCAAAAGCTGCGTCATTGTATGGACTCTCTCTGATTTAACCGAATAGTCCTGCAGAAGCTCATCCTTCTTTATGAGTTTTTCGCGATCGGTCAGTCCCGACTTCTCAAGATCTGCGATCTTTGAGCCGACATCCGGGAGAATGAAGAAACTGGCATCTTCCACAGAGGTTGAAATAAGATCGATACCCTTATCGGTAAGTTCTATGGAATTCGCTTTTTCATCAATAATGAAATAAAGCTCGTCAGTCACCTTGGGCATCTCCTTGCTGTTGTTCTGCATGTAAAAATTCTCAGTTTTCTGCAGCAAGGTCTTATTCCCTTCCTCACTCAGGAATTTTATAAGAGCATTATTCTTGGGCAGACCTTTGAATGCCCTTAGCAGAAGCAGGCCTCCCTCCTCCTCCTTTCCCTCGGCAATGAGTCTTTTGGAATCGGCAAGTATCTGTGTCACAAGCTTTCTCTGTGCGCCTACCAGCTTCTCAATTTTAGGTTTGAGCTCATCAAACTGCTGGGTATCGCTTTTGGCTGTCGGACCTGATATTATGAGAGGAGTCCTGGCATCGTCGATAAGCACCGAGTCAACTTCGTCGACTATGGCATAATGATGTTTTCTCTGAACAAGGTCCTCAGG
>Ga0113563_10001695_pt1 | contig 12768 bp, 12 predicted proteins | sample Mud3Dept3metaG_FD_80117 | JGI IMG/M metagenome (GOLD analysis project Ga0113563, IMG submission 80117) | Freshwater wetland microbial communities from Ohio, USA, analyzing the effect of biotic and abiotic controls - Mud 3 Core 4 Depth 3... | ecosystem: Environmental > Aquatic > Freshwater >...
GAAGTGGCTAGGCTAGCTCCTCAAGCAGCGGGTTTAAAGTTTTATTTAGATCAAACTTATGGACCTTTGCGACTTGACGTAATAAGCATCTGGCAAGAGCATTTCCAGCAATGGCCACACCAATATCCTATTGTTGCCCACGCTGAAGGACGGACAATGGCAGCTGTCATTCTTTTTGCAGCGCTCTTCGAGCGTGCAGTGCATATTGCTCATGTGTCGTTGAGGGAGGAGATTTTATTAATACGGGCTGCCAAGGAGAAAGGCATTCAAGTAACCTGTGAGGTGACTCCTCATCACCTTTTCTTAACCCAAGAGGATATCCCCCAGTTAGGTACAGGACGGAGTGAGGTGCGTCCACGGCTGGCAACAAAATCTGACCAGCAGGCTTTGTGGGATAACCTTGATATCATCGACTGTATTGTTACAGATCATGCGCCACATACCCTGGACGATAAAGGTGGTTCCAATCCACCTCCAGGATTTCCCGGTTTAGAGACTGCTTTACCCCTGTTATTAACTGCTGTTCGTGAAGGCAGGTTAACCCTGGAGGATGTTATCTCGCGCATGTTTTATAATCCTCAGCGAATCTTCAATCTACCCCAACAGAAAGAAACGTGGATTGAAGTAGATCCCGATTTCGCGTGGGAAATAAAGGCATCGGAAACCTATACTCGCTGTGGTTGGACGCCTTTTGAGGGATGGAAGGTGCATGGGTGGGTAAATAGGGTGGTCCTACATGGCACGGATGTATATCAAGATGGCGAAGTACTAGCGCATCCAGGATTCGGTAAGAATATGAGAGATCAGCATCTCGGATTTTCAAGTTATTAATCACCATCTCAACATGCCCTTTTACCAAAAAGACGAAAGGAGAAATAACAAATGAGTACTTACCTACCCTCAATACGCACAAGGAGCCCCCATCTTCCCTTTGGAGACCAACAGAATGCTCCGTTTTATGGCAAGGATATCCTTTCTGTAAAACAATTTTCCAGGGATGATTTGAATTACATCTTCGGTGTTGCTCATGAAATGCGGGAAATGGTTGAAAGAGTGGGATCCTTTGATTTACTAAAGGGTAAGATTCTTGCAAACCTGTTTTATGAACCATCCACCCGGACATCGTCATCCTTCACCTCGGCTATGGAAAGATTGGGTGGGAGTGTAATTTCAATCAATGAGGTGATTTACTCATCAATTGCAAAAGGCGAATCTCTGCCAGATACAATCCGCACCTTAGAGTGTTATGCAGATGTGATCGTATTGCGCCATCCAGAAGTTGGCGCTTCTGCCCAGGCAGCCCAATACGCCCGCAAGCCGATCATCAACGCAGGTGATGGGATTGGTGAGCACCCTACACAAGCTTTATTAGATCTTTTCACTATTGTCAGCGAATTAAACGATGTGGATGATCTAACCGTTACCATGTGTGGAGATTTAAAATACGGTCGTACAGTCCATTCATTGGCGCGTTTGCTATCGCTTTATAAAGTGCGTCTTTACTATGTTTCCCCAGAAATCTTACGTATGCCGGCAGAAGTTATCAATGAGCTAACTCAGAAGAAAATCCGTCAGGAGGAATTTTCAAACCTTGATTTTATCCTGCCCGAGACAGACGTTTTGTATATTACCCGGGTGCAAAAGGAACGCTTTGAAAACCAGGAGGATTACGAGAAAGTTAAAGGGAGTTATGTAATCACTCCGGAAGTTTTGACTCGTGCAAAGGACCGGATGATTATTATGCATCCTCTACCTCGGGTTGGGGAAATTAGCATGGAAGTGGATAGTGATCCACGCGCAGCTTATTTTCGGCAGATGGAGTATGGTTTATATGTCCGTATGGCGCTCCTGGCTATGGTACTGGGGAAAGCCTGAATTAAAGCGGATTGTGTCTCGAGAGATTGTTAGAGGAAAATGTGGGATTCTTTAGTCGTTTAGAAGATCGAGCGCGCTCGATAAATTCGCTGGTTTGTGCTGGTTTAGATCCGCACATATCCGAGCTAAGACAACCGACAGTGGCTAGCATGTATGATTTTTGTATCCGGATTATCGAGGCTTCCGCAGATCTTGTCGCTGCATTCAAGCCAAATCTAGCCTTCTTTACTGCTTTTGGCTGGCAGGGGATGGACACGTTACAGCGTGTAATTGCAGCTATCCCGCAGGATGTGCCTGTCATTCTCGATGCAAAATTTGGGGACATCGCTTCTACTGCGGAGGCTTATGCTAAAACCGCATTTTCAATCTTAGGAGCAGATGCAATAACCGCTAATCCTTATCTGGGGCATGATTCACTTACACCTTTCTTACACGACCCAAACAAGGGAGTCTTCCTCCTTTGCAGAACTTCTAATCCGGGCGCTTCTGATATTCAAGATTTATCTGTTATCAAGTATCAAGAACAAAAAGAACTTGTAAGCGTGATTGCGGAGTATGAGTTTGTAGCTGATTTAGCACAGAAATGGAATGTGCGGGATAATCTTGGATTGGTTGTTGGAGCTACAAATCCTGATGCACTTCTCCGGGTTAGGAGGTGGTCACCAGAATTATGGATTTTAGCCCCAGGTATAGGTGCTCAGGGAGGAGATCTTGCTCAGACGCTTATGTATGGACTAAGAGAGGATAGGCTTGGATTATTATTGCCTGTTTCCAGAGCAATTTCTCAGGCACAAAATGCGCGTCAGGCAGTAATTTCCTTAAGAGATGAAATCAACCATCTCCGAGGCACAGCGGTTCGAAGTAAATCTGAGAATATCGAAACTCAACGAGATATACTCGCTGATGGATTGCTAGAGGCGGGTTGTGTTCGTTTTGGGCAATTTACCCTGAAATCTGGGATTCAATCCCCTATTTATTTGGATCTGCGCCGTTTAGTAAGCTATCCGGATCTACTTGTTTGGGTTTCAAAAGTGATGATTCAACTTCTAAACCGTCTGTCATTTGATAGAGTAGCTGCAATTCCGTATGCAGCCATTCCGATTGCTACTGCAATCAGCATCGAAAGCCATTGGCCAATGATTTACCCACGCAGGGAAGTAAAATCGTATGGCACGAAGGCGGAGATCGAGGGAGTCTATAGACCAGGTGAGACCGCAGTGGTCATTGATGACCTGGCGACCACGGGTGGAAGTAAAATCGAGGCGATTGAAAAACTACAAGATGCGGAATTGAATGTGCAAGATGTTGTTGTGTTTATTGACAGGCAATCTGGCGCTGCTCAAGCGCTTGCGCAGAAGGGCTATAAATTACACGCGGTGTATTCCTTAAAACAGCTAATGGATTATTGGCTCAGAACAAACCAGATCACTTCCGAACAATACCTGGCGGTTAAAGAATTTCTGATCTCCACCTTGACAGATTAACCTAATGTACCAATTATTTCGCCCCGTGCTTTTCCGCTTCGCGCCGGAACGTGTACATGAGGCGACGTTATATTTACTGAATTTAATCGGACGTCTTACGCCGTTAAGGACTTTACTCTCGAGTATCTTCTCTGTTTCCCGATCACCGGTAGATGCATTTGGTTTAACATTTGCCAATCCGCTTGGTCTGGCAGCCGGTTATGATAAAGATGGCCTTGCCTGGCGAGGTCTGGCCAGTTTGGGTTTTGGGCACATCGAAATTGGAACGATCACTCCTCGCCCTCAACCAGGTAATCCCCGACCACGTATTTTCCGGCTAGTGGAGGATCGCGCATTGATCAATCGCATGGGATTTCCAGGGCGAGGTGCGGATTTTGTTGCCAAACAGTTGCAGAGTAGCCGCCCAAATGATCTTATTGTGGGAGCAAACCTGGGAATTAATAAAGATACACATCTTGACCATGCTGTCGAGGACTACTTAATATTGATGCGTGTTTTATCTCCGCTAGCCGATTACCTTGCAATCAATGTTAGCTCACCCAATACCTTGGGATTGCGCCGGCTTCAAGCAAAAGAGGCTCTCAACGCTCTTCTGAGTACTATAAATCAAGAACGCAGGGAGCATGAGGTAAGTCTAGGGAAATCGATACCAGTGCTTGTGAAATTGTCCCCAGATCTATCTCAGTCTGAATTAGACGATGCTCTGGATGTGATACTTAGCACAGAAATGGATGGCGTGATTGCAACCAATACGACCACGCAGCGCGAAGGGTTGAAATCAAAATTCGCCCATGAAACCGGTGGATTGAGTGGAGAACCGCTTAGCGAACGGAGCACGCAGGTTGTGCGTTGGATTTATCAGCGCACAATGGGTAAAGTGCCAATTATCGGTTCGGGAGGAGTAATGCGCACCTCAGATGTGCAGGCAAAATTAGATGCTGGGGCGGTGCTGGTTCAGGTATATACTGGCTTGGTTTATAACGGTCCCGGTTTTGTGAAAAGGGTTTTTTCAGAAATCAAGGGGTATTGAAGACAATCCGATAGACTCCTTCGCCGCGTTGTTCAATTTTCGAGGTTTTTCCGAGGATTTGATACCATGTTGTTCCGGATTTGTAAGGATAAAGGCTACCATCCTGAAATGTCAAGTAGAGGACTGAATCTTTTTTAGGCCGGTTCCATTTCACTTGAAAGACCTGTCCATCCCTAAATGCGAGAGCATCCCCGCTATCCTCAAGTTCGACATCGACAATCTCGCTACTGCCGGATTGGGAGCGGTAAACAAACTCAGTGATGGCAAAGATGATCACCAAGTTGTCTGTGACAATCTGGCTGTTAGAAAGTTGATCGGTCAACGGTCCATATACTTCTTCGGCCTCGGCGTGAGCTTCTTGGGTGTCCTGGAACCTTAGATAACGTCCGGATGATGGATCGTAATCCCAACGGTCATAAGAGCTGATTGAGTACCTGGTATAAATCTGGTGGCTGGGTTGTCCGCCTTGAGGCACCTGAGCATTGAAGCTCATCCCGTCTAGATTTTGGCGCTCATTTGGGATACCCTTTTCGGTCGCGTATTTGGAGAGCTCAGCTGTATCAGTTACAAGGAAGTTGAATCCTTCGGGATCTACCCGGCACATTGGAGGACAATTCTGATAGCCTTCGAATATCATACGGTCAGCAAAATCATATCCGCGAAATTTGCTTAGAATACGCGGATCAGCGCCACCAAAAGCCAGGATAGCTTTATACATTTGAAGCACATTTGCATCGAAAAGGCGTGCAGAGCGGATTGGCCCCACAATTTCAGCGTCCTTGCCATAGAAAACTGCATTGAGACGGGTCAAACCGTTGTTTTGGTAATAGTCGAAAACAATATCTGCATTGTTGACGCCCCAAGGAGGTCTTTGTCCGCGTGGAAATAATTGAACTTTCACGGAGATAGGACGTCTGTTTAGCAATTCGAGATCAGCGACCTCTAAACCGGTAAGTGGATTGATATTTTCCGGGAAATCTTTTGGACCATAAGCGATGGATGTTGGATTTTCGGTTATGGTTGGTGAATCTGTGATGGAAGGGACAGTGATTGAAATTGGGATGGGGCTTGGTGTTAAAGCCTCTGTCGGTGTTGGTAGCTCAAACTCTTCTGTTGCAGGCAAGGGAGTTGGGGCGACTCTTGCACAGCCCACCACGAAAATCACTGTAGATAGGAAAATTATCCAGGTAAGAAATTTCATTATAACCTTTTCTCCGAATTTCCTTCTGTTCTAGGCAATTCAGGTGGGTATCATACCGCATAAACTGGACTTTGCCAACTGCATCTGATTCGCAGTACAATGAATTATGCTTGTAATCTTTCTAAGAAATCCTATAATCAAACGAAATAGTGTTCAAAAAAAATCTCTTAGGGAACACACTTAACCCATGAAGGTTTTGGTTTATATTGCTGTTGGTCTATTAATTTTAGGATGGCTCTTGAATACTCCTCCGGGTTTACTCGGTAAAGCAGATGCAATAGGTTACGCTGTATGCCATCGTATTGATTCTCGCTCTTTACACATAGGGGCTCGGCAGATGCCTCTCTGCGTCCGTTGTTCAGGAATGTATTTAGGTGCCATATTGGGTCTTTGTTTTCAGGCGTGGATCTGCCCGCGCCGTTCCGGCACACCTCCAGTTTCCATCCTGGTGATGTTAGGAATTTTTATCGCCGCGTTTGTTATCGACGGTTTAAATTCTTTCTTCAGTTTGTTACCCGGTTTCCCTGCTCTTTACGAACCGCAACACTGGTTGCGGATACTAACTGGTAGTGGCATGGGTTTGGTTATTGCGATTGCCCTCTACCCTGCCTTCAACCAAACCGTCTGGAAACAGCCAGATGAAAGACCTGCAATAACCAATCTGATCTCGATGGCTGGCCTGGTTTTATTAACTCTTATCCTAGATAGTTTGATTTTGACAGAAAATCCGTTTGCTCTTTACCCTATAGCTCTTATCAGTGCAGGTGGGGTGATTATCATCTTATCCATGGTTTATAGTATGTTATGTTTGATATTGTTTAAAAGGGAAAACCGTTTCTCATCGCCACGTCAAATGCTCTTTCCACTTACTGCAGGTTTGGGGATTGCATTTGCACAAATCATAGTCTTAGATATAATTCGTTATATGATCACTGGAACTTGGGAAGGATTTTTTCTAGGATAGAGGAACTATGGACATTTTTGCGGGAATTTTCTCAGCCTTTGGTCTGTCAGCAAGCGCGGGTTTGAATGCCTATATACCCTTGTTAGTCGTTTCACTCCTGGCGCGCTATACTGATTTGATAAAGCTAAATCCTCCGTACGATACTCTGACTAGCGAGTGGATTATCGGATTGTTGACCATTTTGTTAATAATCGAGATTTTTGCGGATAAATTCCCCGCAGTGAATCACGTCAACGATGCGATACAAACCTTTGTAAGACCGGTCGCAGGAGCTATCTTATTTGCGGCCAGCGCCAATGTCATCTCGGATGTACATCCGGTTCTAGCCATGGCAGCAGGTCTGCTTGTGGCTGGCAGCGTGCATGCCGTGAAGTCTATCGCTGTTCGCCCAGTTGTAACGGCGACTACGGCGGGAACTGGGAATGTGCCTGTGAGCATCCTGGAGGACATTATTGCCACGGTTGTCTCAATTCTATCGATTGTGATTCCTATCCTCTTTGGATTGATGCTCATCCTGATGATTGCTTTGGTTATTCTGTTGGTGAAACAAAGGCGAACTGGAATTCGCGAAGCAAATTAGCGCTAACAAGATCAGATTGCTCGAAATCAGATTCTCGGGAGGAGAATATGACATTACCTAACTATGGGGAACCCATCACACCAATCGAACAGCCTAAGAAGAGCAACACAACTAGGATCACCATCATTGTGATACTGATCTTGCTTCTCCTGTGTTGTTGCTGCATTATCGTGCTGGGAGCTGGATATTATTATGGGGATTATTTTCTTGATATGGCGGGTTTTCAGTATTAAAGATTAGTTTAAGCTCTTCCAAAGCAGCCAGAGCTTTATTACGAAGCTCTGGCTTGATATCTAAATGCTTGAATTCTTCTTCATCCAATGTGAGTTGCCTGCCATCAGGGAAAACCAGTAAATCTAAAGCTAGATCATTCCAATAGATAGCTGAATCGCTGAATTTAGCTGGTTGGCAGATATTGCAATACCAACCACGCAACTGGTCGCTTTCTCTGGCATGGATTTCGTAGATGTTGTACCAGCGATCGTTGTAATATGTTTCGATAAAACGATCACCTTTTCCAAGATACATTCCATAAAAATCCATGTCGTTTCGATCGAAGAAGGCTTCCAGAATGATGCGGTTATCATTTCGTTCGAGTATCTTTCCCTGGTAGTGCCAGACCTCTTGTCCTTTTGCATTACACTTTATCACTGTTAAGTAGCTCATCATTTCCCGATTATAACTTGGTTACCAGTAAGGATTTTCCATAGGCGTATTTACCGGGTTGCATTTCTCCTTTTGAGAGCCTATGTGAAGTCACAACCAGCTAAGGGGATAATTATTATTAAGTAAATTCTACTGGTGGAAGATTTGAATCGCCTCATCGGTTTGAAAACTCAGGCAAATCTCTTGACCGGTGTCTGGGATGCTCGTATTACCTGAAATTTCAAATTTCAACTCGTTATTTCCTATTCGAGTGGTGATGCGGTATGTGCTGCCTCTAAATGAGACCTCTATTACCCTTGCAGTAAATTGACAGGGTTCTCTCAAGCCGAGACGAACTTTATCCGGACGGATCAGGATGGTCACCGGACCAGGTGAGTGATCCGAGCATGGAAAATCACCAATAGGAGTATTTAATATAACACCATCCTTCGAATGGGTGATTTCTCCGGGTAAGAAATTGTTCAATCCCAGGAACTTAGCTACAAAAATTGATGCTGGCTTTTCATAGATAGCATATGGTGTGCCAATCTGCTCAATGGTCCCATCATTCATCAGCACAACCCGGTTGGCAAGAGCGAAAGCCTCTTCCTGGTCATGTGTGACATACAAGGCAGTCTGCTGGCTTTGCTGCAATATCTGCTTCAAGTCATCTACCAGTCTTTCACGAAGATTTCGATCCAGGGCTCCTAACGGTTCATCGAGCATCAGCAATCGTGGATGTGGCGCCAAAGACCGCGCCAAGGCGACCCTTTGGCTTTCGCCACCCGAGAGCGTGTTGATGTCGCGAATTGCAAAATCCGGCAAACCAACTAACTCCAGAACTTCCAGGACGCGCATTTGGATTTCCTGTTTGGGTAGTCCTGCCATTTGTAGTCCAAAAGCAATGTTATCGAAAACATTTCGGTGTGGGAAAAGGGCAAAATCCTGGAACATCAACCCAAATCCGCGGCGATGAGGAGGTATGTCAGCTAGAGAACTGCTATCCCATGAGATATCACCACGATCCGGTTTTTCTAATCCTGCAATGATATTGAGAAGCGTTGATTTCCCACACCCACTCGGCCCTAATAAAGCGACTATTTCCCCTCGCTTTACCTCAAAACTTACTCCTTTCAAGGCTGAGGTTCCTTCAAATGACTTATATATTTTTTGTACTCGGAGACCGATCATAAGAGGTGGTTTTCTTTTGAGTTGGTTTAGAACTCACCGATGTCTGCAATGCGAAAGCGCTCGATAGCCAGCATCCCTGCACCCGTAATAACCATCAGAATCGTACTCAATGCCAGGGCTTGTCCGTAATTCAGACCGCCTGGTTGGGAAAGATATCTATAGATCATAACCGGGAGTGTCGGATATTCAGGGCGGTAAATTAGTGCCGTGGCGCCGAACTCTCCCAAAGAAATTGTAAATGCAAATGCTGCAGCAACGAGTAGGGCGCGACCGGTAAGCGGCAAATCGATGTGACGAAGCACCTGGACTGGTGAAGCGCCCATAACACTAGCTGCCTGCCGCAAGCGAGGTTTGATACTGAGTAAAGCTGGTGTTAGGCTGCGCACAACGAAAGGGAATGCAACTAGGGTATGTGCCAGGGGGATGAGTAAGACAGATTTCCTCAAATCCAATGGTGGGTGGCTTAAAGCGATAATGAATCCCAATCCCAGGGTTATAGCTGAAGTACCCAGAGGAAGCATGATCAATGGATCAAAAACGCGGTTGATACCTTTTCCGCGTTCTCGCACGAGAGCAAGGGAGGCTGGAAATCCGAGACTCAAGGAAAGGATTATCGTTATCAAAGCGTAGGTAAGAGAGACAGCAATTGCTGTTGAGGGGGGGGCATAGAACAGTGATTGCCTGCGATTTCCAGTTAGCTCTTTGTAATAGTCGAGCGTAAAGCCGGTCTGAACGGGTGTCAATTGGCCGCGATTGGGTTCGAGACGGGTGAAAGAACGCGCTGCCAATGCGATGAGAGGCGTTACCAGGAAGGCGATCAGGAAAGTAATATATAGAGCTGCGAAAGTGCGTGATTTCCATGAAATTAAACGAGATTGAGTATACCTTCTTGGACGAAGAGTAAATGGGCGAGAGACTTTTGCGGATAGTCGTGTATAGAAAACCATGAAACCCAAGGTACAAACGAGTTGCAAAACTGAGAGAGCTGCTGCCAGAGGGAGATTAAACAGGCTGATCGTCTGGTAATAAATCTCAACTTCTAGGGTGGCATAGCGAGGGCCTCCCAATACCAGGATCACCCCGAATGAAGTAAAGTCGAAAATGAAGACCAGCATGGCAGAGGCCAAGATTGCAGGCATTAAGAGAGGCAGAGTGATGTGGAACAAAGTCTGTAGTCGATTAGCACCTAAAACCTGCCCAGCCTGTCCCTGTCGGGGATCTAGATGAGACCAAAAATCGCCTACAGAACGTAGGATGATCGTGGTGTTGTAAAAAACATGAGCGACTAGAATAGCCCAAAATGTATTGACAAATTGGATAGGTGGATGAGAAAGGTCGAACAATCCCATTAAAGCCAGGTTTATCCATCCTCTGGGTCCGAGTAAGGCGCTAAATGCCGAAGCAACTACAAGGGTAGGTAGAACAAAAGGGATGCTGGTTAGGGCCAGAAGCAAAGATTTCCCTCTAAAATTATAGCGAGCGATGAGATACGCACCAGGAAGACCGACTATCAACGTTAAGATTGTGGATAGGGTGGCTTGCCAGACCGTGAAACAGAATATATTTTGGATTGAGGGTGAGGAGAGCATTTCGTAAAAAGGGCTCACTAAACTACCCTCTCCTCTTGAGAAACTGGTAATGAGGATGCTCCCCAGGGGATAGAAATAAAATATCGAGAGGAATACTACCGGAGCAGTCCAGAGAGCGGCAACGATGAACCAATCTTGATGGATAATGTTGCGCATAGCCACTATCTAAGAATTGCTTCAGTCCATGTTTGTAGCCACCTCTCACGATTTTGAGCGATTGCCTGAGGGCTGATGTAAGCAGTTTTTTCGGGTAGTTTTAGGTACTTTACGAAGACTTCATCTAGTTTAGCATGTGGATTGACTGGAAAGACAAACATTTGTAGGGGCATATCCTCCTGAAATTTCGGAGTGAGCATGAAATCAACCCACTTTTCCGCCAGTTCACGATTCTTGCCACCTTTCAGGATACCGACGAATTCGGTCTGTCGGAAGCAAGTACCATCTGTAACGATCGCAGCAGTACTTGGTTCAGTAATTGGGGTTTCGGCATAGATGACTTCGAAAGCCGGACTGGAATCATAGGAGACGACAATCGGGCGCGGTCCTTTTCCAGATGAACCACTAAACTCTGTATAATAAGCGGTCTCCCAATCGTTCACGATGAGCACATCGTTTTCTTTTAGCTTTTTCCAGTAGTCAAGATAACCGTCTTCACCATATTGAGCGATTGTGGTTAGCAAGAAAGCCAGACCTGGGGAAGATGTCGCCGGATTTTGGACGACGAGTAAGCTTTTATACTTTGGCTTAGATAGATCCTCTAGCGACATCGGTGGAGAAATGCCTTTCTCCTGGAAATATGCTCTGTCATAATTCAAGCAGACATCCCCATAATCAACCGGTAAAGCATAGTTATTTGAATCTAGTTTAAACTCCTCTGGAATTTCGGTAAGAACAGGGGAGCTATATGCATCGAATATTCCTTCGTCCAACGCACGACTGAGGAATGTATTATCAACGCCATAGAAAACGTCGGCTAAAGGATTTCCTTTCGAAAGGATGGCCTTGTTTAAAGCCGTGCCAGTATCGCCACTGGGAAGAAATACTATCTTGGCCTGATGCTCATCTTCGAAATCTTGAATCACTTCATCGGAGGCAGCGAACGAGTCGTGAACCATCACCGTTAACTCTTTTGTACCGCTAATTGTTGGGCTTGAGGTGGGTGAGATTGCCGTACAAGCAGTTGTAAGAATTGATAGAACTACGATGTAAACAAGTGATTTTATTGGATTGAATCTAATTTTCTTCATGGTCGTACCTCATGTTTCTTTTTTTGCTGAGTGAATCACGACGCAAAGCAATACTCCCTGTTTGATGGATACACTAACATGCTGTTTTAACATGACATTGCTTATACCTCGGGTGTTTCCATATAGAAGGATTGCATCTTCGAGAGGGTATTCCAAGCCATGTGTGGCAACGCCGGTTACATCCCCGCTCAGGGGTATCAATGAGAGTGTGTCTCCTGGCTGTCCCTCCAGTTGGAGTAATGAGTGATCGGACAAGTAGAAAATCTCCTGAGCTCCATCGACCAACCGGAAGCGAATCTTGGGATATGCCAGAGGTAAAAGCAAGTTTGCGACGGATTGATCCCAACGCTCGCCTAATGCGGCGTAGATTGTGAGATCGTCCGCGCCCAGTTGTTCCGAGAATTGGATAGCTAATTCTAAATCGGTGAAGTCTTTGCGTACTGGATAGCGAAGTACATGACTACCTGAGCTTGTAAGAGACGCCAAATCTTGCTCGCTCAGGGAATCAAAGTCGCCGATCACATAGTCTGGTTGAAGAGAATATTTCCGGCAATTAGTGGCGCCACCGTCCGCTGCAATGAGAATTTCTCCAGGTTGGACTATTGGCGCTTGGCATAACTGGCCATTGGCAATGATGATAATACGCAAAAAACCCTCCTTTCAAAGGCATTCAGAGCCAGGGGAGGGATTTTTTCCGGGATACAGAGACATCCGAGGTATGCTAAGCATGATCCTATGATTTGCGATTCCTCCACCTGCATTATCCGGATCAGGTTCGCGGGTCGAAGGTTATCTGCCTTCCTCTCAGCCTGGAATACCGGGCTCCCCGTGCAACGAATGACCCTGCGGGATGATAATTGTCTGAATTACAGTATAACGAAGCGGCGATAACTTGTCAAGTTTACTAAATTGATAATAATGCTATCGCATGATTGTTCAACGGTAAAAAGTTCAGTAGGTGA